>Ga0073934_10009953_pt1 | contig 11973 bp, 5 predicted proteins | sample LarsenN4metaG_FD_76834 | JGI IMG/M metagenome (GOLD analysis project Ga0073934, IMG submission 76834) | Hot spring sediment bacterial and archeal communities from British Columbia, Canada, to study Microbial Dark Matter (Phase II) - Larsen... ... | reverse complement strand
GTGGCCGAGGCGCTCGAAGAGCAGCTAGAGCAGTTGCCTCGCGGCACGGAGGCGCGGGAGAGCCTGGAGAGCTTCGGGGCGCTCATCCTCGCCAGAAACGCCGCGGAGGCGGTGGAACTGGCCAACGCCATCGCACCGGAGCACTTGCAGATTTGCACGCGGTACGCTGAGCAACTGGCCGAGGACATCGACAACGCTGGCGCCATCTTCCTCGGCCACCTGACGCCGGTCGCACTGGGCGATTACGTGGCCGGCCCCTCGCACGTGTTGCCGACCGGAGGCACGGCCCGCTTCGCCAGCGGGCTGACGGCCAACGATTTCCTCCGCCGCAGCAGCGTGATCCGATTCAATCGGCAAGGGCTGGAGAAGAAGATCGATGACCTGCGCCGACTGGCTGCCAAGGAGGGTCTTACCGGGCACAGCCACAGCGTTGAGCTTCGGCTGCGTCCGCTGCCGCAACCGGTTGCCTCGAACTCCCCTTAATGCTGAACTCCACGGAGATACTCATGACCGCGAAGGACGTGCTGCTGGGCAACATGGACTTGTGCATGTCGGTCCTGAACACCTACGTCAGCGACCTGAGCGACGCGGACCTGCTGCGGCGTCCGGCGCCCAGGGCAAACCATCTGGCCTGGCAGCTGGGGCACTTGATCCAGTCCGAGAACTTCCTGATGAACTCCCTTTCGCCTGGGTCGATGCCCGCGCTGCCGGCTGGCTTCGCGGAGCAGCACAACCAGGCGGCGGCGGAAAGCGACGATCCCGCCAGGTTCCTGACGAAGCAGCAGTACATGAAGCTCTTCAAGCAGCAACGCGAGGCAACCAGGAAGGTGGTTGCTGGAATTGACGAAGCCGACCTCGACAAGCCTGGACCAGAGCGGATGCGGCGCATCTGTCCGACGATAGGTTCGTTCCTGATTCTGGTCGGCAACCATCCGATGATGCACGCCGGGCAGTTCGCCACCGTCCGCCGGTTACTCGACAAGCCAGTCCTTATTTGATAAGCCAGCGTTGGAATCCAGCGGCGGATCGTGAACCGAGCGTACTCTTTTCGCGATCCGCCGTCGTTGTCTGCGCTGTCGTCCGCTAATGTCACACGCTATCCGCAAGCTCCTGGTTGCCAATCGCAGCGAAATAGCCATTCGGGTGTTTCGCACGGCCCACGAACTGGGCATTCGCACCGTGGCGATCTACTCGTACGAGGACCGCTTCGCCCTGCACCGCTTCAAGGCGGACGAGGCCTACCGCATCGGCAAGGTCGGCGAACCCATCCGCTCGTACCTGGACATCAACGGCATCCTCCGCATTGCCCGCGACAACGGCATCGACGCCATTCATCCCGGCTACGGATTTCTATCGGAGAATCCCGAGTTTGCTCGCGCGGTTCGGGCCGCAGGCATCACCTTCATTGGGCCGCGTACCGAGATTCTGGAGCAACTAGGCGACAAGGTCGTCGCCCGCAAGATCGCCCAGCGGGCCGGCGTCCCCGTGCTGGCCGGCAGCGACAACGCGGTGAACTCTGACGAGGAGGCGGCAAAGCTCGCCCAGCAGCTCGGCTATCCGGTGATCGTCAAGGCATCGATGGGCGGCGGCGGACGCGGCATGCGCGTGGCTCATTCCCCCGAGCAACTCCGCGACGCTCTCGACCAGGCCCGCCGCGAAGCCAGGACCGCCTTCGGCATTCCGGACATCTTCCTCGAACGCTACATCAGTCGTGCTCGCCACATCGAGGTGCAGCTACTCGGCGATCACTACGGGAACCTGGTCCACCTGTATGAGCGCGATTGCTCCTTGCAAAGGCGGCATCAGAAAGTGGTCGAGATCGCTCCGGCCCAGAACCTCGACCCGTCGTTGCGCCAGCGCATTCTCGACGCTGCCCTGGCAGTGGGGCGCGCCGTCCGTTACGACAACGCTGGAACCGTCGAGTTCCTAGTCGACGCCGACCGCGGGGACTTTTACTTCATCGAAGTCAACCCGCGCATCCAGGTCGAGCACACGGTCACCGAAACGGTGACGGGGTTCGACATTGTGAAGTGCCAGGTGTTGGTGGCGGCGGGCAATCCGCTCAGCGACCCGGAGATCGGTCTCGGTTCCCAGGACGCCGTGCAGACTTTCGGCCATGCCATCCAGTGCCGCGTCACCACCGAGGACCCCGCCAACCGCTTCACGCCCGACTACGGCCGGCTCTCGCACTATCGCTCCGCCAGCGGCATGGGCATCCGCCTCGATGCAGGCTCGGCGTTCGGCGGCGCGGTCATCACGCCCTTTTACGACTCGCTCCTGGTAAAAGTCACCGCCCACGGCCGTCGCTTCATCGATGCCCAGCGGAGAATGGAACGCTCCCTGCAAGAGTTTCGCGTTCGCGGCGTGAAGACCAACATCCCCTTCCTGATTAACCTGGTCACGCACCCCCGCTTCATCCAGGGGGATTGCACCACCCGCTTTATCGACGAGACGAAGGAACTGTTCGACCTGCCTGTTCGGCAGGACCGCGCGACCCGGCTGCTGACCTACATCGCCGAGGTCATCGTCAACGGCAACCCGAACGTGCCCAGAGGCTCGCGGCAAGGGACCACGGCGGGAACTGCCCCGGAGGAGGGCGGCGTCGCTGGCCCCCTGCGGCGGATGCCCAGCAGCGATCGCCCCGCGGGGATTCGCGGCCAGTTCCGCGCTCTTGGACCGGAGCGGTTCAGCAAGTGGGTGCTCGAGCAGAAGCCCGTGCTCGTCACCGACACGACCTTCCGCGACGCTCACCAGTCGCTCCTGGCCACGCGCATGCGGACTTACGACATGCTGCAAATCGCCCCGTTCTACGCGGAGCGCCTGGCGGGATTGTTCTCGCTGGAGATGTGGGGCGGCGCAACCTTCGATACCAGCATGCGGTTCCTCAAGGAATCGCCCTGGCAGCGTCTCGCGGAGCTGCGCGAACGGATTCCGAACATCCTCTTCCAGATGCTGCTTCGCGCCGCCAACGCCGTCGGCTACACGAACTATCCGGACAACGTGGTGCGGGCGTTCGTCAAGGAATCGGCCCAGGCGGGCATCGACCTTTTTCGCATCTTCGACGCCCTCAACTGGCTGCCGAATCTCCGGCCCGCGATCGAAGCCGTGCGCGAAGCGGGCATGCTCTGCGAGGCGGCGGTGTGCTACACCGGCGACATTCTCGATCCTGCCCGACCCAAGTACAACCTCCGCTACTTCGTCGACCTGGCGAAGGAGCTGGAAAAGCTAGGCGCGAATCTTATCGCCATCAAGGACATGGCCGGCCTGTGCAAGCCGTACGCGGCCCAGCTCCTGGTGCGCACGCTAAAGCAAGAAGTCGGGGTGCCCATCCATTTCCACACGCACGACTGCGCGGCCGTGCAGACGGCGGCGTACCTCCTCGCTGCCGAGGAAAACGTCGATATCGTGGATTGTGCGATGGCCCCGTTCTCGGGCCTGACCAGCCAGCCGAATCTCAACGCCCTGGTCGAGGCGCTGCGGCGGACGGAACGCGACACAGGGCTTCCGAGCGACGCCCTTCAGCAGGCCGCCGAATACTGGGAGAAGGTTCGCGGATACTACCGGGCGTTCGAGATTGGTCAGCTCGCACCGACCGCCGACGTGTATCAGAACGAGATGCCCGGCGGCCAGTATACCAACCTGCAGCAGCAGGCCCAGGCGATGGGGCTCGCCGCTCGCTGGCATGAAGTCTGTGCCATGTACGCCCAGGTGAACAAGCTCTTCGGCGACATCATCAAGGTCACGCCGACATCCAAGGTCGTGGGCGACATGGCCCTCTTCATGGTCGGCAACAATCTCACGCCGGAAGACGTCCTCGAAGGGGATCGACTGCTCGCATTTCCGGAATCGGTCGTCGAGTTCTTCGAGGGCAAACTTGGCCAGCCTCCTGGCGGGTTCCCCGAGAAACTGCAACGCCGCATCCTCGGCGACCGCAATCCGATGACCGAGCGCCCTGGCGCCGCGCTGCCGCCGGCCGACTTTGATGCGGTGCGCAAGGGGCTCGAAAACACGCTGCGCCGCACGCCCACGAATCAGGAAGTGCTCTCGGCGGTGCTGTATCCGCGCGTCTTCGCCGATTTTGCCGAGCATTCCCGCAAGTACGGCGACACCAGCATCCTGCCTACTCCGGTCTTTTTCCACGGCCTCCAGCCTGGCGAGGAGATGAGCGTGGACATCGAGCCTGGCAAGACGCTGATCGTCAAGTTCCTGACGGTCGGCGATCCACACGAGGACGGCCGCAGGCTTGTCTTCTTCGAGCTGAACGGCCAGCCCCGCGAAGTGCTGGTGCTCGACCGCAGCCTGGCGGGCGACGTGCGGGCCCATCCCAAGGCCGAGGTCGGCAACAACCTGCACGTCGGCGCGCCGATGCCCGGACTCGTCGTGAATGTCACCGTTGCCGCAGGAGAGCAGGTCGCCAAGGGTCAGAAGCTCTTCACCCTGGAAGCCATGAAGATGGAAACCACGGTCTACGCCGAGCGCTCGGGCAAGATCGCCGAAGTGCTCGCCCGGCCCGGCACGCAGGTGGACGCCGGCGACCTGGTGGTTCGCTTCGAGAATTGAAAGCATCTCCACGGCTTTCAAGCCGCCCGCGATGGGGTTATCATCTTCTCTATGTCCAATCCTTTGCGTTCACTGCCTTCCGTCCACGATCTGCTGGAAACGCCTGCCTTGCGGGAAGTCCTGCTCTCGCATGGGCAGGATCGGGTCGCCGCCGCCGCCCGCGCCGTGATCGCTGAATCGCGCAGGCAGCTTCTGGCGGGCAACAGCGCCGCGGGCCAGGCGGAGATCGGCGTCCTGGCCCAGCGTGCGGCCGAGCAGCTTGCAACGGAGCTGCAGCCCCGCCTGCGTGAAGTGATCAATGCCACGGGCGTCATTCTGCACACCAACCTCGGCCGCGCTCCCATGGCCGAGGAAGCGGCTAACGCGGCCCAGAGCGCGGCTCGCGGGTATCTCAACCTGGAGCTGGACCTGGAAACGGGCAGCCGTTCGAATCGCCAGGACGCAGTGCGCGGCTGGCTTCGACAACTGCTCGGCGCGGAATCGGGGACGGTCGTAAACAACAACGCCGCCGCTACCGTGCTCACTCTGCGGGCCCTGGCTCGTGACAGGGAAGTTCTGGTCTCACGCGGCGAGCTGGTCGAGATCGGCGGCAGCTTCCGCATTCCGGAGATCATGGCCGTCAGCGGGGCTCGCTTGCGCGAGGTCGGCACCACGAACATCACGCGGATCAGCGATTTCGCCGCCGCGATCACCGCCGAAGCCGCCGCGCTGCTGCGCGTCCACACGAGCAATTATCGCGTCATCGGCCACGCCGAGACGCCGACGCTGGCGGAGCGAGTTCGTCTGGCCCGGCAGCACGGTCTGCTGATGATCGATGACGTCGGCAGCGGCGCGCTGCTCGATTTTCAGACGTGGGGATTAAGCGGCGAGCCGCAGCCGCGGGAGAGCCTCGCCGCCGGCGCAGACCTGGTGCTCTTCAGCGGCGACAAGCTGCTAGGCGGGCCGCAGTGCGGTCTCATCGCCGGCCGAGCGGAGTTGATCTCCCGCATCGAGCGCGACCCGCTCATGCGGGCCTTCCGCGTGGACAAGATGACGCTTGCCGCCCTCGAAGCCACGTTGAGAATCTATGCCGCCGGCGGACCGGCCCTCAGCCGTTTGCCCCTGGTGCAGATGGTGCAAACGCCGCTGGCAGTCCTCCAGGCTCGTGCGGAATGGCTTGCTGATGCGCTGCGGACGTATTCCCACGTCGTCAGTGCGGAAGCGAAGCAGGACGTCGCTTTCATGGGCGGCGGCTCGTTGCCCAGCCAGTCCATGCCCACCTGGGTCGTCGCTGTCAAGGTCAGCGGCGTTTCCGAGAGTGAACTGGCCAGAAGATTGCGCACGCGCCGGCCGGAAGTGATGCCGCGGGTCCAGGAGGGCCAACTGCTCCTCGATCTTCGGACCGTCATGGAGTCCCAGCTGGAATCCTTGCGGCAAGCCTGCTACGCTGCTGTCGCTGCTGGCTAACTCTCCGGTCATCCGCTAGAACCTTGTAAGCTTGCTGCGAAAAGGCTTGGCGCCCTGCGCCTGGGAGATTGTCTCGATCATGGATCTGCTTGCCGCCGCGGCTGCCGGCTTTGCCACGCTCGATGTTGACGAGCCGACGCGACTCCGAGCGCTCCGCTTCCTTGAGCAATGGCTCACTGGCGAGGAGTTTCGGCCGTTCCGACCGCAGATCGAGTGGCTCATCCAGTCCGCTAGCTGGCCTGGGCTGCTCGACCGGTTCTACCAGATTCTGCCGTTTGGCACGGGTGGCCGGCGCGGCGCGGTCGGCATCGGCCCCAACCGCATGAACCCCTGGACGCTTGCCGCCTCGGTGCAGGGCCATTGCGAGTATCTGAAGGAACGCTTCCCAGGATCGCCAGAACTGAGCGTCGTCCTGGCGTACGACGTCCGACGCTTCGACGACGCTCGCCGCCAGTACAACCCCCAGCTCCCCAACCCCGTGCTGGGGCTGACATCCCGCGACCTGGCGCGGCACGCCGCTGGGGTCTACGCCGCCAACGGCATCGCCAGCTACATGCTGCCCGCGGACTCGCCGCGCTACCTCGCCACGCCGGAGCTGTCGTTCGCCATCCGCTTTTACCGCGCCCACGGCGGGCTAAACATCTCCGCCTCGCACAACCCGCCCGACGACAACGGCGGAAAGTTCTACGACGAACGCGGCGGACAGCCGGTTCCGCCGGATGACCAGATCATGGCCGACCTGGTCGATCAGGTGACGACGATCCGCAGCCTGCCCTGGTCTGAAGTCCAGCGCTCGCCGTTCCTCAAGCCGATTGGGCCCGAGGCGCACGAGGCTTACCTGGATCTGCTTGCCCGCGGCAGCTTGCTTGGCCCCGCTCGCCCCGAGGAATGCACCATCGTGTACACGCCGCTGCATGGCGTCGGCGCGGGCACGGTGCAAGAACTCCTCCAGCGGCAGCGCTTCCGCATTGTGCCCGTCCCAGGACAGATGGAGCCTGACGGCCGGTTTCCCCTGGCGGCCTCGCCCAATCCCGAGACGCCCGCCGCCTTCGACGGCGCGCTGGCCATTGCCGTCAAGGAGCCCAACGCGATCCTCATCCTGGCCACCGATCCCGACGCCGATCGGCTCGGCGCCATGGCTCCCCTGCACCTGCCTGCCCAGGGCCGCCCCGTGCCGGCCAGCGCCTGGCGATACCTGAACGGCAACGAGATTGCCGCGGCGCTGGCGCACTTCAAGCTCGCCACGCTTGCACGGCAAGGCCGCTTGCCGCCCTCGCCCCTCGTCATCAAGACCGAGGTGACGACGAACCTGGTTTCCCGCATCGCTCGGTCGTTCAACTGTCAGGTGGTGGACAACCTGCTGGTCGGCTTCAAGTACGTCGCCGACGTGCTCAGGCATCTCGAAGACGAGGGAAAGTACGAAGACGTCCGCGGCAGCCCCGACGACCTGGTCATCGCCTGCGAGGAGAGCCACGGCATCCAGACCACGGCCGGCCTGCGCGACAAGGACGCCGGCGGCGCTGCCCTGTTGCTTGCCGAGCTGGCCCTCGACCTCCAGCGCCAGGGACAAACTGTCGTGGATTACCTGGAGCGGCTCTACCAGGAGTTCGGCTTTTTTCATTCCGAGCTGCGGACCGTTACCATGACTGGAATCCTGGGCAAGTTGCAGATGCTCGACATGCTCGCTTCGCTGCGAAGCAATCCCCCAAGGACCATCGCCGGCCAGGCGGTCGCGGAATTTGTCGATCTCCAGGATCCGAACGGTAGGCTGGGGCCGTGGAAGGGCGCGACTGATGCCGCCGGTCGGAACTTCCTCCTGTTCCGTTGCGGCGAGTCGCTCCGCCTGGCCCTGCGGCCCAGCGGCACCGAACCCAAGGCGAAGTTGTACATCGAGGCCTCCTCGCCGCCGCGAGGCGCGCGGATGAGCGAAGCGGAATGGCTGGCCCAGCGCCAGGCCGCATCTGCCCTGGCCCGCCAGGCGGGCGAGGAGTTCCTCAAGCTGGCCCTGGAGCGAGCGAAGTTTTCCTCCTGAAGAGACCGCGTGGGGTTTCATGAGCAAGCCGAATCGCATCAGTCGCTGCCCGGAATGGTTCGATCTCAACATGACCGGCTTGCGGGCCCACGAGATCATCCGCGCCGCGGGCTGGGGCAGCGGGATCTTCGGCGTCATCATCCTGGCCTTGCCGCGCCTGCTCGGCATCCCCTTCCGCACCGGCACGTTGTTTCCCAGCGAGGTCACGCTCATCTGGGACGTGCCGCTCGACGAGGTCGAGATTCCCCGAGAACTGGAAGAGCTGGGCTTCCAGCCCATTCGCGCTATTGAGCTGCCCGAGTTCACCGGCGAGAACGTCACCTGCATCCTGGGCGACCAGGACCGCTCGACCTTCTGCGAGCTGGTCTTCGTCCGCATGCCCAATGGCGAGACCGGCCAGGGAATTTCCTTTTCCAGCTACTTCGAAGGCGAGCCGCTCACGCGCATCAAGACGTTCATGGACTGGAAGGTCTCGCCTCTCGACCAGCCTCCGGAGTTCATGAACCAGTGCGTCCCTGGCTCGCTGAGCAACGCCTACGAGGCCCATCGCTCCTGGCTGGCCACCATCCCGATGAAGGTCGTGCCCACCACCTACGAGAACTTCGTCCAGCGCAACTGCATCGACCACGCCCGGCTGCGCGACCTCTACGTCCAGCGGCGCGTCTGGATCGAGGCGCGGGAGGAAGACGTTGATCGACTGCTTCGCAAGAAGCGCCTGAGAATCGAGGAAGTGGAACCGGCCTGAATCGCTTCCCCTGGGTCGTGCCGTTGCATCCGCTCGACTCCTGGCTTATCTTCAAGCTCTCGCTCGCGAACCCCTTGCAAGGATTACCGCCATGCTGCTGCGCCGTCTGGGTTTCGTTGGTCTGCTTGTGGCTGCTGGTCTGTTGGCCCTGCTGCCTTCGTGGGCGCAGCGGCCCGGGCTTCGGCCCAGCGTCTTTGCCATAACGGACGCCCGCATCGTTACCGAGCCGGGCAAGGAGATTCCGTCCGGCGTGGTCGTGATTCGCGATGGCGTCATTCAGGACGTGGGCGCCAACGTCAAGCCCCCGGCGGACGCCCTCCTCATCCAGGGCAAGGACCTCGTCGTCTACCCAGGTTTCATCGACGCGGGCAGCACCTGGGGGGTGGACACGGCCCTGCGGCGCTCGGAGTCGGGTCCGCCCGAGCCGGTCGATTTCGCCGCCGAGGCCCTTGCCGCCACCAAGGCCGACAATCGCAAGGGCGTGACTCCCGAGTTCGAGACCAGCACCGCCCTGAAGCTCGATGAAGAGGCCGCCGAGGGCTGGCGGAAGCAAGGTTTCACCGCTCGGCTCGTGGTTCCCGAGCCGGCCATCATTGCAGGGCAAAGCGCCGTCGTCACTCTCTCTGGGGCCGCGCCGCGCGAGACCGTCGTCCGCGCCCCGCTGGCCATGCACGTCGGCTTTCGCGCTCCAGGCCAGGGCTACCCCATGACGCTCATGGGCACGATGGCCCACCTTCGCCAGGCGTTTCTCGACGCAGGCCATCATGCTCGCTTGCAGGCTTTCCACGAAAAGCACGGCGTCGGCCGCCGACCGCCGCTCGACCCCGCTCTCACGGCCCTCAATCTCACCCTGCGAAACGAGGGCCGGGCAACCGCTCCGCTGCCGGTCGTCTTCGATGCCGACACCCGCGATGCGATCCATCGCAGCCTCGACCTTGCGGAGGAGTTCAATCTGCGTCCGTTGATCCAGGGCGGCGCCGACGCCTGGAAAGCGGCCGATCGCCTCAAGGCTGCCGACGTGCCCGTACTGGCTCGCATCAGTTTCGCCGATCAGCCGCGCGGCGGAGGCCGGCGGGGCGGAGGTCGGCCGACGGACCCCGCCGTGCCCATTGCTCCGCCAGCAAGACCAGGCACGCCGCCCCCAGTCGATCCGTTCCAGACCCCCGAAAGCAGTTCTGAAGAGGCCGAGAAAGCCACGCCGCCGCGCGCCAGGGAAGAGCAGGAACGCAAGCTGAAGGAGGAGATCAGGAATCTCGCCGTCCTGGAGCAGAAGAAGGTCCGTTTCGCCATCGGCACCCAGGGGCTCGACAAGCCCGAGAAGTTTCGCGAGAACCTGAAGAAGGCCATTGACGCTGGCTTGTCACCAGAGGCGGCGCTGCGGGCGCTTACCATCGATGCCGCTCGCATCCTTGGCGTGGACAAGCAGCTCGGCAGCATCGCTCCCGGCAAGTCGGCCCACCTCGTCGTCATGACCGGCAAGTTCGACGACCCGAAATCCCAGGTCCGCCATCTCTTTGCCGACGGCGTTCGCTTCGAGTTCGAGGCTCCGCCGAGCGGCCCCGCCGCGTCGCCACGAGAGCGGTCCAGACCGGACGACAAGAAGCCGGAGGAAAAGAAACCCGACGACAAGAAGGAAGAAACAAAGCCCGCCGCCGAGCAGGCCACCGAGATTGAAGCCGACCGCAAGCCGAAGGTGAAGACCGGCGGCAACGTGCTGCTCAAGAATGCGACCATCCTGACGATTGCCAAGGGCACGGTGCAGGGGGATCTCCTCGTCCTCAACGGCAAGATCGCGCGGATTGGTCCCAATCTTGAAGCTCCGGCCGGCGCCGCCGTGATCGACGCCACGGGCCGCTTCGTCATGCCAGGCATCATCGACACGCACTGCCACTACGCGATGACTGCGGGGACCAACGAGTTTTCCCTGTCGGTCGTTCCCGAGGTCCGCGTGCGGGACATCATCGATAGCGAGAATGTGCAGATCTTCCGCGCCCTGGCCGGCGGCGTGACGCTGGGCCGCATCTTGCACGGCAGCGCCAACGTCATCGGCGGGCAGGATGCCGTCATCAAGAACAAGTACGGCGAGCCGGCGCACAAGCTCATTCTGCACGACGCCCCGCGCGGCGTGAAGTTTGCCCTCGGCGAAAACGTCAAGCGAACCGACGGCCGCTTCCCCAACACCAGGCTCGGCGTCGAGGCGGTGCTGGTGCGGGCCTTCACCGAAGCCCGTGCCTATCGCGACCAGTGGTACGAGTACAAGGAAGCCGTCGCCGCCGGCCGCAGCGTTCCCGAGCCGCGCCGCGACCTCCGCCTTGAGGCCCTAGCCGACATCCTCGACGGCAAGATACGCATCCATTGCCACTGCTACCGCAGCGACGAGATCCTCATGCTGCTCCGCGTCGCCGATCGCTTCGGCATCAAGATCGCCTCCTTGCAGCACGTCCTGGAGGGCTACAAGATCGCTCCGGAAATCGCCAAGCACGGGGCTTCCTGCAGTACGTTCTCTGATTGGTGGGCGTACAAGCTCGAAGCCTACGACGCCGTGCCGTTCAACGCCGCGCTGTTGCTCGAAGCCGGCGCGCCGGTGTGCCTCAAGTCGGACTCCAACGAGCTGATGCGGCACATGTACCAGGAAGCCGCCAAGATGATGAAGTACGGCGGGCTTTCCGAGACCGACGTGCTCAAGATGATCACCATCAATGGCGCACAGCAGCTCGGCCTGGCGGATCGGCTCGGCAGCATCGAGGTCGGCAAGGACGCGGACCTGGCCGTCTTCAATGCCCATCCGCTCAACAGCTACGCCCGCTGTGAAATGACCCTCATCGACGGCGAGGTCTACTTCCAGCGCCCCGAGGGGCCGGCCGTGAAGCTGCCTCCTTACCAGCCGCCCGCCAACAAACGCGGTCCGGAGGTCGTCCGCAAGGTCATCGAACGCAACCCCAAGGGCAACTACCTGCTCAAGAACGTCTCCGTTCACCCTGTCACCGGCCCCGACATCGACGACGCCCTGGTCCTGATCGGCGGCGGGAAGATTCTTGCCGTCGCCGACGCCGCGAAGCCGCTTTCGATCATCATCCCGGCAGGCACGACCGAAGTGGACGCCAAGGGCCTCCACGTCTACCCCGGCATGATCGACGCCGGCACCGTGCTCGGCCTGACGGAACTCGGCTCAGCCAAGGAAACGCAGGAC
>Ga0073934_10009952_pt1 | contig 11973 bp, 5 predicted proteins | sample LarsenN4metaG_FD_76834 | JGI IMG/M metagenome (GOLD analysis project Ga0073934, IMG submission 76834) | Hot spring sediment bacterial and archeal communities from British Columbia, Canada, to study Microbial Dark Matter (Phase II) - Larsen... ... | reverse complement strand
TAGCTGACCTGCTGAGACGATTTGATCTGGAGCAGCTCGGCCCATTTCATCACCCAGATTTCGACAAACTCCTTGCGTCCCAGAAGCTCATCAACAAGCAACTCGCGCTTGTTGGGCGCCGTGCTGCTCATGAACCGCTCGTACTCAGCGGGAGTCGGCAGCAGGCCGCAGATGTCGAGATAGACGCGGCGCAGGAACACTTCATCCGAACACAGGGGCGATGGCGCTATCCGGAGTTTGAGCAGCTTGGCGTGGACCAGCTTGTCGATGTAGTTGTTTTCAGGGGTCTGCGGGAAAGTGAACTGCAGGCCCTTGGGCAGGACGATGTACTGCGAGCCCACGGTGAAGGTGTCGAAGCGAGCCATCACAAAGGCCTCGCCGCGCTCTCCGGCCGTGACTAGTCCGTCTTGCGAGATGGCGGCGGAACGGTCGTTGCTTGTCATGAAGTAGGCCAGCCCGGTCACGTCGCGGTCCGTACCATCCGAGTACCTGGCCCGTACGGTGACCTGTTGCGTGGCGCCTTTGCCATCGAGGACGGCGTTGCGGGGGTAAAGCTCAAGTGCCACGGGAACCGGAATGCCGGCAGGATCGTTCGGAGCGCCTGCATCCAGCCAGCGGGTGATGGTTTGATACAGTTCGCTCTTCTCGTCGAAGCGCGTCCCACCGGTGTGGGGCACCTTGCCGACGCTCTTCTCCAGTAGAAGGCTCTCGTGAATCAGGGCCAGGTTGATCCGCCGGCCGTTAATCTCACGCGTCAGGCGATAGTGGTCGCCATCGGGATCGAAGCCGAACAGCGAAAGCCTGAAGCCGTCCTTGCCGCGCGCCGCCCCATGACAGGAGCCTGTATTGCAACCGGCCTTGGCGAAGACGGGCATGACATCGAGCTTGAAGCTAATGGGCCGGTCCACGGTGGCGTCCTTGATTGAGACGGGGACGACTACCTTCTGGCCGCCAAACTCGACCGTGAGTTCCGTCGTCCCGTCCGCCGCGGGATAGACGACATTCTTCTCGAGCCGGACCAGATTGGGCTTGCCTAGAGTCAGCTTCGACTCCCCTGTGACATCTCGGGTCAGCCCGTCGTCGAAAAATGCCTGGACAATGAACGACTGCCGATCGCGGCTAGTGTTGAGGTTGATGTCGGGAGGCGACACCTCGATGCGCGTGAGATTGCCGCCCAGGGCTTCCACACTGAGCAAACAACTGCAAAGCAAGGCCAAGGTCATTGCACGTCGCATATTCATCCTCACTCGAACTCGCCATCGACTGCCGGCCCGTCGGGCCGACAACCTTCAACGAGCGCATGGTTCGGAAACGTCGAGCCGACGCCGATGGTCGTCACTCCTTCGGCGCTGCCGGAGCCCCGCCCTTTGCTGCCTTCTCTTTCTCAGCCTGTTCCAGCCGAAGCTTTTCGAGACGGCTGAGCGGCCTCATCGGCGGCGGTGCTGGCGGCGTCGGGGCCTTGGGCTGCGCGGGGGGCGTCGGTGCTGCCGCCACGGCCGGCTTTGGCGGCGGCGGGGGATCGATCCGCAACGCGGTGTTCCCCAGGTTATGCAGAATCGTCTCGCCGTTCTGCGGCACCAGCACCTGGCAGAACAAGTTTTGATGATTGCCCACTGGGCTGGTCTTGTCGGTGCTCACCTTGAACACGAACTCCTTGGTGTCCTTGGTGATTTCCACTTCCGGAGCCGTCACCAGGTGCGGCAACCCGACAAGCTTGACCTTCGCGGCGCCTTCGAACGGCGTGGTCGGCGTCACCTTGCAGAGCAATTCGGCGCTTTGCCCTTGCTCGACCGCCGTCCGGTCGAGCGCCAACTGCATGAACGGTGCGGCGACTTCCAGAGTAGCCAGCTGGGACGAAACCCAGACAGGACCGGTGGGCAAGTTGGCCTGGGCAATGATCGCAATCTTCCATTTGCCAACCTGAGCCCCGCCGTTGGCATTGACGGGATACTTGGCTTCGTTCTGCCCCTCAGGAATGGTGACGTTGGCAGCCGAGCCAACCCCCGGAGGATTGAACAGCATCTGCAGCGTGATCGGCGCCTTGAAGTCTGCCTGCCGTTCGACCACAACGTGCAGGTTCATGGAGCCGTTTTGAACCAGGGGGATCTTGGGCTCCACGATGTTGATCTTGAAGGGAACCTCTTGAGTCACGGCGACAGCGGCACGATCAACATCGTGTTTCCAGTAGACGCCGACATTGCCGACGCCGATGAGAATCACGCTCTGGAGAAAGCCTCCCGCTATCTTCACGTTCGGATCGGCATGGCGGGCATTCAGCGTGCATAGCTTGCCGCCCACGGGAGCGTCAGGGGCGGCCTCGAATACAACGGGGATGCGATCGAGATTGGCGAGCATCGAATCGGCGTGCATCGTGATCCCCTGTGGCAGACCTTCCGCACCCAGCACGAGCGGTCCGCCAAAGTCAGCGCGGCTGGCAGTGACTAGGCAGGCGTAGCGGTTGCCGCGCGGAACAGGGATTGTCTGGCGTTCCTGGGAATAGCCAAAGATATCGACTTTGGGAATGGAGACCGAAAGTTTCGGCGTAACCGGCGTGAACTCAATGCGGTAGTGATAGTTTGGGCCGCCCTTCCCCAGATGGTCGGCTACCGAGATCATGTACTCCTTGTCTTCCGGAAAGGTCACGCGGAAGTAACTATCGGGGCCGGCGGCGTCGTCGTTTCCCACGATGCCTCCGCCGGCATAGTGGTATAGGGTCATCACCGGATCCAGAGCGGAGCGGATGCGGCGAGCATAACAATGAATGTCGTAGACCTGTCCCTTCTTGGCGGTGAAACGGAAGAAATCCACGTCGCCAGGTTTGTCGATCACCCCGTTGAACGCCAAGGGTAATTCACCGCGAGTAGCCTGCTCAGCGTTGTTGTTCGGCTCAACCTCCAGCACGTTGCCGACCTCGCTGAGGCGGAACGGATTCGCGGAAGGAGCAATACCGCCAGCATCCTGGGGGAACAGCCCAAAGGATCCGACGGCGTTATCCGTCGGAGGAGCGCCGGGCAGCTTGAACTTCTGCTTGAATTCACCGGTCGGGTCGCCGAGGAACGTCACCTCAACCTCGTCCCCCAGCTTTCCACCCGCGGGAAAGATGCCGGTGGGCCGAGGAAAAGTTCCCACATGCAGCCGGTACCGACAGCCGCCGTTACCCGCGTAGGCGCTCTCGCGGACCTGGATCACGTACTGGCCATCTGCTGGGACGACGATGGAAGCCACGCAGTCCTGGGCCAGCAAAGGAGCATCGTCCGAGGCTGCAAGCTCGAAGCGCTTCATGTCCATGATGGCGACGTAGGGGTCGAAGACCGTAGTCCCCAGCCGCATGCCTTCGACCTCGGCTGTCAACCGCTGTCCTCGTCTGGCTTCGACCAGGTAGTAGTCAACGTCCTCGTTGTCCGCTACGCCCTCCACGGTCACGTTGAGGTCGATCTTCTGCGGTGCGGCAAAGTCGCTGTTGGGTTCCTTCTCCTGGACCACCGGCAAAGCGCCGACATAGAGCGTCTGCAATTCGGAGATGCCGCTGGCCGTGCGGACGCGGAAGGCGTGCTCACCCAGCCGACAATCCGGCGCAACCTTGGCAGTCACCTTGATCTGCGTGTCGTTGACAACCTCGAGTTTGCTAACGGTTATCCCGGGGTAATAGACGAGAATCTCCTGGGCATCGCTTAACCGTGCGCCATTGAAGAGCAAGGTGGCTTCCGTCCCGCGCTGCACTCCGCGCGGACTGATATTGCCCAGGGCCGGCGTAGCGCCAAGGCAGGGAGACGCAGCACACGCCAGGATTAGCAGACCAAGGAGGTATCGCCTTCTCATGCCGTCACCTATCAGATATCTCGCCTCACGCAGAGGCAACGCGGCTCACGGGGCCATGAACGGGCCTGGAACCGCAAAGCCTTAGGCGAGCAGATTGCATTATGCGAGGAGTTCCTTGCGGACCTTGCCGCCGTCGACGATCTCGATTGGCCGATTGCCGGGCGCCATGAGCTCCTTGTCGGCGTTGATGCCCAGAAGGCTGTACACGGTGGTGGCCCAATCCTCGACGCCCAGCGGATCATCCTGGGGCTCGGAAGCCGTGGCGTCTGAGGAGCCGAAGATGCTGCCCTGCTTGATCCCGCCGCCGGCGAGAACAATGCTGAACACCTTGGGCCAGTGATCGCGTCCAGCCGTGCCGTTGATCTTCGGCGTGCGGCCAAACTCGGAGGTCACCATGACCAGAGTGGAGCCGAGCAAGCCCCTCCGCTCCAGATCGCGGATCAGGGTTGCGAAGGCTTGATCAAACGGAGGCAACTGGCTGGCCATGCCGCCCTTGATGCCCACGTGCATGTCCCAGCCGCCATAGGTGAGGGAGACGAATCGCACGCCAGCCTCAACGAGTCGTCGCGCCATCAGCATGCGCTGACCAGCAGCATTCCGTCCGTATTCATCCCGTATGGCGGCGGGCTCTGCATTGATGTCGAATGCTTCGCGGGCCTTCTGCGAGCTGATAAGGCTGTAGGCCCGCTCGTAGAATGTGTCCATCGCCTGGATGTTGTCCGACTTCTCCCTGGAAGCGAAGTGATCGTTGACGGCTTCAAGGATACTCCGGCGGGTCGTGAACCGCTTGTCGTCGACGCCCCCGGGAAGGTTCAGATCCTGGACCTTGAATCCGCCGCTGGCAGGGTCAGCGCCCAAGCTGAACGGTGCATATGAGGAACTGAGATAGCCCGTGCCGGCATAGGTCGTCGGCTGGGTGGGAATGCACACGTAGGGAGGCAGGTTGTTCCGCGGACCGAACTCATGGCTTACCACGCTGCCCATGCTGGGATACTCAAGAGCTGGGCTCGGCCGATAACCTGTAAACATGTTGTGGGTGCCGCGTTCGTGGGCAGCTTCCCCGTGTGTCATGGACCTGACGACCGTGATCTTGTCAGCGATCTGGGCGGTCTGCTTGAGCGTTTCATTAAAGAAGACGCCAGGTAGCTTGGTGGGAATGCTGCCCATCTCGCCGCGGTACTCGACTGGAGCATAGGGCTTGGGATCGAAAGATTCCTGATGGGCCATGCCGCCTGGCAGGAAGATCTGGATGACCGACTTGGCCTTGCCTTCCTTGCTCTCGTAGTGCTTCTGATCTGCCCGTGCTTGCAGCCGGAAGAACTGATCCAGCGTTAGACCGAGCGCCCCCACCACGCCCACGTGAAGGAACGCCCGTCGGCTGGGACGACGGAAGTGGGCAGGATCATCGTGCCAGGTGCCGGTGATCTTGGTAGAACGCGACATTCAGGGTCTCCTTCGAGAAGGCCAGTGATTGGCAGCAATCACCTTGAGGATTGTCGAAACCTGTATCTGCTTTGCGCCGCCCATTACCAGCCAAATAGTTAAAGGGCGACGGGTGGGTCGCTGGGGCAAGTTGTCACTGATCAGCTTGTTGTCACTGACCAGACTAGTAGCAGCTATGAGGCATCCTGCCGGAGGGTAAAGTCTTTGCTGCAAATGAGATTAGTGGACCTCGCAGCCCATGTCAACACCGCACTCACGTCCTATGACGAGATCTGCGGCACAATAGTTCCATGATGACTCTTCGAAAGGCAACGCAAGCTAATGTGGGGACGGATGTTGCATTGTGGATGAGGAGATCGCTCGCTCGTTGGATGGCAGCGGTGCTTGGCTGGCCACCGGGGTATCCAGGTTGAGAAACTGGGGTTGCGTCTGCGTGAGGACACTGGACAGCGCCAGGCATCCTGACCAGGCCCAGGCGAGGAGGACCAAGAAGGTTTCAAAGGGAATCCTGGTGCTGCCATGACCAATCCCCAGGTCGAGATGGCTATACACCAGCGCGATGTTGAGGGCCAGCAACCCTGTTCGGCTCGGCCAATTAAGCATGGGCAAGGCCGCCAGGAGAAGGCACATCGGCAGCGCGAGCGGCTGCATGTCGTAATGCATGAAGTGGTAAACCGTGAGCAATGCGCCGAACAGGACAAACGCCGGCAGTGGTCCCCAGGTCATCGGGTCGCGCGGCAGGCCGCGCCGACGTCCAATCCACCCAACCAGCATGGTCGTGATAATCGTCAAGCTGAGCACCCCAGCGAGCAAGGCGTGACCGATGTACCCCGCCAGAGGGCCAGGGTGGACGGTCTGGAGCAGCTCGTAGTCCCAGGTCCTTTGAGCGGTCACAAGCTCCAGATGGTTTCGCAAGTGCTCCCAGTCCCACATCTCGCGTCGAGGCAAACCCAGCAGGTCGCGGCTCATCCAGATCCAGTTCCGGTCCGTGGCATAGATTTCGGCAGCGTTCTTGCCGACTTGCAGCCAGCGCACCCAGGGGGCCACGCCGCAGAAAGGCAAGGTGGCCAGGCAGAAGCCCGTTCCTGAGACGATCATCCCGAGAAGGAACCGTCCGCTCCAGAGCACCATCGGCACCCAGATCAGTGCGGCAGCAAAGACTGGCTTGTAAGCCAGCAGACCCCAGACCAGCCCCGCCAGCAACGGCCGCTGGCGAGACCACAGACACCAACCACCAGAAACGATCGCCAGGGTGAGCGAGGAGTTCTGGCCGAGCGTTATCCCGCCGCTGAAGTTCGGGAACACCATGCAGATCAGTGCCGCCTCGCCCATTTGCAGCCGTCCGCCGGTAATGTCGCGGATGAACAATCCGCTCAGAAAAACGAGCTGGACATAGATCAGAGTCAGCACGGCATGGGCAGCCCTGGGCTCGAGCCTGGCAAAGGGAAACATGAGGAGCCCATGCGTCGGCGGATAGAGAGGTCCCTCGATAGCGTCATCGGCCTGGCTTGGTCCCTTCAACAAGATGTCGCGGACCATCTTCTCCAGCGCATCGCCCTGGTAGCCTTCCCTCAACGCCGCCTTCTGTACGCCAATGACGTAAAGCTCATGGGCGTCGTGGTTGAAGTACATCCGCCCCATCAACCACTGGCAAGCAAAGTCGCAGGTGATGTGCCCGCGCACGCTCCAGGCCGTATCGAGGTAATGGAGACCGACTGCCACCGCCAACACCCAGGCCAGCACATTTCGCGCTCGCCGGCGGAGGAACCACCAGGGATCACGACACCAACTCTCACCAATCAAGGCCAGCGCGGCCATGACGATGAGAGTCGTGAGAATCAAGGTGCCAACGAGGGAAGGTGTCACAGGCGGCCAGGTTCTTGCAACTATGAGTGCGTCCTACCAACACCGGCGACGATTCAGCCCGCTCGTCGCAACCCCGTGCTGGGACGTCGTTTGTCCTTGCGGACTACATTTGGTCTCGCTAGAGTACACAATCGATTCGAAGCCCAGCTTCCTTCCCTTGTGGGAAAGCTTGTCCGGCATGGCCTGATTCTCCGTTCAACAAGATAGGGAGGCCCCCGGCCAGGGTTCGTGTTGAGCCGCGAGCGTCCCCCGTAACGGTACAGAATCGCTAGACGCCAGTGCCAGCCCCCATCGGCCGGCCTGCAATAAAGAAGGATACGACAATGCACTCCTCGCGACTGGGCCTGGTCGGCTTGATCCTGGCTGGCTGCACACCGCTTTGGAATGTCAGCCCGGTGTCGGGACAGGAGGGCGGATCTCCCTCCTTCAAGGAAAAGCTTCCTCCGAACATCGTCGCCATCTTCGAGAAGCACTGCTTCCAGTGCCATGGGAAAGACGCCAGGCCAAAGGGCAAGTTCAAGATCTTCGAACAGGACCATTTGAAGTCCAAGGTCGCCAAGGATAGCCCGGATGCGGTTCCGGAGCTGTGGCAGCGACTGACAGCCAAGCCTGACGACGGATTGATGCCGCCCAAGGATGCCGGTGAGCTGACCAGAGCGGAACTGGACGCCGTCGAAGCCTGGCTCAAGGACGGGGCCAAACCGTTTGGGGAACAGCGGGCTGTTGCTGCGACGCAGGAGAAGCCGGCCGCGCCCGCCGTGGCGGGAGATGAGGCCCGTCAACTCGCCAACGCCGCGAAGGAAGTCCTTCGCCAGCACTGTTTTCAGTGCCACGGTGACAACAACCCCAAGGGCGGGGTGCGGATTCTCGATTATGATTCCCTCGTCAACAAGAAGAAAAAGGTCATACCTGGGAAGTTGTTCGAATCCGACATTTTCGGCTTGATGACCGCCACAGACGAGTCCGTCATGCCGCCGGCCGACAAGCCGCGAGTGGAGTCGGACAAGCTTGTTGCGGTCATGAAGTGGATTGCCGCGGGCGCGCCGAAATGGGACGACGACAGCAGCCTGGCTGGAGGTGAAGACCCGTTCTTCGCCAACAAGAACGTCGTCGGGGTTGACTACGTGCTCAACAAGATCCTCCGTGATGCGCAGGACATTCCTCCTCAGGAACGCCGGTTCATGCGTTACATCAGCTTCAACCATCTGCTCGTTCGAGGCACGACAGACGGCAAGCTTGCGATGAGCGGCAAAGCCCTGGCCACGGCCTTGAACCACCTGTCGTTCCAGCAGGAACTTGTCCGACCGAGACCCATCGATGGCCCCAACGCCCAGCGTTTCGGCGTCCAGAATCAAGGCGGAACGCGCACTGAGCCCAAACCAGGCGAGCCCAAGGAAGCTACCATCTACTGCATCGACCTCCGCAAGTTCGGCTGGGATATCCAGTGCTTCGATGCCCATGGCACGGGGGGTAGGAAGCTCAACGGCTCGCAGTACCAGGAGCGGTTGAATCTCTACGACCTGTGCCTCCTCGAGTATCCCTACTCGACGATCTACCATCAGGCCCAGGCCTACCGCGACGTGTACGACACTTACATCAGGCACACCGGAATGGTCAGGCCCATTCCCTTCGTCCGCGGCGACTGGTTTTGCAGCGTCTGCTTGTCGTCTCCCTTGTACGAGGACATGCTCCAGTTCCCCCGCTTCCTCTACGAGTTGGAGCATCGACTCGGCGTGCGGGCCGAGGAAAACCTCATGAACGACGTGGCCAAGCGAGCTGGGATGACAGTGTCCGGAGTCTCGCGGAACAACCGAATCGTCGAACGCCATCCTGCGACTTTCGGCTACTACTGGAAAAGCCTCGACTTCCAGACGAGCAAAGGGGGCGAGAACATGTTCCGCGACCCTATCAATCCGGAATTCGTCGGCGGCGAGATGATCTTCAGCTTGCCCAATCACCTGCAAGGCTATCTGGTCACGGATCATCTGGGCAACCGAATCCTGGAGGCCCCGACGAGCATCGTCACCGACAAGTTTGCCTCCGACAAGGTGGTTCGCAACGGGCTGGCCTGCATTCGTTGCCACGATCAGGGGGTCAAGCCGTTCCAGGACACGGTGCGCGCCGCCTTTGACAAGAAGCAGCAGGCCTTGCTTCCCTTCGTGGGCAACCAGGTTTACAACAAGGTGCTGAGCATCTATCCCGAACAGGATGAAATGCAGAAGCGCTACATCGATCCCGACACTGATCGCTTCCGCAAAGCTTACATGGAGTTGAATGGCGAGGCGCCGCCCACGCTCAACCCGCTCACGCCGATCTCGAAGGATTTCCTTGACGAGCCGCTCAACCTTGCCAACGCTAGCGCAGAACTGGGCATCCGCAAGGCTGGGGCTTTGCAGAACGTGCTCATGACCGAGGAGTTCGCCGCCCTGGGCGTGCTGCCTTTGGCAACGGGCGGCGATCTTCGCCGTGACGCCTGGGAAGACTACTTCGACCAGGTGACAACTGGCCTGGGTCTTGGAGTTCCGGTGATCAACATCGACGCTTTGTCGCGGAAGGATTACGTCAGCCGCAAGGACGGGCTTGGCCTCAAGAGCGTCGAGCTGGCTGCCATCGATGCCACGACCTCGAAGCCACGAAAGACCTTCAAGCCAGGCGACAAGATGCGGCTCAAGATCACCAACAAGAGCAAGTACGACATTTATTGCGAGATGATCTTCACGGACAAGCACGGCTCCAAGGTCATCGCCATGCCCTGCACGACGATTATCCCAAAGAACGGCGGGACGATGTTCTTCCCGCCCATGGCTTCTGATCCTATCGTCTGCGATGCCGAGACGGGCAAGGAAGAGGTCACGCTCTACTACTGCGACAAGCCCTTTCCTCCCGCTCGCATCTGCCGGCTTGCCGAACATGAACGGGCCCCGTACATCGTTTCCGATTACGTGGCAAAAGCCTACGAACTCAAGCCAGGGCACCAGGGCTATCAAAAGTGGGTCTTCGACCGAGCGGTACATCCCTTCTACCTGGATTACGCCACCGGTCAGTACTATCCGACGTTCAATCCTAGCCAGATGTGCAAGAGGACATTCACGCTCGGCACGGAGTAGGCGCAGCGCAGACGCCGTCGTCCCCCGCGGCGGCATCGGTCGCAACGATCCTTCTCGGGAGATAGGAGTAGTTCTGCCATGTTCCCGTCGTCGCCTTGGAGTTCGACCATCCATCGACGCATGTTCGGTCTGCTGTGTGCTGGGATGGTCCTCGTCACTTGTGTTCCCGCAGCTCAGGGAGCCGAGGACGTGGATCGCGAGATAAGGCGCTCGGCAGATCGGATACTGCAGAAGCTCCGCCAACGCAATTTGCGCACGGTCGGCGTCTTGCCGTTTGGCGTTCAACCGCACAACCAGGATCGAGCCCGCTACAAGCAGGGACAGATCAATCAGAATCTGGCGGACCGACTGCAGATCGCCCTCATCCTGGCCAACAACCCGGAAGACCCCGTCAACGTCTTGATGAACGTTAACGCGGTCGCCAAGAACAAACTCCCGCAAGGACAAAGCCACCTCGACCCGCAAGGACGCCGGACGTTGATGGGCCTGCGTTACACGCGCGCCTGGAAAGAGAGCATGCGAGCCGTCGAACTCAAGCCCGATGTCCTCCTGACCGGCATTGCCAAGATCAGCCCCTACCCTGCTGAGACCTACATCAGCATCCGCGCGATTTATGCGAACGCTCCGGAAAAGGAGCCGGTAGAGATCGACTCGATCCGAGTGAAGACCGACGTTCGTACCATGGCCGAGAGCGGGACGAGCTACGTCGCCACTCGAAGCTTCTACAAGGGTGTGATGGAATATGCTCAACTGGCCTCCGGCATGGGCCCAGAGATGGGAGCTCATCCCGTCGCCCCGAACTCGACAGCGCCGGTCCGGCTGACCGTTTATTACAACGATCAAGCCATTCCCTACCAGTTCAAGGATGGTTTCGCCCTGATCCCCGAGCCACGCGAGCATCAGAAGGTCTGCTTCGTCATCGAAAAAACCGACCCTAGCGACCCCCGAACCTACGGCGTGGTGCTGATGGTGAACGGAGAGAACACTTTCGATCATCAACGCGAAGAACCTATCCATTGTTCCAAGTGGCTCCTCAAGCCTGATTGGCCGAGAACCAAGATCCTGGGCTATCAAATCGGCGACAAGGGGTTGGTCGAGCCGTTTCGCGTGCTCAGCGATCCTGAATCCGCTGCAAGCGAGGTGCTCTACGAGCCCAAGGCGTTGGGCATGATCTCGATGTACGTCTTTGTGGGCGCGGACGACATTCAGGCCCCGCCGCCCAACCCCGACATCCCGCTCGACAAGGAAGCGCGCCGCTTGGCTTTGGATGCCGGCGCGGTGGGCCGAGCGCACCCCCCGGATCTGCCCGGCGATGATCTGATCGACCTCAAGCAGTCGCTTCGTGCCGAAGCCGATGCCGCGGGTCTGCGCGGACTGCGCGGCCTGATCGCTGGGAGTGGCACGGCCCAAGGGAACGAGGTACGATACGAGAGCTTCAGGCCGTACCCGAAACCGATCATGGTGGGACACCTGCGCTACTATCAGCCTGGCCAGAAACTGCCTCCGCCGCCTCCTTGACCCGCGGCTGCTGGGGAAGTCTCCCGCCAGGCCCAAATGGGAAGGCGTGTGTCCATCGGAGAGTCCGCAATGCATGGCCTGACTCGCGGGCCGGCTTGCCTGATCCTGTGTCTGGTCGCGCTCATCCTGCCCGTCCATGGTCAGGACTCGGAGAGGGTGTTCGTCGAGCACGTGCTCGCGGGGAAGAGGGCCTACGACGAGGGGCGCTGGGAGGCCGTCG
>Ga0073934_10009951_pt1 | contig 11974 bp, 13 predicted proteins | sample LarsenN4metaG_FD_76834 | JGI IMG/M metagenome (GOLD analysis project Ga0073934, IMG submission 76834) | Hot spring sediment bacterial and archeal communities from British Columbia, Canada, to study Microbial Dark Matter (Phase II) - Larsen... ... | reverse complement strand
GGTCTTGAAGCTGCGGTGCGAGAAGTAGCGGTGATAGCCGGCGGTGATGCCGATCGCGTGCACGACGTAGACGGCGAAGAACACGGCCACGGCGTCCGGCGGGGCGCCGGTCTTCAGCACCAGCAGGCAGCCGAGGTGAACGAGCGAGAGGGCAACGACGTTGCCGTAATCGGAGAAGAACGCGCGTGCGCCGGCGGCCGCGGTGGTCATCGTCGCCAGCATATCCGCGCCGGGGGCGGGAGCGGAAGGAGAAATTTTCGCCGCGCTCACGGCGGCGGTGGGCGGTCGGCGTAGGAGCGGCCGCCGCGGGTCCAGTCGGGCCCGTTGCCCCAGTCGAGGCGGGTGCGCTTGCCGCGGTGCTCGGGGTCGAACTGCTTGCGGGCCTTCTCGTACTCCTCGACGGTGGCGTGTGCTTGCGGCACCGCCCAGTAGTCCTCCTCGCGGCGCCACAGGCCGTTGCCGGCGTAATCGAGGATGGTGATGCCGGGGAAGTCGATCACGCCGTTACCCGACGGGTGGTCGCGGCGGTTCTGCATGTAGACCACGACGCGGCCGAGGTGCTCGTCCACCATGTGCCACTCGTAGACCGTGTACAGCTCGCAGTACTGCTCCATGATCGGCTTGATCCAGGCGCGGATCGCCTCGCGTCCCTTCAGCGCGCCGAGCACGTGCTCCACGTAGTCGGCGTCCTCGGTGAACAGCTCCGCCCAGCGGTCCCAGTGCTCGCCCACCGCGCCGGTGCGCCAGTAGCGGCGGAACGCCTGCTCGATTTCGTCGCGGTTCCAGTTCGCCATGCTGTCTCCTTTTCGGTTGCGAGTCGCCGTGTCAGGGTCGCTGCTGTTTCGCCAGAATCTCCGAACGGGCACCTGCATCCCCGTGGCAAGCGAGGACGTCTATGGGTTTCGGTATTGGCGAGATAGAGTTCTCACGGCCGTTGTCCGTTGGTGTAGGCCAGCGTCCATATCGACGAATTCTCATCTGCACCCTTCGAGGCTGCTCCGGACAGCGATGATCAGTTCTTCTATCGACACCGTACCACTGAGATCACGATCGGCTGCCAGACATTCACATGTTCCTCGCTCGTATGGATCGAGAGCTATACCTACCGCGGTTACCGCCTCTGCAACCGTTACTCTAAGATCACCATTGCAGTCTCCTTCGCATGGCCCCGCAGCTGACAAAGAGAGCCGCTGACCGATGATGTCGCAGTTGTCTGCTGTGGGACAGCGGACCAGCACAACCAAGCCACTCCCATCGGCCAATAGGGTAGATGGTCCGCTTCCTCCACCAATCCGGAAATTATTGAGACCAACAAGGTTCGTGTTGAATTGTCCGGCGAGGCCCCGGAACCGTCTCGGACGGACAAGCTCGGACCATGTTAGGAGAACCCCGCCACCTTCAATGCAGGACACCGAAGGGGCAGACTGGCGGGAATCGTCGCCTATTATGACACCTGTTGGAGGCGTCAGAGCCATCCCATCATTATCATAGCGCCTAAAATGTATAGAATACTGAGATTCCCATGCGATCACGAACTGACCATTGGTCTCGGTGCAGATTGTGGAATCGCTGCCATAGCCAGATCTGCCTTCGCCAACTTGAAATTCAGTGGCACTTGGTTCGCCGGATTCATGGAACAATCGAGCCTCGAGAACGCCCGGAGCGAGTGCGGGTTCATGAAACCAGGAGATCACGAACGAGTTGTCCGAACGTGCCTCGATGGCCGGTTTTGCGGGGTCGTGAAAGACATCGAGAGAACTCACCTGAAACGGCGACCCAGTGGCAGATCCACCTGGTCCGAGGAACTGTGCTTGAACGCAATAATTTCCTCCGCCCAGGCAGTCATCGACCCAGACGACTACGAAGTCCCCCGCTGGCCGTGCGGCAACCTGCGAGAGAGGACCGGAAAGCACTTGGAAATCCTCACTGATCGGAGTGCCGGCAGTATTGAACAGCCGAGCCCGGTTCCCAAGTCGGTCGTCGCTCCAGATGATGAGAAATGAGCCGTCAGGGGCAACCGCAAGCTCTGGCAACTGTTGATTGCCCTCGCTGGAGGCAGACACCTGGATCTCGTTCGAAGTGGGTTTGCCGTCGAATCCTACGACTCTCGCAAAGATGCCGAGTCCGTCACCGTCTTGTCCGTTACTTTCCCAAACGGCGACAAAGCCGCCATCAGGGAGCGCACCGATAACCGGGTTTAGCTGCTGGCCGGTGACGTACGTGTTGACCTGAAACGTCGAACCCACCGGTACGATTCGAGCTCTCGCCTGATGGATATGCAGGAAACTCGTTACAAGCAGCACAGTTCCGATGAGAATCAGGTTGGCGCACCGGGAGGCGTTCATTGGAAACCGCCATCTACAGGGGCCGGGTGCGAAGGACGCAGCGGCGCCCGGAACGCTGCGGTTGTCGATTCCCGACGTGAACGGGATGTTGGTCTGCGGCGGTGCCGGAGACTCTTTCGCGGCCAAAGACTGATCGCGACGACGGAGATCAACGCCACGGTCGCTGTCCAGATGCTCCAGAGTACCTCACGCGCCGACATCGGTCCCTCAGTGCAGAGCCATGCCGCGCTCTACAGCTGCGCGCAACCCGGCCGCTGGTTTTCCTTCCGGCATCTCCGCACATCGCGGGACGATGCCCGCAGCCCAACATTGTCTGTCAGGGTGTGGTGCGGCGACGGTGCCGAGGCCGACGGCCTTGCCCATTCTAGCGAGGCTCCGCCTCAGACCGACGAGCCCTGCTCTCTTCCCCTCTCCCGTTCGTTGGGAGAGCGGCGCGGGGGGAGAGGGTAAGCGACGTTCCAGACTTGACTCATCTGCGGCGAATTCGGCCCTGCATGACCGCTAGCCGAGGGCACAAATGGAGTCGCGTCGCGACGGCTCGAGGTTGCCGTGGGTCTCGAACCGACGGCGATGCTAGAGCACGTGCCAGGGGTGAACCGCGACGTCGTCGTCGACGTAGCGGCGGTCGCCGCCGTAGATCAGCGCGCAGGTGGGGCGGCTGCGGCCGCTCAGTCTTCGCCAGTAGCGCAGGTGGTCGAAGAAATCGGCGGCGATCGTCTGGGCGGATTTCGCTTCGATTCCGATGCGCTGTTTCCCGAGGTCGATCACGAAATCGACTTCGCGACCGGTCGAATCGCGCCAGAAGAAGAGGTCGGGCAGATCGCCGCGGTGCAGGAAGTTCTTCATCAGCTCGGAGACGACGAGCGTTTCGAAGATCGCTCCGCGCTGCGCGTGGTGCACGATCTCTTCGGGCGAACGGATGCCGAGGAGAAAGCAGAGCAAGCCGGTGTCGAGGAAGTAGAGTTTCGGCGACTTGATCAGCCTCTTCCCCAGATTGACGTGATGCGGGCGCAAGAGCAGCACGAGGAAGCTTGCTTCGAGGATCGAGATCCAGCGCCGCGCGGTGGTGTGCGTGATGCCGCAGTCGGAGGCCAGCGACGAGAGGTTGAGCAACTGGCCCGCGCGCGCGGCGCAAAGGCGAACGAAGCGGGCGAATGCTTCGAGGTCGCCGACGTTGGCGAGGGTGCGAGATGCTGGCAGGACGGCTCCCGTTTGCCGGGGATTCGATCGCCGAGCTCTATCAGTTGCACGTGTACGAGCCGGTCCCCGACCTCAGCTCGCTGCGGCCGGACGTGCCACCATGGCTGCAGCACATGATCGATCGACTGCTCGCCAAGCAGAGCTTCGAGCGCTACCAGACGGCGGGTGAAACGGCGGCCGACCTCGAGCGCGAACGAGTCGTCGCCCGCGAGGTGAAGCCGCTGCTGCGCCGGGAGTGCTTGCGCTGCGGCGCACAGACGCTCGAGCAGGTCCCCGTCTGCCTGTCGTGCGGCTTCGATGCGGTTGACGAGGGCGCGTACGGCGACTTCGACGTGTCCTGCGCCGCCGAGGAGGACGACGCCAGGCTCGAGAAGTTCGCGGGCAGCGTCCTGGGCCGCACAACGCGGCTGCAGCGGGAAGGGCGGCCGCTGCTCTGGACCGGCATCGACGCACAGACCGCTCAACTGATCCGCAGCGCCGCCGCCCGGCACGGAATCAATCTGTTCGTGCGCGCGCACTCGCCCGCGTCGGACTTGAAGCACGCCGCCGCTCTGGGCTTCACCGCATTTCTCGCGGTGTGGATTCTCCCGCTGCTGGCCTGGTTCTTTCTCATGACGAACGTCTTCGCTCTGCTGACGGTCTGCTTCTGGGCCGGCCTGGTCGCGCTGGCCTACCGCAACGCGAAGAGGGCCGAGGTGCGGCCGGTTTTCCAGACCCTGCAGTTCCGCGAACGGGGATTGGGTGCCGATCTCTGGCTGCAAGAGATCAAGCCGGCGCTGACGCCGAAACGCAGCGAGTCGATGCGCCTGCTGGTCGACGCGGTGGTCGAGAAATACCTCGTCGTGAACGCCGCAACCGCCAGCCACGACGACGGCGTGCAAACCGAATTGCAGAATGTCCTGGTCGAACCGCCCGGCTGGCCGAAGTGGCGGCCGAAGTGGAGCGCGTGCTGCAGCTGCCGCGGCTGGCGCAACAGTCACAGCAGTATGCCGAGGCCTCACGCCGCTTCGCCTTCGCCGACGACGGCGAACGCAAGAGGCTGGCGGACGTGATCCGATCCCTCGAGGCGCGCGTCAGGGGCCGCGTCGAGCTGGAGGAGAAGTACGCCGGCCTGCTGAACAAGCTGATCGTCCACCAGGCGCTGTTCAACCGGCTCACGGCCCAGCTGCTCGTGCTGCGGCAAGCGCTCGACTCGGAGACGCGCGAGCAGCTCGCGCGGGCCTCCCGGGAGCTCGACCAGTCGCTGCGGATTTCCCAGCAGGTGCGCCGCGAGCTCCATCGCCTGACATGATCTCGCCGTCGGCCATCGAAAAGGGCACCGTCGTTGCCGGCCGCTACGTCGTCGAGGAGGCGATCGGGCAGGGCCGCAGCTCGGTGGTGTACAAGGCACTCGACCTCGGCACGCGCAGTGCGGTCGCGCTCAAGCTGCTCGATCCGGACCTGGCGCACGACCCGGTTGCCGCCGAGCGCTTTCGCCGCGAGGCCACGATTCTGCGCAACCTTCAGCACCCGGGGATCGTCAAAGTCTACGACCTCTTCGAGCACGACGGGTGGACCTTCATCGCGATGGAGCTCTTCGCCGGCATGAATGCGAAGGCGTACGTCGATCGCTACGGGCCGCTGTCGGTTGCCGAGCTGGTCACCGTTGCGAAATCCCTGTTTTCCGTGCTCGACGCCTGCCACAAGGCGCGGGTGATTCACCGCGACATCAAGCCGCACAATGTCTTGCTCGACGGGAACGGCGCTTTGCGTGTGATCGACTTCGGCGTGAGCAAGATGACGGTGATGACCGACCTCACCAAGACCGGCGCGGTGGTCGGAACTCCCGAGTACACCGCCCCCGAGGCCTTCCGCTCGCGCCGCTACGACTCGCGGGCCGACATCTACGGGGCCGGCGCTACCCTGTACGAGCTTCTCACCGCCCGGCCTCCGTACCTGGCCAGCTCGCTGGGCAGGGTGCTGGATCTCCAGATGCGGGCCAAGATCGAGCCCATCGAATCGTTTCGCAAGGACGTTCCCGCGTGGCTGCAGCGGCTGGTTCTCAGGTGCCTGCGCACCTCGCCGGACGAGCGCTACCAGAGTGCCTCCGAGGTGCTGTACGACCTGGAACAGGGCGACGCACGCGACGAGCCGGCGGACCGCAACCTCGAACCGGCTTCCTGCATCCAGTGCGGCGGAACTCTGGTGAGCGGCCTGTCCTTCTGTCACCACTGCGGCAGCCTGCGCAGCGTCGCCTACGAGGCAGGCCGGTTCCATCTGCTCCTGACCCGCTGCGCGGAACCAGACCGGTTCGTTCAGACCCTGGTGCGGACCTATCCCGGCCTCACCGAGAAGAAGCTGCGCGCCCGCCTGCGTCACCTTCCGATGGTGCTCGTCGGCGACGTCAGCCGCAAGACGGCCGTCGATCTGCAGCACCAGCTCGCACCAACTCGCGCCGAAGTGCGTCTGGTGAATCGGCTGCTGACGACGTTCGAGCTGTCGGGCATCTACGTGTTGCTGGCGTTCGCGATCTTCATTCCCGCGCTGTGGCTGCAATCGACCACGAGTGCCGGGTTGATCGTGACCGGCACGCTGTTCTCCGAGGCTCTCATCTACTTCCTGTACTGGCACCGAACCCTCCCCCTCGTGTCCCCGAAGGGGCTGCACCGCAGTACGGGCGCCGGCATCGGTGAGCAGGTGCGCCCGCTCGTGCTGCGCACAAAAGGGTTGCGCTCCGAGCGGCTGCGCACCCAATGCGCCCACCTGCTGCGGTCGCTGATCGCCTTCCAGAAGAGATCCGGGCCGGGGCCGGCGCATGTAGGAGACGTGCGCGGCGCCGTTGCTGCCGCGCTCGACGGCGCGGAGGCACTCGACGCCTACGAAGTCTACCTGGCGGCGTCGAGCATCAACGACTTGCGCGAGAAGCTGACCGTGATCGAGCGGCGCCTGAGCCGCAATCCCGATCTCGAGGAAACGCAGAAGCTCATCGAAACAAAGGCCCACTTGGAGCGCGAGATCACCAATTACCAGGAGATCGAGGATCAGTATTCGGCGATCGCGGTTTCGCTCGTCAACCTGCAATCGGCGCTGGCGCGGCTCGCGGACGCGCGCGACGAGCAGGCGGCAAGGCAGTGGTGGAGTGAGGTCCAGGCGGCGACGCCGCTCCTGGCCAGCTTCCGTTCGTCCTCCGCCGCAAGACGCCTCGTCAACGAGGAGCGGTCACCATGAGCGGCGTCGGAGCCCCTGCCGCCGGGCAGAAGCGGCGTTCGCCGGACGTCTCGGGTCTTCGCTTCACGGCGGCGGTAGCGGCGGTGGGTGCCGTTGCCGGTGTCGTGGCAACGTTCCACGGGTTGCTGCCCTGGACCGAAATGCTGTTCAGACCTCAGCAATGGCGCGGGGCGACGAGGGGGGCATCGGGCTTCTCGGGCTCGCCGCTGATGGGAATCGCCGACTGGATCGTAGCGATGGTGTGTGCCGCGTGGACCGTGTTCGACGCCGGAGAACTGATTCGCAGGCGTTTTCGTACGCCGACGCCATCCGCACACGCGCGAGCCGCCGCGCTCTTGTTGCTGGCGCTGGCCGTCCTCTACGCGCTCATGGTCACCGACCCGCGAGCCTCCGACCGCAGGGTGCTGTTCGGCCTTACCTGTTTTCCTTGCGGTGCTGGCTGATTGCCTTCGGCAATTCCTTGCGGCGGCTTCCCGAGCAGCCGGTTCTGCTGCGGCGGTATTCCGGCAGCATCGTCGTCACCGGCTTGTTGTTGTGCTCCGCGCTGCTCGGCGTCGCCGTGGTCACCCCGCTTGCAGTTGCGCAGGTGCAACTGTCGATGCTTCTGTGGCAGTGGAGCGGCAGCGCGGGAGGCGCGGCCGCCGGCAAGGGAGCGGGAACCGAGCGATGACTTTCGAGCAGCGCCTGCGTCGTATCCTCAAGGCGAAGGTCCTGCGCGCGGTCGCCGGCCTGCGTCTGCCAGCAGGGGATGGTGTCGAGGGCCCCGCTCCCGAAGCGGAGGAGCCGCCGCGGCCCGCGCCGTCGGTCGACGAGCGCGAGGCCCGCTACCGGCGCGTGCTGGAGGTTTCCGCCGGCGCTTCGGTCGAAGAGGTGCGGCTTGCCTACCGGCGGCTGTGCAAGGAGTACCACCCGGATCGGTTCGCCGGGGCGGGTGAGGAGAAGCGCGCCGCCGCCAACGAGCTGCTCGCCGAAATCAACGCGGCCTACGCGTACCTGACGGGCAAGCGCTGAACCTGCGCGTGCGCCTCAGAGCTGCTTCTTCATCATCGACAGGCCGCCGAGGAACAGCATGGCGCCCACCGATGCGAGGAGCAACTGGCCGAGGATGCCGCTGGCGTGGATGCCGAGCACGCCCAAGATCAGGCCGCCGAACATCGCTCCGGCGACCCCGACGAAGAGGTTGCCGGCCAGTCCGAAGCTCTTTCCCTTCATGAGCTGCCCGCTGATCCAGCCGGCGGCGAGTCCGACCAACAGGAAGAGGATGAATCGCATGGGCGTCTCCTTCTCAGGGGGTCAGGTTTTGAGCTTGGCCTTCAGCGCTTCGATTCGATCTGCCGGTTGCGCCGAGTCGGGTCCGGGGAGGGCCTGGCCGGCGGCGAGCTTCTGCTTGAGCTGGTCGAGCGCCTGATCGCCGCGCTTGCGGCGTTCGATCTCCGCGAAGCGGGCTTCCAGGTCGATCCCGGCCGGCCCACCGCTGAGCTCGGCGGCGGCTTCCGTCTCCGCTTCGATGCGGCGGATCTTGTCGCCGAGGCGGTCCATGAGCTGCAGCGGCGAGTCCTGCCCCTGCGCCGTCAGCGTGTCCTGCAGCTTCTTCTTTGCCGCCGCGGCTTTGTACTGCGCCAGCAGCAGCGTGTACTGGGTGCGGGCCTCGTTGACCCGCGCCTTGGCCGCGTGCAGCGAAGCCTTCAGCTTCTCGGTGGCGTCCTTCTGCGTTTCCCACTGCTTTTGCATCGCCAGCGACTGACTTTCGCAGTCGCTCTTGCGCAGCAGCGCTTCCTTGGCGAGTCCCTCGTCGTTCTCGTTCAGGGCCAGGACGGCGCGGTTCTCCCACTCGGTCGCTTTGCCGAGCGAGTCCTCGATTTGCCCCCTCGGCCGATCGACTCTCCGCGCGCTCTCTCCGCTCAGCGGAACACGAACACCAGCGCGATGGCCGCGATCGACATCGCGATGCCGACGTAGCCCAACATCTTGGCGCGGTTGAGCTGCGGGTCGAGGGCGTCGCCGAGCTCGCGCTTGAGCTGGTCGATGGCTTCGTCGACCATCTGGCCGGCGGCCTGCTGCGAGACGCTGAGGGCGGTCTCGCGGGCGGAGCGCTGGGCGGCTTCCGCCGCCTTCTGCTGCGCGGCGGCGGTGGCGATCTTCTGGATCTCGGCCGTGGTCTTCTCGTCGAGCGGCTTGTGCTCGCGCATGTGGCCGCGCAGCTCTTCGATCTCCGGCTTGACCTGGGCGAGCAGTTTCTCGGCAAGGCCGCCCATGCTGATCTGGTACTGCTGCTCGGCGGCGTGCCGCGCCGCTTCGGCGGCGATCTGGCGGGCGGTGTCGGTGGCGGTCTTCTTGGCCGTCTCCTGCGCGGCGTGCGTGGCGACGTCGTGTGCGACGCGCTTGGCCGACTCGACCGCTTCGCGGGCGCCGGACTCCGCCGCGACCGCCTTGATTCCGTCCATCTCCGCCGGGGTGAGCCCCTGCGGCTTGGCGATACGCGTCGAGAGCTCGGCGATCTGCTCTTCGATCTGCTTGCGGATCTGGTGCGACAGCTCGACCCCGCGCGTGCGGAAGACCTCGCCGGCGGTCTCGCGCGCCACCTGCTCGATCTTGCTGCTGAACTCGCGGCGGAACTCCTCGAGCAAGCCCTTGATCGCGGCGTGGTCCACGGCCGGTGCCGCCGCGGCGGCGCCCGCTGCCGGTGCCGCAGCCGGCGCCCTGGCCGGCATCGGCGGCGGAGCGCCGCCCGACAGCGTGGTCAGCACGACGTTGAGCGTCTCGGCCTTGGGCGGCTTCGGCAAGATGCCGACCGCGCCGTGCGCCTTGGCGCTCTCCAGGTAACCGGCGTCGTCCTTGGAGGTGTACATGATGATGGGGATCGCCGAGGTCTTCGGGTTGCCGGTGATCGCCTTGGCGGCTTCGAAGCCGTTCATCCCCGGCATGATGTGGTCCATGAAGATGACGTCGGGCTTGTTCCCTTCCAGGTACTTGAGCGCGGCCTCGGCCGATTCGGCCATGTCCACCGCCACCTTGGTCTGCTCGAGCAGACGGCGCAGGGCCAGGCCCGCAGATTTCGAGTCATCGACGACAAGCGCGTGTTTCACTGACATCCTTCAGCTCCTCAAAACCGGGCACGCTCGCGGCTCGTTACTCGTCACCGCTCTCTCCCCCCGCTGCCACTCTGCCGTCGAGTCATCCCCCCGAAATAGAAGGCGATTCCTTAGAACAATCGCCGCACATTTTCCAAGCGCTCCGAGCAAACTCGTTCAACCCGTGATCGTGACCAGGTAGGCCTTCGTCTTGCCGGCGAGGACGCGATCGGAACGCGGCCGGAAAAAGCCCAGCCACGCGATCCAGTACTTCTTCGAATACGCCTCGCCCATGCGGTCGATCAGGGCGGCGTCGGTGACCGGCTCGGCTTTGCCGACCAGCGCCGGGCCCTCGGCGCTGCCGACGTTGATGAACAGCGGGCTGCCGCGCGCGATGCGCTTGGCCTTCCAGCTGGTCGGCGAGGTGGTGAAGAAGATCTTGCCGTCCTCGAAGTAGAACCAGATCGGCGCCGCCGTGCTGCGCTCGCCGCTGCGCCGCTGCGTGGCGACGTAGATGTGATCGGAGCTCTTCAGCAGCTGCTCCGCCTCCGGCGAGATCAGCGCCGCCCGCAGCCGCGCCGGCCACAGCAACGCTCCGACCGCCGCCGCGGAGACCTTCACAGCGTAGCGCCTTCCCACCTGCATCCCGCGAGCCTTGTACTGAGAGAGGCCGGGGAAGTCCACGTCCCCGGAAAATTTGGAGTGCGGAACCGGAGGTTCCGCTTTGGACTCGACGCCGAGGCACAGACGAGAGCGTCCAGAGCGAGCTTCCCGCTGAATGCGAACCAACTTGCCAAGCCCGCGCGGTCCAAAGCGGAGCCGCTGGCTCCGCACTCCAAATCTGCTGTGCTAGGCAGCGGCGGTGTTCACGCGCGACTTCACGCTCTTCCTGGTCAGCCGCTTCTGCGTGGCCACCGGCATGACGATGATTCGCGCCGCGGTGGGCTGGCACGTCTTCGAGCTGTCGGGGTCGGCGTTCTACCTGGGGCTTCTCGGACTGGTATTCCTGCCGGTGCTGCCGGTGACGTTGTTTGCGGGCGTGGTGGCGGACGCTTTCGACCGCAAGCGCATCCTGCTGACCATTCCGGTCGTGCCGCTGTCGTGCGCGGCGCTGCTGGCGTGGTCGTCGTGGAGCGGCGGGGCCAATCTGCCCCTCCTTTACTGTGCCATCCTGCTGATCGGCTTCGCCTCGGCCTTCGACAACCCGGCGCGCTCGGCGCTGCTGCCGACGCTGGTGCCGCGCGAGGTCTTCCCGCGCGCCGTCAGCGTGGCGGCGACCAACCAGGCGCTGGCGTTCATGACCGGGCCTGCCGTCGGCGGCCTGGTCATCGCCGCCTTCGGCATCGGTGCGGCGTACGCGGTGTTCGGCGGCTTCATCCTGACGGCCGCGATCGCCATCGCCTTCGTGCGTCCGGGAGCGGCCGAGCGCGAGCGCTCGCCGGTTTCGTGGCGGGCCATCCGCGAGGGGCTCGCGTTCGTGCGCTCCGAGCAGGTCATCCTCGGCTGCATGGCGCTGGACATGTTCGCCGTCATCTTCGGCGGCGCCTCGGCGCTGCTGCCGGTCTACGCGAAGGAGATCCTGCAGGTCGGGCCGCGCGGCTTCGGTGCGCTGTCGGCCTCGATGGAGGTGGGGGCGCTGCTCATGTCGCTCGGCTTGATGCTGCGGCCGCCGATCCGGCGGGCCGGCCGGGCGTTGCTGGTCACCGTGAGCGTGTTCGGTCTGGCGATGATCGTCTTCGGGCTGTCGCGCTGGTTTCCGCTCTCGGTGCTGGCGCTGGTCGCGGCGGGCATGGCCGACCAGGTGAGCGTCGTGCTGCGGCACACGGTGGTCCAGCTCAACACGCCCGACGCGCTGCGCGGGCGGGTGAGCTCGGTGAACCTGATGTTCATCGGCGCCTCCAACCAGCTCGGCGCCGCCGAGTCCGGCTTCGTCGCCGCGCTCACCAGTGCGACCTTCTCGGTGGTGAGCGGCGGGGTCGGCTGCCTGCTCGTGGTCGCCATCGTGGCGTGGACCATGCCGCGCCTGCGCCGCTACGAGGTGCGGATGACGACGCTTTGAGAATTCGGAGTGCGGCGTGAAGCGGCGGTATGGACCGGCGACTAGCCGCGCGTCGGTGTGGGCGCGCGCACGGCACTGAAGTGCCGTGCTAG
>Ga0073934_10009950_pt1 | contig 11975 bp, 8 predicted proteins | sample LarsenN4metaG_FD_76834 | JGI IMG/M metagenome (GOLD analysis project Ga0073934, IMG submission 76834) | Hot spring sediment bacterial and archeal communities from British Columbia, Canada, to study Microbial Dark Matter (Phase II) - Larsen... ... | reverse complement strand
GAGGCGGCCGGAACCAGCGGTGCGAGTCAGCCCACCTTCCCCACCGCCAGCGGTGGCACGGTCAACGAACCTTCCTACCCGACTTGGGTAGCGAGTACCGCCTACTCGGTTGGAGCGAGTGTGGCACCCGGAAACGGGCATATTTATACCGTGACGGCAGCCGGAATTAGCGGCGCTGCCGCGCCCGCCTGGCCCACCGCCAGCGGAGCTACCGTGACCGACGCTAATTACGCAGTCTGGAACAACAAGACCAACTACGCGCTGGGAGCCATAGTCAAGCCCGGCGGAGGCGGCAACGGCCACATCTACGTTGCTATCGTTGCAGGAAAAAGTGGCAACAGCGCGCCACCATGGCCCACCGCCAGCGGCGCGACCGTCGTCGATGATACCGTGACGTGGCGGGAATTTGGAGCAGATGCCGGTGTAGCCTGGATGGAAGTCGGGCCTTTCTTGGCCATCACCTGGCGGGAGATCGGGCCTTCAGCACCTGTGACTTGGGCGGAGAATGGAACGGGTGATAACCTGCTCGGCGCGGGGACGGAGACTGACCCCTTCCGGCTCCCCGCCATCTCCGTCGGAACCAACGCCAATGTCTGCCTAACGGGAGGCAATACTCCAGACGCTCCCATTTACTACGATATCAAAAACCTCGATACCCAGGGGGGCATGTATATCGTCAACGTCGCCAACCAGCCCTTAGCCTGCCCACCCGGCGCATACACCAGCATCGGCTACGCGGTGCTCAATATCTATCAGGAGTTAAGCGTTGGCGGCCAGGGGATCGCCAACGGTGGGATGCCACCCACCGCGCCGCCGGCCGCCCTGGTGATTAACGTGAAGAACGAGGGCAGCAATGATTTGAGCGATGACTCCGTAACGTTTACTGGACAGGCGAATGTGGCCGCGGTAATCACCGCGCTGGGTGGCGCGAAGCTCGCCGGGAGCGGCGCTGGCGGCGCCTTTTGGGGATCGTTGTTGGCCGGTCGAGTTGTGGACTCCGGCAAGTACGCCGTCCACTACGACCAGTCGCTCCAAGTCCTCAGCGGCAAGCTCATGCCCATGGCCATTCGGAATTACAACCGGCCCAAGTTCTGATTCTCGAGTTGACTCGCCACGGCGCAGTCCCGCCAGGGGGTTGCACTGAGAACCACCCGCCGCGCAGAATCCATCATGCTGGGGGTTCAGTTCGGTTCCCGGCTGGGAGCATCCTTCCTTCGCCCTGCCCTCACTGATAAGCCATTCTCGCGGGGTGAATTCCCCCTTGCGCACATTGCGGATTGCTGCCAGGGAACTGGAATTGCGCCTGACGGCCGGACATATTGTCTTTGCGATTTGCCGGACAGGCTGGTACGAAGACACCTGCAAGTCCCGGCCTCCGGGAAGTGGCGGCACCGCCCGATTCTAAGCGCGCCCGACCGCCATGGTCTTCAGAGGCCGGATGAACTCCACCGCGCAGAGCTGGCACCGGTCGGCGCTAGAAACCCGGACGATTTTGGCGCGCAGCGTCCTCACCGACGCCTTCCCTGCCGCACGCTCGTTCAAGGGGGCAGACGGGATCTCCAGGGTCAAGCGAGTTGTGCGGGCGAGACTGCGCCGCGTGGCCAAGATAGCCCCACCCGCGCTGACTTCCAGCACCGTCGTGAAATCCAAGAAATCCTTACCCTTCTCATCGACTCCCCGGGCAAAAACCGGAATCGCGAGAGGGAGTCTTTCCCAGCGGCGTCGCTCATGAATGTGTGAAAGGTTCGACACCCAGAAATACCCTCTCAGGTCTCTAGAATGACAGCACTCAGGCTGCCAAAGCTCGTTGCTGAGAAAAACCTCGATTGCTTAGCAATCACCTTTGTTTTCAACGGATTGCATGGTTGTGAGACGACTTGGGCCTCGCTCGGCGGTAACCAAGGTTTTGTCTGTTGCCAAGAAGCGCAACTTTTTGTACCGAGGTAGAAATCTCTTGCGCTTTGGAACTTGACAGCTCTTCGCCTAGCCAGCTATACTTTCGCCGAAAAACAAGTCCAGAAAGCCAACCGGGTGAGGGTATACTTCCAAGGTCGATTGGGACCGGGGCGCACAGAAGTGCCGTTAGCATCCCGACAGGGTCGAAACTTCAGGTAGAACAACCACCTTGCCTCAGTCCGACTGCCAAGGGTCGGAGGAGCTGTTCGATGTCCGAGTTATCCAAGAACAACCGACCCCGCCGGGAAGGAATTCCCGAGGGGGCGCCAATGCCTAACGAACGAGGAGGAACAGGTGGAAAGCCCAGCCCCGCGGATCCGGCTGAACTTCGCCGTCTTTACGCGGAGCTACTGCAGGTAAACCACCGCTTGGAAGAGGATGCGCAACGTCGCACCATCGCTCTAGCAACCGCCGCTCACCGACTCAAGACGCCTCTCGCCATTGTCTCCGGCTATGTGGAGCTGCTGCAGAGTCAGAAGGCCGGCCCGTTGGTTCAGCGGCAGCTTGAAATCCTCGAGGAATCGCGCCTCAGCTGCGAGCGGCTGCAGCGATTCATTCAGGATTTTCTGACCTACAGTGCTCTTGAAACGGGGGCGGTCTCGATCAAACCGGAGATGGGAGACCTCAGTGTGTGCTTGGCGGACGTGTACGAGTTATGGCTCCCACGTTTCCAGAAGAAGGGTGTGGCCCTCTATTTGACGCCCGGAGCAAAACTGAAGCCTTTTCTGTTCGACCCATTCAAAATCGAGGAGGTTGTTTCCAACCTGCTCGACAACTCACTCAAATTCACCCCCCTCGGCGGGTCGGTCTGGATTTCCGCCGAGGAGCATTTCTGGGACCGCCGGAGCCGACAGGAACACTGGGGCCCCAACGAACGCAGGAAGCGGAATAACATGGCCTCCAACGCGGTCCGCGTGACCGTGGCCGACACCGGCCCCGGGATCGAACCGGAGTACCACTTCGAGATTTTTGACGACTTCTTCCGTGTTCCGGGAGTCGGTGAGAAGTCGGAAGGAACAGGGCTCGGCCTGGCCATCGCCCGCCGCCTGGTCCAAGCCCATGGAGGAAAGATCTGGGTTGAGAGCGAAGTCGGGTCAGGCAGCAGGGTCTCATTCCTTTTGCCTCTGCAGTTCGCGCCCAAAGAAGATGCTTTCAGGTAGCCTGGCGGCCATGAATACGCCTCCCCACATCCTGGTGGTCGATGACGAGCCGGGCGTACTGCGCTACATGCGGACGCTCCTTGAAGTCGAGTCTTACAACGTCGAAACGGTCTCCAGTGGTCGCGAGGCCCTGGACCGTGTCGAGAAGGAGCCCGTCCCCGATTTGGTTCTGCTAGATCTGCTGATGCCGGACATGGACGGGCTCGGCACGCTGGCGCAACTTCGCAGGGTGCGCCCGGATTTGAAGGTGATTATCCTCTCCTGTGTCAGCGATCCGCGTAAGGTGGTCGAAGCGGGCCGCTACGGCGCCACGGACTACCTTACCAAACCATTCCAAAAGACTCAGCTAGATTCCCTGCTCAAGCAGTATCTCGATCCGCAGTCGTTAGTCAGCGAGCCTAGCCTAGCACAGGAGGAGGCGGAAGACCTGGGGGACGATCTGTATTTCCTCGCCGCCAGCCCGGCGATGCGCAAGGTGCGGGCACAGGTCGAGCAGGTCGCCGGCGTCGATGTGCCGGTCCTGATGCTCGGGGAGAGCGGGACCGGCAAGGAAGTCGTCGCTCGGCTAATCCACAAGATGTCGGCCCGCGCGCGGCGGACATTCCTGAAGGTGAATTGTGCTGCCTTGCCCGCGGATCTCCTCGAAAGCGAACTCTTCGGCTTTGAGGCTGGCGCCTTTACTGGCGCAGTCAAGCCAAAGCCCGGCAAGTTCGAGCTTTGTGACAGAGGAACGATTCTGCTGGACGAGATCGGTGAAATGCCGGTGTCCATGCAGGCCAAACTTCTGCACGTCCTCCAAGACCAGCAGTTCTCGCGCTTGGGCAGCCGGTCGGTCATCAAGGTCGATGTGCGAATCCTGGCCGCTACCAACATCGATATCCAGGTCGCCATCGCTTCCAAAAAACTCCGTCAGGACCTCTACTATCGGCTCAATGCCCTGAGCATCCACCTGCCGCCCTTGAGAGAGCGCCGGGAGGAAATACCGGCCATGATCCGCCATTTCATGGCCCTATTCGCGGCGCGATATGCGCGCACACCTCTGCCCCTCTCGCCGCGGTTGATCGAAGCATGCCTAAAGTATCCATGGCCGGGAAACCTTCGCGAACTCGAAAACTTCGTCAAACGCTTCCTCATTCTGGGCGATGAGAATCTGGCGATCGCGGAACTCGATACGAAGGAAGGTCCGAGTGCCCCGCCGGTTGCTATCCCTGCAGAAACTGCGCCTGAGAGGTCGGCAGGCCTGAAATCACTTGTGCGCAGCCTCAAGGATGAAGCAGAAATGCGGGCCATCCGACAGGCACTCGAGCAAACCAACTGGAACCGGAAGAAAGCTGCCTCGCTTCTGCACATTAGCTACAAAGCTCTGCTCTACAAGATCCGCCAGTACGGGCTAGATACCGTGTAAGCCGCCTTGTGAGGCCGCCGGCGATATGGGCCCGTATTCCTGGCGATTGCCAGATGGGTGCGTACGAGGAGGAATTACTTTCCCCTGGTGTGCAGTTTTTTTCCCTCAAAGAGGAAGCTCTTCATCACACCGCGCTGCATATGCTTTCATGCCCAAGGGCCATTGGACGACATTGGATTTATTTACAATAACATGGGGGCCTGACCTGCATTCCAGCACCCGGCCATAGACCCCGCCCAATGCGAAAAACTTTGGCATCAGGTGTGCAACGACTTTAACCGTCCGTACCCAAGCAAGGGAAGCGCTATGGCCACAGCACCGCCGGTAAGTTCGTCTCTCTTCACGCCGTTAGGGACTCTGCCGCCCGATGAAGTCATCTTCGGCCGCTCCGACATCATGCGGCTCGTGAAACAGAAAGTGGAGAAGTTGGCAGGAACGAATGTGCCGGTCCTGATTCAAGGTGAAAGCGGGACCGGCAAAGAAATCCTGGCCAAGCTGATTCACAAGCTCTCCCCCTGGCAGGAGGGGCCGTTCGTCAAGGTAAACTGTCCGGCCATCCCCGGGACGCTCCTGGAAAGCGAGTTCTTTGGCTACGAGAAAGGGGCTTTCACGGGAGCTTATGGGACGAAGCCAGGAAGAGTGGAACTGGCCAACCGCGGAACCCTCTTTCTTGACGAAATCTCAGAACTGGAACTGCCTCTGCAGGCGAAGTTATTGCAGTTGCTGCAAGACGGGCAGTTCTGCAGGATTGGCGCGCAAGAAGATCGGCGAGTGGAGGTGCGAGTGATCTGCGCCACCAATCGCCAACTGGAGCAGGAAATCGAAACGGGTGGATTCCGGCAGGACCTGTATTACCGCATCAATGTCCTCAACGTCGGCGTGCCGCCCCTGCGCGAGCGCCGCGTCGATATACCCACGCTCATCGACTATTTTCTGGATGCCTTCAACCAGGCTTTCAATTTCCACGCGACACCGCTTTCCAGTCATGTGATGCAACTCCTGCAACGCTACGACCGGCCGGGCAACATCCGCGAGCTCGAAAACCTCATCAAGCGGTACGTCATCCTCGGGTCCGAAGAAGTCCTCACGTCGGACTTGGTTAGCCACGGGCAGATGCATCTCAGTCCCAAGTTAATCCACGGCGACTCGATCCCCTTGAAGGAGATCACCCGCCAGGCCGTGCAGGAGCTGGAGAGAAAGGTGATCCTTCAGGTGCTGCAAGCTAACCACTGGAATCGCAAGCTGGCCGCGCGCAAGCTGAAGATCAGCTACCGCGCTCTGCTCTACAAAATCCGCCAGGCAGGTCTTCCCTCGCGCAGCATGCGAGGTTTTGCGGATCCCGACGGCATCGGAACACCGTTCCGCCCCAACTAAAATCTGGGTCGCTGACAGGCAAGATTGTTCCTATCAACCGGCCAGTTGCGCAAGCGCCCGGCGGGCGTCATCCGCCTTGGGAAACTTGGGATTGATTGTGAGGGCGCGTTCCAGATGCTCTTTGGCCCGCGCTTTGTTATTCGACTTCTGGTAGGCCAGCCCGAGATGGTAGTGGTAGGTGGGGTTCTGAGGAGCTTTCTGGATAGCCTCTTCGAGCAGGTCGATCGCGAGCGCATAAGTCCCCTTGTGGTAGTACGCCCAGGCCAAGGTGTCGGCCGAGTTCGGAGAGTCCGGCATGCCCTGTCTGCCCTTCTGCGCGTAGGAAAGAGCAACATCCACGTTGCCGCCGTGCTCGAGCATCACGTAGGCGAGATTGTTGGAGGCCAGGGCGTTTTCCGGGTCCACTTGCAGGCCCTTTAGGTAAGCCTCCTGCGCCTTCTGCCAATTTCCACGGGCCTCCTCCAACGTGCCGATCATGACGTGGCTACGGACGTCGCGAGGATTCCTGGCGATCGATTGCTGGTAGCTGGCGATTGCCTGGTCCGCCGCTCCGCGCGCACCCTGCACCTGCCCAAGGAGCAACAGGGCGTTTACGTTGTTCTGATCCAGGTCTGCCGCCTTTTGCAGCGCCGCCTCGGCCTTTGGCAGATCTTTTAGTGTGATGCAAATCGCTCCCTGGAACGTGTAAAAGGCACTGCTGTCAGGCGCTTTCGCGATTTGGGCGTCGACGCGAGCGAGCGCTTTCGTCGCCTGCTTTTGCGCCAAATAGAGTCTCACCAGACCCTGAAGGGCGTCAACCGATCTTGGATCAATGGTAAGGGCCTGCTCAAAGAGCTTCTCGGCCTCCCCGACGCGTTTCTGATTCTCGCGAAGCACCGCGAGGCGGACATACCCTGCCGGGTTCTGCGGGGCCAGTTCGAGGGCCTTCTTCAGGTCAGCTTCCGCGCCGGCAATTTCCTTCTTCCAAATTCGTGCCGTGGAGCGGAAAAGGTAGCCATCCGGCGACGACGAATCGGCGCGGATTAGCTGCTCGGAGGTGCTGCTGAGCAAGTCCGCGTCCCTTTTGCGCAGGGCTAACTCCGCCAAGGCCCTTTGCGCGACGACCATATCGGGACGCACGCGCACAGCCTCTCGCCAATATCTCTCTGCTTGTCCCAAGTTTCCCACGTGGCTCAATGCGAGCCCCAATTGGTAGAGGCCATGGGTGTTGTCAGGCGCCAGCTTCAAAGCCGATTCGATTACGGGGATCGCGTCGTTGGACCGTTTCTGCCGGTCCAGGATTTGTCCTCGAAATATGAGACTGTCGACGTCCTTCGCATTGGACTTCAGGATCTCATCATTCAGCTTCGTCGCTTCCTCCAGCCGGTCTCGCCGAATGAGAAGATCGATGTAGTTCTTCTTCACGGTCAGGTCACCGGGGTGCTCTTTGCGAAGCGAAGCGTATTCACTGAGGGCCTTTTCCAGATCCCCTGTGTTGGTATAGTAGTCGCCGAGCATCCGATAGCCCGCAGGATTCGCGGCCAATGCCTTCTTGGCTTCGAGCAGGACCTGCTCCGCTTTTTCCTTCTGGTCCTGAGCCTGATAGAGCTGCGCCAGGGCAGCACGGGGCTGAGGATCCGCAGGGGCGAGTTCAATGGCGCGCCGAAACTGCTGTTCGCCTTCATTCCAACGTCGTTGATAGCGATAGAAATTCCCCAGCGCCAGAACAACCGATGAGGACTTGGGGTCCAACTCGGCCGCTTTCTTGTAGCTCTTCTCTGCCTCCCCAGCTTGCTTGCCTGTAACTTGGATGTAGGCTAGGGCCAGATATGACTCCGCGCGCGCGGGCGCAAGCCGGATGGCCTCCTGCATCTCTTGAACCGCCCGGTCGTAGTCGCCTTCACTCGCATACGTTCGGGCCAGCAGCACCCGAGCTTCGACATCGTTCGGATTCTCCGCCAGGATCGCCCGTGCCTGTTCTTGGGCGCGCTTCCACTGTTGGCTTCGAAGCAAGAGAATGCCAAGCTCATTCCGCGCCTTCCAGTTCTTGGGTGCGAGGTCGATCGTACGAAGCAGCTCTGCGTAAGCGCCCTCCCAAATCTCCAGCTTCAGGTAGCACAACGCCAATTGATAGTGCGCCTCGGCGTAGCGTGGGTCCGTCTGAAGAGCGTTTTGAAATTGAATCGCGGCTTCCCGATACTTCTGCTCCTGGAAGAAGCGTGTCCCGCTGTCAAAATACTCCCGCCGGCGGGTCATGGGATCTCTCGAGCAACTCAAGGTGAGCCCCAGCGTTAGGGCGAAGAGCAAGCGAGGAACGTTCTTCATCGTACCCCCCAAGAAGTCCGTGATGGGTTATTGCGAAAGCGGCCGTGAGCCGCAAACCCGGCGAGACACCGCATCGAGACAGTCAGGTTCTCCCAGCTCGGCCCACCCACCGTGCACGGTCGAATAGCTTATCAGAATCCCGGAGCGAAGGAAGGGTGGAAGACGAAGAGAACGTTGCGAAGTGATTCTCGATGCAGAGAGAATCGGCAGGATACAGTTTGTGGAACCCGAAGGCACAAACCCCGCGACTACATTCGCCGCGGGGTTTGATTTTGCCATGCTCCGCCGTGCTCGGGAGGGGAAAAGCGATTCTTGCAGATCCTTTAAAACTAGGACTTCTTCCCCAGCCGCTTGCGCACCACGCCCGCCAGACCAAGCAATCCTGTGCCGAGCAGCGTCAGAGTCGCCGGCTCCGGTATCGGGGTGCAGTTGTTTCCGCGGTTGTTCTGCCCCTCAGGCTCCCAGAGCGTGCTCGGCCACGCGCTGCAATCCCCACCGGACGCGTCGACGAACGAACCGACGTGAATGGTAAATTCCGTTGGGGTAGTACCGGTAAACGTGAAAGTAATAGGCAACCCCTGGGGGTCTTGCACGGGGGTCCCGCTTGCCGAAGCCGTGGCAGACTGCCAGCCATCGTCGTGGACTTGTGCGTCATTGGTCCAGTCGTTGTCGGGATCTGTTTCGCTGGTGAGGGTGGCATTCGTGTTCCACGCGATCGTGAATATTTTCACGGTCCCTGAAACATCAACCCCGTCCTGAAATACGCTGTCAATGCTAAGCGTATTCCCGCTCATGCTTAGACATACCTCGATGAGGCTGCTGCCTCCGCTGAAGCTGGTCGCAACCAGGCCACCCCCGCAAGAGTCCGCACGGGCGACGTTCGGCAGAAACATCAACAAACCCAGCAGAGTCAAAGCAAGACATGCCTTCTTCATTTCCCCCTCCACGTACACCTTTTCCTTATTCAGCTAGAGCCTGCGGCCTACGTTTATGCAAGTGGATGCCCAAACCCCAGACTGCCAACAAAACCGGAATTTATGATTATCTATCTGGATTTCAATATGTTAGAAGACACAGTCGGCGTGTGGTGCCATCTGTCAAATGGTACCTTGGTACCATTGTGCAAGCGAATTCACCTTAATGCCGACAGCCTGCATTGCTGCCCTTTTGGACCGGCGTCACCGGACCTTTTAAGCCGTTCGCCCCATCTCCGGTTATATCTGGCGGCCTACCTGGGAACAAACTCGGGCAGGATGGGAAGGACTGCCTCGACAAAGGACATGGTGCGCCCTTGCGCGGACTCAATGCTCTCACCGGATGCCTGGGGAGTGATAAAGCGCACCAGGGCAGCGTCAGTCCGGTTCAAGCGGATGGCGTCGGCCACCAAATAGAACTTCGCCCAGTACTCGCTTGCTACCACACGGTCGTGAGACTGGTACCAGTAAAGGACGACCTGGCGGTTGGTTCCTCGCTGGATGACAAAGCGATTGACAAACATCGTCGGGCCGTCATGGTGCCGGAGCGGGATGCGGGCCGACTCGATGGGAAGCCATCCCGATCCCGGCAAGCAGTTCTTGGGGGAATGAATCGTGCTGCCCGTCCGCTGCGTGGGGAAATAGGCAATGAAGAACTCGATGTATGGCTCATCAGGAGAACGGCGATAGGTTCTCTGCATGAAGTCACCGTCGCCGAGGACCTCACGGATGTCATCGGAGATCAGGAACTCTCTTCCTTTCCACTCACCCACTTGGAGCGGGAAGGATGCCAGTTCACGGCGGGGAGGCACGTTTTCCGCGCCAGTTCGCGAGCGGAGGAATAGGGTCACACCAATGAGCATGACCACCACCATCCAGAATTGCGCCCGCTGGAGGTTTGGGATATTCATCGAGAGGCCTTCACGCGAGCGCCGCCGCGCCAGCGGTCGATAAGCCGCATGAGGTTGTCCACTGAAAACAACAAAACCATAGCAATCACAAAGATCACCCAGCCTGAAAAAGTGTGAAAAAAGCCCTCGGCCGTTTGGGGGTCCCAGTAATGGGCCAGGGCACCGGTCCCGACCACACGGAGTGCGTTGGCCACGACTGCAACGGGAACCGCCGCCACAGCAAACAGCGCGCGCCGGGACAAGCGCTTCTCGAGGAAGTAACCGTAAACCAAGGCTAAAGTGACCAGAGTGAGAAGAGAGCGAATCCCGCTGCACGCCTCAGCCACTTCGAGGGTAGTGCTCGCAAGCTGCATCACATTTCCTTCGCGGAACACCGGAACTCCCACGACTTCCAGAGTGGCGCTGGCCAGCCGGGATGCTAGAAGCTGAAGTGGAAAGGCAATATGGTTAAGAATGATGGCGGGGATCGGAATCATCAAGAAAAGGAATGCCCAGGGGAAAAGCCAGACCCGGAAGTATCCCCAACCAAGAAAATTGATCACGAGCCCAGCCAGAAGAAAAACAAATGAGGTTCGGGAGAGGAAGAACTCCGCTCCCAGCACCCCCGTCACTAGCAACACGCATGAACCCAAGATAATCGCCAGTCCCCACCAGGACGGCTTCAAGGGAAGGTCTGCCCAGTTCTGGCGTGTGTACCAAACGACATAGAGAGAGAATGCAGGCACCAGGAATCCGTGCGACGCCTCGGCATCATTCCACCAGTCCCAGGCCAGCCGCGTCAGGATCGGGTAGTACAAAAAGCCCACCATCACCAGGAGCAGTCCTGCCTGCCACCACAGCGCCCGATCTTTCGCAGCGTTCCCCGCTGGGCTGCTTTCCAGCAGCTCTTCCTTCTTCAGAGTCATAAGCGCAGAAATCGTCCCAGGAGAGAATACTCGACGCCAGCATTTCTGGCAATCGGCTGGCCACCCATGCAGCGACAAACTGCCATCGCAGCTTCATGGGCATGCGATTGAACCTCCATGCAGACAAGAAGGCCTTGATTGATCATAGTTCGGTGGGGGTGTGGAAGCTCCTTCCACTATCGGTGCTGGGATGTGAAAGGAATTTGCGCTGCTTTGGCCAAGGATGGGAAAAGGTTTTCCACTTTGTGGAAATTCGTTTGAACTTAGGACCAATGTCTGCAACAATACACCCGCGGGGGGAATCCTAAATTATTGAAAAGAATATCGCGATTGGGTTTCTCCGTCCATGGAAGACACCGGGAACGATGGCTAGCCCCGTGCTTGAACCGGGCACGGGCTTTGCCCTGCACGGATTTCCAGAAGAGCTTTTCTGCGCGAGGAACAATGGCATCGCACCTCTCTCTTTCTGCGGGAACACAAGGCGTGGCCATCAGCAACGCCGTGCGCGACCACTTTTTCGTTACCGGCTCGAATCTTGCCATGCGGGCGCTGGAGCGCGTGATTACCAATATCGCCCTTACGGACATCCCGGTCCTGTTGACGGGAGAGAGCGGTACCGGCAAGGAAGAGGTGGCGGTCCGCATCCACCAACTTTCGCCACGGCAGAACGAGCCGTTCGTCAAGTTGATCTGCGCCTCCCTCACCGCCGATCTCCTGGACGAACTGACGCGAGAGTTCGGGAATGGCGAGGGGTCGAGCGACCTCGCATTGCAGGGGACCGTCTTTTTTGACGAGTTGTGCGAGCTGAATGGCAACAGCCAAGCCAAGCTCCTGCACGCGCTTCCCGACGGCGATGCAATCCCCAACGCGCGTTCACTGCGGGCGCGGATTATTTCTGCCACCAGCCAGGAGATTGAGGAGGAAGTCCGAGCCGGGCATTTCCGCAAAGAACTCTACTATCGTCTCAAGGGCGTGTGCCTGCGGCT
>Ga0073934_10009949_pt1 | contig 11976 bp, 11 predicted proteins | sample LarsenN4metaG_FD_76834 | JGI IMG/M metagenome (GOLD analysis project Ga0073934, IMG submission 76834) | Hot spring sediment bacterial and archeal communities from British Columbia, Canada, to study Microbial Dark Matter (Phase II) - Larsen... ... | reverse complement strand
CTGAGAAGTCATTCCCAACATTATAGTTTAATGCAGCATAAAAAGGATCATTTGTACCTTGTTCTCTCTGGTACAGCATTGTTTTAACGTCTGGCTCATTTCTGTCTGATTCGGAGTATGATGCTTTCCAGTCAATGGTCAATCCGTTAAAAATATAATGATTACCAATCAACTGAAAAGAAGAAAGTGACCTTTCAGTAAATTTTGTGAGATAGAGTTTCTTATCACTGAGATAGACTGTGTTATCAAAACCTTCATAATACTCTGTTTCATCTTCACCGGTTTGAGTAAATGTACTTTTTAAACTTAATTTATTAAATTCACCAAGCTTAGCATTAATATTTATAAGACCGCCCCAAAGAACACTGAATTCAGAACTTCTACCTTTGTAACCATTTAATTGAATATAATCAGTATTGTAAAGATTTCTCTCAACTTCTTTGTCTGAAAATCCATTCCTGTAAGAAAAAGCACCCAGAACACCGATAGGAACTTTGCCAATTTTGAAAGCATTACCAATAGATGCCTGGAAACCGCTGTTGATAGGGGCTGTTTTACTTGTTTGCTGCCAGTTATTTCTGAATAATTGGGCATAAGAAGATAACTGTTCAGGAGTAAAATTATTGTTTTTAAGCAGTGTTGACGGAATGCCTGAAGGAAGTTCTCTGCCTCCGTTGTCTTTACCGAGATTTAAAAATAAAAATTTCGATTCTCCTGCATCATAGGTATAAAAGTCTTTTCCTGTTGTATTACCGGTAAAAGAGCCAGTCATGTTATAACTGAATGAAAAAGCATCAGGAAAATCTTTTGTTGTAATTTGTACTAAACCACCGGAGAAATTACCAGGTTGATCCGGAGTAAAAGTTTTTGAAACAATAATGTTTTCAAGTAAATTTGACGGAAAAAGGTCAAATGAAAAAGATTTTTTGTCTGGTTCTGTACTTGGAATTAATGAACCATTTAAAGTTGTTGTATTGTATCTTTCTGATGTTCCTCTGATAAATACAAACTTATCCTTGACAACAGATAATCCGGTAACCCTTTTTAAAACGTCTGAAGCAGCTGCATCCGGAGTTTTCTTTATTTGCTGTTCACTGATTCCGTCTGTAACTCTTGTGGAGTTTTTCATTTCTGTCAGAAGTGCCTTCTCATTGGATAATGTTTGTGTAGCTTCAACAACTATTTCTTCCGTTGTTAAAGTACTTGTTTTCAGAGTGATATCAAGTGAGACGATCTGATTTCCGGATACGACAACATCTCTAATCAGCTTATCCTGATAACCGATATAAGATACAATTAAGTTATACTTTCCGGGGCTGACGTTTTCAATTGCGTATGTACCGTCAATATCGGTAATTGCTCCTATTTTTGTTCCCTCTATTTTAATTGTTGCACCAACAAGAGGATCAGAATTGGCTTCATCTAAAATTTTTCCCTTTATTGATTGTGATAATAATTCTCCTGCTGAAAACATTACCACAAAAACTGTAATAATGTAGATTATTCTATTCATATTAGTTTTAATTTTTAAAAATGATATTCAAAATTACTTTACAGGTGTAAACTTAATATAATCAGTATATAAAGAATGTTAATTATATATTACGGAATTGTAAATAAAATTTTGAGGGCTTGATTTTAATCTAATGTTAAATAATTGTAAATGGTGCTTATTCAGTGAACTATTTTCAAAAAAACATTATTTTGCACAGGTATGAATCAAAAGAATATTATTGAAGAGTTAATACCGGTTAACACATTAATTTTGTCGGATATACATTTAGGTTCAGAAGTATCAAGAGCGGATAAAGCTCTTCAGATACTACAATCCTATTCCTTTAACAGATTGATTTTACTTGGTGATATATTTGATGATTTGAATTTTAAACGTTTAAAAAAGGGTCATTGGAATTTTCTTTCCTACGTCAGGAAATTATCAAACCCAAAAAGAAATATCGAAGTAATATGGGTAGAAGGAAATCACGATGAGGGTCTGTCTGAAATTATGGCATTGATGATTGGGATTGATATATTAAAAGAATATATCTGGGAAGTTAACGGAAAAAAGATTTTGGCAATTCACGGTCATCAGTTTGACAGATTCTTAAATGAAAATGTAATAATCAGTAATATTGCATCATTTATTTATGACCGGCTTCAGAGGTTAGGTAGTGAAAACCAGACAATTGCAAGATATGTTAAAAAGAAAAGCAAGGGCTGGCTTAGGTTAGCGGGCAAAATTGCACACGGAGCAATAGACTATGCAAAAAACAAGAATGTAAACGCCGTAATTTGTGGTCATACACATATTCAGACTGATGAGCCAATTGAAGCAAAATCAATTCAGTACTATAATACCGGTTGTTTCACTGATGTCCCCTCGTCATATATTATAATTACCGAAGATGGGGAAATTCAGACAAAAACTATTTAATTCAGTTTAATAATTTTTTTATCGAGTTGAAAAGAATCCCATTTGATAATTTTTTCCTGGATTTTTAAAAATAATTCTTTTCTTTTTTCGTCAATATTCCTTAATAACATTATTAATGGTCCGGCTTTGTGACGATAATCAAGATTTTTAAGATAATTAGTTGTTACCTTAGCGGCTACATCCAAATCATGCAATTCACCCGAAGTTTCTGTAAAATTCTTTATCTGGTTTAATGCAGAATTAAAATCTTTTGAGAAAGATTCCGGAGAAATTTCAAGCAAATATCTCAATAACTTGGCATCAATTCTCATTTTGTGAACTTCTTTATAATTTTCCGGATGACCGATAACTTTTTCTTTCCATGACATCATATCGTTAAACTTCAGATTAATCATATATTGATAGTTTTCTCTGAATTTCGTTTCAATAAGATATGGCAAAACATCTAACTCCAATCTTTCCCGAAGTACATTTTCAATAAATTCTTTATAAAGCATAAAATTTTTTATTTTTCTGCTTTTTTTCAGCCAGTCAGTACTGCTTACTTTTTCAGAACGAAGATTTGAAGCAAGCATCATTAATGATACAGAACCGGGTTCGTCATATTTTGAAATAAGTTTTGATATTATCTGAAATGTTACTTCAGAATCGCGAACAACTCCGATTAATTCTATGACTTTCTTTAAGTAAATTGAAATTTTTTTTATTTTCTGAATTGTTTTATTATCATTTTCAGAGTGTAAAAGCGGGGTATAAATTTCAAATAATGCCTGAAATCTTCTGCAGTAAACCCTCGAATCATGTACTAAATCAGAATCGGGATTTTTAATCATTTCAGAATATTTGGAAAATAAATGGCTTAAATATGTTTTAAATATTTTTAGTAGAGCTATATTAAGTTGCTCGTCAGGTGAAAAGTTTTTTATTGTAGGGGGTTTTGCCATCTAATTCAAATTTTCTAAATGCAAAAGTATGCTGCTTAAAATAATTTTTCGGAAAATCAGGAGTATCGCTTAATCCGTATTTCTTCGGTTTTCTTACATCAGGGTCCGGAAAGAAGGCGGTTTTAAAAATCCAGTCCCAGAAAGCAAATTTTGTCGAATAATTATTTTGATATTCTTTTCCTTCTTCGTCGGAATGATGCCAGCGATGCATTTCCGGACCATTTATTATATATTGCAATTTACCAAGTCTTACATCAATATTAGAATGAATAAACATTCCCCAGATAGCACTTATCATACCTTTATAAACGGCGACTTCAGGAGACGCACCAAGCAGTATTATAGGCGAAAACTCAATTGTCTGATTAATCAATATCTCAAGAGAATGAGATCTTGCTCCGGAAAGCCAGTCAACATCTTTGGTCGAATGATGTGCTTCATGTAAACGCCATAGATATTTATTGTTGTGCTGCCACCTGTGAAACCAATAAATATAAAGATCATGTGTTAACAAAAATAATAAGTGTTGTATCCAAACAGGGACATCTGCAAGCAACCGGTATTCATGTAAATTCGTATGAATATAAATATAATTAAGAAAGTTAAAAATAATAAGTCCTAAAAAATAGCTTTGAAAAACCGAATACCAGAAAAAGTCATTGAAAAATCCTTCACGAAATATTTTCTGACCTTTTTTGTAAGGATAAATTCTTTCTAAAATAACAAATAACAGAGAAAATCCGGCAATTACAATAAAAGAAATAAATTGCAGGTTCATTTTTTATAACTTCACCTTTCTTAATTTTTCTAACTGTGATTTTTCACTTTCATATACCTTTTTAATTCCGTCACCGAGGGAATTTTCAATATCTCTTATATTTTCTACAAGTCTGAATAATCCTCCGATTTCGACAGATGCTGCCTGGTCAGAGCCCCACATAGCCCTGTCAATTGTTATATGCCTTTCTACAAAAGTTGCACCAAGAGCAACAGCAGCCCATGTTGGCGCAAGTCCGGTTTCATGTCCTGAATATCCTATCGGTACCATCGGATAAATTTTCTTAAGTGTTTGAATCATCCTAAGGTTTAATTCTTCTACAGGGCAAGGATAAGCTGATGTTGAATGAGCTATAAGTAGATTATCAGTTCCTATTTCATTTACTGTATCGTGTATTTCTTCTATAGTTGACATTCCGGTTGAAATGATAATAGGTTTTCCTGTGGATTTCTTCTTTTTTAAAAGATTCCAATCAGTTAAAGATGCTGATGCTGCTTTATAGCACGGTGGATCAAATTGTTCAATGAAATTTACTGATTCTTCATCCCAACAAGATGCAAACCAGTGAATTTTATTCTCTTTGCAGTATAAGTCAATCTCAGCATAATTTTCAAGTGTAAGCTCTACTTTATGTCTGTAATCAATATATGTCATTCTGCCCCATGGTGTGTCTCTTTCCTTGTACCACTGGTCTTTTGGTACACATAATTCAGGTGTTCTTTTCTGGAACTTTACAGCGTCACATCCTGCCGCTTTTGCTCCTGCAATAAGCTTTTTAGCTACTTCAACAGAGCCATTATGATTTATTCCTATTTCGGCAATAATGTAAACCGGCTCACCTTCACCGACGTATCTATCGCCGATTTTTACTTTGGGGGTTAAGTTCATAGAATTAATTGTTTAAAAAGTTAATAAAGTTTTTTTGGGTTATTACCATGCTGTCCATCCTCCATCTACTACAAGATTAGCTCCTGTCATATAAGATGATGAATCGCTTGCAAGAAATACAACAGGTCCCTTATAATCATCAGGATTTGCCATTCTTCCAAGCATTGTTTTCTTTGAATAGTTTTCTACAAAAAATTTATCCTGTCCATCAAAAACTCCGCCTGGAGATAGAGTATTTACTCTTACACCTTTATTTCCCCAGTATGCCGCAAGAAATCTTGTGAAATTCACAATAGCTCCTTTTCCTGCGGGATATGACGGGGATTTATAGAATTTTTGATTTCCATTTTCGTCTTTATATATTGACTGATCAGGTCCGACAATACCATAAGTAGAAGCCACATTAATAATGCTTCCGTAATTTCTTTTTGCCATTTCATTTCCAAAAACCTTACAGCTTAAAAATGTCCCTGTTACATTAACGTCGAAAGATTTATTCCACAGTTCAATTGGATAATTTTCAAATGATGATTGTTCAAGTACAGAGGTTTTAGTATCAAAGATATCGTTGATAGCTGCATTATTTACTAAAATGTCAATACGTCCTGTATTTTTGATTATTAAATCTTTTGCAGTTTCAAGTGAATCGTAATTTGTAACATCCAGCTCAACCGGAAAAGAATTATTGGCAATTTCCGAAGAAAGTTGAGCCGCTTTATCATAATTAATATCACATATAGCAACAATAGCACCGGCTTCCGAAAGAGCTTCACAAAGTGCTTTTCCAATAAGTCCGGCAGCACCGGTAACAATAGCAGTTTTATCTGTTAAATCAAATAACTTCATACTTTTTCTGCTTGTCTGAAATTAGTTGTTTTCCTGAAAACAGGTTCAACAGGTTTACCTTTCAGATATTTTGAAATATTTCTTTCTTCAACAGCTTTTTTAAGAACTGGCAATACTGTATCATAAGCCCTTAAAGTATATTGAATATCTTCACTGCTATGGGCAAGACACATATTATGAAAACCGCCCCATAAAATTCCGAGCTTAATCATTTCCTGTTGCACGAGTGATTTCATTTCAAGCGGATTTCCAAATTCGGCATTAAATGTAATTATAGTCCGTGCATTATAACCAGTGCATTTTATATATGGCATATCAAGAGATTCTGCAATTTTATTAAATCCGTCTTTCAGAATTTGTCCTTTTTTAAAAATTGCTTCTGTAACATTTTCTTCTTCTATTATGCTTATAGTCTGAAGTGCGGCAGCCATAGACAGAGCTTCACCTCCGAATGTTGAAAAGAAAAAAACTTCTTTGTCAAAAAGATTCATATATTTTTCTTTTCCTGTTATAACAGAAATTGGCATTCCATTAGCAACTGCTTTAGAATAGACTGCGAGGTCAGGCGTAATTCCAAAATATTGCTGTGCACCGCCTAAAGCCATTCTGAACCCTGTCCACATTTCATCAAATATAAGTAATGAGCCGTTAGCTTTGCAAAGTTCCTGAACACCTTCAAGGAAGCCCGGTTTTGGCATTTCAAAAATCATAGGTTCAAGTATTACACAAGCAACATCATTATCAAGAGCATCGCGAAGCGAATCAAGATCGTTGTAATTAAAAGTATAAGTTAAATCACGTGAAATAGCCGGTATTCCTGAATTTCTGTCAGTTACGGAAATATACCAGTCGTGCCAACCGTGATATCCGCAACAAAGGACTTTATCTCTTTTTGTATATGCTCTTGCAAGTCTCACAGCAGCACTTGTAACTTCTGCGCCGGTTTTTGAAAATCTGACATTTTCTGCATTTGGGATTACAGAATTAATTTTTTCCGAGAGAATTACTTCGAGCGGATGCATCATTGAAAAAGTTATTCCGTTTTCAAGTTGTTCTTTAATAGCATTATCAACCTTATCATTACAATAACCAAGTATTATTGGTCCGATTCCCATATTGTAATCAATATATTCATTTCCGTCAGCATCCCACACTCTTGAACCCTTTCCTTTTACGAGATAATTAGGAGCAACACCTTTAACCCATTGTGTAGGTCCTTTAGCAAGCGTTTGAGAAAAAGCCGGTATTAAACCATCTGCTCTGTTAATAAGTTTTTCCGATTCTTTTATATCAGGATAATTTTCGTTAAATTTTACCTTATTTGCCATTATTATTTTTAATTTTTAAAAATTCATTTTTAATTTTTTCTGAAATTGCTTCGGGTGTTAACTGTTCGTACTCAAGTACATCATTTAATAATGCTGGTTTAAACCATTTTTCATCAAATGCAAAAGGGAAGACCTTTCCCATTACATTGTGTTTTAGTGCTGTTTCTGCAATAATGCTGTACAATCCGCCTTTTAAAAAATGATCTTCTATGCAGACAGTAAGAAGAGAATTTTTTAGAGAATCAACAATTACGTTTTCATCAACCGGCTTGAGAGTTCTCATATTTATGAGACCTGTATTATATCCGGAATTTTTTAAAATTTTATATGCCTTATAAGCTTCGTTGAATAATGCTCCGTAAGTTAAGATATTAATATCTCTGCCGTTTTCAATTACTTCTGCTTTTCCTTCTGAAAATTCATTACTGTGTGTATATTCAGGTTTCCTGTTATTATATCTTATGTAATACGGACTTTCACTCAGCAGAACCTGTTCAATACACTTTACCATATCATCTTCATCTGCAGGGCAAAAAACTTTCATATTCGGAATACCCCGCATAATAGAAACATCTTCAATTGCCTGATGTGTAGGTCCGTTTGCTTCAGAGAGGATACCTGAGAAGCCACCGACAAGTTTAACAGGAAGATTTGCAATTCCAACGTCTGTTCTTGCAAATTCAAAAGCTCTCATAGTAAGGAAAGAAGCAAGGGCATGAGCGACAGGTATTCTTCCCCGGAGTGCTAATCCGGAAGCCATACCAATCAAAGTCATTTCAGTTATACCTGTGTCAATAAATCTGTTACCGATTTTTCCCGGAAGATTTCTAATGGCCGCCCTGTTTTCAGCAGTCATAATCATAATCCGTTCATTTGTATTGACTAATTTTTCAAGAATATCTTCGTAGTTCATATTATCTCACCGTTAAAGTTTCTGAAGTTAATGTTGTTAACTCCCGTGTTTTTAATTCATGAAGCAAACCTTCTACTTCTTTATGTGTGAAATTAACAAACCATCTGTCTGCTCTTTCTTCAATACTTGGAAGCCCCTTTCCTCTGATAGTGTCCGCTATTATAAACATAGGTTTACCTGAATGAACAGATAGCTTCGAAAACAAAGCATCTATCTCGGTAAAGATATGTCCGTTAATCTTTCTGACGCTCCAGCCAAACGATTTTAACTTGTCAGAAAGGGGTTCCAGTTTATTTAACTTTTCTGTTTCAATATTTGCCTGAAATTTATTTCTGTCAACTATAACAATAAGATTATCAAGTTTCTGAGAAGATGCCACAAGAAATGCTTCCCAGACAGAACCTTCGTTTAATTCTCCGTCGCCGAGTATAACAACAATTTTATTTTTTTGCTTTTTAATTTTGCAATCATAAGCAACTCCCATTGCTACACTTAAAAGATGTCCTAAAGAGCCGGAATGAAATTCAATGCCGGGAATATTTGTATTCGGATGCCAGTAAATATAATCATTTGTTTTTAAATGATTTTTCAGTCTGCTTTTCTGAAGCAATCCTATTTCAGCAAGAGTACCGTACAAAGCCGGTACATCGTGACCTTTTGAAAGAAAAAGATAGTCTCTGTCGGGAGAATTCAGATTATTTTTATTAATATTTAAAAAGCAAAGATACAGATAAACAATAATATCAACACAAGATAAAGAAGCCCCTATAAAACAACCACCATCAGTTGACATATTTATTATATGTTGTCTTACTTTAAAAGCAATTTTCTTCAGTTCGTTATGTTTTTCTTTTGTCATATTATTTTTGTTTCACTTCTTTTAACTGTTTTCAGCTCTTTTATGTAATTTCTGTACCAGTTTACACCGGCGTATTTCTTATTTAACTCAAAAATTTCCTTCTTTTCATCAAGCAGATTCAGTATATCATTCAGACTAAATAATTTTTTCTTATTATAAAGTTCATCGTAAACTGCTTTTATAAATTCATAATCTTCCGGGTAATCTATTGTGAATCTGTGAGACATTGAATAATTAAGTCCTGTTTCCCATTCAACATTTCCAATTCTGAATTTGTCAGGATTATCCCAAATATAGGGTGTTGTGTGTTCCCTTTGGAAAGGTGCTTTTGCTTTTCTCCATGCAGTTTCAAGTACATCAAATCTGAATACTTCCACATCGTTTCCGTCTGGATAGGTCTGCGGATGAAGATTACTTACAAAATCATATTTATTAAAATTATCTATGAAGTAATTAATAACTTTATTAATTATAGTAGGGTCAATCAGCGGACAATCAGACGGAATTTTAACTACTACATCGGCATTGTAATGTAAAGCGGCGTGGAAATGTCTGTCAAGCAAATCATTTTCATCTCCTCTGAAATATTTGAATTTTTCTCTTCTGCAAATTTCTACGATAACATCATCTTTTTTGCTTACCGTTGTAGCTACCACAACATTATTTCCGTAATCCGAAGCCATAACTCTTTCTACCATTCTTACAAGCATCTCTTTTCCGCAAATCGGTAAAAGAGTTTTATCCGGCAGCCTTGATGAAGAGGTTCTTGCCTGAATAATTATTACTATATTTAAACCGTCCGAATTATTTATCATAAATATTTATATTCGGGAATATTTGGTATGATGTATTTCTTAGCCGGTGTGTATTCAGGTGTTGTATCACTATTTATATGGTATTCGCAGACAGAGGCAATATTCGCTGAAGATGTGCCTCCGTTTTGAATTGGCGTCATCATTTTTAGTTCTTCAACATTGAAATCAGAATACACTTTTTTACCTAAAGCAAGCCCTACATAGACAACAGATGAAAATTTTGTAATAAGTGTATTACAGTTTGCAATCATCTCATTTGTATTGCCTTTAGTATATACCAAAGCTCCGGGGGCATATTTATTAATTTCTTTTATAGCCCTGTCAAATTTTTCATTTGGATGTAACTTAAAAATAAGCTTTCTCCCGTTTGCAATCTTAACGGCATTTAAAATAAACTTTTTCCTGTTTTCATATTTTTTTGTTTCCCTTGCGTCTGAAGTACAAACCAGAACAAAATCTTTATGTTCGAAATTATTATTTCTATAAACTTCGCAGTTATCAAAGTTAGGAATGCCTGTTACTTTAATTTTATCCGGATTGCATCCTTTTCTTGTGAAAAGTTTTTTATAACCTTCGGAAGCAACACAAAATGCTTCGTATGCATTTGAAAGACCTGTTGTGGAAGTACTTGCAAGATATCTCGGGAATCCAAAATATTTTGCGAGATAGAAGAATATATTTTCAGGGTCAGTCATTCCCTCCTGTACAAGAATAATCTTTTTATTTCTTATATTTTTAGGAACCAGTAAATCACTGCATGTAACAACTAAATCATAATTATTTTCACTTCCGTAATAATCTATTTTAAGCTTGTTTAATGCAAGATAATTTAATGTAGCTTTTTTGAATTCTCCTCCAAGAACAGTAAAATCAAGCAAACCTGTATTAGTCAGATAATTTATAAATTTGTCACCATAATAAGGAGTGAATTTACATTCATATCTGTCAGAAAGATGCATAGAAATTTTATGCATCATTGTAGTCTGGTTAAGAGAGCCACAAATAAATAAGATTTTTTGCATAACAATTAGTTTGTTGTTAACAAAATTGTAATTAAACTTTTTGTTAATATAAAATAATTATTAAGAAAATGTTAAATGGCGGGTTAATTGCTGAATCCGGCTTTAATAAAACTCCATGTTGTATCGCCTGAGGGGTTTGCAAGGTCAATCCAGTTGTGAATAGACCATAAATTTCTTGTATCTACACCTAAAATGAGTCTCATTTTTCCTTTGAGTGTATGGGGAATATTTGCAGCATTGTGATCAAACCTCAGTAGGTAATCAGCATCATAAACCGATGTATCGGAAGAAGGGTTGATTATAACATTAGACAAAAACAGGTAAGAAGTAGCAGAAGGAGAAGTCTGTGATATTAAACTTGTAAAGTAATATCTTTCATTATTAAGATTCCAGTAACGGAAAATTGGATACTGTTGCTGTGAAAGTGCATCGGCAGTGAAAGAAAATCTTCTCGTTGAAAAGTTTGAATCAACAAAACACTGGAGATAGTTATTAAGATTTCTTTCTGTTATGGCAGAAACAAAATTAGTAATGACAATATCAGGCGTTGTGGGAGGAATGAAATTTGAACGCGGGTCAACAGGATTTTCTGCATCGCGAAGATTAAAAAGTCCGCAACCGGCAACAAATATTACAAAGGAGAAAAAAAATATGTTAATTGTTTTTTTTAGCAAAGATAATTAATCTTGATGATTTTGACTTAACAAATTTATTTCCGTAGTAATCTCCAAACATTTTAATAACTTTAAATCCGTTTATATCCATAGCGTCTGTAATATCATCGTGCGAATATAACCTTAAAATTTCACTGTAAGATGGTTTTTTATCGCTATTAATGTAAATATCCTTAATTACAAAACCATTTTCAATCCTTCTTTTTTGTACTATTTTTTTTCCGTTAATTATATCCGCTGAAACCGAAACCAGATTTTTAAAAAGAAAATCAGAATTTATAAAATCAAAAACGAACCAGCCGTTGCTTTTAAGTGATTTATTGGAGTTATAAAACACCCTGAAATTTTCTTTGTCATTATCAAAATAACCAAAACTCGAAAAAACATTCACTGCAATATCAAATTTTTTTCTGAAATTAAAATTTCTCATGTCTTTTATGAGAAATTTCAGTTTGAGATTTTTTTCGGGAATTTT
>Ga0073934_10009948_pt1 | contig 11980 bp, 8 predicted proteins | sample LarsenN4metaG_FD_76834 | JGI IMG/M metagenome (GOLD analysis project Ga0073934, IMG submission 76834) | Hot spring sediment bacterial and archeal communities from British Columbia, Canada, to study Microbial Dark Matter (Phase II) - Larsen... ... | reverse complement strand
GACCTTCAGATCGTCTGGCAGGAAGTGAGCATCGTCGAGATGGCGGAATTTAAGCCAGAACAACTGGAAAAGTACCTCGACTCGGGGATTTGGGAAGGCAAATCGGGTGCGTATGCGATTCAAGAAGTTAACGATCCCCTGGTGCGACTGGTTGCAGGTTCCATGAGCAATGTTGTCGGTTTGCCCATGGAGAGCTTAGCGCGAGTGCTCGCTTGGCTCGAAAGTTCAGGTGAGAGCATACTTCGTGCCGACCATTTGAAACCGGCTTAGAATTGAGGTATATATCAGAGGAGCCTCCCGGTAGGACTCGCACGAGACCATTAGAACTTCCTTTATGGGCTCGGTTGGCCATGCTCTGCTGAACCTAGGGATGGCAAGGAGGCCGCCTGGCACCCGTTCCTGCCTGGTCGTCGGCGGAGGATAATGTTCAGTGCCCCCAAGCAAGTGCTCGCTACTCATCGTCGATGACGAGAAGTACATACTCAGTACGCTTGCCACGTGCCTCGGCAAGGAGTTCGAGGTGCGCACCGCGGGCAGTGCTGAAGAAGCGATGGAGTGCTTCAAGGCGGCCATTCCCAATCTCATCCTCTGCGACCAGCGGCTTCCAGGCATTAGCGGCGTTCATCTGCTGGAGTGGGTTCGCCGGGAGCACCCCAAGACGATCCGCCTACTCATGACAGGCTATGCCGAGCTTGAGGACGCGGTTCAAGCAATCAATCGCGGCCATGTCTACCGCTACCTCTTCAAGCCCTGGCGTCTAGAGGAGTTAATCAACGTCCTCCGCGATGCCGCCCGTGCCCACGAACTCGAACGGAGCGTCGAGCGGCTGCTGGAAGAACGCAAGCGAAGCAATGAGCAGCTCCAGCGGCTGAACCAGGAACTCGAGCACCACCAGAGGGAACTGGAACGGAGCAACGAGGAGCTGCGCCGGCTGAATCTAGAGCTGGAAGAGCGCGTCGAGCAGCGGACCCATGAGCTTCAGCAGAAGTCCAATATGCTCGAACGGCTAGCACTGACCGATGAATTAACGGGCCTGCCCAATCGCCGTGCCGTGGAGCAGATTCTCCACTCGGAAGTTCGCCGACGGTCTCGTTATCCGTCGCCATTGGCCGTCGGACTCATCGACGCTGACCACTTCAAGGACGTAAACTCGAAGTACCACTACACCGGCGGGGACCAGGTCTTGATCTCCCTGGCGAAGACCCTCAGCGCCTCGGTTCGTAGCGTGGATGCCATTGGGCGGATAGGCGGAGAGGAGTTCCTCGTGGTTGCCCCGCAGACCGACTATGAAGGGGCCCGCGGCCTGGCGGAACGCATTCGTTCCGCAGCGGAACAGATGGTCGTGCACCATCAAGGGCAGGTGATCCGCGTCACCGTCAGCGTGGGCATCGCTGTTCTCGAGTCCGATTGCTATCTCTCCCCCGAGCAGCTTTGGCACGAGGCCGCCGTAGCCCTATCCGATGCCAAGGCTCATGGGAGGAACTGCGCGGTCGTTCGCGTCGCTGAGGCTGCCACAGTGGGGGCAGCCGAAGCCGAAGAGACCACGGGCGCCCTCAGCTAGGACGCGGCTTGCTCCAAACTGCACCACTTCCCTTAGAGCGGCTCAGCACTAACCGTCAGCCCCTTGCTCGTAAATTGCTCCACGAACAGCTCGGCCCGTTCCTTGTGAGTGACGAGCAAGAGCGCGAGGCCGGTGTGGTGCGCTTCCAGGGTGCGCTGCTGAGCGTCCAGGCGATTCATGTGGGTCAGCTCAATAATCGAGCGAACCACATAGCTGACCTCGTTGATCGAATCGTTGTGCAGCAGAACCTTGTAGGGCGGCAGCTGGCGAGACTGAGCCTTGACGCCGGTTCGAACAGCGGGCCTGCTGCGGGTCTCATCGGGCTCAAACACCGGCTCGGATCGATTCGGTTCGCTCATGATGATGCTCCCAGGTGCGTTCTCCGGATGCGATGCAAAAGTGGGGACACCTTGGCCGCGGCAAGGGTTCGCTTGAAGCATACCCGCCCAGTCAGCGGCATGGCAGGTGCATTCCGCACCCTTTGCCCAACTTTGGAGCCCGTCAGCCGGTTCCTTCAGCAATCCTTGCGGCAGTTCAGTAACCGCCCTACAATGGGCCGGCGGAGGAGTTTGCGCTTTCGGCAAAACTGGACGCGGAGAGCAGCACTCCTCTGCCAAGCTTGACGAGCGTAGGAAATGCATCGTCCCACGCGTGACTTTGGTTTGCTGCGGACGCGGCATTTCCTGGGAACCTGTCGAGGGTCCCCGCCATCGCTCTTGGCTTGCTAAATTGATCAGCAAATGAGATGCCAGAGATGAGTCGAACATCTTATTGCCTGAGCATTGGAGCACTCCTTGCACAATTGAGAGCTGGTGCAGCCGGCTCTGGTTGCGACACGTAAAGCCAATCGAGCACGAAGCGACCATGGACCGGATTTCGTGCTTCCAAGAGGAAACATCATGCGGGGAAACCATCGGATTGTCCTCGGCATCCTGGCAGGAATCGCTAGCCTGGTTGTGGGGACGGAAGCCGTGCATGCACTTCGTCCTGCGGCTGTTCAGATCAAGCAGCAGCCGGCCCCTGTTCGGCTCATCGTGGAGGCCGAGGATTTCCAGCCGGTCGCGGGCGATTGGCAGGTCAAGGACTTCGGCACGAACTACTATGCTTCGACGCTTGCCGTGACGTTCCTTTCGCGAGGCCGCTATCTCGGTGCGCCGGAACAGGGAGAGCCGTCGCGGGCGGTCAAGGAGATCGAGGTCCCCCGCGACGGTGTCTTCGAACTTTGGGCCCGCTACGAGCAGCCATTCGACTACGCCGTCGAGTTTGAGGTCGCCATCGAGCAGGATGGCAAGGTCGTCTTCCAGCGAGGCTATGGCCGCAAGGACGCTCCCAAGCTCTGGCCCTTCCGCAAGGGCTTCCAACCGCAAGTGCTCTGGGACTGGGGCCCTGGCGACAACATCGTCTGGGAAGGCCGCGGATCCAGGGTCGAGCTGAAGAAGGGCAAGGCAAAGCTGACATTGACCAAGGGGCCGCAGAAGGACGCCCAGTCGGCTCGCCGGAATGTCGATGTTCTGGTCCTCACTGACGACCAGGCCGGCATCGAGAAGCAGCTCAAGAACGCCAGCTACTTGCCGCTCGACGGCTGGCTCACGCAAGCCGGGGACGTATTCCTCAAGGTTGCCAACACGGATGGCGGGGCCCCACTGGCGGTGCGGGTCGGACCGTGCACCGAGCACTCGCCCTACTGGGTCCACATCCGCGAGTGGCCGACCCAGCTCTGGATCGGCAAGGTTGAAAGCCTCTCGGCTCTCAAGCCGGAGCAGTGCCTTCCGCCTGGCGAGTCGTCGCCCAGCGTCGAGGTTGGCAGATTCTTCGACACTCTCAACGCCTTCCAGTGGCGCGTCGCTGTGCTGGGCGCCAATGGCCAGCCGCTGGCGAACCAGGCCGTGCAGCTCAGCTTCCTGGATGCGGCAGGCAAGGAGCTTCGCACCGGCAAGTTCACCACGGGCCCGGACGGCCAGGTTGTGTTCTTCCTCGATCCGGACATCCGCCGCACTCGCCGCATCCGCACCGTGGACGAGGACCTGGAGGCCCTGCTGAAAACGGTGTCCGCATTTCCTCCCAAGGGAAAGCGGCCTGAAAAGTACCTCATCTATGGCATCATGGGCATGAGCAGCGGCATCGTGCCGAACTCCCGCACGGCCGAGTTGGCCCAGAGCCTGGAGCTGGCCCTGGGTTCCAATACGCATCCCCTGATTCAGTTGCCGGAAAAGAACGCCCTCATCGACGTGCGCCACGTGGCGACCAAGGACCTGAAAGCCTACTGCGAAAAGCTGAAGCAAGAGGGCAAGGCAGATCGGCTCAAGGTGATCTCCTTGGGGGACGAGATCCACATTGGCGGGGCGGCCCAATCGCCAGCCGACGATCCCGCCTTCAGGGACTTCCTGAAGCTGAAGAAGCTGACGCCGGACGAACTCGGCTTGAAGTCGCTCGACGACGCCAGGTTGGAGCTCAAGGACAAGAAATCGAAGCTCTACTACTGGTCGCACATGTTCAGCTTCGAGAAGTCGCTGGCGGAGTACAAGGAGAGGACCGACATCCTTGAAGCGGCGCTGGGCAAGCACGTGACCGTGGGCGCCAATTACTCGCCCCACCCGTACTACTGGCCCAGGGAAGGGCAGTGGACGCGCGCCTTCCGCCGGCGGGCCATGACCCTCCCCTGGGGCGAGGACTACGTCTGGCAGGTGCCCGAAGCCAGTCCGCAGATCGTTGGCTACATGCTGGCGGCGCTGCGCTGCGGCGCCCGCGAGCACGACCTGCCCATCCACTGGTACGTCATGCCGCACTATCCCGGCACCACGCCGGATAATCTTCGCCGCGCCTATTACGCCGCGATCGGTCACGGCGCCAAGCAGATCAATTTCTTCTGCGCGACGCCGCTTTCGGTCGCCTACACTGAGAACTACGTGACCAGCGACGCCGTCGCCACCTGGAAGACGATCCACGAGCTGGTCCAGGAAACGGGCATGTTCGAGGACATCGCCTTCGAAGCCCGCACTCGGCCAGGCGACTGCGCCATACTGCTCTCCTTTGCCCAGGACCTCTGGGATTCCGACCCCGCCTACAACCACGAACGGAAGTGCCTCTACCTGGCCCTGCGCCAGAGCGGCTACACGGTCGACTTCATCACCGAGGAGGACATCCAGAACGACGCCCTCAAGAAGCGTCGGATTCGGGCCTTGTTCATCGTCGGCAATCACCTCGAAACCGCGACGGCCAAGGTCATCAAGGAATGGGTGAAGACGGGCGGCTCGGTGGGAGGCTACGCCGGCGGCGGCTTCCGCAACGAGCACGACCAGCCGCTCACCATTCTCAACGAAGTCTACGGCGTCACCGATCAGAAAATCGAACGCCACGACCCCGTGATCATGACGAAGCAGCACCTCCCGCGGCTCAAGCCGCTGGACCAGATCACGACGGAGATCAACGGCGTGAAGCGAAAGTGCGACGCCCTGGGATTCAAGCAGACGTTCGTCGTTAAGGACGCCGAGGTCGAGGGCAAGTACAAGGACGGCAGCCCCGCCATCGTCCGCAAGGAATACGGCGAAGGGGTGGGCATGCTCTTTGGCAGCTTCGTGTGCAGCGCTTACGTCCGCGGGGCCATCCCCCTGAGGCCTTATGACCGCAGCACCATTCCCGAAGGCTTCAACCATTTCCTGCCGAGCGATTTCGACGGCGAACTGGTGGACCTGGTGACGGCTCCGGCTGGCTGGGGCAGCGCCCGCTACGACGTCATCACCAACAATCCGCTGGTCGAAACCGTGGTGATGGACAGCCCGCAGGGGGTGGCGGTGGCGATCATCAACTGGCTCCCCGAGCCGCAGGACCTCACGCTGACGATTCAGTATCTGCCCAATCAGTTCACCAGGGTGACGAGCGTGCAAAAGGGCCCGCTTTCCGGCGTCACGCGGCGCGGCGTGGTGGTTGATTTCAAGCTCCGGGTCGACGTCACCGACATGGTGCTGATCACGAAGTGAGGTCATCATGCGAACGGCACTCGCCCTTTCTGGGGCATTGCTCGTGCTGGTCATCCCCAGCACAGCGTACTTCCAGGGCGCGCCGAACGTGGTCTGCCAGGGGCACGGCGGCCTGGTGACGAGCCTGGCCTTCACGGCGGACAGCCAGAACCTGCTTTCGGGCAGCACGGACGGCACGGTCCGCCTGTGGAATGTGCTCACGGCCAGGGAACTGCGCCGTCTGGAAGGACACAAGGCCCCTGTCCGAGCGGTGGCGACTGCCAGTTCCGGCCAGTTGGCGGCGTCCGGCGGAGACGACGCCTCGGTCAGGCTCTGGGACCTGGCCACGGGCCGACAGGTGCGCACCTTTGCGGGGCACGAAGGCGGCACGCGCGGCCTGGCGTTCTCGCGCGACAACCGGTTCATCGCCAGTGCAGGCGCGGATGGCATGGTCCGCATCTGGGACGTCGGGCTGGGATCGGAGTTCAGGCGGCTGGCGGGGCACTCCGGCGCGGTGAATGCCGTCGCCTGGACGACGGATGGCCAGCGGGTCGTGAGCGGCGGGGCCGACCGAACGGTCCGCATCTGGGACGTGGGGCCCGGCCGCGAAGCCGCGAAGATCAATGCACCGGAGGAAGTTCTCGCCCTCGACCTGCCCAGCACGAATCGCTGGGTCGTCGTGGCTGGCGACAAGGGCTTGCTCCGGTTGTTCGACCTGGCCAATGGCCGCGAGGTCCGCAGCTTCAGGGGCGGGCAGGACGCCGTTCGCGGAGTGCGCTTCCTTCCCGACAACCGGCTGCTGGTGAGTGGAGGAAGCGACGAGTTGGCCCGCTTGTGGGAAGTGGAGACCGGCCGCCAGGTCCGCCAGTTCGAGCCTGACGCCGGCGCGATCCATGCCGTGGCCGCGGCGCCGAACGGCCAGCGCCTCGCCACTGCCCAGGCCGACCATACCTGCCGTATCCATCTCGTCCTCGCCGCCCGCTGAGGCTGTTTCTTCGCACGGCCTTGAATAAGCTGACCAGGCGGGGCACTGGCTCGGCGCGGGTCCGGTTTGCCCCGCTGATTCAAGGAGTCTAGCGCATGCGTCGCGAGCGATTTCACGGTCAGATGCTGGAACTGATCCGTCGGACCTCGGCCTACTTGCCGGCCGACGTGACCAGTATACTGGAAGCGCACCAGTTGCAGGAGAAGAAAGGCTCGAAGGCAGACCTGGCCCTGCGGCTGGTGCTGCAGAACATCGGCCTGGCCAAGCGCTTCAGCCAGCCGATCTGCCAGGACACCGGCACCATCAACTTCTGGATCAGCACGCCGGTCGGCTTCGACCAGCTCGAACTCCAGGACATCTGCTGCGACGCCGTCGTGGAGGCGACCGAGAAGGGCTACTTGCGGCAGAACTCGGTCGATAGCATCACTGGCCGCAACACCGGCAACAACCTCGGCGCAGGCAGCCCGGTCTTCCACTGGCACCAGCATCGCAAGGAGACGATCGACGTCCGCCTCGTTCTCAAGGGGGGCGGCTGCGAGAACATGAGCGCCCAGTATTCCCTGCCCACGACCATCAACGGCAAGCGGCTCGATCGCGACCTGGAAGGAGTGCGGGGTTGCGTGCTGGATTGCGTGTACCAGGCGCAGGGCAAGGGCTGCGGGCCTGGATTTCTCGGCGTGTGCATCGGCGGCGACCGCGCCCAGGGCTACGAGTTCGCCAAGGAACAACTGCTCCGCGACCTGGACGACACCAACCCCGTCAACGACCTGGCTCTTCTGGAGGCTCGCATCGTCGAGGAAGCCAATCGGCTCGACATCGGGCCGATGGGCTTCGGCGGCAAGCTGACCGTTGGAGCGTGCAAGATTGGGGCGCGGAACCGCTTGCCGGCTTCGTTCTTCGTCAGCGTGGCCTACATGTGCTGGGCGTACCGGCGGCGCGGCGTCGTTCTCGATCCGGATGGGGAAGTCGTGGAGTGGCTTTATCAGCAGCCGACCGAGTTTGCCGGCGGCGATCCCGAACCCGTCTCGACGCTCATCGACCTTGGGGCGGAGGCCAAGCAGGCGATCCACTTGCAATCGCCGCCCACCGAGGAAGCCGTCCGCAAGCTGCACGCTGGGGATGTGGTCCTCCTCAGCGGCAGGCTCTTCACCGGCCGGGACGAGTTCCACAAGCACATCTTCAAGGGAGGCGAGCTGGAACACATCCGGCACGGGGTGATCTATCACTGCGGCCCCGTGGTGCTTGAAGAAGACGGCAAGTATCGGGTCGTGGCGGCGGGACCGACGACCTCCATCCGCGAAGAGCCCTACCAGGCCGAGATGATCCGCCGCTACGGCATTCGGGCAGTCATCGGGAAGGGGGGCATGGGGGCCAAGACGCTCGAAGCGTGCCAGAAGTACGGCTGCGTCTATCTGCACGCGATCGGCGGAGCGGCCCAGATCTACGCCCAGTGCGTGCAGGAGGTCCACCAGGTCCATCTGCGGGACAAGTTCGGCAGTCCCGAGGCGGTCTGGGAAATGACGGTCAAGGACTTCCCCGCCGTCGTAACCATGGACTCTCACGGCGTTTCGCTGCATGCCGAGGTTGCCGAGCACTCCAAGCAGCAGCTCGCCACGGTGCTCTAGATGGCGGTCGGAACTCCGTGACAGTAAACCGAGATTCGGGCGCATCGGATGCATGGGCGATCTCCCAGTCTCACGCAGAGGGCAGAGGGAGGAAACACGGTGCAGCTTGGACCGGTTCATGTCACGGGGCAGGCCGCGGCCCTGCGACTGGCCGGTCTCCTGTCGTTCCTCCTACAGTTTCCAGGTCCACTCGCGCATCGTTCGCAGCCGATTCGCCTCGGTGAGGTCGAACTTAAGCGGCGTAATGGTGACGTAGCGTTCGGCCAGGGCCGTGATGTCCGTGTCGTTCGCATGGGGCGGGCAACGCAGCTCCGGCGTGCTCCAGAAGTACACCCGCCCCCGCGGATCGATTCGCCGATCGTAGCTTTCCCGATAGCGCAGCAGCCCCTGGGGCACGGCCCGCACGCCGACGGGCGGCCCCTGCTCCAGGCTCGGGATGTTGACGTTGAACAGCGCCCCGCTCGGCGGCTTCCTCTCCAGCAATTGCTCGATGACTCGCCGGGCGATGTCCGCCGCCATCGGGAAATTGAGATGCACTGGCTTGGAGTACTCCAGCGAGACGGCCACGCTGGTGATGTCGAAGAACGCACCCTCGATCGCCGCCGCCACGGTTCCGGAATAGATCACGTTGATGCCGGCGTTGGAGCCCGCATTGATGCCGCTGACGACCAGGTCGGGCGGCTCGCGGATCAGCTCGGTCAACGCCAGCTTGACGCAATCCGCCGGCCGGCCCTCGACCGCCCAGCCCATTCGTCGATCCTGTTCGTCGAACACCTCCTGCACGAGGATCGGCGTCAGCAGCGTGATCGAATGCCCGACGGCGCTTTGCTCCGTTGCCGGGGCGACCACCAGCACTTCGCCGAGTTTCTGCAACTCTGTCCGCAAGGCCCGCAGGCCTGGAGCGTAGATTCCATCATCGTTGGTCAGCAAGATTCGCATGGGCAGCGGCTTCCTCAACCTGGGTGACGATTCCAAAGCGGTTCGGCGGTTCTCCGGAGCAGCGGAAGGAACCGAAACCTCACGGGGTCGAGATTCATGGGGCGTCTCCCTCCCTGGCTGCCACGCGAGCGACCTTGAGAAAGCGATCGATGAGCGTCGTGTCGTGGGCCAAGGCTCCAGCCCGCTCAAACAGCAACGTGGCTTCCGCCCGCTGACCGTCGAACCAGAGCTGATAAGCCAGCAGGAAAAGCAGGGACTCGTCGTTCATGTTCCGTCCGACCTGCTCCGCGAGCGCCCCGAGATGGCGCTGGAAGTCCCCCGCCTGGTCGCCGTAGAGTGCCCGCGGCTGGAAGGGCGCCTTCGGCCAGTTGGGGTGCAGCCGCATGCCGCGTTCGATGGCCACCCCAGCCTCGGCGAGCTTGCCCACCGCCAGATGGGCCTGGGCCAGGTGGAAGTAGCCCATCGGCTCCAGCGGCGCTGTCGCCACCGCCTGCTGGTACTGCCCCAGCGCAGATTTGTAGTCTCCCGCCGCGAACGCTTCATTGCCCTTGCGCAACAAGCGCTGCATGTCGGCCCGAATCTCCAGCTCATCACGCTGCCTGGGCGGCGGAGTCTTGATCGGCGCGGGCGGCGGCTGTTGCGCGGAAACCTGCCGATTGCCGGCGAGGTCGAGCCCCGCCAGCGGCTGTCCCACCAGCAACGGCGGTGCTGGATCGACTATCGTCACGCTGAACGATTGCAAGTACACCGGCGGCAAGCAGTAAGGCTGAAAGCAGACCGGCCCGCAGCAGCCGAAGAACGGGGTCGGGCAACCCGGCGAGACCGTGTACAGATTCGCAAATTGCTGGATCGGCGCGACCGGCTTGACGACCGGCGTCGGGTTCGCCGGCGCGGGATTGCCCCGAAGCCGATTGAACGGCGGCTGGGCTAATCCCGATTGGGCCAGCAACAGCGCAACAAAACAAGACCACCCGAAGACGATCCTCAGCATGGCGGAACTCCTTTTCAAGCCGCCCAACCTGCCCACCCCTCAGCACGGATTATCGCCCCGCCATGCCCGGTTCGCAAGCATTGGCCGTGAAGCCTGCCACGCCGAGCTGAACCAGCGACCGACGACGCCCAGCGCAACAATCTCCAGGCACCGCCTGCCTGGGCCCGCCAGACTGCGCTGCGCAATAAATCTCCCCAGCCCCTCTGCCGAACCTCGACCTGCTCTGCTGTTCGCAACCCAAGGCCTTCATGGACTTTGGGGCTTGGGCTCGGCGGTGCAATGTCTACTCGACAAGTCTCTAATGCGCAGGAATTTCGCGGAAGCGCAGCCCCTCGCGCAGGCGGGCGCAGCTCCCGTTGCGCAACAAATAGAAACTGCGCATCTGCCTTCCCTGAGCGGCATCCTCGGCTGGTTTTCCAGGGCGGAACGGCTCTTCGAGCCTTGCCGCGCAGCATTCGCCGGTCAGAACCGCGCAACATTTGGCTTCACCTCACTGACCGCTGCCAGGCGGACAGGTCCCCCTTCCGTTCTCGCGGGTGAAGGGCCTGGGATAAGGACTCTCTTCGCCCTCGGTGCGCACCTTCGACGCCGGCCGCCAACTTGAAGGATACCAGGGCATGGGAACATTTGTCAACTATTTTCTGGCGCGAATTCGGCCGCTGCTCTCCTGAACCGCAGAGGACGCAGAGGGGCGCAGAGGAATGCTAGATTGAACCCGCGCTCGGTGTCGGTCCCTGGAACTCGCCCAGGACTTGACCGAAGATCTCCCCAAAGCTGGGCGGGGTCGGGAGCCCCGCGCCCTGCGCGAGGTGTTTATCCTGGTGGGGCGCCCTGCATTCCTGGTTATGGATCAGCCCTGCTCAAGAAGGGTGTGGGAGGTCGTTGCTGACATGCTCCCGCCGCGGCGAAGAGTTACCTGAACCGTTGGGGCGAATGTGCTCGCAAATGGGGCAGACCTTTGGCTGGTCTGGCCTGGTCCGCTGGTCGTGGAATTGCTGCGGGCATCCAATGGATCTCGACAAGGTCTTTCTTCTGCCCGATGTTGTGCACTGGCCCGCAGAAGCCTGAGTAGCAACTGAGTTCTTTACGACGAGCCTGGCGATCAGGCCTGGCCATCTGGCAAGTAGGGCCAAAGCAGGCTCGCAGCGAATAACGTGTAAAGCACCCTCGCAGCATGCGTTCTTGCGTCCGGTCGATCATGGGCCATGATGTTTCGTTGCTTGCGGATGGCATGGGCAAGATCTATAGCTTCTTCAGGGAGGAGTTCCACGTCTTTGACCTGCATTATGAGGTCGTGCAAATTGAGACTACGATCGTCCGTGTCAAGCAGTTCCCTCAACTTGCGATCCAAACACTTGCCCAGTTCTATTGGAAAGGTCGAATCAAGACGTAAGCAAGCAAGCATGCTTATGAAAACTGGGTCATTCCCGGTAGTTTCTATAGCCTTGAGCCTGCATAACTCTTCCACACTCGTAGTACGGTTTGGAGATCCAGCCGATCGGTTGTTGAGCTGCGCCCCCAAATGGGACACTGCCTGCCGAAGCTGTTCCATCTCGGCCCGCTGCTCTGACAGCTGTCGCGCGAGTCTCATTGCCTCCTTGTCCTTGTCTTGCAACCGAGCCTGTAGTTGGGATAGCTCCCTTTCTCGAGATGCTAGGGCTGCTTGGAGAGCTTGAAGCTGGCTTGCTACCCCATCATTACTGGATTTGGAGATACTCTGGATCTCTCTGCGAATCTCCTGCAATTCTCCCTTCAGGGAATCCTGGTCAGTTGACGGCGCCGTAGCTTGTGCAGAACCGGTAGAGCCCGTTTCATAACTTGCTGACGGCAAGTTGAGCCGTCAGATGGAGTTACATAGAACACCTTCGACGCACGGAGGTGTCTATGGCCAAGAAGCGTGTGATCAACATTCGGCATCCTGAG
>Ga0073934_10009947_pt1 | contig 11981 bp, 9 predicted proteins | sample LarsenN4metaG_FD_76834 | JGI IMG/M metagenome (GOLD analysis project Ga0073934, IMG submission 76834) | Hot spring sediment bacterial and archeal communities from British Columbia, Canada, to study Microbial Dark Matter (Phase II) - Larsen... ... | reverse complement strand
GAAAGCCGAAGCGTCCAGCGCCGGCTCTTGTTGCTGGCTCTGGTGCGACGGCGCGCACTGGATGTTCCATCGTTTGATCCACAGGAATAAGGTCAAGAGGCCCCACAGCGGGTACCCGAGGTTGGCCTTGCGTCGCAAGTGATCCTGTATCACCCTGGCGACTGTGTCCGGACGAAAGAGGCCCGTTGCCCGGACCGCCCCGGGCGACAGTGTGTCCTGCAACATCTCGCGCAAAGGGCCGCGGAACCACTGGTGCGCCGGAATATCGAAGCCTTCCTTCTTGCGCGTGATCACGGACTGCGGCAGTTTGTCCCGCATCAGCTCGCGCAACAGGAACTTCAGTGCATCGCCGCGCACTTTGAAATCCTCCGGCAGGGAAGCGGCGAACTCGACAATCCGGTGATCCAGGAACGGCGGCCGCACTTCAAGCGAATGAGCCATGCTCATGCGGTCGCATTTGTAAAGGATGTCGTCCGGCAGGTAGTAGCGCTGGTCGAGCCACAGATAACGGTTCATCTCGCCGCTCTGGAATGCCTCTGTCGGTAGCGTATGCATCAGGCTCCCAGGGTTGGGATAGCGCCGCGCCGGGTAAAGGTCCCGCTTCCAGCGCTCAGAAAACGCGCCATTCCAGAACAGGTGCGCTTCGTTGGGGTTGAGCAGCGAACCTTCAAGAAAACGCTTCGCCTTGTACTCGAAGCTGATCTTTTCGTCCGACACCGGCCATAATCCCAAGACCCCCAGCCCGGCCCGGCGAATCCAAGCCGGAACCTGCCTCAGTCTCGGCGCAAGCCGGTCTGCCAGGTAGGTATAGTAACCGCCGAACAACTCATCTGCACCCTCGCCGCTGAGTGCCACCGTCACCTGCTGGCGGCTCATTTTCGACAGGAACCACACTGGTAGCGCGCCCGCATCGGCACTCGGTTCATCCGAGTAGTAGGCCAGATCCTCAATGGCGCCAGTTAAGTTTTCAGACGGATTCAAGTCGAACTCGAAGTGCTCGGTTTGATACCGCTCCGCGACCTCCCTGAACCACGGACTCTCGTCGCAAGTCTGCCCCTGGAAGGAAACGGAGAATGTTTTCAACCGTTGGCTGGCCGATTCACTCGCATAGTGGAGAACCGTGGTCGAGTCTAAACCCCCACTCGCCCAAACTCCTAATGGAACATCTGAAATTAAGTGTTCTTTCAGCGACTTACGTAGGAGGACATCCAGTTCTTCTTTCGCTGATGGAATGGTCCACCGGGCCTCGGGTTGGAGTCGCAGTGACCACCACTGTTCCCGCCGAACCTCCCCGTCCTGCCACTCAACCAACTCGCCGGGCCAGACTTTCTCCACGCCTTCAACAAGAGTATGAGGCGCTGGGACGTAATTCATTGAGAGATAGAAACTTAATCCGTTCAGATCAAGCTGTCGCGGGATCTCAGGATGCTCGAAGAGCGTCTTCAGCTCGCTGCCGAAATACAAATCGCGCCCGCGGTGGTAGATGTACAGCGGCTTGATTCCCAGCCGGTCGCGCGCAAGCACCAATCGTCTCTGCGATTCGCGCCACAGCGCGACAGCGAACATTCCGCGAAGACGCGAGAAGCAACGCGTATCCCATTCAAGGAACGCGTGCAGTACCGTTTCGGTGTCGCAATGTGTCGAAAATCGGTGACCCAGCGCCTGCAGCTCTGTCCGAACCTCATCCTGGTTGTAGATTTCACCGTTGAAGCAGATGACGGCGTCGCCTTCGCGCGCAAACATCGGCTGATCCCCGCCGCTCAGGTCGATGATGCGCAGGCGCGCCGCACCCATCGCGATGGTGGGGGATTCAAAGACGCCTTGCTGGTCGGGCCCGCGGTGTCGAATTGTGTCGATTACTGATCGAATCCGCCCGCGTTCAACAGGATGGTCCAGCGTTGTGAAGCCGGCAATGCCACACACAAACCTAAGGTTAACATGGGGTTCCCATCAGGCCCGTAGAATGGAGTAAGGAGGGTCGGAGTTACCCGGGTGGCTCGGCGGGCCGCTTAGGCGAACTGCGCTTCTCCGAGTAACGATGCACCTGATCCTGCTTGCCTTCTTCTTCCTCCAGGACGAGTTGCCCCCTCTGTCCCGCGATGCCGCTGCATACTATGAACGCGCCACTGCGGAGCCGCAGCCCGAATTCCGCGCCTGGATGCTGCTCGAACTTGCCCGCAGTGAGCATGTGACGGAGCAGCGTTGGAAAGTGCGCTGGTTGGAGGAAGCCTGGCGCGCCGCCCTGGAGTCGCGCACCCCGGTTCGACTGGTCCGGGCTCCGGATATCCCGGCCGACACCCGCGAACACTTCATCGCGCGGGCCCATGAGGCGCGGTTGGACAAACTCTCGCTGCAAAGCGCGGTAATCGAATCCATGACGCCGTTGAACCCCGCGCGCGCGAGAGATATGTACGCGGATGCCCTGCCGCTTGTGATCCCGCCTTCAGCTTGCGCCGATGCTCTGGTTCCGGAACCCGGTCCGCTTTACGAAGCATTGGCGGTGCTGCTTGCAAAGGGCTTCACTCCAGCGGAACGCAAAGAGGGCCGTCCCGCCGACCTGCTCCGCCGCACCCTTGCATCCGCGACCAGCATTCTGCAACTGCCGCCGATCGCTCAGGCCATCGCCGCCGCGCCATGGACTGAGCGCGACCTGCCTTTGGTGCTGAGCGAATGGGCGGCTGCCTTTGACCGAGTCAACGCGGATCCGCGCCAGTACGATCACGTTGTGACGCCGCTCCGTGCGGCCCGCGAATCCCTCAACAAGCTTGCGGCAAGCGCAGGCTTGAACTCGGATGTCGTGTTCCGTCCGTTGGAGGCGCTGCGGGAACGCTCGCGCAAAATCGTGCCCTGCGAATCACCAGCCACGATCAGCGCGCTCTCAGCGACAACCGCTCCGGCTGATCGCGAAAAGTTGCGCGCGAAGCCTCACGAATTCTGGCGCTCGAACAAAGCGAAGGAAATTTTTCAACAGGCGCAGGCCCTCGTCTATGACGAGGCACGTAACCTGATCCGCCCGGAAGCAAAAACAACCGCTGAGTGGTTAGCCAGGGTTTCCAATTTCCGCACGGCTTTCGACGGCTGGACCGCTTCCGGCGAAGAGTCCGAAGAAGACTACTATCAGCAGCGCGCAGTAATTCTCCAGTTGCTCTATGACATCGAAGCCGACCCGCAGGCGAAAGAGTCCGCGCGTCAGGCACTCGTCCACTTCATCCTGAGTCATCCGTTACGGCGAACGAAGCCGATGGAGTGGCTGTATCCGCTGCAGCGAATTTCTTCGACCGAACTAGTCCTACCGCGGTTTGAGCCGCGGTCGTGAAACACCGTCTGGCCCTCTCGCCGTGGGGCGGGCAATCATGCCCGCGGGCGGCTTTCCTGCCGCCCTCTTCGGTGAAGCAATCTTTCTCCGGTTATGGGTTGTACACGCGCGATGGACGCTCGAAGACTTGCAAGACAATCCTTCCGCGATTCGCCTTGACCATTAGCTCCCGGAACCTCCGCGCAGTAGGAGATATACCTGTTCAACGATCGCCGTGAATTCATTGCGCATAGCTCATTCCAGGCACAGGAATACCAGGATCGCCGAGACTCTCGATCCGTGATTCATCAAAACATGATGTGTGGTTGGCTGCCACAACCCTACTCATACCGCAACGTCTCAGCCGGCGGGATCTTGGTAGCTGTATCCGCCGGATGCAGGGTCGCGACAAAGCTGATCAACAGCGCTACTCCTGCGATCCAAAGGCTATCCATCGCGCGGGCCTGAAACGGGACATAGCGTAGCGAATAAATCGCTTCATCCAATGGGATCCACTGATAGCGGTCGGCGAAGTAACACAGCGTGTACCCGGCGGCCAGTCCGAGCAGCGTGCCGATCGCTCCAATCGTCATGCCTTGCAAGATGAAGAGTCGCCGGATCTGGAAACGCTTGGCTCCCATGGAAAGCAGGATTGCGATGTCGCGTTTGCGGTCCATCACAGTCATCACCAGGGTGATGAAAATGTTGATCGCTGCGACCAATTGAATCAGCCCGATCGTAATCAACGAAACCGTGCGTTCCATCCGCAACGCGCCGAGCAATTGCCGGTTCTGTTCCATCCAGTGTGTTGCGCCCAGTTTCTGACCTGCGGCCGCCTCGACCGCTTTTGCGATCTCCGGTGCGCGGTCCAAATCGTCGACTCGCACCTCGATCGAATTGACCACGTCACCGATTGCGAACACACGCTGCGCGGTCTTCAAAGTGGTGAAAGCAAACTGATTATCGAGATCGAAAAAGCCGGACTCGAAAATTCCCACGACCCGGAACGAGTAAGGCCTCGGACGCACCCCGAACGCGGTGTTCTCGCCGCGCGGACTGATCACGGTCACCACGCTGTCGAGCAGCATCCCGGTGTTCTGCGCCAGCTTTGAGCCGAGCAGGATGCCCGGATAGCCCCGCGACTCGCTGAGTTGCTCAATACTACCTTCTTTGATGTGTCTTTTGATCTGCTCGAAGGCGGCGGGATCCTCGAGCACACCTTTCAGGAACGCCCCCGAACTGCGCAGCGGTCCGGAGAGGAAGACCTCACCCCACAACGCCGGCGTGGCCGCGCTGACATGGGGCACTTTCCGGATTGCGGCACTGACTTCGCGCCAGTTTTCGATGCCGTAGCCCGGCTCCTTCTCGAGCACGATCACGTGCGGCGTCGCTCCGAGCAGATTCTGTTGCAGAGTATTGCGGAAACCGTTGTTTACAGCCACGCCAATCAGAAGCGCCATTACGCCTGCGGCAACTCCGCTGATGGAGATCACCGTGATCAGAGAGAGCGCCGAGCCGCGCCGTTTGGCACGCAGGTAGCGCCGGGCGACAAACCACTCAAAAGTAGCGGCTTTTAACAATACAAATTCCTGACAGGCTCATTATAATTTGAGGTTGCGCTCCCTCTCGATCATCATCCCGTCCTACAACGAGGAACGCCGCTTACCAGCCACGTTGCAGACGGTGCTGGACTACCTCAAACGGCGTCCGCTCGACTTCATGGAAGTGCTGGTGGTGGACGACGGCTCGCGCGACGGCACGGCGGAGCTGGTCGAGGAAACGCACCGCCGCACTCCTTGCGTGCACCTTGTTCAGAATCCCGGCAACCGCGGTAAAGGCTATGCGGTGCGGCATGGCATGCGGGAGTCGCGCGGAGAATGGGTGCTGTTTTCCGACGCGGACCTGTCCACCCCAATTGAAGAACTGGAAAAACTCTGGGCTCAAATTCAAGAGCACAACGCCGACGGCGCCATCGGCTCGCGGGCACTGGACCGCAAACTGGTCGGCAGGCATCAATCGTGGCCGCGCGAATTGGCCGGGCGCACCTTCAATCTTGTTATGCGCGCGGTCACGGGCTTGCCGTACAAGGATACACAGTGCGGCTTCAAGCTCTTCCGCCGCGAACTGATCGACGTGATTGTGCCGCGCCAGCAGATTGAGCGCTTCGGATTCGATGTCGAGATCCTGTTTATCGCGAAGAAGCATGGCTACCGCGTGGTTGAAGTTCCGGTTCGCTGGTACAACGCGGAAGGCACCAAAGTGAGCCTCTGGAGCGGGATTTCAGCCTTTGCCGATCCGCTGACGGTGCGCCGCAATGAGTGGAAAGGTTTGTACGATTAGCAGGCTGCGCCTAGTGAGAGCGATGGCGGCGGCGCTGGTGATCGTGGTGACGCGACGAGTGCGCCGGATCGTTGCCCGATACGGCGCGTCCCGCCAGCAACAAACCGAGCAGTACCGAGCCGAGCACCACAATCACCCCTTCGAAAGCGGTAAATCCCTGATGCAGCAACTGGAAGCCTGATGATGCTTCCTGGCGCGCTGTTTCCGAATAGTCCATCTGGTGGCTGATCTCGTTGAGCCGCGGCACCAAAACGAAATTCATCATTACCGCCGCCAGAAACATCGCGCCTCCGATACCCAGCGCCACGCGTCCGCTCTTGGTGAAGAAGAGCAGCATTCCGAACACGATGACACCTAGAGCGAACTGCATCCAGCCCCAGAGCAGGAACAGGAACCGGTTGGCTTCGCTGATCTGGTAGCGCAGTACGACGCGTACGGTGCCTTCGCCCAAAGCCTTCAGCGCCGTCTGCACCGCGGGTGGGGGATTAGAGAGCGCGGTGTCTACCGAGCGGAAACTGGAGGGTACGCCGAATGCGACCAGCAGGATACAACCGAACCAGATTCCGATCACAAACGACAGCAGCCGCCTGGACCGTGCGCTGACGCCGGCCGCCAGTGGAGTCCGCGAATCCGACGTGGAGGAGTGCTCCTCGTGGTTACGGGCCGGCTCGGGTGCGCTCATCGTCAGGCTTCCTCCCCGCTCGAATTGGTCTTGATCCCGTAGCGTTTCAGTTTGTTGATCAGACCCTGGCGGCTGAGTCCGAGCACTCGTGCAGTGCGCTGCTGGTTGTTATTATTGGCCGCAAGCGCGGTAAGAATTCGCTGCTTTTCCAGCGCCGCGATCTCGTCGTTCAGCTTTCCCGACACCGGCGCGGATGCCGGCTGAGGCGCTTCTGACGGCGATGACGGCGCCGGGGGGGGAGCGATCATGCCGGCCCGCGGCACGACCGGAGGCGAGGCGGTCTTCGCAGCCGGAACGTACTGCTGAATCGAATCCGACAGATCGATCGGCAAAATCACGCGGCCGCGAATGCACACCAGCAGACGGCGAAGCTCATTCTGCATTTGCCGCACGTTGCCGGGCCAGTGGTAGTTCTGTAACAGCCGCACGGCTTCTTCGTGGAGGATTGGAGGGTCGCGGCGCATCTCACGCGAGAACTCGGCCAGGAAATAGCTCGCCAGCAGCGGAATGTCTTCCGGAATATCCCGCAACGCGGGGGTCTTCATGTGGATCACGTTGAGCCTGTAAAGCAGGTCTTCTCTGAAGGTCCCTTTGCGAATCTCGGCTTCAAGGTCCTTGTTTGTCGCCGAAATCACTCGAACGTCGACCGGAATTGAAGTTCGGCCCCCAAGCCGTTCCACGACACGTTCCTGAAGGACGCGCAGAATCTTGGCTTGCGCCGTCAGGCTCAGATCTCCGATTTCATCCAGAAACAGCGTGCCGCCGTGCGCCGCCTCGAATTTTCCGATGCGCCGCTCCACTCCGGTGGCCACACCCTTCTCTACGCCGAACAGTTCCGTTTCAACGAGAGTCTCGGGCAGCGCAGCGCAGTTCAGCGCGACAAACGGGCCGCGCGCGCGAGGGCTGGTGTAATGCAACGCACGAGCAACCAGGTCCTTGCCCGTTCCGCTTTCGCCGGTAATCAGCACGCTGACGGCGCTATCGCTGATCCGTTCGATCAGTCGGAGGTTGGATTGAATGCGCTCACTGTTGCCGATAATGCTCTGTCCAGGCAGCCGCCCGGTCACTTCCCGCCAGAGGTTGCGATTCTCGGCTTCCAGCATCCGCCGGTGCCGTTTCAGTTCCTCGATCAACTGTGCGTTCTGAATTGCCAAAGCTGCGTTCGCGGCGATAGAGCGTAGAATTTCGGCATCGCTCTCGGTAAAATCGCCGCCGCGTTTATTCAGAATCTCGAAGGTGCCGATAATGTCGCCCTCGCGCCCGCGCATCGGTACGGCGAGCACGTTGCGCGTACGGTAACCGGACTGTTCGTCCACGCCGCGATAGAAGCGTGGATCGCTATAAGCGTCCTGCACGGAAACGGTTTCACCGGTCGCAACGACGTAACCGGCCAAGCCCTGCGTAGCGTCCAGACGTATCACCTCGCTCCGGCCCATGGCGACGCGGGAGGTTAATTCCGTCTTCTTGTCGTCGAGAAGAAAAATGCTGGCTCGCTCGGCGTCCAGCAACCGGGCCGCTTCCTCGATCGTGACGTCGAGGAGTTCGTCCAGGTCGCGCTCGGAGTTCATTCGCTGGCACAGCTTCAGCACACCCGCAAGCAACTCGGCGGTGTGGTCGTTTTGGTACGGGTTGGTAAGCCAGGATCCGGGCGTTGCCATCGACAGACTCCACAGAGTTTACCGCTTCCGGGCCGCTGTGTCCATGAAGTGGACAAGAAAAACTAGTGAGGAATCGTCATCGCTGTCCAAGCTGTTGGCAGGTTCCAGTTTGGGTAAGAGTGGATCTCCGTAAACGATTGAAGTTACAAAGCAATGGTCTGGCATGGAGTCTGGCACCCGTTTTGCAGTTAAGTGAGTGCGACCCGGCAGAAAGGGTCGGAAGGGTGCTTGACAGTGGCCCGGATGGGCTCCAAAAAGGTCATCTCTACCCCTGAGTGGGCAGGGCCCCGGGGGCTCTCGGAGGAGTGAGTCTGACCGGAGAGGGGTCCACGCTTCGAGGAGCTGCTGCAAGCACCCTTAAAGACAGGTTTATCGGCACGGAAGGTCTATCCAGGAAGAATCGACCGTGACCGGTTTCACTGGCTGGGAGAGAGAGCCGGTGAGTCTGGGGAGGCGAAGTTTCGCCTGACGCGTTGGTGGCCAGCCCGCTGGGTCGGGGCCGGCGGCTGGCCAGTGACGCCGCTGCTGTCTAGTAGCGGCGAAGCTTCGCCATTTTTGTATTTTTTGCCTGAAACGGTGGGTGTCAAGAGGGAGAACCCACCGCCAGGGTCGGAGTTTCTGCCGGACGTCGAACTCGGCGGTCGGTGCTCGGAGGAGAGCCTGCTGGCGAACGGATCGGATAGCCGTTTGCACCAGCAGGCTGCTCAGCCGGCCGTCGCGCTTCGGCGGCGGCTTCAGCCGTCGCTGGAATGTCACCTACAATAAAGGTTCAGTAGGGACTTCCAGGAGAAAAAACTAGTTGCGTTATTTGGTTGCCGGCGCGGCCGGCTTTATTGGTTCCCACCTCTGCGACCGTCTGATCAGTGACGGCCATTCCGTCATTGGGGTGGACAATTTCCTAACCGGTAGTCACCGGAACTTGAAGCATCTTGCGGGCGTGACGCGTTTCGAGTTTGTTGAGCACGATGTCACCCGTCCACTTGATTGGGCTCCCGCGGTAGATGCGGTATTCAATCTCGCATCACCGGCCAGCCCGCGAGACTATCACCGCTTTCCGATCGAGACGCTGGAGGTCGGGTCAATCGGAACCAAAAATCTGCTTGAAGTGGCGCTCCGGTATGGCGCGCGTTTTCTGTTGACCTCCACTTCGGAGTGCTACGGCGATCCCTTGGAGCATCCGCAGGTGGAAACCTACTGGGGCAACGTGAATCCTGTCGGACCCCGCTCCTGTTATGACGAAAGTAAGCGGTTTGCGGAAGCGCTGACCATGGCATACCACCGCGTGCACGGTCTGAGAACGAACATCGCACGCATTTTCAACACGTTTGGGCCGCGGATGAAGCTCGAGGACGGACGCATTGTGCCAACTTTCCTCGATCAAGCCTTACGGGGAGCTGCGCTGACAGTTTACGGTACGGGGGCGCAGACGCGCAGTTTCTGTTATGTCAGCGATCTGGTGGATGGCCTGGTGCGCTTGGGAAATAGTGAGGAGCGGCTGCCGGTGAATCTGGGCAATCCGCTGGAAATGACAGTTCTGCAGTTCGCGCAGCATATTCAAGCTCAAACAGGGAGCAAATCGGAAATCGTTTTCGGGCCGCTGCCTGAGGACGATCCACAACGCCGGCGGCCCGATATCGGCAAAGCGCGGCGGCTGCTAGGGTGGGAGCCACGGGTATCGTTGGATGAAGGACTGAAACTGACGATCGACTATTTCAGGCAAATTCAATCGGCGACGGCCGGCCCGGAACTGTTACAGACTACAAGCTGAGCCCTTGAGCGCCGACGGTGCGGAATTCATACTGCTGAATCTCGACCGCCGCCTGCCCTTGATCGTACCGTACTACCTTGCCGCGAGCGATCAACTTCAAGGCGCAGCGATTGTCTAATTGGGCCGGCCAACTGATGGCCATCTCCAAGCGCTTGCCTGGAATCAACATATGTTCGGTCCGAAAAAGAATGCCGCTGCTGCTGATGTTGACCGTCGTACCAGATCCGTTCTCTTCTCCCCCACGTTTGCTGAGTACCTTGTAGCGGACTTCCCGCTCGATGGGGAAGCGGTCCGCCCCTCTGCGATCATTTGGCCCCCGAGGTAATGTTGCATTGCCATTGAAATCCATCATTTGGAGATTCCTTGCTCCTTAGCCTTATCTTCGCCTTTTCCTAGCGCCGGGCTCAATAGCTAGATGGCCCTAAGGTCAGTGGTACAAAAGTCCTACTTCTGCTCCCGACCCCTTCTGATGGGCTACTACTTTCGGTATCATCGGGACTATGTCGCCCCGCATCAGACTGCTCTTGCAGGTTGCTTGCCTTTTCGCCGCTTTGGCGGTTCCTGCTCTGTTGGCCCAGACGGACAAGATTGCGGTGGTGCCGACGGGTGCTTCACCGCTGGGGCCGTACACGCCCGGGATTGTGGCTGGAGACACGCTGTACGTTGCCGGTCAGGTGGGCCGCAACAAGGCCGGCGAGATCCCACAGAACTTCGAAGAAGAAGTAAAGCAGACGCTCGATAACGTGAACGCTATTCTGGCTGCGGCGGGACTGGCGTTTGAAGACGCAGTTGCGGTGCAGGTGTATCTGACGGACATGGAGTTGTTCCAGCGCATGAACGCCGTCTACATCAAGTATTTCCCGGAGCCGCGCCCGGCTCGCACCACGGTCGGGATTGCCAAACTCGTGGGTACCTCACGCATTGAAATCACGGTCACAGCGTACAAGAAGGGCTTGAGCGAAAAGCTGCGCAAGGCTCAGCCGGTGAAGCGCTAGCTAGAAGTCCGTCCGATGAGCAACTGGGCTTCGATTCGGCATTACATTGCGTGTCCGGCTGTCAGGGATCAGATTAACTCCCTAATTGCGGGTTTCCACAATTGTGACGGGCAATCTGTCCAAGGCTTTGCTGAGGCGTTCAGCGCGAGCACCCAACACCACAATCCCGCGTTGGCACGCAGATGCGAGTGCCGATTCCGCCGCGTGGCGTAGCAGCGGCTTGAGCTGTTTCGGTAACCCCATGCGTGATGAATCGCCGGCCGCAAGGAGCACCTCAAGCCGGGACAAAAGCGGCTTCAAGTGGGGCGTGCGTGCCGCGAAGTTGCTCAAGGAATCTGGATCGAAGAGCAGTTCATCCGTGTTGCCGAGCACCCCGGGCCAATTGAGGTCGCGAATACGATCGGCCACTACAGATGGACCGGAACCATTGAGCGCAAGATCGCCGCCATGCAAAATCAGATCGGGCGCGGTCTCACGCAGGTCCGCGAGGACGGCTTCAAAGGCGGTGAGATTGCCGTGAATGTCGGAGACGATCGCGATGCGCATGTCTCATTGAACACGAATTTACTGGATTACCGAAGCCGGGCTCACCCCGAAGGCGATTCACCTTGTTTCGCTTGGGAGCGTCTGCGCCTGAGTTCCGCCAATCGTTCGGCCAGCCGCAGTTCGGTTCCGCGATTGGTGGGGTGATAAAACTCTGTTCCCACCAGGCCGTCCGGCAAGCACTGCATGCCTGTTACAGCGTTTTCGAACTGGTGAGCGTGCTCGTAGCCGGCGCCGTAGCCCCATTGTTTCATTGCCGCCGTGGGCGCATTTCTCAGATGTAGGGGCACAGGCTCGGCAATCTGAGTGGATGCTACCTGACGAGCCGCATTCAGAGCGGCATAGGCCGCATCGGACTTTGGCGCGAGGGCGAGGTAGATGGTCGCTTGCGCCAAGGCCTGATCTCCTTCCGGAATGCCCAGGAAATGGACCGTCTGCTGGCACGCAATCGCCTGTTCAATAGCGCGCGGGTCGGCCAACCCGATGTCCTCGATTGCCATGCGCACCAGGCGCCGCGCGATGTATAGCCGGTCCTCGCCGGCTTCGAGCATGCGGGCCAGCCAGTACAGGGCCGCGTCCGCGTCGGAGGAGCGAACGGACTTGTGCAGCGCCGAGATCAGGTTGAAATGCTCCTCGCCGGATTTGTCGTAAAGGAGCATTTTGCGCTGGACGGCATCTTCGACGGCCTGCGGGAGCAGTT
>Ga0073934_10009946_pt1 | contig 11981 bp, 6 predicted proteins | sample LarsenN4metaG_FD_76834 | JGI IMG/M metagenome (GOLD analysis project Ga0073934, IMG submission 76834) | Hot spring sediment bacterial and archeal communities from British Columbia, Canada, to study Microbial Dark Matter (Phase II) - Larsen... ... | reverse complement strand
CGATCAGCTCGTGGCGCCCCCAGCTCACGGCGAGTTCGGATTTCTCCCCCTTCCGAATCTGATTGCGGACCTTGGCGGTCACCTGCTTCCAGAGCGCGTCCGATGAGTCCGGCAGCGAAAGTCGCATGTGGACCTTACTCGAATTCGTGTGGGCAAGTCGGGGATGGGCAATCTCGGTCTCGTGCCTCAATTCCAAATAGCGGACGTCCAACTGATCGGCAAGTTGCGCGGCGGCTTCCACCAGCCGGGCCGCCAAGCCAGCGTCGCTCGCAATCACGCCTCCGGTATTCACGTACGGCAGGCCGACCAGATAACGGCCGAAAAGGGCGCTTTTGACCTGGCTCACCGGCAGGGCGCCCAAGACCTCGCCAACAGAATCCTCCTCGACAATAAGAAACGGCAGATGGCGGAGGCCCGCGTACAGCGCCGCTTGCCACTTTAGATCGACGAGCGCCTTCCGCGCGACATCAGAATTCTGACGCTCCAGTCGCTCCAGCCATTCGCGGCGAACGTCGGCGGATCGCAACGCGATGGTGCGTGGCATACCAGGAATGCCGTGAGTGCAATGTAGCCCAGAAAATGAAACACGGCGCGAACTAACATGTAGTTCGCGCCGTTGAATTGTAGTTCCCTATGACCAGCACAGTGAGAGCCGGACGGCTAGCACCGCAATGGCTTCCGACGATGCCACCGCTGCGCCACCAGCCCAAGCCCGGCGAATCCGCCAACGCCGGCCCAAACCGCAGCGCCCGAGGGCTCCGGCAAGGCTTCGATTTCGGCGTCAAAGCTCGAAACGATGGTGCCAAACAAGGAGGGAGTTGATCCGTGCGTGATCTTGGCAATCATTGTCAGCGAAAACAGCCCATTCAAGGACACTAACTCGGACGCATCGGCCAGCGCGAACGGGCCGGTCAGGTCCGACATACTCGAGAGCAGAAAGGACTGATTCGTCGTTTCGTCCGTAACCCAAGTCTCGAACGAAATACTCCCATTCGTCCCCCCGATTCCGCCGATCGACGACAAGAAAGCGGCCGGATCGAGACCCATGGGCGTATTGCTGAAGCCCGTCTGCGTCAGCGAGATCGTCAATTCTCCGCCCGTAAAGGCGGCGAAGCTGGTCAAGTGCATGTGCGGCTGGGTGGCCGAGCCCAACAGTGGCATGGAAATCCCAGCACTGACGTTCATCATCGAGCTGCCGACCATGCCCACGTAACTGACGAATCCGTTCGAGCCGTTCACCACCACGTTATTCGCGCCATCGCTCAATTTGAGCACAAATGCGGCGCGACCCACGTTGGAGGTCAAAGCGACGACGCCGAAGACCGCGGCAAAAGCGAGCCAGCTAACCGATCTTTTCATGCCCCGCAACATGGTTCCATCCTCATTCGATGTGGTTGATTTCTTTCCAGACTTGGGCAGTTAACTACACTCTTCCAATGGTTGTTGTCCGCCGGTGGCGGTATTCTTACAGAAGTAAGAGTTTTTCTCTAGCCCCACCCCGCCAATTTCCACAATAACCGTTACGGCCCCCAGTCTACTTTGGATCCCCAAAAAAGTCGCGGACTTTTTTTCGCAAACGGTGACGAATCTGGTGGTCGGCGTTTCGAGTTCCAGCGAACGTGTCGCCTCGCGCCCCAAGCTCAGCGACCGGAGTCAGACACCAGGCCACATACCCCTCCTCGCGAGGGGTAAGCGTCTGCAAGAATTCTTGGGACAGCAGCGCAATCGCTTCCTCCTCATAGAGCGATAGCTCCGCCGCCTGGGTTCCCGCGCGCGATTCACGTTCGCGTCGACGGCGCTCCGAACGGAGCGAGTTCCGCACGAGATTTCGGGCCACCGCTCCGACGAAAGTCGCTAGTCGGCAGCGATGCTCGACCTGGAAACTGGCCAACAGTTTGGCATTTCGACTGAGGAGCGAATACCAAACCTGGGCCACCAACTCCTCGACGAGCTCTTGATCTTTCGATCGGCGTCCCAAGCAAGAACGCACGGCCGCGGCCAGATGCGTTTGACACTGCGCATAAAGCTCGTGCCAACTGCGATCATCTCCCGCGAGACAGCGGTCCAGCAACGCTTGGTCCGCGCTAGTAGCGCTCGACGCGCATGACGATGCGCTCGAATTAAGATTTCGCGTCGACATCGGTTCGAGACTTCCCCGCGTCACCATTGGTCCACATGCTGCCCGGACCAGCGAGACGCTCTCGAAACAAATAGTTAGACCGGCCTGCGGTCGTTCCTCCGCAAAGCGATTGAGGTCTAGTGTAATGGGGAAATCGACCGAATCAAGTGAGCGGATTTTAACCATTAAACTGAATGCCTAACTCTCATCGCCACCGTCGCATCGACGACTAACGGTGCGAGCAACGACCGCTGGAATCGAATCACCTGCCTGGTCCTACTCGCTCTCCCAAACGCCGCCGCCGCCGACATAGCCGCTCGAACTTGGCGAGAGAATCACGACCACTCGGTTAAAACGACGTTTTGGTCATTGACAAGGTTTACCTCACACGTATTCTATGAGTTATCGTCCAACCCGCAGGGATGATGTACGCGCGAACAGCGTCATACGTCCTCGCATTACAATTCGTTGCCGCGCTCAGGGTTTATCGCAAAGGGGTGCGAGACATTCGCATGCCGTCGAGGCATGTGGAGGTCAACCCGTAGTGGAGCGAGGCTTTTGTTTGACGACCTTTCGAGGGGCAGCCTTGGATTCCGGTCGAAATCAAACTGTGCTGGTGGTCTGCGCGCTGGCTGTGGCGGGCGCTTTCGCCTGGTCGTACGCGCCGACGATGCGCTCGCTTTGGGAAACCTGGCAAAGCGAACCCGATTACTCGCACGGCATTTTCGTCGTCCCGGTCGCGATCGCGTTCCTGTGGTTTCGCCGTGGCGAGCGGCCCGATTTGGCGCCACGGCTGTCCCCGATTCCTGGCGCGGCGCTGGTGTTTGCCGCGGCCCTGCGGTTCCTCGGCAATCGCTGGAATTTCGAAGCGCTCGACCATTGGTCGTTGATCGCTTGGGCGACCGGCGCGGCTTGGCTGGCGGGAGGCTGGCCGATGTTTCGTTGGTGCCTGCCTTCCATCGGCTTCCTGTTTTTCATGATGCCCCTGCCGTTTCGCATTGAGCAGAGCCTCAGCTTGCCATTGCAAACCATCGCGACCCAGGCGAGTTGTTGGACGCTGCAATCGCTGGGGCAATGTGCGTTGGCCGAAGGCCACACGATCTTGATGGATGGACAGCGCTTGGAAATCGAGCAGGCCTGTTCGGGGTTGCGGATTGTATTCGGAACGCTCGCGATGTCGGTGGCCTATGCCATTCTCACGCAACGCGATTGGCGGGAACGAATGCTCATTGTGGCCTGCGCGCTGCCAGTGGCCCTGGCGGCGAACGTGTTTCGCATCGTCGTGACAGGATTCGTCAAAGAAAACTACCCCGGCTCGCCGCTGGCGGACTGGTCGCACAGCGCCGGCGGCCACTTGATGACAGGCGTGGCGGTGGCTTTGTTTGCGATGATCAGTTGGTATCTGGGGCGATTGTTCCCGCGCCTGGAGGACGCCGCTGACGACCAAACGGCGGAGGTTGAGCCGCCGCTGCATCGCTGGGCCCCCCTGGTTCCCCGTACTTGATTCGCTTCAGCTCCCGGTATTGCACCCTTGATTGAATCGATCGCGAGGCTGACATGAACGCCGACAGTTCGCGCGAACTCGTGGCACTGCCATCGCCTGAGCGTCTGGGGATCGCTGCGGCGCCGCGCGACTCGCTGGGAGCAGCGGCGCCGGCTTCCGCCCATCTCGTACGTTTTGCCGCCACGGTCGCGCGACGGTGGTGGAAGTGGCTCATGCCGCTCAGCGTCGTGCTGTCGGCGGCGGGTGCGGCGGCCGTGTATTGGCAGTTCGCCCCCGAATATCAGGCCGCCGCCTGGCTGAAAGTGCACCAGCAAGCGCCGTTCATCGCCTTCCAACATGCGGATGACGCGCGGCAATTCGTGGGCAGCCTGAAAGAACTGATGCGCAGCCGGCTGCTGCTCTCGTCGGTCGTCAGCGACCCGGAAGTGGCCAAGATCGCCGAGTTGCAGGAAGCCGTTGACCCGATCGCGGAGCTTTCGGGCCGTCTCGATGTGGCCTCCGTCGGGAACTCGGAATACTTCGCTGTTTACTTCCGCTGTCAGGACGCGACCGCATCGGCCCTGGTGGCGAACAAGGTTGCGCAGGCGTATATCCGGCTGCAAAACTCCGACGAACGGCTCCGCAAGGAAGACGTTTTGTCGCTGCTGGAAAGTGAACGACGTTTCCACGAGGGAACGGTGAAACAACTGCGCGGTGAAGTCGAACAGTTGACGCAAGCCGCATCCGAGGGCGCCGGGGCGACGACTTCCCCTTCCGGTCCCAAGGAACGCCAAGAATCGGATAGCCCGTTAGCCGACCTGCAAAAGCGTTTCGTGATGCTTGAAGTCGATAGCGCGGTCTTGAGGGCCGAGATTGCCGCGATTCAAGGGGCTGCGGCCTCGGCCCCGGCTCCGCAGGAGATCACGGACGCGATGCTCAACGAAATGCTCGCCCAGAACGAGCCGGCGCAGCAAGTTAAAGAGGAAATCGAAGCGCTCGACGAGTTGATTCGCGAATACGAACGCAATGCGGCGCCGAGCCTGGACCTCAAGTCGTCGCTCGGTTATCGGCGATTGACCGAGCGGCGCGCGGCGCGAGTTCAGGAGCTGGATGCGATGCGCACGTCGTTGCGAGAACTTGCCGCGCAGCGTACGCAAGCCGACGACGAACAAAATCGCCGCAAAGAGCTGCAAGCCAAACAAGCGTCGCTGCAAAACCATGATATCGTGCGCGGCGTGTTGCAAGAACAAATCAACAAGGAAATCACTCGCGTCAAACGCCATAGCGGCGAGTCGCTGGAGCTGGAGTTCAAGCGCGCCGAGTTGCAGCAGGCAACCGACGTGTTCAATCTGATTTCGCAGCGGATGCTGCAATTGCGCACCGAGATGCGGGCGCCGGATCGCGTCGTGCTGCAGGAGGCGGCGCCGATTCCCGCCATGCCGATCGAAAACCTGCCGCTGAAAAAAATGTTGATGGTGGCCCTGGTCTTGATGGTTGCGCCCTTCGGCCTGGCGATCGCCTGGGAGAAATGGGTGGACCGCGTTTCGGAGTCGGCCCACCTGGAGCAGCAATCGCACCTCCGTGTGGTGGGCGAAGTGGTGTCGGTTCCCAAACGCCAATTGCTGCGCCCAGGCGGCAAGCAGCGACGCGTCGCGACGGTCGCGCTGTTCGAGGAATGCGTAGACAATCTGCGCACCTGTATTGTGCTATCCGAGCCGACCCGAGACGCGCAAGTAGTCGCTTTCACAAGCGCGATCAGCCACGAAGGGAAGACGAGTTTGGCGGTCCAGTTCGCTCAAAGCGCCGCTCGCGCCACGCGCGAGCCGGTGCTCTTGATCGATGGCGACGTGCGTTGCCCCGATATTCACCGCATCTTCAGCGTTCCGCTCGGTCCAGGCTTGTCGAATGTGTTGTCCGGCGATCTTCCCTTCGACGACGCCGTCGTCAAAGAGCGGCATGAACGGATTCACATTCTGCCGGCGGGCAAGTTGCAGGACAGTCCGCACAAGTTGTTTGCCGGCGACGCTTTTGCCCGACTGCTGGAACAAGCGCGGGCGAAATACCGCTACATCGTGATCGATACTCCGCCGGTGCTGGCCGCCGGCGAAGCGCTGATTCTGGCCAAAGAGGCGGATACCACGCTGATCTGCGCCATGCGGGACGTCAGTCGACTCCCGCAAGTGAGGGCCGCGCACCAGCGCTTGTTGGATGCGGGCGCGCGGCCATCGGGCGCCGTACTCAGCGGCGTGTCGTTGGGAAGCTACCGATTCCGCTACGGCGGATACGACTACAGGGCATGAAACTCGACCAGGTGCGGCGGACCGTTGGGCGGTCCGGCGGCCTGATCCGCGGACACGACGATTCGCAACATAAGTTCGATGGACGGCAACCGGGGCATCAACCGTCGACTGCTGGTGGCAACGCTGATTGCCGTCGGCGCGATTGCGCCGGCACTTTATTTGTGGCATGGACATCAGGTGCGGCGGAATGCCGCGACCTTGCTGCAGCGCGCCTCCGAACTGGAGGCGGAAGGGCGGATTCGCGACGCGGCCGACTATGTGAGCCGCTATGTCAATCTCGTTCCGAATGACGCGGCCGCCCGCGTCCGGTTCGCTCGCCTCTATGCGAAGTCGGCTGAATCTCCGGCCCAGCGCCGCCGCGCGATCGAGCTCTACTATGCCGCGGTCGGCGTGACGGACGGCGCCACCCGCCTCGAATGCCGGCGCGAACTGCTTCCGCTACTGTTGGATGCCGAGCGGTTTGAGGAGGTGATTCAGCAGGCGGAAATGGTCTTGAGCGCATCGCGTGACGACCGTTCCGCTTGGCGGGCGCGCGGCCTGGCACTGTTCGCGGGCTATCGCGATGGCTCGTTGACTTCGGCGCGGGCGGATCGACGACGCGTCTTTGATCAGGTCCACTCCGCCTGGGAGCGACAGCGCGACGACATCGAGTTGGCCGGCGCCCTCGCAATTGTGTACCGCGAACATGCCGAATTGTTGCCGAACGACCAGCCCCACGAGGCGGCGGAGCGCGAACAGGCCGCAAACGGCGTCATGGACCTCCTGATTGCCGCTTCCCAACGTAATCCGCTCGCTTACATCAGCCGACACCTCTATCGGCGGCGCTATCGCCTGCCGGGCGAGGAACAGGACCTTGAACGGGCGGTGGAACTCGGCCGTGACCACCTGGCCGTGCAGTCCTTGGCGGCGCGCTATTGGACCGATCTGGGGCGAGAACTGCGCACAAAATCGGCTGACGACGCTGCGCGGCAGGCCTCCGACCAAGCCTTCGCTCGCGCCGGAGACATCTATCAGCACATCATCGATAATCTTGCCGCGGGGGCGGAGTACGGGTACGTCGGTCTGGGTGATATCCATGCCCAACAGGATCGGGTCGGCGACGCCCAACGGGTTTGGGAGACCGGGCTGCAGCGGTTGAACGGCAAGAGCTTCCCGCTGCACTTGCGATTGGTGGAGGTCTTAACGGACTCGCGGCAAGTCGACGCGGCCTTGGCGCACCTCAAAGCGCTGGAGTCCGTGCCACGACCGCTCCCCGCCCGCGGCGACGAGGCGGACGCCGTCGATCAATTGCTTGATCTATTGGGCGCGCAACTGAAAGTGATTCAAGGGGACCTGGACGCCGCCGAACAAGATTTGCAGCGAGTCACTCTTGCGGGCCGATTCAATCCCTCGGTCGCGGCCCGCGCCCAGCGAGCTTGGTACGCGCTCGGAGAGGCGCGGGGCCGCATCGGCGCTTGGGACCAAGCGGCGCGAAGTTTCGAAGAGGCGCTGCGGTTGCTGCCTCAGGAACACGAGTCGCAGTTCGGGGCGGCGGTCGCCTGGCATCAAGCGCATCGGCTCGATCTGGCGATTCCGTATTACCTGCAGTTGGTGCAGCGCGTCGCGAGCGTGGAACTCTGGTTGGCGCTAGCGCAGGCGGACTTGGAGCACAACGCCAACCTTCCGGCGTTGCAGCGCGACTGGAAGCCGGCCCGCGAGGCCCTTGCGAAGGCGCGTGCGGCGCTTGCCCAGTCGCCGTCGGCGAACCGGGAAATCGGCTGGCGGGTTCCTTGGATCGAGGCTGCGATTGTGGCCGCCGGCGCGGAGCGCGAGGTCGAACCCGGCGCCGCATACGGTCAGGCGTGCCAGTCGTTGAAATCCGTCGAGGAGCAGTGGGGAAATAATGCGGAGTGCCTCACGGAGGTCGCTTTGAGCTACGCCCGGTGGGGCGATCAAGCGTCGGCCGGCCGCGTGTCCGATCAGCTCAAATCGTTGGTGGGAGGCGATCACCGTTGGGTCGCCGTGCGGGCCGCGCTGGATGCGGCGCAAGGACGCCACGCGGATGCCAAAAGGTTGATCGCGGATCGGCTCGCCACCGCGAAAGATCCGCAAGAACAACTGGTGCTGCAACGGACGCGAGCTGGTGTGTGCCTGCTCGACCGTGATCTACCGGGCGTGCGGACAGCGCTTGAGGCGCTCCACAGAATCGAGCCTTGGAATCTACAAACCACGGCCCAGTTGGCGGAGCTGGAAATCCAATCCGGCGACGTCAATTCCGCCGAAGAATTGCGCAAGGAACTCGAGGCGGCGGGCTCCAGCGGGCGTCCGCTCGCGCTTTATTGCCGTTGCCTGTCGTTGCTGCATGAGGCCCGGGATGCGCAGGATCCGCGGTTCATCGAAGCCCGTGAATTGCAGCAACAGTTGGAGCGGGAGCGCCCCTCGTGGCCGACGTCCTTCGCGTTGAAAGGGCGACTGGACGAACAACAAGGGCTCATGACGCAGGCCGCAGAGAATTACGCCAAGGCGATCGCGCTTGGCGAACGGCGCCCGTGGGTGCTGGAGCGTCGTGTCATCGTATTGAACCAACTACGGCGATTCGCCGAGGCCGAGACCGTGCTGCAGCGGCTGCAGTCGCTGGGGCCGCTGTCGAACGCCATGCGGCTGCCTGTGGCAAGCGGCGACAACCTGCCGGTCGACGAGTTGTTGGCCATGGCCCGCCGCGCGACGGAGCGCAACCCCCGTGACGTTCACGCCCGCGTGTGGCTGGGGAATCTATTGCTCCGCGGCGGCCAACGCGCAACAGACCATTCCATTCGTACGAGCCGGTTCGCGGAGGCCAAAACGCACTTCGACGCCGCGATTGCCGCCGCGCCGCGGGAGTCCTCGGCTTGGAATGGGTTGTTCAACTACCACCTGTATCAGGGTGACCTCGGCCAAGCCAAAAGCGTTCTGGAAAGCATGGTCGCGCAATGCGCATTCCCGGAGGATCAACGCGCGTTCGTATTGGCCCAAGGGTATGAGGCGATGGGCGACACGGCCGCGGCCGAGGCTCAGTATCGGCGCGCCGCGGAGCTCTCCTCGGGCAACCCGCTGATCGTCGTTCGACAGGCCGGGCTGTACTACAAGTCTTCGCCCGGGCGCGCGGAGCGCCTGTTGCGCGACGCCTTGGAGCGCCAGCCGAACTCACCCGACATTCGTCGCGCCTTGGCAGTGTTGTTGGGCGGCATGGGCTCGAACGACGGCGTGCACGAGGCGCTCGCGTTGCTCGAAAGTTCGTTGCGACCGGATCAGCGCTCGAGCGACGATCTGAGGTTGCGAGCGCAGTTGCTGTTACGGCTGACGCGCGACGTGGTCGCCGCTCAGCGCGAGTCGCGGGCGCTGTTGGAGACGTTGGCCGGTCGGACCGGGGAGGCGACGGCCGCCGATCTGGTGTTGCTGGCCCAAGTCTGCGAGCGTTTACTCGACGTGCAAGTCGCGCGCAGGTATTTTGCCACGGCCGCGGTCGGCGACGACTGCCCGGCGGAGCAGCTCGCCGTCTGTATTTCCGCGCTGCTCCGCTATGGCGAGCCGCGGGCGGCGGAGACGGCGCTTGCTCGCCTTGAATTGATCGCGCCCGAGACGGTCGAAGCGGTAGCGTTACGAGCACAATGGTTGCACGCCGCGGACCGCGATGCCGAAGTAAAGCGAGTCGTCGAACCGTGGGCCGCGCGGAAATTCGCGTCGCTGAACGATGACAATTCGCGTGCCGAACAGGCCGCGGCGGCGGCTCGGATTTACGAATCGGCGGCCTTGTTCGCCGACGGCGAACCATGGCGCCGGAAAGCGTTCGCCCTCAGCCCGGTCCACTACTCGGGCTTAGCGCTCAATTTGGCCATGCAGGGAGCCGAGAGGCGGGCGGAAGCCATCGCGCTTTGTCAGCAGGCGATGAACAACGACCGTTCGACGCGCAGCGCCGTCGCCCTCGCGTCCGTCGTCGTCGCCGCCGGCGCGGCGCCTGATCAAGCGGCCGCCGTCGAGGATTGTCGCGCGGTGCTCGCCGAGCACCCGGACGACGTCGAACTGTTAGTGTCCTTGGCGAATATCGACGTGACGCAGGGGGACTTGACGGCGGCGATCGAGAAGTACGAGCGCTTGCGCAAGCTCCGCCCGAACGATGCCGACGTCATGAACAACCTGGCCGCCCTCTTGGCCGAGTTCCCTGAGCGCGGCGCGGAAGCAATGCGGCTGATCGGAATGGCGCGCGACCGCGCCGGCGACAGTCCCGAATTGCTCGATACCGAGGGATTGATTTTGCTCCAACAAGGGGAGTTCGACGCCGCCATGCGTCGTTTCCAGAAGGCGGCGGCGACCACGCCCGGCGATTCTCGTTTTCAACTGCATCTGGCGGCGGCCTACCAGCGGGCCGCGCTGGACGACAAGGCCCGCGCCGCGCTCCAAGGCGTGCAACCCTTGGCGTTTGACTCCCGGTTCCTGACGCGGAAGGATCGACAGCTCTGGACGGAGTTGAGACGCGAGTTAGGCGTTGAGGATCCGTAGTACCATGAAACCAACCATGCTATCCACCACGACGCGGAGCGCCGGCATCGCCGCGTCGCTGCTGTTGGCCGCCCTGACGGCGGCGTCCGGCGTTGCCTACCGCGTATCAGACCGCGAGCTTTCGGCGGCGGATCGTGACCAAATGGTCGCGCGTCTGCGGAGCTTTTCCGACCAAATCGGCGATTGGCGGCTCCGCGCCGCGCCCGAGCTGAGCGAGGGCGTCGTCCGGGAATTGCACTGCTATGGCTACGTGAATGGCGAATACTCGCAGCGGGGAACTCCGCGGCAGGCGCATTTGCTGTTAATGCTCGGGCCGGCAGGCACGATGGCGACGCACACGCCGGAGGTCTGCTATGGCAGTCGCGATTTCGAGATTCTCGGAGCGCCCTCGCGCGTCGATTGCCGTGACAGCGCGAACAGGACGCACCAGTTTTGGTTGACGCGCGTCGGGCGCCGCGATGCGTCGGCGCAAGTGCTGCGCGTCTACCACGCCTGGAGTGACAACGGAGTATGGCAGGCGTCCGAGCATCCCCGTTGGGACTTCACGTTCGCGCCGATCCTGGGGAAATGCCAGGTGGCGTTTCTGGAGTCGGAGTTGCCGCACGCGTCAGCCGAGGAAGTGAAGTTCTTGAGCGAACTGACCACGATTACGTCCACCAAGTGCAAATGGCCCGAACCGTCATCCTGAGGTCGAGTGTCGAGGCGGATGGAGTGCAAGTCGTCGCCCACGTGATGCCGCTGTGATTCAACCACTGAACCTACTTCATTGAGGGACAACGATGTCCACGAGTACCTTCGAGGAGACCTCTCCGAGAGTGCATGCCGAGCCGGCCGCAAGCGTCGCGACGGCGGCTCGGGGGCCGCGCGGCAAGCACAACACGTATCACGATCGAAAGCTGGCGTTGGATCGCGCGGCGGCGCTGATCTTGCTCGTGCCGGCCATTCCCGCCATCGCGATTCTGGTGTGCCTGGTGAAGCTCACTTCGCCAGGTCCCGGCATCTTTCGTCAGCGGCGCGTGGGACGAAACGGCGAAGTGTTCACGATGTACAAGATTCGCACCATGCGTTGCGATGCGGAAGCCGTCGGCGGCGCTCAATGGAGCACCGGCGCAAAAGACCCGCGCGTCACCCGCTTGGGCCGCTGGATTCGCAAGCTCCATCTCGACGAGTTCCCGCAATTGTTCAACGTCTTGCGCGGCGAGATGTCGTTGATGGGCCCGCGTCCTGAACGACCGGAGTTCGTGGAGATCCTCACGAAGGCGATTCCCGGTTACGCGCGTCGGCACCAAGTCCGCCCCGGCATCACGGGACTTGCGCAGATCAACCTGCCTCCCGACAGCGATCTGGAAAGCGTGCGTCGAAAACTCGCGCTCGATATGGAGTACGTCGAACGCGCCAGCCTTGCGCTGGACGCGCGGATGTTTCTGTGCACCTGTCTGCGCCTGGTCGGCATGCACGGCCACCGCACCCTTCAGTTCTTGAAGGTAAGTCGGCCCATCCCCGGCGGCGCTTGCTTGAGTGCGGACGGTCGGTCGGCGGAACATCAGCTGACGCCGGACGCCCT
>Ga0073934_10009945_pt1 | contig 11984 bp, 12 predicted proteins | sample LarsenN4metaG_FD_76834 | JGI IMG/M metagenome (GOLD analysis project Ga0073934, IMG submission 76834) | Hot spring sediment bacterial and archeal communities from British Columbia, Canada, to study Microbial Dark Matter (Phase II) - Larsen... ... | reverse complement strand
GCTTTGGGCTGGTCTGCACATCCTTGTTGTTGACCTGACATTTCCGGTGACGGACTTGAGGAATCTGCTGAGGATGACCTGCCGGACGATTCTTCCGATTGCCAGAATCAATCGGCCGTTGCTACCTAGCGTAAAGTTCGCGGAGAAACGCTTGCACCTGATCCCACTGGGCGGCTGCCTTGGTGAAGTCCACGGTCATGGCTCTGACCTGTGTGGGCCGCTGGATCGGGAGTTTGGCCTGGACGTCAGGGTTGAGAGGGATCTGAGCACTTCGCCCCTCCGCGAGTCGCTTTTCGACTTCGGGGCTTAGAAGAAAGTCAACAAGCCGGCGCGCCTGCTGCGAATGGGGCGCGCCCTTGATGATCGCGACAGTATTGGGAAGGAACAGGGTTCCAATCGTCTGCTGGTCGGGATAAATGATCGTCACTGGCCTGCCGCGCTGGACTTCTATGATAGCGTCATCGGTATCCGTCAGCCCGACGTCAAACCGCCCCTCAGCGACGGCCACCGCAACGTCCTTGTTTCCTGGCAGGACCGTTACGTTGGGACGGAGCTCTCGGTAAAGCTGTTCAGCCTTCTCTTTTCCGAGCACTTCGAAGAGACAGGCAGCCTGGGTCGCCGTGGTGCCAAACTGCGGCTTGGCCATGACTACCCTGCCCTTCCATTTGGGGTCGGTCAACTCCAGGATGCCTTGCGGTCTTTCTTCCGGAGGTATCCGGTCGTTGACGAGAAGGATCCTTGCCCGCGCCGCAAACGCGTACCAAGTATCGCCTGGTCCTTTGGCCCAGGCTGGGAAGGGCTTGGCCGCGCTGGTCGGGTATGACTCGAGCAGCCCCTGGTTCTGCAAGCGTACCATGTTGATGATTTCGTTGTTCCAGAAGACGTCGCAACGCGGTTGCTTGCTCTCGCGGACAATAGCCTCGTATAGACTGACGGATTTGTTGGCCTCCGTGTCCGCGCGAACATCCACCTTGATCCCTGTGGAAGTCTCGAAGTCCCGGATGACGTCCGTGGCGAATTCCTCATCCTGGCCGCAATACAGGGTCACGCGCGGGGTAGCATTTCCGCAACCCAGTACGGGAAGTGCGAGAAGGAGTAACACTGCGAGCCGGTTCATGCGGGGGCTCTCCGATTAATGGCTTCGAGGCTTCATGCACTTTACTTGACGATGATCTTGAGGTTTGCGAAGCGTGTCACGGCGTCGGCCTTCGTCCATAGGCCCGCGTTTCCTGGTTTGATGATGCTCTCGTCGCGCACCTCCAGGTACTTCTTGCCATCGAGGTAGCATTCGATCGCCGGTCCAGCTTGCACGATCTTCATCCGCCGCCAACCCTCGGCAAGTTCGAGGTCTTCCTGCGTGGCCAGTTGCGTACGCCTACCCTGGAGCACCTTGTAGACTCGAAAGTTCCGCTCCAGCGGATTGAAGCGGGCGATGTAGTAGTTCAGGTGGTCCTGATACCGCCAAACGAGGCCGCCGCCTTGATCGATCTCTCCGCTCACTGGTCGGAAGTCCACAGTCATTTCTAGGTCAGACAGTTTCGGAGAATCGGCAACGCACAAGTTGAAGAGAGGCTTGGGTCCCTTCGCGGCCTGCTCCAGCGCGAGCCCGCTGCCGCCTGGCGCACGCTCGTCGCGGACGACTTTCCAGAGACTTCCGTCGCCCTCTCCGGTTCTGGCGGCAGTCCAGCCGGCAGGCAGTTTACCGATGTCTGACTCTTGCAATCGCAAGGGTGTGAGCTCATCTGCAGCTGCGCTTGTTGCCAGCGAAATCATCAGAATCTCGACGAAACTACATCGCATCGGAAAGCCTCCAGTTTTTCTCGAGAATAACTGCAGATCGCTATCAGCATTAACCCGTCATCGAATCTGCGGCTGGGCGGTTAGGGTTCCAAATGCCAATTACCCGTGGCGAATCACTGTCCAGCTACTATGAATGCCTGCATATGGTTGGGCTTCTGCACTTCACCCCTGATGGAGATCCCTGCGATGGCTCGCCGTTTCGCTCACGCTTTTCTCCTGCTTGGGCTGATAGTGGGCTGCGGCGGTCCGCCGCCTGACACGCGCTGGCAAGCGGCCCAGGCCCAGAAAGGCCCAGCGGTTTCCAAGGAATCTCTCGCTGGCGGGGCGTTCAACAAGTTCTTCCCAAGGACCGAGGGCGAGTTCGACCTCGTCTACTCCCAGGAAAAGACGGGATTTGCTCAGGCCAAGCTGAATAAGGGCGGCAAGGAAGTGGCACTACTCTCGGTCTTTGACACCGTGAACAATCCTGAAGCAAGAGAGAAGTTCAAGAACACCACCGAAGTATTCGAAGGCTTCCCCATTGCCGACATCGGCAGCCAGGGGACCGCGATCCTGGTTGCCGACCGATTTCAAGTACAGGTCAGGTCGAGCGATCCTGGCTTTACCAGGTTTGACCGCGAGGACTGGCTCAAGAAGTTCGACCTCGCCGGCCTTGGGCAGTTGAAGTAACGTTGCAGCTCCTTGACAATTAAGTCACCCAGGGGAATCCTCATGAGCAAGGGCATCCAGGATTATGTGAACCAGCTGCCTGAGAAAAGCTACACCGTTCGCATGCTTCAGGCCCTGGACTGGGTTGTTCCAGGGCAGTGGCAAAACGTTGTCGGGTTTGAGAACACCATCAAAGTCGTCACCGGCGAAACGGATCAGGCACTCATTCAGCAGATCGGCGAGCGGGCGATCAAGCTGTACAACGATCGCTCGCAAGGTTATCAGCGGGCCTTGTGGTTATACCAGACAGTCGATAGCACTCAGGGGCTCGCCGGCACCGCCGCCATGGCGAACCTGGTCGGTGAGAAGGTGACTTTTCTCTCGTTCCTGTCCAAGATCACGCCCAAGTCGGAGAAGATCCAGGTCATCGATCTCAGCGTGAAACTGGTGGTCGAGGTTGTCGCGTTCTGCCTCATCAACGGCATTCCGGGCGACAGCATCGGCGACTTTGTGAAGTCGCTGGCCAGTTATGGCAACGAGTCCATCATGCGCATGGCCGCGCTGGCGTCGGTCGATGGCGTGTTGCCGCTCGGACCCGAGTTCATGAGCAAGGCCCTTTCGCTCTTGCAGAACACTGGAGCCACGGAACTGGCCAGCAACCCGAAGTTCAAGTCTGTAGCCTCCTTGATTCCAGGCAAAGATCCCCAGGGTCAGTTGAGTTTCGTGCAAGAAAGCATGAGTTCGGTCAAGGACTGGATGGTCAAGTTTGTCGCCGACAAGGCCATCACGGTGGACAAAGTGGCAACCAGCATGAAGGGCTGGGTCGATTGGAGCGAGGGCAAGCTCGATCTCCTCGCCGCCGCCATTGACATGACCTGCAACTACTACGAGCATACTGGCATCCAGACTCTCGCGCGTCGGTTGATCCAGAGAGCAGTAGCGGAGATCTGAGCATGGCCCGGCTCCTGTGCTGCCTTGCGGGTTTGCTGCTTGCAACCTTGCCAGGCTGCGCCGTCGAGGCTGGACGGCAAAGCGCAGGGCCGGATCGATCGATCCCCATCGACATGGGGCACATCCTCCACGGCCGAATCAACCGCGATGGCGAGCTTGTGGGATTGCACCATGCTCCCAGCGCTCCCAAGAAGATGAATTACGAAGGTTCCGACTGCGATGTCGAAATCCAGCAGACTTCTCCAGGCGGCGATGAGGATGTAGTCACCGCTCGCATCTACTTGCGCGATCCGCGGACCAAGAAGATCGTCGCGGAAAAGAACTCCACGCTGTTTCCCGCTGCATGGAAGGAATCGCAGATCGAGGCCGCGATCCGCGAAGCATATGCCCAGGCCGTCAAGAACGGCGACATCGAGGACAATGGCCGGTGGTCAGGACGCACCAGGAGCGGCATCCGCATTGACGGATACCTGAGTCGCGACAATAAGCGTATCGCCACGGCATTTCCCGTGTATGTGCGGAAACGGGGAGGGCGCTGATGGCCTTCAACGTGCTCCTGTCGATGGACTCAACAGGCCGGCCGAGGGCCAAAAGCGCTACCTCTGAGCCGCTGCCTGACACTCTCGTGCAGTTTCTTGAAGGCGATCTGGCCATGGACAAGGCCTACTGCGAGCGGATCCTTCAGGGGGCCGCGGAAATCAAGCCCGACGCTCCAGTTCGCCTGGCTGGGAACGCATTCAGCATTCACATGGGTTCGCGAGAGACCTCCCTTGGGCCCCTGCTGCACGACACGAAAGTCAAGCCGCTGTCGCTGCCAACGGCGGAGTTTCTTCAGCTCATTCAGCTTTGGAAAGTCTTTCTCGCAGGGCCGAGAAAAAAGTAGACTGAACCTGTCCCAGACCGGTCCCCTGGCGCTGGCTCCCGGCCCCTAAGTCGCATGGAAACGCTTGTCGCGCGGTCGATCTTCAGCCCTGCCACCGGCTTCATTCGCCGCGGCGGGTTCGACTGGAGCTGCAATCCTTACGTTGGCTGCACCTTCGGTTGCACCTATTGTTACGCGATGTTCTTGCCGCAGAATCGGCGGCCCCGCGAGCTCTGGGGCAGGTGGTTCCAGGCCAAGGCCAACGCGATCGAGCTGGCAACAAGGCAGGCCCCGCGCCTGGCCGGTCAGGCACTGTACCTTTCGAGCGTGACCGATCCGTACATTCCCGCTGAAGCAACTCTGCGGCTTACGCGCGGCATTCTCCACGCCCTGCTCCCGCATCAGCCGCGCCTTCTGGTGCAGACGCGCGGCCCGCTCGTCACACGGGACATCGACGTCCTGCGCTGCTTTCACGCTGTTCGGATAAACGTGTCGATCCCCACCGACAGTGAGAAAAGCCGAATGCTTTTCGAGCCTAAGGCGCCGCCGCTGGAGAAACGCTGGGAGGCACTGGCCCGCCTCCGCGCGGCCGGCCTGCCGATCGGCATCTGTGTCACGCCCATGCTCCCGCTCGAAGACCTGCGAGCATTCGCGGAGCGGCTTTGCCGATTTAACCCCGAGGTGCTCGTTATCCAGGACTTCCATGACAGCAAGGGCGCCTTCGGAGCGGACACGGGACTCAAGGCCAGGGAACTGCTCCGAGCTTTGAACTGGTGCGCGAGCGATTACGAGAACCTGCGAACGTATCTTGCGGCCAGGCGGCAGATCTACGAAGGTGAGGCCGGCTTTTTCCCTCCAGTCGCTTCAGCCAGTTCCTTCCCCGCCAATTTCCACCCCGGCAGCGCCTGCACGTGACCGACGCTTTTGTTACACTGAAGGAGGATGATATCGCAACGGAGATGAGACTCCATGAGAAGCAGACGGGTTGGCATCTGGTTGATCGGCGCTCTTGGTGGAGTGGGAACGACAGTGGCGCTCGGCCTGGCAGCGCTGCGCCGCGGTGTCACGAGCAACGTTGGCCTGACGACAGAGCTGCCGATGTTCGCGGCACTGGACCTCGACGCGCCTGCGGATTTCTGCGTCGGCGGGCACGACATTCGCCGCGCGAGCTTCCAGCAGACGGTTCGAGAATTCCAGCAGCGGTCGCGGGTTTTTCCGCCGGAGCTGGTTGAACCGTGCCAGGAACAGCTCGCGGAATGGACTGAGAACGTCAGGCCTGGCACTGTGCTCCACAGCGGCCCGACCATCTCCCGCCTGGCCGACCTGCCGGAGGTCCAGACAGCGGAAACGCCCCGCGCCGCCATTGGTCGCATTCAGGCCGACTTGCAGCAGTTTCGGGAGAAGCACAGGCTCGACCAGCTCGTGGTGGTCAATGTCGCCTCAACCGAGCCTCCGTTCCCGCTCGGCGAGCCCCATCAGAATCTTCGGCGTTTCGAGGCCGCCTGCCAGGTGAAGGGGCACGCGCCGCTCTTGCCGGCATCGAGCTTGTACGCGCTCGCAGCCCTGGACCTCGGGCTGCCCTACGTCAACTTCACGCCGTCGCTCGGGGCCTCGTTCCCTGCCGCCCTTGAACTGGCCGAGCTTCGCAAGACCGTGGTCGCCGGGCAGGACGGCAAAACGGGCGAGACCTTGCTCAAGACCGTGCTCGCGCCGATGTTCGCCTTGCGGAACCTCCGTGTCCTGAGCTGGGTTGGTCACAACATCTTCGGCAACCGCGACGGCATCGTGCTCAACGATCCGCACAACAAGGAAAGCAAGGTTCGCACCAAGGACCAGGTCGTTTCGTCCATCGTCGGCTACAAGCCGCAGACGCACGTATCCATCGAGTACATCGAATCGCTCGACGACTGGAAAACCGCCTGGGACCACATCCACTTCGAGGGCTTCCTTGGCGTGCGCATGATGATGCAGTTCACCTGGCAAGGGTGCGACTCTCTGCTGGCCGCGCCGCTCGTCATCGACCTAGCCCGGCTAACCCTGCTCTCGCAGCGGCGCGGCGAGGTCGGCGTGCTCCGCCACCTGGCGTGCTTCTGGAAGAACCCGATGGGCGTCTCGGAGCATGACTTCTTCAAGCAATTCGCGATGCTGGGCGAGTACGTCGCTCAAATCGCCGAGCCCAAGCGGGAGGAAATGGCGGTCCTGTCATGAAGCTGGCCTTCAGCAGCAACGCCTACTTGCGCTTCTCATTCGCCGAGGCAGCACGCCGCATTGCCGCTCTCGGCTACGCGGGCATCGAACTCATGGCCGACGTGCCGCATGCCTGGCCAGCCTACTTGCTCGACGAGCAGAAACACTCCATCCGCAGCAACCTGGCGCAGAATCGCCTGCAGATTGCCAACGTCAACGCCTTCATGATGAACGCGATTAACGACCACCGGCAACGCTACTGGCACCCATCGTGGATTGAGCCGTACGAGCCATACCGCCGCGTCCGCATCGATCACACCATACGCTGCCTCGACCTGGCTCGCGAACTGGGGGCGGCTTGCATCACGACCGAACCAGGCGGGCCGCTCGAACCGAGACAGCTCTGGCGCGACGGCCTGAAGCGCTTTCTCGAAGCGATTCTGCCCGTTGCGGATCATGCTGACAGGGTGGGCGTCCAGCTCCTGGTTGAGCCGGAGCCTGGACTGCTGATCGAAACGGCCGAGCAGTTTGCCGAGTTCATGGCGCGCGTCGATGGCCACCCAGCCGTCGGACTGAACTTCGACATCGGCCACTTTTTCTGCGTCGGCGACGACCCTGCCCAGACCGTTCACCGCCTAGCCGCGATGATTCGGCACGTTCACCTGGAGGACATCGCCGCCACGCGGGTTCATCATCATCTGGTTCCAGGCGAGGGAGTGATCGATTTCCAGGCCACGCTTCAGGCGCTTGCGAAGATCGGCTACAAGGGCTGGGTAACGATCGAGCTCTACCCCTACGTCGATGACCCCGATGCTGCCGCGCGGACGGCCCGCCAGCGGGTCCTGGCCCTTGCGGGCGAACTCTTTGAGGCTTGAACGTGTCTGCCGCAAGCTTTGCCAACCTGCCAGCCTTAATCGGTCGGTTCATCTGGTTTGCCTCGCAGTGCCTGGTGTATCTGCCTGCGGCGGTGATTCGGCCAGGGGCAGTTTGGCGGCAACTGCACGGCATGCTGCTGGGGACTCTGCCGCTAGCGATCGTGGCGGGGGCTGCGCTCGGGGTAGTGGCGTGGATGCAGATTCGCGGGCTGCTTTTCAGCTTCAGCAGCGAGTCGCTACTGCCCTCCGCTCTGGCCCTGGCCGTGGTGCGGGGCGTCGGGCCCGTGATCGCTGGGTTGATCGCCTCGGGCCGCGTCGGAGCAGGACTCGGTGCTGAACTGGGCTCTTTGAAGATCACCGAGCAGGTGGATGCTCTGCGCGTGCTGGGCGTCTCGCCGATCTCACGCGTCGTGGCCCCGCGGGTGCTCGCCTGCGTCATTGCCCTGCCCATCCTGACGCTGTTCGTTGACTACCTGGCCATTCTCAGCGGTTATGTCGCAGAGGCGGCCGGAGGCTCGCTGACCTGGACCGAATACCGCATGGAAGCTGTCCGCTTCCTGAGACTGGTCGAGGTGATCCCAGCGACCTTGAAGACGACCGTCTTTGGTTTCTGGATCGCGGTCAGCGGTTGCTGGTGGGGGCTGGAGATTGATGGCGGGACCGAGGACGTAGGCAGGGCGGCCACGCGTGCCGTGGTGCAGGCCACGCTGCTCGTCCTGATCTCGGATGTCGTCATGGTCCGAGTGCTGCAACTCGTGACGCCGTGAGAAGTCCTCGGCGTGACAGCGGGTCCGCAGAGTCGTTGTGGCGGGCGTTCTGAATGGGCTGACGGACGCGCTGTAGTCCGACTAGCACGATCGGGTCCCCCTGCTCGTCCTTGAGTCCCACCGCCTGTCTTACTTCCCAGCCGTTGCGGCCCTGAAGGTCCTCAAACTCCTGCCGCTGCAGGATGCACCAAACCTCGCCGTCCTTTTTCGGCAAGTCTTTCCAGCTCTTGAGGCGAATCACTGGCCGGCCGTAATAGAACATGATGCCCTCGTCCTTGAGCAGGAACACATAAAGCGTGTGCCCTTCGGGAACGTGTTGTGCAAGCACCGCCGCCTTCTCTCGCGGTTCCCGACCATGATTGCGAATGGGAATGTAGATGTGCACGAACGCCAGCTTCAGCACCACCCAGGTCACGATGATGCTCAGCAACACGAGGCCGAATCGCCGTTCGCGATAGGCCCGCAGTCCTTCGACCACGCACCAGACGGCCATGCCGACCAGGAGCAGCACCAGCCACCAGGCCGCGGAGGGCAATGCCTTGAATCCTGCCACTCCCCCAGCCAGTGCGCCGACGCCGAACACCAGCAGCGACAGCACAGCATACCGGCCGAACCAGCGGGCCTGCCACGCGGTGAGCTTGCCCTCCAGGTAACCAACCCAGGCCAGAGCCGCCAGACCGGAGATGCCGGTGAAGAGCGGGAAGCTATGGCGCGTCGCATGGTCGGGCAGGATCGTCCAGACGATCAAATTTGGCCAGGTCCAGCAATGAAACGCCTGCGCGAGCCGCTTACCCCGTTCGTCCCAGCCGTTGAGAAAGGCAGGCGTGACCGTGACCAGGGCAAAACCGGACCAGGGCAAGTTGGCGATGAGCAGCTTGAACGGGTGAGCGAGCGTCTCCAGGATCTGCTCGCCGGCACTGCCGAGGTGGTGCCCATGGGATAGTCTTGGCAGGGCTTCGTTGCGGACAGTGCCGTAGAAAGTCTCCCAGCCGACTTGCTGAATGACCAGGCCGACCCAGGCCAGGCAGAGGCATGCTCCGGCCACGGCGGGCACGAGATGACGCCAGGAAAACAGCAGCCCCACGCGCTTCCGCCAGATGAGGAACGGCACAGCCGTCGCGTAGAAGAAGGCTGGGGCTGTCCACTTGGTGAGAACGCCGCCGGCGACACAGAACAACGCAAGGCTCCACCAGAGCAGCCTGCGCGAGCGTGAAGAAGTCAAGCTGCTCGATTCCTCCTCTGCTTCAACGGCGCGGAAGAAGAAGATCAGGGCAGCGCCGACCCAGAAGACTTGCAGCATGTCGATCTCGGCCGCGCCAGCCTTGTCGAGCCAGAGGATCGAGCAGGGGGTGACCGCGGCAGCGACCAGGCCGGCCATCCGACCCGCGGAGCGGCTGACATACCAGAACAGCAACCACACCAGAGCCGAGGCGGCGAAGGCCGATGGAAGCCTGGCGGACCATTCAGTGACCTGCCCGTTGAACCAACTCGACGCGGCAATGGCGGCGTACATCCCAGGCGGCTTGGTCAACAGCGGCTCACCGTACAGGCGGGGCACAATCCAGTCGCCGCTGCGGAGCATTTCCGCGCCGATAATCGAACGCAGGGCTTCCGTCCGATACAGTTCGCCAATGTCGAGTCCGTAGAAACAAAGCACGACGCAGAGAAGGCTGACCACGAGGCAGGCGCTCAGCAAATTGGTGCGCGGGTCCCACCATGGAGGAGAAGCCTCAGGCGCACTTCCTGGCAGCAGAGATTCCGGCAGGGAAAGGAGCGTTTGGGGTTGCTTCAGCAGAGACACGGCGCGGGCCTCCTTGCCTGGCCAGAGGGGTTCGGTCCGATGTTACCCCCCTCCCCCAATCCCAGCAATACCGAGTCACCTCAGCCCGGGTTCTGGCAGCTGCGCGCACAACCATGCTTGTGAAACTGTGTACAGTTATGGTACAGTACGGGTTGGCGGCCACTTCCAGCTGACCTTTGAGTTCAAGGAGCTCGAGTTAGCTAGCGATACTCGCTGTTCCTAGATGTTGCGCTAGGCCGGTGAGGAATCCCGTTGCGGCTGAAGTTTCGAAGGACAGCCATGAGCTGCCCAGGGCCGGTGAATGAAGCCCAGCACGCCAGCGGGCTCAGCGAATGGGCGATACCCCGGTCTGGAGGAGCGCACAAGAAAATGTTGCGCACCAGTGGGCAGCCAGCAGCATATTTCTGCTGTAACTGTATTGCTCGATTGGCCTTAAGTCGCTGTGTCAGCCTTCTTGTTCGTTGCGCGTACGGTTGGAGTCTAGATCTGGAAGCTAGGGGCCTGGGGAGCGGGTGTCGGGCTTGGGCCTTTCAGACGCAGCGAGGGCTTCTCCAGGAGTACCGACGTGTAGGGATCAACGCTATGGGTAAGCCAGACATTAGAGCCAATGACGGAGTGATGCCCCACGACCGTATCGCCACCGAGAATTGTGGCATTGGCATAAACGACCACATCGTCTTCCAGCGTTGGGTGACGTTTCTTGCCACGGATGATGTTGCCGTTCGGGTCGCGGGGGAAGCTCAGCGCGCCAAGCGTAACCCCTTGGTACAGCTTAACATTCTTGCCAATGTCGCAGGTCTCGCCAATCACGACGCCTGTGCCGTGGTCGATAAAGAAGCCTTCCGCGATCTTGGCACCAGGATGGATGTCGATCCCCGTCTTGGAGTGAGCATGCTCGGTCATCATGCGGGGAATCAATGGCACCCCGCGCAACAAGAGTTCATGCGCGATCCGGTAGATGGTGACAGCTTCCACGCCAGGGTAGGAAAAGACGATCTCGTGATATCCCTTCGCGGCGGGGTCCCCCTCGTAGGCGGCCTGCACGTCCTTTTCGAGAACGTAGCGCAGCGCGGGGAGGGAGCGAAGGAAGTCGACTGTCTTTTGTTGCGCAGTCGCTTCGAAGTCCTCGCCCCGTTGCGTTTGGCAATACTCGTGGCGCAGAGCGCGGGCGATCTGCTGCGTCAGCTGGTCATGCAGCTTATCGACGAGGTCGCCGGCATGATACTCGACATTCCCAATGTGAAGATTCTGCCGACGATGGAAGCCTGGGTAGAGGAGGTCCATCAGGTCGGCGAGGATGGCGACAACCGCGTCCTTGCTGGGAAGCGGCTGGTGTCCCAGGTGATTGATCCGCCGACACTGAGTGTAGGTCTCGACGATGGCGTCGGTGATCTCGGGCAGCGATTCCTTGAGTCGAATGTCGGTCGCCATGTGATAGCCCCTGAACAGACACCGGCACAAGCTCGACAGTCAGCCTCGGCGAGACGAAGAGCTACTGCTCCAGGCCAGCTGCGGAAACAAGCCGAGGCCAGCTACACCAGCGGAACTCGTAGACAGACATGGCGACCTCGATGGCGGAGCACTCGTTGCCGCTATCGGAACTCTACGGCAATGCCTGGGAACGGACAATCCCTCAGCCAGTGGCTGGGTATCGTCCAGAAGCGGGCGGCAGCCTGAGTCTGGGTTGGAAATGTTGTGGGGAGGCATCGAAATCCTACTGGTGCAATCCGCACGGCCAGTAGTGGTGCGGGTTGGAGTCCTTCGGCAGTGGCCTGATTCGCCATGAGGCAGGGCAACGAATGCGTACTTTCAAGGCGTCGGAGAAGGTGAGACCTGAACAGCTTCCGGATAGCGCCATGCTGCAAGTGCAGGCTGCAAATGGAGATGGGCAAATTGCGCAGCCTCGGAGAAGATCGTGTATCGAACTTGGCCTGCGCTTTGCTCATGTATTTTGCCAGTTGATGAGCCTGTCAACCGCGGGGCCGCTCGGCCGTGCTGACCAGGGGAGAGGTGGTCGGACGGCTAGAGTCGGCCCTGCTTTATTGCGCGATTCTCAGGGAACGGAACCGCTCGTTGCGTTGCTTCTCAACCGC
>Ga0073934_10009944_pt1 | contig 11985 bp, 7 predicted proteins | sample LarsenN4metaG_FD_76834 | JGI IMG/M metagenome (GOLD analysis project Ga0073934, IMG submission 76834) | Hot spring sediment bacterial and archeal communities from British Columbia, Canada, to study Microbial Dark Matter (Phase II) - Larsen... ... | reverse complement strand
TAGCAGCCAGAGTTACACCTACCAATAATTCCGCCTGGGTCACTACCGGCATATAAAGTTTAGCTTCCTCAGGCAGGTTTTGAATGTGGGCCAACACCTCTGGATGACTGCGTTGCAAGTGGCTCCAGTGATTAGTATCCAAAAGATAGTTCATTTTGCAACCTATTTCCACATCTCCCAATCGATACGCCGGGCTGTTTGTGCTGCTTGTAATATGGCATCTGCTTCTTCGGGGGGTAATGTACCGGCTAATTGCAAAACAGCTTCAGGTGAACCTTTCTGTTCCTCCGGCAGTTCTGAGATATATTCATAAGCAGCTATGTTCGATCCAGCTTGCGCACCCAATTCAGGAGAATAAACAACCTTGGCTGCCTCAATTGGAGGTAGCTCGGCGGCTAATTCATGAGTAATTAGGGCAACCAGTTGTAATCGTTCAGTAACTGCCATTGGCTTGATAAATTTTTCATAAAACTGTTCCACCGTTATCATTGCCATAATCATTTACCTCCAACTTTAATTATAACTCTTTCAGCACGACAAATCTACTACTAATTAGATCCGTTCTCTGGCCATTTCAAAATTGCAGATAACCACAAAAATTAAGAATAGTTTACCTTAACCAGTTGGAAAGTGCGCATTATCTCCACCCATTCTAACATATGTGTCAAGAGGTAATTTTTAAAATTTGCTCTTGACAAATATCCACAATTGTGCTAAATTCTGCTTCAATAAAACGTTAAAGACGGCGACCGGGAAGAGTAACTACTCAAGCGGCGTTCAGAGAGCCGATAGCTGGTGTGAATTCGGTACGAGCGCGAGTGATGAATGGGCCCGCGAGTTGTGCTCCAAAAACCAAACTGGGTGAGTAGGCGGCAACGGAGACTCCACCGTTATCAAGGAGACAGATATTAAAGCCTGAACTAAATTTCTGTTCCGGCTGCGTATCTGTACGAGTGAAACTGGCTGTTAAGACAAACCTTGTGTGTTTCACACGAGGTTTTTTGTTTCCTGGCAGTCCGGTTTAATCAGGGTGGCACCGCGGGGGTCAAAACCTCTCGTCCCTGGCGAATCTTTGTCGAGATTTTCCAGGAACGAGAGGTTTTTTATTTCCGCTCCCGGAAAATTCTCAAGCTAAATTCAGTTTTTTGTTAAGTGGTAACCTTAATCTTGAGAGGAGGATGGCATGTACAAACCAACGTTAGAGCAAGTGGAGGCGATGGCCGATCAGGGCAACCTGATCCCGATTTACCGTGACCTGCCGGCCGATATGGAGACGCCGGTCAGCATCTATCTCAAACTTCAGGATGAAGGGCCTTGCTTCCTGCTGGAGTCGGTTTCCGGCGGCGAACAGGTCGCCCGTTATTCGTTTATCGGGGTGCGGCCCAGGGGTGTGATCACCACCTTTGGCAACGAGGTCTATGTCACCAGTGGCGGGCATGGGCATACCGTGCCTCTGAAAAATGGCATCGACCCGTTAAGCGTCATCAAGGAAGAGATGGCTCGTTACAAGCCGATCCGCCTGGCCGATTTGCCCCGTTTTATCGGCGGCGCGGTCGGCTTTCTCAGTTATGATGGCGTGCGGCGCTTTGAGCGCTTGCCCGATAATAACGCCGACGAACTGCATCTTCCTGAAGCCGCCTTTATGCTGGCCCACACCGTGGTGGTCTTTGACCATGCCCGCCAGCGCCTCCAAGTCGTGGCCAATGCCGATCTAACCAGGGGCGATATCCGGGCGGCTTACCAGCGCGCCATATCGCGGATTGACGAAGTGGTCGCCCGCCTTGATGCCCCCTTGCCCGATGTTCCCCCGGCCCCCCAGGTTAGCGCCAACGGCCTGAAGTCGAATATTTCGCCGGTAGAATATAAAAAGATGGTCCGGCAGGCCAAGGAATATATTGCCGCCGGCGACATCTTTCAGGTCGTGCTGTCGCAGCGGCTGTCGCGCCGGACCACCGCCCATCCCTTTAGCATCTATCGGGCCTTGCGCATGCACAACCCTTCGCCGTATATGGTCTTTATGCGCTTTCCGGGCGGCATCAACAGCTTACCGCTGCATATCATTTCGGCCAGCCCGGAGATGCATGTCCGGCTGGAAGATGGCGAAGCCGAACTGCGGCCGATTGCCGGCACGCGCTGGCGGGGTTTGACGATTGAAGAAGATGAGGGCCTGGCCCAGGAACTCCTTAGCGATGAAAAAGAGCGGGCCGAACATGTCATGCTGGTCGATTTAGGCCGTAATGATTTAGGCCGCGTTTGCGAATATAAAACGGTTCGGGTTGATGAGCTCATGACGGTTGAGCGTTATTCTCATGTGATGCACATCGTCTCGGATATCCGGGGCAGGCTCAAGCCTAATTACGATGCCTTTGATTTATTACGGGCGACCTTCCCGGCCGGGACGTTAACCGGCGCGCCCAAGGTTCGGGCAATGGAGATCATTGATGAACTTGAAACGACACGCCGGGGAATTTATGGCGGCGTCTTGGGCTATGTCAGTTACGATGGCAATATGGATACCTGTATTGCGATCCGGACCATCGTGATGCAGGGGGATACGGTCCATATTCAGGCCGGCGGGGGTATTGTGGCCGATAGCGACCCCCAGCGTGAATATGAGGAGAGTTGGAACAAGGCCAAGGCGATGGCCGAGGCTGTTGATTATGCAGAAAAGAACCGCTAAAGCAGGAGGGCAAAATGATACTCGTCATTGATAACTATGATTCTTTTACTTACAATCTGGTTCAATACCTGGGCGAACTGGGGTATGACATCAAGGTCCGCCGTAATGATGCCATTACCCTGGATGAGATTGCCGCCATGAAGCCGGATCAAATCGTGATCTCGCCAGGCCCCGGCACGCCAGATGATGCCGGCGTCTCCGTTGATTTGATCAAGCGTTTTTACAAAGATATCCCTATTCTGGGGGTCTGTTTAGGGCATCAGGCCATTGGCCAGGCCTTTGGTGGAAAAATTGTTCGGGCTAAACAGTTGATGCACGGCAAAGTCTCGGCGATTGAACATGACCAAAAAGGTATCTTTCATAACTTACCTAGCCCTCTCATTGCGACCCGTTATCACTCTTTAATTGTCCAGGAGCCGATCCCTGATGTGCTGGAAGTCAAGGCCAGGGGCGGCGAGGCCGGCGAGGTCATGGCGCTGCGCCACAAAGAGTACCCGGTGGTTGGCGTGCAGTTCCACCCTGAGTCGATCCTGACCGAATACGGGCGCGAAATGCTGCACAACTTCCTGACCATAGAGGCCGGGGGCGGGCTGCCGGCCCAGCCGGTGGTTCAACCGGCGCCCGCGCCCATCTACGTGATGCCGATCAAGACCGCCATTAGCAAAGTGATGAGCCAAGAGTCGTTGACCGTTGAAGAAGCGGAAGAGGTCATGTCGCAAATTATGACCGGTGAGGCTACTCCGGCCCAGATTGGCGCGTATCTGATGGCCCTGCGCATGAAGGGTGAAACCGTTGAAGAAATTACCGGCAGCGCCAGGGCTATGCGCCGTTCGGCGATTGCGGTCAAGCCGGCTACCCCACCCGATGAACTGGTGGATACCTGCGGCACCGGCGGCGATGGGGTCGGGACCTTCAATATCAGTACCACGGCGGCTTTTGTGGTAGCCGGAACCGGCCAAAAGGTGGCCAAGCATGGCAACCGGGCCGCCAGCAGTAAAAGCGGCAGCGCCGATGTCCTGGCCGCGCTGGGCGTCAATCTTGATCTGACGCCAGAGCAGGTTGCGGATGCCATTGATGAAGTGGGTATAGGCTTTCTCTTCGCGGTAAAACACCACCCGGCCATGAAGCATGCCATTGGCCCCCGGCGCGAGCTTGGCGTCAGGACCATCTTTAACGCCCTGGGTCCTTTAACCAATCCGGCCGGAGCCAAAGCGCAAATTATTGGAGTTTACGATGAGCAGCTTACCGAGCCCTTAGCTAAAGTGCTGGGCCAATTGGGCAGCCGGGGCGCTTTTGTGGTCCATGGTTATGGCGGCCTGGATGAATTGACCACCACCGGCCCCAATAAGATTAGCCGTCTGAAAGATGGCCAGGTTGTCACCGAACTACTCGATCCGCTTGAGCTTGGCTTTAAAAAAGCTGATCCGGCCCAGCTTTTGGGCGGTACGGCTGAGGAAAATGCCCAAATTACCCGTAACATTTTATCAGGACGTAAGAATGGCGAGCGCCGTGATGTAGTGGTTTTAAACGCGGCCGCGGCTCTGGTGGCAGCCGGCAAAGCCGATACACTCCCGGCAGGGATTCAAATGGCCAATGAAAGTATCGACAGCGGCGCGGCTATCACTATTTTGGAGAAGTTTATAAAGTTTACCAAAAAATATGGTCTATGACAATTCTTGATGAGATTATCAAATACAAGCGGGTTGAAGAGCTGCCCAGACGGATGCAGGCGCGCGAGCCGGCTGTAGTCCAGGCCGAGGCAGCCCTAGCACCCGCTCCCAAAGATTTTGTTGCGGCTTTGCGGGCAGGCAGAAAGATTGCGTTAATTGCCGAGGTTAAAAAAGCCTCGCCCAGTAAAGGGGTCCTCCGGCCCGGATTTGACCCGCTGGATATAGCCGGTACTTACGCTAAACACGGGGCAGCCGGAATTTCGGTCCTAACCGATGCCAAATATTTTCAAGGGAAACTGGAATACCTAACCCAAATCCGAGATCATTTGCAGAAGCTCAAAGGAACAAAGCGGCCTGTTTTGCTGCGGAAGGATTTTATTTTTCATCCTTACCAGGTTTATGAAGCCAGGGCGGCCGGCGCCGATGCGCTGCTGTTGATGGCCTCGGTCCTTAACGACCAGGAACTGGCCGATTTGTTGGCCCTGGCCCACAAATTGCAGATGGCTGCCCTGGTGGAAGTTCACGACCGGGAAGAGGTAGACCGGGTTTTACCCTTGCAGCCCCGTTTAATTGGCGTCAATAACCGGGATTTGCGGGACTTTTCGGTGGATTTGAATACATGTATTACCTTACGCCAGCATGTTCCGGGCGATATCTGTTTTGTGGCCGAAAGCGGTATCCATACTGCGGCCGATGTAGCTCGTCTAAGCCGGGAAGGAATTGATGCGATCCTGGTCGGCGAGGCGTTGATGAAAGCCAAAGATGTCGGGCAGAAGGTACGGGAGCTGGCGAGTATAGATAGGGTTGCTAAAACGTAACGAGTAAAACGTAATGCGTAAAACGTAATGCGTAACGCTTGAGACGATATTACCCGATCAACAATTACGTTTTACGTTTCACGTTTTACGTTTCATCCCGGCGCCAGGTCAACCCTGGCCATCTCGGCCATAATAGCGGCGTTGACTCGCACATTTTCCAGGTAGGTGCGTCGATGCTCGGGGTTGGTAATCTGATTAGCTTTAGCTTTAACCAGTTCATAAGCCTGGCGCAGCGCTTGTGCAGCTTCCTGGGATTGGTTTCGGGCCTGGCAAATCTGGCTGTAGATCCACCAGATATTCTGGGTGGGGTACTCGCCACTGCCGGAGCTTCGCTGAAGGTGCTCCAGCGCCTCTTGCAGGCACTGGTAGGCTGCAATCAGATTACCCTGGCTCAGATAGGCTTCACCTTTCGCTGCCAGGCTGGCCACATAATTGCCGATTTCGCCCAACTCACGGCGCAAAGTGGCGGCAGTGTGAAAATGATGAACTGCTTCATCGCTTTGGCCAAGGGCCAGATGGAGGTAACCAAGATCATGGAAGCAAAAAGCTTCGCCCCGGCGGTCGCCAATCGTCTGCCGGATCGATAAGGAGTGGCTGAGATGCTCTTTAGCTAAAGCGTAATTTCCGAGAATAAGCTGAACCTGGCCCAGAGTATTGAGGCTGATGCCTTCTCGAAGCCGGTCGCCAATGATGTGGCAAATCGATAACGCCTGGCTGTAATAGGTTTCAGCCTGTTCATACCGGCCAAGGCTGGACTCAAGCAAGCCCAGGTTGTTGGCGCAGCCGGCCTCGCCGCCCTTATCGCCAATGAGGCGGTATAGATCGAGCGCTTGTTGAAAATCCTGGCTGGCCTGCTCATACTCGGATATCTGAACGTGGATCAGGCCCAGGTAGTTCAGACAGGTGGCCTTGAGAAACTGATCGGTGGCAGCGCCTTCGCCGGCCAGGGCTTGAAGCATACACTGGCGTGCTTGATCATAATCGCCTTGCCGCCAGTAGGTAATTCCCAGGCTGGTTAAGATTTGGGCTTCCCAGGTGACCTCACCGGCCCGGCGAACCAAGCCCAGAGCTTCATGAGCGATCGCGATTGCTTCGTGATAATCGCCCAGGTTGGTGGCTAATTGGAGGTTACGATTGCTAGACTCCAACTGCTGGGCCAGGTTATTTTGGGCGATGGCCAGGCGTTTCATCTGGCTTAAGTCTTCAATCTGGGCTATTCGATTGCCCAGCCGATTATAGGCCCGTTCACGACCGGCCAATAGATCGTATTGTACCTTAACATTTTTAAGCTCGCGGGCAATTGCCAGCGCATCGCTAAAATAACTGATGGCGGCTTCATTGGCATAATCCTCGAGCGCATTCTGGCCGGCGCGCTGGAGATAGTAAAGCGCTTTTTGCCGGTCATTACTGCGCGTATAGTGATAAACCAGGAGATGAATGATTTCGGTTTCGTTTTTGCTATAGCGGCTTTCCAGGACCGCGGCGATGGTCGCATGAAGCTGCTGCCGCTGGGAATAAAGCATCGTCTCATAGGCCACCTCCTGGGTAATCACATGCTTGAAGAGAAAGGCCAGGTCACTTTCAGTTGCTTCTTGTTGGGTAAAATCTTGAGCCTGGAGATGAGCCAGATGTTCTTGCAGGGTGGCCCCGGTCGTAACCCAGGGGTGAACAGCCTCCAGCAAATCTCGTTGAAAGGTACGCCCGATGGCGGCTGCCACTTTGAGCGTCATTTTCTCTTCTTCTTTGAGCAGATCGATCCGGGCCAGAACCACTTTTTGAACTGTATCGGGCATCTCGATCTGGGTCAAATCGCCGTTTAAGAAACAGGTATCTTCCTCAACCTGGAGTACTTCCATACTCAGCAGCGAGTTGATCAACTCCTCGATAAAGAAAGGATTGCCCTGCCCCTTACTGCGGATCAAGTCGGCCAAAGCCGGCGGCAGGCTTTTTACAGCCAGTTTGTTTTGGGCCAGCTTTAAGCTGGCTTCGGGGTCAAGTTCATTGACCAATAATTGGGTCGTGTAGGCCAGAGCTTGCAGCCGTTGGTAAGGAACCGGTACCGGCTGGCCCGGCGGACGGTGAACCAGGACAAGAAAAAGCGGGTGATCGGCAATGGCCGCGGCCAGATGTACCGCCAGCGCTAGCGATAGTTCATCGCTCCAATGGGTATCTTCGAGCAGAACCAGGGTTGGCCGCTGTCTGGCCTCTTCGATGAGCATGGTTCGAATCGTCGCAAAAACATTGTCGCGGCGGAGATCATCACTCATGGTTTGAGTCAGCAGCGTTTCTTCAGTTTCCAGCCCTAAAATGCCGGCAATAAGCGGCAGCCGCTCCAGCCAGTAATCTTCAATCATGGCCGGCGGGTGGCCGGCATAGGCGCTGAGCTTGGAGGAAGGCGCAGGCAGATGGTGGAGCAGATTCTTGAGACGAGACAGACGCTCTTGTACCGACAGGCGCGGCGAAAGACCGGCCATTGAAGAAAGGACATTTCGCCAGGGAAGATAAGGGGTATGGCGGCCGTAACTGATACAATCCCCGGTGTGGGGGATGCCTCCCCGTTCCAGCCAGCGGCGCACGATTTCACTGGCCAGCCGGCTTTTACCAATGCCGGCTTCACCACTAAGCAGAAGTACCTGCCCCTGGCCGGCCCAAACCTTTTGAACGATCGTATCGATCAGCTTGAGCTCCTCATCTCGACCGGTCAATTCACTGAGGAGATAATGGGCAGTATCGTCTTGCTGATCCGGCTCTTTTTCGCGAATAGCCCGATAAACGTGACGCGGCTCTGCTTTACCTTTAACTTGAACGAGACCCAAATCCTCATACTCAAAAAAGCGGCTGGCTTTACTCTGGACCGATTGATCAACCCAAACTTCGTTAGCGCCGGCCTTACCCATCAGCCGCGCCGCCAGGTTTACGGTATCGCCGATCACGGTATACTCTCGACGTTGGGGAGCGCCCAATGGCCCATTGAAAACGAGCCCGGCGGCCAGGCCAACCTGAACCTTGAGTTGGTGGCGGCCGGCCACTTTACAGATACCTAAAGCACAGGCCACCGCTCGAATCTCGTCATCTTCGTGAAAGAAAGGCGGCGCGCCAAACAGCACCAGCAGAACGCTGCCCTTGTCGCCAATCGCTAGCTTGTTGACGCTGCCTTCGTAGTAGTAGATAATTTCTTGCGCATCGAGCATAAAGCTGCTGAGGCGAGGCCCGGCTTCGAGGTCGTTGAGATAATCAATTCCATCGAAGCTGATGAAGCAGATGGTCAGTGGTTTCAATTCGGCCAGCATATCGTTGTGCCCGCTCTCCAGGAGGCTAACGATGGCGCCGGGAATATAGCTCCGCAAAATGGCCGAAACCTTAGGCGCGGCCGCCGGGTCCAGTAGGGACCAATCAGGGAGAATCAATGCTTTCGGAGGGATACCTCCGCCAAAATGCGTGATCCGATAAAAGCCGGGTGTGACCTCATGACCAAAGATGTAGGCATTGGCCGCTGCCGAACCATCTGTCGATGTTGGTTGAGGGTCATGATCAAGGGTTGGATCCTGCTTCTGAAGAAGATCCCACCCGGCGTGATCGATCACAATTTGACCCGCTTCAGCCAGATTTTCGGCGCTGCTCATGCTGGCCAGCGGGTCCCCGGCCAAAACATATTCCCAGCGGCCAAAGACGCCGCCGGCATGAACTTCCAGGACCTCACCCACGCTCAGGCCGATCTTCATGCGCAGCTCAAACTCGCCCTGGCTGGTCGAAATGGTGGCAAAACGGGCCATGGCCGCCTGCATGGCAAAAGCAGCCTGCACGGCCCGCCACACAGCCTCAGCCATGCTATCCGGCTCACAAGGCCAGATCAGGCTCAAAGCGTCGCCGCCGAATTTGATCACCTGGCCGCCATGATATTCAACGGTGGTGATGAGCGCTTCAAAGACCTGGTTGAGCACCGCCGTTAACTCTTCGGCGCCCCTGGCTCCACCTAGCGCAAGCTCTTCGGCCAGCGGGGTAAAACCGGAAATATCGGCAAAGGCCGTCGCCGCATAGAAGCGTCGCCAGGCGCCGCCGAGTTTTTGAGAGGGATTTTCAAAGGCTAACCTCGCCACTGAGGGGGGAACGTATACACTAAGGGTTTGGAGATGTTCCGCTGTTGTCGGCATAGGCTATTAACACTGCTTTATCTCGATATGGAAATTGCAATTGGTCAATGTAAACAAAAAGATTTGGGCTTAGCGTTACAACTTAGCCATTTCTATGATCAGTTACCTGTACTGTCGCCTTGTCTTAATAATTCTATTATACACTATTCAACGTAGAGAGATAATCATTTCCTTAAGATTGTAAAGGTTCTCTGCCTTAAGCAGAAGAAGCGGAGTTATAAACAACAAAGTTTTGAGTAATTTCAGTAAATCACAGTTTGCTCTCGCAGGATTGCCAAATCCTGCGAAATCAGGCGGATTTGTCAATCCGCCCGGAGCATTCCGTGATTTACTGAATTTGGTTCGGCTGTGGCTCCAGTTTCCTATCTTAACAATATTAATTCAATAGGACTTTTGTCTGAGGACAAAGCTATCGAATGAGTAAAGCTATCTATTTTTGACGGAGAAGATCAATGACAAAGGTTAAAATCTGTGGGTTGACCAATTTTGAAGATGCCCGCGTCGTGGCTGAAGCCGGCGCAGACCTTCTAGGCTTTATTTTTTATGAACCCAGCCCGCGTTATATCAAGCCGGAAAGGGTGAGAGAGATTGTCTCCGGCCTTAAAGCGTTGGAACTGCCGGCTGAGGGGCAGGACTCAAAGCCTGTATCCTATAACCCGAACCAGGTCACCTGCGTGGGCGTCTTTGTCAATATGCCGCTGGAGACGGTGAGCCAGATCCTTGAGTTTTGCCGGCTCGATGGGGCCCAACTCCATGGCGAGGAGCCGCCGGAGATGGTCGCCTTCTTTAACGGGCGCGCCTTTAAAGCCCTTCGCCCCAAATCGGCTCAAGAAGCGGCTGGGCATCTCCAAACCTATTTTCCCTCTCCACCCCTGGCCCCTTCCGACCTCCCCCATGTGCTGCTCGACGCTTATCACCCGCACCTCTATGGGGGTACCGGCCAGGTCGGCGATTGGAGCCTGGCCGCCCGGATTGCCCAACAGTACGCGGTGATGCTGGCCGGCAGCCTGACCCCGGCCAACGTCGCCGAGGCGATCCACCAGGTCAACCCCTGGGGCGTCGATGTGAGCAGCGGCGTGGAAGCGGAGAAGGGGAGGAAGGATCATGAGAAGGTGAGGGCATTTATTAAAGAGGTGAAAGGGTATAAAAGTAAAACGTAAAGCGTAAAGCGTAAAGAGATTTACCGGAAAAATGTGTCCAACCTGTCCTTTCGACGACCGCTCTCTTGTCATTTCGACCCGCAGGGGAGAAATCCCCGGAGTCGTTGAATAACTCAGCATGTGATGGGGGAAGGCAACGGGTATTGGGTAAACGAGCTACAGATCCCTTTGGTCAAGCTCGCAGCGGGTCCGCGACCCGCGTCTCCGGGTCACGGACCCGGCTGATGAAGTGAAGCTAAATAAAGGTGACGCTTGCTGGTAAGGCTTATATTTTAGGTGTAGAAAGTGATGAATTATAAAGATTGGGAAGATTCCGTATCGAAAGCAATTACGGCGGACTCTTTGTGGAAGATGACAGCTTATCGTTTGGCATTATTTATAGGGGATATTAGCTGGCCGGATGTTAGCAAGCTTATCCAAGATCGCCGGACGGTGGGGATTGCCGGGCAACTGTATGAAGCCGTGGGTTCTATTAGCGCTAACTTAGCCGAAGGTTATTCGCGTGGAACGAGTAAGGATCGAGCCCGTTTTTATGAATATGCTTTAGGATCAGCCCGCGAGAGTCGAGACTGGTACTTCAAAGGTCGCTATATCTTGGGAGAAACAGTAACCGAGCATCGTTTGAACCTACTCGCCGAGATCATTCGATTATTATTGACCATGATTCCTCAACAGCGCCAGCGCACTTTACGCGAGGAAAACATCTCCTATGGCGCCGATACGAACAATCCATTAACCATACCGTCTTTCGATGCTCAGAACCTGGAAAACCTTCTACAAACCATCCCTTTTAACAATCCGTAATACCATTCATTCATTACGTTTTACGTTTCACGTTTTACGCAGTGAAATCTTTTAAGTCCTGTCAAGGAGGAAATGATGACTAAAACAGTACCCCCCCCCACTAAAGGTCGATTTGGCCCTTATGGCGGCCAGTTTGTGCCGGAAACGCTGATGCCGGCCTTATTAGAATTGGAAACCGCTTATGAAGCGGCCAAAGTAGACCCGGAGTTTCAGGCCGAATTGAACCACCTGTTCAAAACATATGTCGGGCGGCCAACGCCCCTGACTTATGCCGGCCGCTTGACCCAACATTTAGGGGGCGCCAAAATCTATCTTAAGCGGGAAGATTTGACCCACACCGGGGCCCACAAGATCAATAACGCCCTGGGCCAGGCCCTGCTGGCCAAACGGATGGGCAAACAGCGGATTGTGGCCGAAACCGGGGCCGGCCAGCATGGCGTCGGCAGCGCGACGGCCTGCGCCCTGCTGGGCTTAAAATGTATTGTTTACATGGGTGAAGTCGATATGGCCCGGCAGCAGCCCAACGTCTTTCGGATGAAGCTGGCCGGAACTGAAGTCCGCCCGGTCAGCACCGGCAGCCGCACCTTAAAAGATGCCATCAATGAGGCCATTCGCGACTGGGTGACAAATGTGGAAACAACTCACTACCTGCTGGGTTCGGCCCTGGGACCCCACCCTTACCCGACCTTGGTCCGCGATTTT
>Ga0073934_10009943_pt1 | contig 11985 bp, 4 predicted proteins | sample LarsenN4metaG_FD_76834 | JGI IMG/M metagenome (GOLD analysis project Ga0073934, IMG submission 76834) | Hot spring sediment bacterial and archeal communities from British Columbia, Canada, to study Microbial Dark Matter (Phase II) - Larsen... ... | reverse complement strand
TACCGTGCCGGCCTATCTGGCCGGCCGCCAGCGCGATCAGGCGGTGGCTCAGGCGCGCTACCTATCCACCATCAATCAGCTCAATCGCGGCCTATCCCGCTCGCTTGATCTGGATCAGATTTTACCTGAGGCCCTCAATCAGATTGTCGCCGCGCTGCAGATGGATCACGCCGCGCTGTATTTATTTGATCGCGATCGGCTGATCCTGCGCGCTCACACCACGTCGCTGCCCGCCTGGATGCCGCAGCTCATCGATCAGGTGCAGGCCGAGAACTGGCTGCCGCTGCTGCTGCCCCGCGCCGAATCTCAATTGTTGGTAGTGCTGGACCTCACGGGCGATGACCGCCTGCCCGCGATCTTTCGGCAGGGCGAGCTGAAGAGCCTGGTCAGTGTGCCGATTCCGATCGACGAACAACCGGGCGGGCTGCTGCTGATCGCGGCGCGGCACCCGGTGTACCTGGCAGCCGGACAAGATGAGTTCCTGCTGACCATGACCAATCAGATCGGCGCCGCCATTGCCCGCATGCGACCCTACACCGAATTGCGCCGCCGCGCGCGCGATCTAGAGGCCATCGCCCAAGTGAACCGTACCCTGTTGGCCAGTCGAGACTTGGACGATCTGCTGGACGAGATCGTGAATGCCGCGCAAGTGCGTTTTGGGCTGCCTTACGTCGGGCTGTTGTGGGTAGACGAGGCCGCCGGCGAATTCTTCGTGCGCGCCCAGGCCGGGCCGTTGGTCGGCAGAACCCCGCCTTCCCATCGCCAGCCATTGACTAGCGGCCTCTCGGCGCGAGTTTATCGCACGGGGCGGCTTTATCTGGCGCGCGATGTCCGCAGCGAGCCGGATTACATCCCCGCCATCGACGCGCCCGTGTTGTCCTCGCTGTTGACGCCCATGAAGGTGTCGGGGCGCGTCATCGGCGTGATGGAGTTCGACAGTCTGGGGCTGGACGCCTTCAGCGAAGCCGATGTGGCCGCGCTGACCACCCTGACCGATCAGGTGACCATCGCCGCCGAAAATGCGCGGCTCTATGCCGAGGCGCAGCGCGAGCGGCGGCGCGTGGCCGCGATCTTGCACAGCACGCGCGAAGTGGTGCTGCTGGTGGACGGCGCCGATGTGGTGCAGCTGATGAATCCGGCGGCCGAGCGCGTGCTGGGTGTGACCGCCGCCGCAGGGGTCGGCAAACCGATCGGGCAGGTGCTGACCCCGTCGTTGTTGTATGAGGCGTATCAGTGGCTCAGCAGCCGATCGCCTGATGAGGACAGTCCGCCGCGTGAATTGACGCTGGATAACACCGTCTATCTGCTGTCCCTGACGACGGCGCGCGACGAGGCCGGCGCGTTCTTCGGGCGCGTGCTGGTGATGCAGGATATAACTTATCTAAAGCAGCTCGATCAATTCCGCACGCAGATGATCCAGATGGCGTCGCACGATCTACGCAATCCACTGGGTGTCGCCATGGGTTACCTGGAATTGCTGAGTGATGAGCTGCAGCCGATGACGCCGCTGCGCCAGCAAGTGTTGAGCGGCCTTGAAAATGCTTTGACGCGCATGCAGAATTTGATCACCGATCTGCTGGAGATCGAACGAATCGAGTCGGAGGCCGATCGGCGGCGCGAGGCGGTGGCGCTTGAACCGCTGACGCGGGCCGTGAGCGACGAGCTGCGCGAGCAGGCCGAAGCGAAGCGCCAGACGCTGACCGTGACCGCCGCGGCCGTGCCGTCCATCATGGGTGATCCGGTGCGGCTGAAACAGGCGCTGAGCAACCTGATCGGCAATGCGATCAAGTACACGCCCAACAACGGACACATCCAGGTGCGGTTGGCCGCAAACGGATCGCAGATCATCTTTGAAGTGCAGGATGACGGTTACGGCATCCCCAAGGCGGCGCAGGTCAAGCTGTTCCAGCGGTTCTACCGCGCCAAAGCCCCCGGCACCGAGGAGATCGGCGGCACGGGTCTGGGGTTGAGTCTGGTCAAGGCCGTCATCGAGCAGCACGGCGGCCGCATCTCGGTAGACAGTGATCTGGGGCAGGGCAGCACCTTCCGCGTGGAGCTGCCCGTGCCGAAGGAAGTGGTCGGCTAGGTGGTTAGTTGGCTGATTCACTTATCGCTCCATTCGTCATCGCACATCTGAAGTCCGCAGTCCGACATCCGAAGCCCAAGGTCCGACAGCCGAAATCACTATGCCTCCTAAACCCAAGAGCAAAACCCAATTTGTCTGCCAGCAGTGCGGCTCGGTGCAGTTGAAGTGGATGGGGCGCTGCCCCGACTGCGGCGAGTGGAATTCATTCGTGGAAGTAATCGAAGAACGATCGGGCAAGCGCGACCGATCGGGCGGAGGGACACGCGCCGCGCCGGTCCGCCTCGGTGACATCCAGACCGACGGGCGCGAGCGTATCCCCATGGCGATGCAAGAGTTCAGCCGCGTGCTGGGCGGCGGCATCGTGCCCGGCTGCCTGGTGCTGGTCAGCGGCGATCCCGGCATCGGCAAAAGCACGCTGCTGATGCAGGTGGCGCTGCAGATCGCTGAGACGCACGGGCCGGTGCTGTATGTCTCCGGCGAGGAGAGCGCCCAGCAGATCAAACTGCGCGCCGATCGATTGGGCAGCGCGAACAGTTCGCTGTATCTGCTGACGGAGACCGATCTCGACGAGATACTGATTCACGTCGAGAACCTGAAGCCGCGGCTGGTCATCATCGATTCGATCCAGACGATGCAGGTGAACGATCTGACCTCGGCGGCCGGCTCCATCTCGCAAGTGCGCGAGTGCGCGGCGCGCTTGCAGGGCGTGGCTAAATCGTCGGGCGTCAGTGTCTTCCTCGTGGGGCACGTGACCAAATCGGGGTCCATCGCCGGGCCAAAGGTGCTGGAGCACATCGTCGATACGGTGCTGTACCTGGAAGGCGATCGTTTTCACACGTACCGGCTGCTGCGCACCACCAAGAACCGCTTCGGCGCGACCGATGAAGTGGGCGTGTTTGAAATGCGCGGCAGCGGCATGGCCGAAGTCGCCAACCCCAGCGAGGCGTTTCTGGCAGAGCGGCTGCCCAACGCGCCGGGGTCGTCCATCGCCGTGACGCTGGAAGGCACGCGCCCGCTGCTGGTAGAGGTACAGGCGTTGTGCAGCACCAGCGCGTTTGGCCTGCCGCGCCGCACGGCCAACGGCCTCGATCCCAATCGGCTGCTGCTGGTTACAGCGGTGCTAAGCAAGCGCATCGGACTGAAGCTGGGCGATCAGGATGTGTTTGCCAACGTCATCGGCGGGCTGCACATCAGCGAGCCGGCAGCCGATCTGGCCGCCGCCTGCGCCATCACCTCGTCGATGCGCGATGTGCCCGTGGCAGTTGATCTGGCGATCATCGGCGAGGTGGGTTTGAGCGGCGAGCTGCGCACGGTGGGCCAGCTCTACGCCCGATTGAACGAGGCGGCAAAATTGGGCTTCGCCCGCGTGCTGATCCCCAAGACGCACCGGCTGAACGATCTTCCCAAAGACAAGATCGAGATCGTTACCGCGCGCAGCCTGGCCGAAGCCCTGGCGATTGCGCTGGTGAAGAAGTGAGTTAGGGCGATGCTGCGTCGATGCCGCGATTGAAGCGACGACGAGGTAACAACGGGTCAGCCCGATCGATCGAGCTGACCCGTTCAGTTCTATCGCGGCAGATGGCCGCCGGCTTACCGGCAATCAACCTGGCCAACCAACCGATCCGCCTACTTCCCCACTGCGATGCGCATTACGCCGCGCTGCAAGCCGTTGACGGGCGCTTCACTGCCGCTGGATAGCCACTTGAAATGGCTCAAATATTCGCAGCCGGTGCATTGGTCATCGCTCAGGGATTGAATCCACTGCACCAGCGGCGAGAAGTTGACGTAGATCGTCTGCAGGCGATTGGCCGGCAGGCCGTCCATCGCGGTCTTGAACGTCGCGTCGTTGGCAAGCGGCGCGGCCTTGGCGTTCTGAATGCCCAGCAGCGTGTCCGACGTGGAGCCAAAGACCAACCGCCCGTCGACGACACCGTATACGAACATGACGTTGTCGTCCTCGTCCAGCACCGCGCTGTAGGGCAGGCCGCTGAGCGGCTGCACCGTGATCCCGCTGCCGTCTTCGGCGGCGATGGCGGCCAGGAGCTTGTCCATGTTGGCGTTCAGCCGAGCGGCGTCGCTGCTGTCAAAGAGCGCCGCCAGCTCAAACGGCAGCGCCGGGTCTGACGGTGTCTCGGTGCGCTCTTGCGGCAGCGGCGCCATCATAAAGGCAAACTCGCCGTTAAGCAGGTCCAGCACATCGGCGCTGAGATCGAGGCCGGTCTTCGCTTTGAACTCTGCCAGCGCCTTTTCCACCTCACCCTTCTCCATGCCGGGCAGGCTGCCGAACATCATCTCCAGCGAAGCGGGGTCGAGCAGCTGTTTCAGCGTCGCGCCGAAGTTGCCGGCATTCATCGCCACCAGGCTGTCGGCGGGCAGCGTCTCAAAGACCTTGCCGGAGGCGGGCTGCAGGCTGACCGAATACAGGGCGCGCCACTGTTCCGGCAGGCGATTCACGTCGTACTGCCCCACGCTGTCGAAGCGAATGCCGGTCGAGTCGTAGGTCATCGCCAGACCCATGCCGCCCATCGCCTGCATCAGCCCCTGCAGCTGTTCCAGCTGCTTCTCCTGGCGGCGCTGTTGTTCTTCGCGCCGCAGCCGGGCCTCTTCCTGCATTTTGAGGATTTCGGGCGACGGCGTGGCGCCGGGCGGCGTCAGCACATCGGAGTAGATTTCGTCGAAGGTGCTGGAGATGCCCGTGACCAACTGCATGTAAGCGGTCATGAACTTGGGATAGTCCATGTACAGCGCCATGACGGTCTGCGCGGGCAGGACGCTCATCGTCTGGTTAAAAGCCTCGTTCTTAGACAGATTCGCACCGTCCAGCGCCGCGTCGATGGCCTGCTTCAGGTGCTCGCGGCTGCCGCTCAGCACGATCAGATCGTTGACCGGCGCGTAGGCCAGCTGATCGACCGGGCCGTCGTCGCGGTAGCTGTACTCGGCGGTGAGATAGACGATGGGGATGCCGCGATAATTCTCTTCGCCGAGCGTGGTCGTCATGTAATCCGACGGTTTGATCTCGGCTTCCCGCTGCTTGCGGAAGGCAGCCAGAAAGTCGGCGGCCTTGGCCTGATCGCTGGCGTGAACGGCCAAGACGAAGAACGGGCTGCGATAGCCGCCGGTGTCATTCGGCGCGCCCATATCGACCAGGCCGAAGGCGGCGCGTTCGCCCAACCACGGTTGAATATCCGCTTCCCAGTTCAGGCCCAGCTGCGCCAAGCCTATCTGCAGCCCGCTGTTGAGCTGCCGCGCTTCTTTGGAGTCGCTCCAGGCATCGGCTATGGCGCTGTAGTTGGGCTGGCGGTCGGGCTGCGTCGTCAGCGACACATAGAAGATGGTCCCTGCCGGCATGACGTTGAGAGTCGGGTCGGCGGTGGTGGCGGCCGTGCGGCTGATGACGAAGGCCGCGACGATGCCCAATACCACGATCACGCCAACGGCGATCAGCGCTTTGCCGATGATGCCGGCCGGGCCGGGTTTGGGCAGATTCACATCAAATTGAACGGACTGCGTTTGCGGCTCTTCCATGACGACGGCTCCTTATCCTATGAGAGTGCCTGATGCGATGACTTCATTATGCGCCTGCTCGGGCGCAAGTCAAGCACCCGAGTGTACCGGGAGGCTGACAGTTGTCGGACGGGGCAACGGATAGGCAACGGATAGGCAACGGATAAGCGGATAGCCCGCGCTTACGGCCCAATCTGCAATCTTCAATCTGCAATCTGCAATCTGAAGCAACGGATAAGCGGATAGCCCGCGCTTACGGCCCAATCTTCAATCTTCAATCTGCAATCTGCAATCTGAAGCAACGGATAAGCGGACGGCCTGCGCTTGCGGCTCAATCTGCAATCTGCAATCTTCAATCTGCAATCTGCAATCTGAAGCAACGGCTCAGCGGATAGCCCGCGCCCGGTGACTCATCCGTTTATCCGCTGTCCATCCGCTGCTCTGCGCATCAACCACGCGGGCAGCAGCGCGATAATGCACGCACTGACGGCGAACAGCAAAAATGACTCGCCGACCGCCTGCGCGGTGGCCTGCCTGAAAATTTCAAACGTGTTGCCGCTGAACTGGCTGGTGCCCGCGCCCAGCTGCGCCGCCAGCGCCTGCACGCGCTGCGTGCCCCACGTCAACGCGATCGATCCGCCCAGACTCATGCCCACCAGCCGCAGGATGATGACCAGCGCCGAAGCCACGCCCCGCTCCTGAGCAGGCGCGCTGTTGACCACCGCCGTCGCGATCGGCGAGAGCACCAGTCCAAAACCCGCCCCCGCCACGATGAGACCCGGCGTCATTTCCCAATACGTCGTCGCCACCTGCCACCGGCTGCTGATGATGAAGCCGAACGCGGCGACGATCAGGCCGACGACGGTGGGCGCGCGGTACCCAAACCGATTGACGATCCGGCCGATCACGATCGACATCAGCGCCATCGTCACCGTGAGCGCGGAGAGCACCCAACCCGTGAACCACGCGCCGTCGCTTAAGATTTGCTCCACGGTCGCCCCGGGCTGGCTCGACGCGACGACGGCGTTGATGAACAACGGCACCACCCCCAACGCCACGATCAGCGCAAAGCCCACGCCCAGATTCACCAGCGACGCGCCGGTGAACGTCCGCTGTCTGAACAGGCGCAAGTCCAGCAGCGGTCGTGCCGCGCGCAGCTCCCAGCCCACAAAACCGATGAACAACCCGATCGATGCGATCAGCAAAGGCAGTTGATACGCCGGAGTCGATTGCGCCACAAACTGCGAGACGCGCCCCGTTTCGGCGCTGCTGCCCAAAGCCACGTTGAAGGCGGCCAACGCCAACCCGATCAAGCCGGCCCCGATCCAGTCGAGTGGGCCTTCAACTTTGGGGTGCGGCACGGCGCGCAGCGCGCGGGCGCACAGCGCGAAGGCCAACACACCGATCGGGATGTTGACCCAGAAGATAATGCGCCAGTCCGTAAAAAGTCGGATCATGATCCCGCCGTACAGATGACCCACCACCCAGCCCGCCGTATCCACCGCAGCGATGAAACCCAGCGGCGATGCGCGCCGCTCCGGTGGATACAGATCGCCTACCAGCGCCATCGACACCGGCACCATCGCGCCCGCGCCCAGCGCCTGCACCACACGGCTGATCACCAGCCATTCCAGCGCAAACGTAAAGGCCAGCCCTTGCGTGCGCGTCAACGCCACCAGCAGCGACCCGGCGATGAAGATGGCGAGGCACAGCAAATAGGCGCGCCGCCGCCCGTACAAATCGCTCAGGCGGCCTGCAAACGTCATGCTCACCGCGTAGGCGGCCAGGTACATCGTCACTACCCAACCGGCCAGCGCGAACTGCTGCGTATTCAATTCAAAGTCCACGACGACCTGCGGCAGAAAGGCCGAAGCCACCGTCAGGTCCATCGCGCCGATAAAGATCGCGACGCTGACTAGCGCGATGAGGCGACCGGGGGAGAGTGAGTGAGAGGAATTCATAAAGTCGTCAAGTGCGATTACAAGTGACCGTGCGACAGGACGATCGTGCGATAGCGCGTAGTCAACGGCGCTATCGCACACCGCGACTATCGTACTGTTATTTGACGTCCGGCGCGGCGATGTTCACCGTCTTACCGTACGACGAGAAAGTAAACGTCCACGTCGTCGGCTTCGCCGGGTCAGCGGCCGGATCAACAATTGAGGCTTTAATCGGCAGCCCCGATTGGCCGTCCACCCACAGATCGGCCACGATGGCTTGTCGGCTGATGAGGCCGCCGCTCATGCCTTGCAGCCGCGCGCCGTCCAGTCCACCCTGTACGTGATAGACATTCGCGCCGTCGATTGATTCCACGCCGATCCAGCGCGGATCGTCCAGCCCGGCCTTGAGCAGCTGCTCCAGCCCCACCTGCGGATCGAACATCACGGCGGGATTGAAGCCGAATTCGGGCGGCAGCGGTTCCCAGCCACCCGTCAGGATGTTGGTGAGATACTGCTCATTCCCCAGCGCGATCATGTCCAGTTCGGCGGCGGCCACCGCGGCAATGACCTTGAGATGGACGCCCATCCGATCGGGGCGGGCAAAATCGCCTTCGGCGCTGCGCAGCTGCAAACCGGTCACGCGATTCAGATAGACGGCCGCGCCGCTAATGTCGATCTTGAAGTGAAACGAAGTCTGCCTCAGCATCGCTTCGCCAGCCGAAGTGATGACATCGGCCGGCGGAATTTGGGGGATGGCGGGGGCGCAGGCGGTCAACAGCAGCATGAGCAGAGCCAATGGGGTTTTCATGCCGCGTATTGTAGGCGATGCCCATGCCCATGTCAAACAACGGCGGCCCGCGCGGGATAAACGACTATACGCTATAATCGCGGCATGCGAAGTTGGCGCGTGTTGCTGATGGTGTTGGTGTGGCTGGGGGCGTTGTGGCTGCTGCGCCCTGTCGCGCAGGCCCAGGATGCGCCTGTGCCGCCGGCGGCCTCGGTCGATCTGCCGCTGGAGATTCGCCGGAAGCTGCACCCCGATCTGATCCGGCTGCTGCGCTCGGCCCCGGCCACCGACCGGCTGCGCGTGCAGATCGTCATGCGCGATCAGGTCGATCTCGGCGTGAAGCGCACCCGCGCCGCGCTGGTAGCCGATCTGCAGGCGCAAGCGGCGCGGTCGCAGGCCGGTGTGCTGGCGCGGCTCGATCGGGCGGTGAAGGCTAATCGGGCGGCAGACGTGCGCTCGTTGTGGATCAATAACTCGATCGCCGCGCAGATCGATCGGGGGCTGTTGAACGAAATCGCCGTGCGCGACGATGTCGCGTTGATCAAGCCCGATGCTTATCGCCAATGGATCGATCCCGCGTGGCGCTCGACCGCCGCCGCCAACCTCCTGCCTCCAACCTCTAATCGCCAACTGCCAACCTCCACTGAATGGGGCATCGCCAAAATCCGCGCGGATATGGTGTGGTCGGCGCTGAATGTCACCGGCACCGGCGTTGTCGTCGCCAACATGGACACCGGCGTTGACGGTCAGCACCCGGACTTGCAGGTGTCTTATCGCGGCTACAACCCCAAAGGGCTGCCGGCGCACTGGGGCAATTGGTATGATGCTACCGGCCTGCCCAGTCAATATCCGTATGACGCGCACGGACACGGCACGCACACGCTGGGGACTATCGTGGGCGGCGATGGACTGGGGGTGGCGCCCGGCGCAAAGTGGATCGCCGTGCGCATTTTTGACAGCTCCGGCGGCGGACTGGATAGCTGGATTCACGCCGGCTTTCAGTGGGTGCTGGCGCCCGGCGGCGATCCGGCTCGCGCGCCGGATGTGATGAACAATTCGTGGGGCACACCCATCGGCGCATACGCCGAGTATCAGCCGGACGTGCAGGCGTTGAACGCGGCCGGCATCATCGCGATTTTTGCCGCGGGCAACACCGGCCCCGGCGCGGGCACGATCTATGCGCCCGGTTCATACCCCGAAGCATTCAGCGTGGGCGCGACTGACGATGAAGATGTGCTCGCCAGTTTCTCCAGCCGCGGCCCGTCGCCGTTTGGCCCGATCAAGCCGGAGATGGTGGCGCCGGGCGTGAATGTGAAATCGACGTTTCCGGGCGGCGGCTACGCCCTGGCCGACGGCACGTCGATGGCGACGCCGCACGTGGTGGGCGTGGTGGCGCTGATGAAGTCGGCCGCGCCGGACCTGACGATTGCCGAGGCGCGGTATGCGCTGACTTCGACCGCGCAGCGATCGATCAGCGCGACGTACCCGGGCAACAGCTACGGCTGGGGGCGGCTGGATGCCTATGGCGCGGTGCTGGCGGTGGCGCATCCCGGCAGCGTGACCGGCACCATCGTCCGCAGCGATACGGATGCCCCGCTGGGCGGCGCGCGCGTGCTGGCGGAGTCGATGGATGGCCGTCGCGCCGAGACGGTGAGCGCGGCCGACGGAACCTATCACCTGTTTGCGGGCGCGGGTGTGTATCAGTTGACGTTTTCCGCCTTTGGCTTTGCGCCCGAAGCGCGCGTCAACGTCGTGGTGATGAGCGATACGGTCACGCGCCGCGACATCGCGCTGACGCCGCTGCCCACCGGCATCGTGTTCGGCAAACTCACCGACCTCACCGGCACGCACGCGCTCACCGGCGTCATTTCCATACCGGGCGCGCCGCTCTCGGTGACGGTGAGCGGCTCATATCAACTTGAATTGCCGCAGGGCGCGCACGTCATCCAGGCCCGGGTTGACGGCTATCGCAGCGTCACGACGTCCGTGGTCGTCGAGGCGGGGCAGGCGGTGGTACACGATTTCGCGCTGCCGGACGCGCCGTCGATCTTGCTGGTGGACAGCGGCCGCTACTACCTCCGCAGCCAGATCGGCTATTACCGTCAGGCGCTGGATGATCTGGGCTTTCCCTACGACTATTGGCCGATCCGCGATACGTTGACCGAAGTGCCCACCACCGCCACGCTGCGCGCCTATGAGGTGGTGATTTGGTCGTCGCCGCTGGATTCGCCCGGCTCCATCGGGGCCGCGCGCGCGCTGGATGATTACCTGGCGAACGGCGGCAAGCTGCTGTTGAGCGGGCAAGACATCGCCTACTTTGACGGCTACTGGGACGAGCTGTATTTGACGCGCCGGCTGCTGGCCGATTACGCCGCCGACGACGCGCCCACGCGCGCGCTGACCGGCACGCGCCAGTTTGAAGGCCAGCGCGTCAGCATCGACGGGCCGGGCGGCGCAGACAATCAGCTGCTGCCGGATGTCATCACTTCGGTGCAGCCCGAATTCACCGATACGGCCTTTGAGTACGCGCCGGGCCAATCGGGCGGGCAGACCACCGGCCTGTGTCGATCCTATCGCGGCGTCTATCTCTCTTTCGGCTTTGAAGCCGTCACCGAGCGCGCGGCCCGAAATGCGCTGATGGAGCGCGCGCTGGCCGTCTTGCTGCGACCGCCGCAGACGCAGGATTACCGCTTCAGCCCGCTGCCCCCGATGCTCATCGGTGAGCCGGGCCGCACCCTGGCCACCTCGCTCACCCTGCACAATCTGGACGAGGTGACGCCGGCCACCGTTTTCCAGCTCACGGTCGAGACGCCGTGGCCGCTGCTTGTCAGCCCGGATCAGTTTCAGATGGCCAGCTGCAGCTCGCAGATCATCAATCTGTCGATCAACGTGCCGGCCGGCATACTGCCCGATACGCGCGCGGCCATCACGGTCACGGCCACCCCGATCGATCCGCCCGGCCCGCCGGTCTCGGCCACGCTGCACCTCAAAGCGCCCGCGTCCGTGCTGCTGATCGAAGACGATGTCTGGTATCGCGCCCTGGAAGAGCCGCAATATCTGGCCGCGCTGCACGCCAACGGCCTATCGGTCGATACCTACCTTGTGCCCGGCTCGTGGGCGGGGCCGGAACCGCCTGTGCCATCGCTCGAACAGCTGCGCGCCTATCCGCTGGTGATCTGGCTGACCGGCTACGATTCCTATCTACCCCTGTCACTCAATAACGAGCTGATGCTGGAGCAATACGTGAAAAACGGCGGCTATCTGCTGCTGTCGGGGCAGGATTACCTGTCTGTGCATGGCCCGTCGGAATTTGCGCGCGACGTGTTGGGCGTGCTGGACGCCGCGTATGACCTCACGGCCACCGTCGTCAGCGGCGCCGCCGGCAGCCGCTTTGACGGCTTCAACCAGCTGCCGGTCAACCTGCCCTATCGCAACTACAGCGACGCGTTGGCGCCCGCGCCCGACGCTGATGTTTTGCTCATCGGCCAGCATGCCTGGCCCATCGCGGTGGGGCGCGACTACGGCGCGGGGCGGGCGGCCTTTACGACGGTAGGCATCGAAGGTCTGCCGCCCGATCGGCAGGCGGCGGCGATGATGCACTTCATCGGCTATCTGTCGCGGCTGGGGCGTTCCGGCGGGGTGTTCAACACCGGCGTCCCAGTGCCGGG
>Ga0073934_10009942_pt1 | contig 11987 bp, 13 predicted proteins | sample LarsenN4metaG_FD_76834 | JGI IMG/M metagenome (GOLD analysis project Ga0073934, IMG submission 76834) | Hot spring sediment bacterial and archeal communities from British Columbia, Canada, to study Microbial Dark Matter (Phase II) - Larsen... ... | reverse complement strand
ATCCGTTCAACCCGAGCACAGTTATCAAATTTAATATTGCAAAGACTGCAAACGTTTCGATAAATGTATATAATTCACTTGGTAAACTTGTTACAACATTAGTATCGCAGAAATTGAATTCGGGTACATATCAGGTTGATTTTGATGGCAAAGAACTTTCCAGTGGTATTTATTTCTACACAATGAATATTGACGGAAAGGTATCAGCTGCTAAAAAGATGCTGTTGGTAAAGTAAGATTGAACATTTTTTCAAATTTTAAAAAGAGACCGGTTCCGATATTTGTCGGGACCGGTCTCAGTTTTTAGGAATATTACAAATTATTCTGTTATTTTAACAAAAAAACAAATCAGAATTATTAATAAAGTATTTTTGTTTAGTATTTTGAATAAGATATATACAAATTTGTTTTCTAATTGTTTATTATATTTGCTAAAAAAATTATTTTAAGTATATTTATCGCAATAAAAATTTAATATAGATGAAATATTTAACATTACTTACTATTATTCTGGTTTTTATAGCTGGTTGTTCAAAAATGGAAGAAAAAAAAGAAACAACAGGCAATAAAACAATGCCCCCGGTAACAAAAGACGGAATGAATAATCCACATTCAGACATGCCGGGAATGCAGAATAATTCAGATTCCAAAGGAAATGAACAAGCTTTAAAATTATCACAGGAAGCGTTTGAGTTTGAGAAAATTTATGAGAAAAATAAAGACGAGAAGACTAAAAAACAGCTTATTGAAAAGCATCTTGCAGCTGCAAAAGAACTCTCTCCCTCTACCAATCCTGAACATATGAATAAGGAGACAATCAGAACATCTTTAAAACATTTTAAAAGAGTTCTTGAACTTGAGCCGGATAATGCAGATGCAAAAGCAGGAAAGGAAGAAATAGTTCAGATGTATGAAATGATAGGAGTTCCTTTACCGGAATAATTAGTTTATAAAGTTTATAAAGTTCATAAAGTATAGAATTGAATATAATTTATAAATCTGCCGTTTTTATCATCATAACAGGAGTGTTACTGGCTGCATTCTTATCGCCAATTCCAAATATACCTGCTCTTGGCGAGAAAGCAAGGATAATTTTCCTTCATGTTCCGACTGCATGGCTTAGCGTAGTAGCTTTTTTAATTTCTATGATATATTCAGTCATATATCTTAAAAAAAGAGATATATTCGCTGATATAAAAGCATTTGCCTCGGCTGAGATCGGATTTTTATTTTGTATTCTTGCAACAGTTACAGGTTCAGTTTGGGCAAAATTCAGTTGGGGTTCTTTCTGGAACTGGGATCCGAGGGAGACTTCAATTTTTATCCTTTTGCTTATTTATGGAGCTTATTTCTCATTAAGGTCAGCTATAGATAATCCGGAACAAAAAGCTAAACTCGCATCTGTATATTCCATTATTGCTTTTATAACTGTACCTTTTTTCATATTTATAATGCCGCGTCTTGTTGAGACGCTTCACCCTGACCCGATTATTAACGACAGGTGCAAAATAAATATGTCACCGAATATGCAGATAATATTTTTCAGTTCATTAGCTGGATTTACTATGCTTTTTTTCTGGATGTTAAATGTTAAGGTACGATTGGAAAATCTAAGAATTAAAAAAATTAATATAAACTAAAGAATAATTTATGAATGATATCTATGTTGTTTTAATTATCGCTTTAATAATCTGGTTTGGATTGTTTATTTATTTATTTATGATTGACAAAAGATTAAAAAAACTTGAAGATGAAAACAAATAAAATTTTATGAATAACAGAATTAAAATAATTATAGGGGTTGTTATTGTTCTTGTCTTTGTATCCATTGGCTTTTTTAAGTTTATGGATACAAAAATTGAATACGTCAATTTTCAGGAGGCAACTGCTAAGTCAAAAGTCGTTGAAGTTAAAGGCGTATGGCTTAAAGACAAGGAAACAAAATTTGATCCTGAAAAAGCAACTTTTGAATTCTTTATGAAAGATGATTATAATACTGAAATGAAGGTAATTTACCAGGGAGGAAAACCTAATAACTTTGAAGTTGCAGATGCAATAGTTGTTAAAGGTCAGGTAAAAAACGGCTCGTTTCATGCAAAAGAAATTCTGACAAAATGCCCGTCTAAATACGAAGGCGACGGACAGGATGTAAAATAATATTTCACCATAATTTTAATCTTAATATGATAGGAAAAATTCTCGTTTATATAACATTAGCCGCAAGTTTTATATCAATTATCGGCTATGCGTTAACTTATTTCAGAAAAAATAATCTTCTTAAGATATCAAGATTATTTTTTCACATTACAGTTATAAGTGTACTGTTCGCTTCGGCTTACTTATTAAGTCTGATTTTATCTCATCAGTTCCAGTATTCCTATGTCTGGGAATATAGCAGCCGTTCACTCGGAACACCACTTCTGATTTCCACTTTCTACGCAGGACAGGAAGGAAGTTTTTTACTCTGGGCACTTTTTGCATCAATTATCGGAATATTTCTGATAAATAATGTCTCGAAAAATTCTGATTTTGAAGCACCTGTAATGATGATTTATACATTAGTAATAGCATTCCTTGCAGTGCTTTTAGTACTGAAATCACCCTTTACTACTATCTGGGAAGCATTCCCGGGACAGGTAAAAGAAAATTATATGCCTGAGGATGGAAGAGGGCTAAACCCGATATTACAGAACTTCTGGATGGTAATACACCCGCCTATTTTATTTATCGGCTTTGCTTCACTTGCAGTACCATTTTCTTTTGCACTTGCAACCCTGTTTAATAAAAAATACAGGGAATGGGTTTACTATGTAATGCCATGGATGCTATTTGCTTCAGCTACTTTAGGCCTTGGTATTATTCTCGGAGGATATTGGTCTTATGGTGTTCTCGGCTGGGGCGGATATTGGGCATGGGATCCGGTAGAAAATTCATCTCTGATTCCATGGCTCGTTTCAGTTGCGGCTTTGCATACTCTTATTGGTCAGAAAGCAACAGAAGGATATAAAAAAACAAATATTATTTTATCAATTATTGCTTATCTGCTTGTACTTTATTCTACTTTTCTTACAAGAAGCGGAATACTTCAGGATGCTTCTGTTCATTCCTTTGTTAAGCCCGGAATGGAAGTATATATAGCACTTGTCCTTTTCATCTCTTCATTTGCATTAATATCTGCTATTGCGATTGCAGTAAGATTTAAGTCTCTGAGTGAAGTTGCAAAAAAAGATGCGAAAGTAAATATTCTTTCAAGAGAAGCGGTTTTGTATATCGGGGCACTGATTATTCTTGCATCAGGTGCAATTATCATTGCAGGAACAAGTTTACCTATTTTCTCCAAAAGCACAGTAGATATCAGTTTCTATAACCAGATGAATATGCCAATTGCAATTGTAATGCTCGTTTTTGCAGCAATAGCTTTTTTCCTTGATTGGAGATCAACTGACACTAAAAAGTTTCTAAATAAATTAATTACTCCGGCTGCACTTGCGCTTGTTACAACCATTATCCTTGCTATATTTGCAATTAATGAATTAGTATATATAATATTTACATTTGTTATATTTTTTGCTTTCTTTTCCGGTTTAATAAAACTCGGAAATGTTTTCAAGGCAAAGAAATTAACTTTTGGTGCCGCAGTTGCACATATCGGACTTGCACTTTTCTTCCTCGGAATTATTGCATCTTCAAAATACAGTGAAGAAGTAAAGTTATCACTTGAAATGGGTAAACCTGCAGAAGCTTTTGGATATTTATTCACCTATACAGGAGCAGAGCCGTTTGACGACCCTCAAAATCCAAACGATGAAAAATATTATTTTAACATACTCGTTGAAAAAGATAATAAAGAAATGGTATTAAAGCCGGTGATGTATTTCAGTAGTTTCAATGAAGGCCTTATGAAAAATCCTGATATAGCAAGTTTTGTTACTAAAGATATTTATCTCTCTCCGATAGAATTAATTGCTCCCCAGAAATTCAACCCCAAAGATGAACAAGCAATTGGTCAAAATGAAGAAAAAGAAATCAATGGTGTAAAAATAAAATTTATTGATTTTGACCTGAGCCAGGCACCAATGGGAAATCAGGCGGAAATGACAGATTATTCTATTTTTGCTAATGTCAGCACTACTTATAACGGAAAAACTAATCCTTTAAAACTCGAATTGAAATATGTTGGAGGAGTGCCTGAACCTGTAGAAATTAATCTTCCGCAGGATGAAAAAATTACATTAATGTTTACAGGTATGAATGTAAAAAATGAACAGAATCCGGTATCATCAGCAAAAATAGTTGTTGCAACCGAAGAAACTAAATCAAAATTTAAAAAGCAGGAAGAAATGATGATAGCAAGTGTTGCTATAAAACCATTTATCGGAGTTTTATGGCTTGGTGCTTTTATAATGATTTTTGGTTTCTTCTATTCAATTATAAAAAGAGTCAGGGATTTGAAAAAGGTAAATAATTAATATTTATCTGTAATTTTGACTTTAACAATTTACCTAAGTTGTTTATTTTTCAATATGTTTTTATTTCAGGATTCTCACTTTTGAATATTAATTTTAACTTTTCATTTTATGTTTAATTCCATTGTATTAGTTAAGCAGGTTCCCGATACCACAAATATTACCGGACAGGTAATGAAAGAGGATGGTACGGTAAACAGAGCTAAACTGCCTGCTATTTTTAATTTTGAGGATAAAGTTGCACTTGAACTTGCGTTGAGAATAAAAGATGAATATGGAGGGAAGGTAACAGCAATAACAATGGGACCTCCGAGAGCTTCAGATATTTTAAGAGAATGTCTTTATATGGGAGCCGATGAAGTATATGCAATAAGCGACAGAAAATTTGCCGGAGCTGATACATTGGCAACGTCTTATGTACTGAGTGAAGCAATAAAAAAAATCGGTCAGTATGATTTTATATTTGCAGGCAGACAGGCAATAGACGGAGATACTGCTCAGGTTGGACCACAGACAGCAGAAAAACTTGGAATACCACAGGTAACTTATGTAGAAGAAATACTCGGGCTTTCGGAAGGTAAAGCTAAAATCAGAAAAAAAATAGACGGAGGTTTTGAAATAGTTGAAGTAAAACTACCTGTATTATTAACGGTTATCAAGGAAGCCGCTGAGCCAAGACCTTACAGCGCCAAAAGGGTAATGCAATACAAGGGGGCTAAATCATTAATGGATTTGGAAAAACTTACTGAAGGAAATCCTTTGCTTTATATTGATTCACTTCAGCACGAATATGAAAAAAGAAATTTATTTATCCCGACACTCACAACAGATGATTTACCTGTTGACCTTTCGAGGATAGGTATAAAAGGTTCGCCTACAAAAGTTTACAAAATCGAATCTGTTGTTTTAGCAGGCGGAAATAAAGAAATAATAGAGCCGACCAAAAAGGGAATAGGTGAGCTGATAGATAAATTAATTGATGACCATATATTTTAATTTTTTATAATCAAGGTAACATAAAGAATTTATAAAATGAGTAATAGCGGAACAAAAAATAAGCCATCTGAAGTTTGGGTATTCATTGAACAAAGAGAAGGTAAACCTGCAGATGTGAGTTTTGAGCTTTTAAGCAAGGGAAGGAAACTTGCAGATAATATGAACGGGCTTCTGAAAGCAATAGTGATAGGGGATAACGTTTCCGGAATTGCAAAAGAATCATTCAGGTTCGGCGCAAACGAAGCTTATCTTATTCAGCATCCTGAACTTAAACATTACAGAACTTTGCCTTATGCAAGGATACTTAATGAACTTATAGAGAAAGAAAATCCGAGGATTGTACTTTTTGGAGCTACAATTATCGGGAGAGATCTTGCTCCAAGGGTTGCATCACATACAAAAAGCGGGCTGACAGCTGACTGCACAGATTTAAAAATTGCAGATATAACTTATCTTAACAAAGATTACAGGGAACTGCTTCTGCAGATCAGACCTGCATTTGGCGGTAATATCGTTGCAACTATTATTACTCCGGACGTATATGTTCAGATGGCAACTGTAAGAGAAGGCGTAATGGAAATGCATCAATATGAAAATCCTTTTGAAGTAAAGATTACTGAAATACCTTATGTACCGAATGAAATTGATAACCTAGTAACATTTATTGAACAGCATAGAGAAGAATCAAAAATTAATTTAAAAGCCGCACCAATAATAGTAGCAGGGGGTTACGGACTCGGAACGAAAGAGAATTTTAATTTAATATTTGAACTTGCTCATACACTCGGAGCTGAAGTCGCCGGAAGCCGTGCCGCAGTTGATGCGGGATTTATTCCACAGGAAAGACAGGTAGGTCAAACAGGCGTTACCGTTCGTCCAAAGTTATACATTGCAGTTGGTATTTCCGGTGCAATTCAACACAGAGCAGGTATGCAGGAAGCTAATAAAATAATAGCAATAAACAATGACCCTGATGCACCGATCTTTGAAATTGCACATTATGGAATAGTAGGAGATGCAACAGAAATAATACCGACATTTATCGAAACTTATAAAAGTAAATTGAAATAAAATAATATGCCAAATTTTTTCACAGACAATAAAGACCTGATTTTTCAATTTGAAAGACTTGACCTTAAGGAAGTTGTGCAGATAGCGGAAAATAATTACGAGGAATCAAAGAAATATCCTTATGCACCAACGAACTATGAAGATGCAATGGAAAATTACCGCAAAGTTCTTGAGGTAGTTGGAGATATAGCCGGAAATTATATTGATGCAAGAGCAGGAGAGGTTGATACAGAGGGTGCCCATTATAAAAACGGAGAAGTGAATTATGCTTCCGGCACTGTTGAGAATTTAAAGCAACTTTCAAAGGCAGACCTTATGGGCATGGTACTTCCGAGAAGATTTGGAGGTCTGAATTTTCCGACATCAATATATATGATGGCAACAGAAATAATAGCCCGTGCAGATGCATCGCTTATGAATATTTTTGGTTTGCAGGATATTGGTGAGATGATTAATAAATTTGGAGATGAAAGCCAGAGGGAAGAATTTCTGCCAAAGTTCTGTACAGGCGAATATACCGGAGCTATGGCATTGACAGAACCCGATGCCGGCTCTGATTTACAGGCAGTAAAATTAACAGCATATCAGGATGAGAAAGGTCAGTGGTTTTTAAAAGGTGTGAAAAGATTTATTACAAACGGAAATGCCGATGTTCACCTTGTACTTGCCCGTTCTGAACCCGGTACAAAAGACGGAAGAGGTTTAAGTATGTTTGTATGTTACAGAGATAAATCTGTTGTAATCAGGCGAATTGAAAATAAACTTGGCATACACGGCTCACCCACATGTGAACTGCAGTTTAATGACACTCCTGCATGGCTTGTTGGCAAAAGAAAATTCGGATTGATAAAATATGTTTTTGATTTAATGTTTCGTGCAAGACTCGGAGTTTCTGCACAGGCACTTGGTATATCGCAGGCAGCTTATGAAGAAGCCCTGAAATATGCAAAAGACAGGGTTCAGTTCGGAAAGTCAATATATAACATTCCTGCCGTAACAAACATACTGCTTGATATGAGAACTACACTCGAAACAAACCGTACTTTAATGTATGCGGCAGGTACTGCTGTTGATATAAAAGAGAAACTTGAGGAATTAGTAGAAAAGAACAAGGCAGAAGGGAAAAATGATACTGAGTTAAATGAAAGACTTAAATCAGTAACAAAGTTTGCAAATTTTGTAACACCTCTTGCAAAATATATTTTAACCGAAAGTGCAAATAAGATAACATACGATGCACTTCAGATTCACGGAGGAACAGGATATATGAAGGAGTTCAGAGTTGAAAGACTCGCCCGTGATGCACGAATAACAAATATTTATGAAGGGACTTCACAGCTTCAGATAGTAGCGGCAATAGGTGGAGTTCTTGGTGATATATTAAAAGATATGTTTGATAAAAAGGAGAAGAAAGAATATCCCGGCGGACTTGCAAGACTCTCTGAAATACTAAAGGAAATCCGTGTAATATTTTATGACAGTTTGAAATATGTTGTGGATAAAAAAGATGTCAGTTTTCAGGATATTGCAGCAAAAGATCTTGTTGAGCTTTATAGCTATATTTATACCGGCTGGCTGCTACTCGATGAAGCCGAAGTAAACGAAAGAAAGAAATTTATTGCAAACAGATATATAATTGAATCACTTGCAAATGCGAGAAAAAATGCAGAAAATATCAAAAACGAACTTTTCTCTGATATACTGCATGCAGATAAAATATTAATATAATTATAAACTATATAATAAAATTAAAATGTTTTATTACAGAATTTTTGACGATAAAGACGAACTAAACTTTTTTAAGAGTTCATTTGAGTATGAGAAGATTGTTGAATTAATGCAACAATACGAGAAAGAACATCAGGAGTATTTAAACTGTGAGTTCATAGATTTTCTTAAGAAAAGGGATTCTGAGGCGGAGATTATTGAAGTAACGAATATTTATTATTAAAGTATAAAAAGGACTGCTTTTAAAGGCAGTCCTTTTAATAATTTTAATATTTATTGTTTAGACCAAAGACCAATTAAATTATTATCAAGGTCTCTGAACAGTCCAAAGTATCCGGCTGATTCGCTTATAAGGGTTTTATGTTCTTCTATTTTACCTCCTAATTCAACTGCTTTTTTCAGGGTTTCTTCTATATCTTCAACCTCAATATATATTATAATTGACTGACCTGTACTTTCGAGTTCTCTTCTAGTAAAACCGCCTCCGACTGAATTCTCCCCTGTATAGATATTCCAGTATATTGTTTTTGATGCCTGTGATAACTTAAACTCCCAGTTAAAAAGCTTAGAATAAAAATTTTTTGCTCTTTCAAAATCGCTTACTTTTATCTCAAACCATCCTATTGGGTTTTTAGACGACATTTTTATTATCTCCTTTTTTATTTATAATATAAAACCAAAATATTGATTTTTTAATTCTATTTCTATGTATTTTTTTAATGGTAGTAAAATTAATCATTTATTTAATTATTTTTTTTCTATACTTTTATAAGAATTTTTAACCTAAATTTTAAAAATATGAAAAAATTTTTACTCCTTCTTTTTTTATTATCAATGCCGGTTTTAGCTTTTTCCCAATACTACTCTGAAGGGTTTGAAGCTTACGATTCACTGACAATTCCTCCTGACTGGAAAGTTGTTAATAATGCAGGTTTTCCAATTGATCCATTTGCAAACTGGACTATTCGCGATTCAGGGAAAGCATTACCAAACATTACGTACAGCATTGAAAAACGTTCAAGAGCTTATAACAGCTTAAAAGCTTTTGATATTACATGGGGCGCCGGTATTGATACAGTTTCCGGGACACCTTCCATTAGTGATGCATGGCTTATCACAAAAAAATTTAATAACATTCCGACTGATGCTTTGTTTTCTTTTTATGCATGTGGTGGTTCTGCTTCGTATCTTGATAGCTTACAGATTTGGCTTAGCCCTACCGGTGATACAGCGCTATCAAGCTTTACAGTAAAACTATCTACAATAGTATGGACTCCGCCTGTAGTTTATGGTAACTTTACAAATTATTTTTACGACTTATCAGCTTATGCCGGTTTAAATGTAAGATTAGCATTCAGATATTATATGAATGTTACGGTTGATGGATATGTAGTAATGCTTGACCAGGTTGAGATGTTTGGTACAATTGGCGTTAACCCCATTGGCTCGAATATTCCAAAAGAATATGCATTGCATCAAAACTATCCTAATCCGTTCAACCCGCAAACAACTATCAAATTTGATCTGGCAAAAGCTTCAAATGTAAAATTAGAAGTGTTTAATTCGCTTGGTCAGCTTGTACAGACAATTTACAATGGATTTAAACCCGCCGGCTATTATGAGGCAACTTTCAATGCGGCTTCGCTTACAAGCGGAATTTATTTCTATAGATTAACAACCGATAATTTTGTACAGACTAAAAAACTGTCTATTGTAAAATAAAAAGTTTCAACTATTTAAAAAGGTCAGAAGAATTTCTTCTGACCTTTTTTATTTAATGAATAAATTTATTTTACAGTAAAATAACAATTATGTATAATATAGAAATCAAAGCAAGGTGCAATAGAACTGATGAAATCAGAAGAATTTTGCTTGATGAAAATGCTGATTACAAGGGAACTGATTTTCAAACCGATACATATTTTATAGTCAAAGAAGGCAGATTAAAACTCAGACATGGCAATATCGAGAATTCGCTTATCTACTACAAGCGTGAAAATATTTCCGGTTCTAAGAAGTCATCTGTTATATTATATAACACTACTCCTGATTCAAAACTGAAAGAAATTCTGACTCAAACTCTTGGAATACTTGTCGAAGTAAAAAAGAAGAGGGAAATATATTTTATTGAAAATGTGAAATTCCATATTGATGAAGTTGAATCACTCGGCTCCTTTGTTGAGATTGAAGCCATTAGTTCGGTTCCAGATAAAGAAGAGATATTTTTCCGCAACCAATGCGAAAAATATATCTCTCTTTTAAAAATCAATAAAGATGATTTAATTTCAATTTCCTACAGCGATATGCTGCTGCAAAAATAATTACATCTCAAGTACTGCTCTGTAACGGATTGTGTTGTTCCGTACTTTTTCTATAGCTTTGTTTACATCTGCTACTTTGAACAGCTCGGTCTTCGCTTTTATTCTGTTTCTTGCGGCAAAATCCAGCATCTCTTTAATAATCGCAATACCGCCAATAACGCTTCCGCCTACAATTTTCTGCCCGAGTACAAGAGCCATAGGAGGGATTTCAATATTACCGGGAGAGGCACCGACAAAAATAAGTTTTCCGTTTGGCCTCAATACGTTCACGTAGTCCATCCAGTTCAAGTGAGCTGTAACAGTTGAAAGTATAAAATCAAGTTTTCCTGTCATTTCCTGCATTTGCTTTTCGTCTTTTGAATTTACGAAATTATGTGCGCCAAAGCTTTTTGCCTCTGCTTCTTTATCTGCTGATGTTGAAAAAGCAGTTACTTCGCAGCCCATCGCTCTGGCAAACTGAAGGGCAAGATGACCAAGACCGCCAATGCCTATTACTCCAACTTTATGGCTTGGTTTTACCTGGTAATTTTTTAATGGTGAATAGACTGTTATTCCTCCACAAAGCAAGGGTGCCGCATTTTCTGAGTCAAGTGCTTCCGGAATTGGAAAAGCAAATCTGCTGTCTGTTACAATATGGTCTGCAAATCCTCCATACTTTCCTACACATGTTGCTACTGATTTAGCACAAAGATTTTCCTGACTTGTTGTACACCATTCACATTCATGGCAGGCACCTGATTGCCAACCAACACCAACCCTGATTCCGGGTTTTAAATCTATTACATCTTTTCCAACTTTTGTTACTATGCCAATTATCTCGTGCCCCGGCACAAGAGGATATTGTGATATCATCCAATCATTATCAATAAGATGTATATCGCTGTGGCAAATTCCGCAATGTGTAATTTTTATTTCGACTTCCTTCCCTTCCGGAATTTTGGAATCGTATTTGAATTCTTTTAGATTTTCTTTTGGCTGATATGCTGCATAAGCATTTACCTGCATAAAATATTCTCCTTAATTTTATTTATATAAATTAAAAACAATATTTTATATTAAAAAGTCACGGAATTATTTTGAATATTCTGTAATTGTCAGTAAATAATTAATTAATTAATTAAAAACACAATGAATTGAAATAAAACAAATCAAAAACTATTTTACTTTAATTAAAAATAATAATATGATAAAATCTTTATTAAAAACTTTTTTATCCGTAATATTTCTTCTTGTAATTTCTAACATACTTTATTCACAAGAACTTGAAAATGTTAAGTTACTTCCTCACACAGGCGTAAAAGACCAGGCAATGAGCGGTACTTGCTGGTGTTTTTCTGTGATTTCTATTATAGAATCCGAATTAATCAAAAAGGGGATTGAATATCCAGACCTTTCGGAAATGTTT
>Ga0073934_10009941_pt1 | contig 11988 bp, 10 predicted proteins | sample LarsenN4metaG_FD_76834 | JGI IMG/M metagenome (GOLD analysis project Ga0073934, IMG submission 76834) | Hot spring sediment bacterial and archeal communities from British Columbia, Canada, to study Microbial Dark Matter (Phase II) - Larsen... ... | reverse complement strand
GATTGCCTGTGTCGATGAGACGAGCGAATTCTTTCGCCCGGCGCTCGGCAGCGCTCTCGGATTGCGAAGCCTGGCGCGCAGCCACCGACGCACTAACCGAACATATCAGATAGACCAGCGTGAATAATTTGATCAGCCTGCTCATGATAACTCCTCTTTGATCGTGTTGATCTCGTCGCATCATTATATAGCTTCCTGGTTCGCCGCCCTTCACTATAAACGACAACGTTCAAGATTCGGTTTATGGATTATGGTAATATGCATTATTCACATTATGAATATAAGATCGTTCGATCTTAACCTGCTGCTCGCCTTCGAGTCGCTGATGATCGAGAGGAACGTGACGCGCGCGGCCCGGCGTTCGGGACTCAGCCAGCCTGCCATGAGTAACGCGCTCGCGAGATTGCGCCGCACGCTGGACGACCCGCTGCTTGTCAGGACCCCTGAAGGGATGAAGCCGACGCCCGTCGCGCAGTCGCTGATGGCTCCCGTGCGCGCGGCGCTCGACGGGCTGCGTGCGGCGCTCGAAGAGAGGCCCGTCTTCGACGCGGCGGCTTCGGGTCGAACGTTTCACCTGCTGGCCAATGACTATGCCGAGATCGTGCTGCTTGCTCCCATGATAAAGGAGCTTCACGCAAAGGCGGACGGGGTTACGCTCAGAATCGACCGCCCGCGAAGCTTATTCCAGCCTCCCGCTCCGTCGTCTCTCGCGGACTCCTTCGATCTGGCCATAGGGTTTTTCCCTGACGCGCTCTCGCTCGAAGCGAGCTTGCGGTCTGAGCTCTTGTGGGAAGAGAGGAACGTCTGCATCGCGCGCTCGGGCCACCCTTCGATTCGCGGCAAACTGTCGTTGAGGCAGTATGCGGCGGCGCATCATGTCGCGGTCTTCTATAAACCGGAAGGGCCTGGCGTGATCGACGCCTTGCTTCAGCAGAAAGGCTACTCGCGCCGCTCGGTAGTGCTGGTCCCGCACTTTGCGAGCGTGGCATTTATGGTCGGCGCGTCCGACCTTATCGCGACCGTGCCTGAGCGGCTTGCCATCGAGTTCAACAAGCTATTAAATCTGCAAGTGCTTCCCGCGCCCGTCACAATCCCGCCTTTTCGGCTGGTGATGCTGTGGCACGAGCGCAGCCACACGGACCCGGCCCATACCTGGCTGCGTAACCTTGTTGCGGAGGCGGCGGTGAGGCTAAAAGGTAGAGATGGGGCCGCAGATGAACGCAGATGAACGCGGATTTGATACAAACCGACAATTATCGATCTATGTTCAACTGCGGCCCTACAGGAGACCGTATGCACATTCTCAAGTCTATTTTGCTCGCGCTCGTTCTCACAAACGGATTGAACCCTGAACAACAAAGTGGCAGCGCGCCCGAACCATCACCCGACCGGCAGGCTATCATTAAGGAAGAGTTCATCTATGAAAAGGCGCCGTTCCCTTCCTGTCATGCTTCGACACTTGCCCAGACGAAAGAGGGGATTGTGGCCGCCTGGTTCGGAGGCAAGCACGAGAAGAGCCCGGACGTCGGGATATGGATTTCGCGGCGTGATAAGAACGGGTGGTCGGAAGTGGTCCAAGTTGCAACCGGCGCGCAAGAAAACGGCGAGCGTTTCCCGTGCTGGAATCCTGTCCTCTTTCAACCGGAGCGAGGGCCGCTGATGCTCTTTTATAAAGTCGGCCCGAGCCCGAGCCAGTGGTGGGGAATGATGATGACTTCAACGGATGCCGGGCGCTCATGGTCGAAGCCGCAGCGGTTGCCTGACGCTATACTCGGCCCCATCAAGAATAAGCCTGTTCAACTTAAGGATGGCTCGCTTTTGTGTCCGTCAAGCACAGAGCACGCGGGGTGGCGTGTGCATATGGAAAGCACGAACGACCTCGGGAAGACATGGAAGAAGACCGACCCTCTCAACGACGGCAAGGATTTTGGCGCGATCCAGCCGACCGTCCTCGTCTACAAGTCCGGCCGAATTCAGATCCTGTGCCGCAGCCGACAGGGTAAAATAACCGAAAGCTGGTCCGATGATGGGGGTAAGAGCTGGTCGGCGATGAAGCCGACAGCCCTGCCCAATCCCAGTAGCGGCATCGACGCCGTTATGCTCAGAGACGGGCGCGCCCTGCTGGTCTACAACCACACGAATAGGGGGCGCAGCCCTCTCAACGTGGCGGTCTCGGATGGAGGAAGGGTCTGGAAGGCTGCGCTCGTTTTAGAAAACCAGCCGGGTGAGTATTCTTATCCCGCCGTCATACAATCGTCGGACGGACTTGTGCACATCACTTATACCTGGAAGCGCGAGCGCATCAAGTATGTCGTGATCGACCCTCGCAAATTGAATCTGCGCGATATGCCCGAAGGACGCTGGGATAAGTAGAGAAAGGCGCATGGGCGAAAGACGCTACAAGTGGTGGGTCGTCGCAATGCTATGGCTTGTCTGCTTCTTCAACTACGCAGACCGCCAGGCGATCTTTTCGGTCTTTCCTCTCCTCAAGTCGGAGATGGGACTCAGCGATGTGCAGCTCGGCATCGTCGGCTCGTCGTTTATGTGGGTCTATGCGGGGTTCGGTCCGCTCGCAGGGCTTGTGGGCGACAGGCTGCGGCGCAAGACGCTTATCATCGGCGGGCTGGTCTTCTGGTCTCTCATCACCGTTGCGACCGCGCTCTCAACAAACTACGCGCACCTCGTCATCTTCCGCGCGCTCGAAGGTTTCGGCGAAGCATTTTACTTCCCGGCTTCCATGTCCATGTTGAGTGATTATCACGGGGCAGGCACGCGGTCGCGCGCGATGGCGATACACCAATCCAGCGTCTATGCCGGGACCATTGCAGGCGGCGCAGTAGCGGGCGTGATGGGGCAGTATCTTGGCTGGCGCTCCAGCTTTTATCTCTTCGGCTCGCTGGGGGTTCTTTACGGAATATTATTGCTGTCGGCTCTTCGCGAGCCAGCGCGCGACAGGGCCGAGGAAGGTGGTTCGGATCGCAACAACGTCAAAATCGAAGGCGGAAATGTGATCGCGACCGTGCGCGAGCTGTTCGGTAATCCGATGGTGAGGATTCTGACAGCCGTCTTTGTGGGCGCGAACTTCGTAGCAATGATCTTTCTGACCTGGATGCCTTCTTTCCTCTATAGAAAATTCGATATGAGTCTGGCGATGGCGGGCTTGAGCGGCACGGCATACTTGCAGATCGCCTCCGTGTTCGGGGTGATTAGCGGAGGCGTGCTCGCAGACAGGCTGGCGCGCGGGTATCGCGCCGGTCGGATGATGGCGCAGGCCACGGGGTTGTTGCTGGGCGTGCCGTTCATCTTTATCGCCGGCTGGACGCTCTCTGTGCCGGTGTTAATTCTGGGACTCGTAGGGTTCGGTTACTTCAAGGGGTTTTATGACGCAAACATCTGGGCATCGCTGCACGATGTCGTGCGCCCTGAGCGAAGGGCTTCTGCCGTCGGCTTCATGAATTCTATCGGCTGGCTCGGCGGCGGCGTTGCGCCTGTTGCAATAGCCGCGGCGAGCGAGCGCTACGGCATGAGCGCCTGCATCAGCGCCAATTCCATCGTCTACCTCTTTTTCGGATTGCTGCTTCTTTATGGCGCCAGGAGATACATGCTTCTAAACAGGCAACTCTCACAACATCCAATCTCCTTTGTCGCACCCGAATCTCAGTAGATTGAGCGGGGAGCTTCGGATGATTACTTGATTTTCTTTGCTCTCCCTACCTCCCGCCCTTCTATCGCAATCGCCAGATGGGTGACTTGCCCCTTTTCGTCTTTTACGAAGCTGAAGGTTCGGCGGCGGTCTTCTTTGGTGAAGAAGCTGGCTTCATTCTCCGGCAGCAGCTCTCGCTTTTCCGTGCTCGAACCCAGTTGCATCATCAAGCGGTCGCCTTCGCGCGTGACCGTCAAGATGCCGGATGATGGATTCGGCTGATATTGCCCCGCGTATGCATCGAAGACCCTTGGGTCAACCCTGGCGACGGCGCGCTCCGGTATTAAACCGGGTATGTAAAATTCTGCGACCCCGAGCGCAATAGAATGCGGCTGTGCATCAATGCCGTTCGCCAGGACCACGACGGTCATTTTATCCTCCACGAATCGCGCGAATGCGGCGCGAAAACCGGGGAGCGTGCCGCCGTGATGCACAAGCCTGCGGCCTCCGACTGTGTCCAGCTCCCAGCCGAAGCCGTACGGGTGGGAGACGCCGTTGTTCAGCTTTACTGGCGCCCACATCTGGTCGCGGATAGACGGCTTGAGAATTCTATCGGTGTAGAGCGCCGCGTCCCACTTCGCCAGGTCGAGAACGCTGGAGAGAAATGCCCCGCTCGGTCGCAAGGCAAAATAGATAGCGGCGTTTTGTAGCTTGCCCTCTCTCCAGCCATATCCGTTGGCGCGGTTCTGAACGATCTCGGTTATGGTAGTCGTGCGCGTGTCCTTCATGTCGAGCGGCATAAATAGACGCTCGTTCAGGTAATCGCCCCACGGCTTGCCGGTAACTTTGCGAATGATCTCGGCCAGGGTAAAGTAGCCGACATTGCAATACTCATACTTTTCCCCCGGCTCGAAGCGGAGCGGCAACGGGTAGGCCGTCTTGATTACGTCCGCGTCATTTTGAACCTTGAGCGGGTCGAAGCCGGGGGCCTCGCGGACGATTCCCGACGTGTGTGTCAGCAGGTGTCGGATGGTAATCTCTTTCCACGTCTCGGGCGTCCCGTCAAGAAACTTGCTGATCTTGTCGTCGAGGCTGATCCTCTCTTCCTGGACCAGGAGCATGATTCCGGCGGCAATAAACTGCTTGCTGACCGAGCCGATCTTGTAGACGGTCTCAGGCCGGGCGGGGACGTTGAGTTCAACATTGGCCAGGCCGTAGCCCTCTACCTTGATGATCTTCCCGTCCCTGATGACAGCGAGAGAAAGGCCGGGAATACGCTGCTTCTGCATCTCGGCTTTAACGTAGTCGTCTACTTTGTCCGCCCGCGCCGCCGCAGTCGCGGCGAGCAAAAGAACGAGCGCGAAAAGGGGGATGCGTATCTTGCGCATGGTTTTCCTCCGTCTCTCCATATTTCCTTGTGTCTTTACATCTTTTCTCTCTTGATTTGCAAGTCACAGCCCTCGAGTTCGGCGCATGATTTACGCCGAAGCAGGGTGTGCATCAAGGACAGTCAGGTTCCAATCTGCGATAGTAAGCTTTTAACTTTGCTTTCGATTAAATCTCGCACCTCTCGAAACTGTTCGGGCGGCATGTTCTTGGGATCGGGAATATTCCAATCCTCATCGCCCATCTAATCGCTTATGTCCCCTGACCATACATCTGCATCAGTAGTATGAACTGACGGGCACTGCTATACAGGGCCATTCAGTTCTCGAAGGGAACGAGAAGATAAACCTCAGAGGACGCAGAGGAACACTGTGGGTATACAGGTATGTTGTGATGCAATCTCAATTCTTCCTCTGTGTTCCTCTGCGTCCTCTGTGTTCTATTAGGGTCGTCACGGTCGTTACCTACTGAAATGCCTCGATGTATTTGACCCCCGCACCGGTGTTGAATATGACCACACGTTCGTCGCGCTTCACTTCGCCGCTTTCCAGTAACCGCTTCAGCGCGGGAAGGCAGGCCGCGCCTTCCGGGGCCGCGAATAATCCTTCCGCCGAGCCAATCTCCTTGACGGCTGAAATCAGGTCGTCATCGGAGACCGCGACCGCGCACCCGCCGCTCTTGCGGAGTATATCGAGCATTATGAAATCGCCTATCGCCCGTGGCACTCGAAGCCCGGATGCTACGGTGTGTGCGTTCTCTATATTCGCCCCGGAGGTTGCACCGGCTTCGAATGCGCGGACGATGGGGGCGCACCCTTCTGCCTGCACAGACACCATGCGGGGGCGCGAGCGGCCTATCCATCCCATCATTTCCATCTCGTCGAAAGCCTTCCACATCCCTATAAGCCCCGTCCCGCCGCCCGTCGGGTAGAGGATCACATCCGGCAATTTCCAGTCGAGCTGCTCTGCGAGCTCGTAGCCCATCGTCTTTTTTCCCTCGACCCGATAAGGCTCCTTCAGCGTCGAGACATCGAACCACCCTTCGGCATCCTTCCTCTCCGCCACAATTCGACCGCAATCCGTTATGAGCCCGTCAATCAGCGAGACGTGCGCGCCCGTCTGCCGGCACTCGACTATGTTTGAGAGGGGCGTGTCATTCGGCATAAAAATGAATGCTTCGATTCCGGCCTTTGCGGCGTAGGCCGCGAGCGCGCCCGCTGCGTTTCCCGCCGAAGGGACCGCGACCTTCTTCACGCCCAGCTCTTTCGCCATCGAGATCGCCACGGCCATCCCGCGAGCCTTGAATGATCCGGTCGGGTTGAGCGACTCGTCTTTTATGTATAGCTCGGACATCCCAAGCCTGCTCGACAGGCCCGCCGCCTCTATCAGGGGCGTCATTCCTTCGCCGAGCGAAAGGAGATTCTCTTTATGCTCTACGGGTAACACTTCGCTGTATCGCCAGAGGTCCGGCCTGCGGCCAGCAAGCGACCGGCGGGTGAGCGTCGCCGAAGCTCGATCCAGGTCGTAAGAGACCATCAACGGCTTACCGCATTCGCAGAGGTTATAAAGCTTGCCTTTTTCGTATTCTTTCCCGCAGGACGAGCAATAAAGGTGCGTCACATTCATAACGGGGCCTCCTTCGGGTTTGAAGCCGAGGAGTATAACCGGGAGCCCCGGACGCGGCAACTTGTCCGTGGCGTTTATCGAGTGGTAGAGTCTCTTCTTCGTACTGAAAAGGAGGATTCAATGTCAAATCGCAAAGCAATCATAGACACGAACAAGGGACAGTTCACCATCGAGCTTTATGAGGACAAGGCCCCGGTCACGGCCGGCAATTTCATAGACCTGGTCGGGCGCGGGTTTTATAACGGGTTGAAGTTTCACCGCTACGAACCCGGATTCGTCATACAGGGCGGCGATCCCTTCGGCAACGGGAGGGGCGGATTCACCGACCCGGCTACGGGACGCGAGCGCACAATCAAACTCGAAGTGACGCCGGAGCTGAAACACGGGCAGGCCGGGGCCGTCGCGATGGCCCGGACCCAGGTCCCCGACAGCGCCTCGAGCCAGTTCTATATCACGCTCGGGGATGCGGCTTTCCTCGACATGCAATACGCCGTCTTCGGTCGGGTCACAGAGGGGATGGAAGTCGTCAAACAACTGCGGGCAGGCGACCAGATGAACAGCGTCAAGATGGCCGACTGAAGACGCAGGTCATGGAATCACGACCACCCGGCCCCTTATGCGGGCCTCTCGCATCTCGTCGAAGACTTCGTTGACCTCGCTCAGCTTTCGAGTCTCGACCTCGCAACGAATCTTTCCCTCGGCGGCGAGCGCCAGGACTTCGCGCAGGTCCTCGCGCGTTCCCGTCGCCGAGGCTACTATCTTGATTTCGCGCATAAGGATGGCGGGAAAAGAGAGGTTCTCCGCCGGCAATCCGACGACCACGAGCGTGCCCGTCCCTCTTAACGAAGAGAAGGCCGTGTCGTATGCCTTCTTTGCGCCCGATGTGACTACTGCCGCGTGCGCGCCCCCCATTCGGCGAAACTCACTCACTACGTTCTGGCCTGCAGCGTTCAAGGTCTTCTTTGCGCCGAGCGAGCGGGCGAATTCGAGCTTCTCTTCGCTAAGATCGACGGCTGTCACGTCGCCGCCGAATATGCAGGCTATCTGAACCGCGAGATGGCCCAGCCCCCCTACGCCGAACACTGCTACACGGTCGCCTGGCCGGATCGCCGCATTCTTTATCGCGCGATATACCGTGAGTCCCGCGCAAAAGAGCGGCGCAGCCTGTTCGGGGGATAATCCGGGCGGGACCTTCGTGGAATGTGAAGCCTTAGCTTTTATGAACTCCGCGAAGCCGCCGTCGACCATCGCGCCCGTGATCACCTGAGATGAACAGAGGTTTTCGCGTCCTTCTCTGCACATATCGCAGTCTCCGCAAGACCAGTGGATCCAGGGAACGCCTACACGGTCGCCAATCTCAAGCCCCGCGACCTCCGCGCCCTTTTCGACCACCCGCCCGACAACTTCGTGACCGGGTATGAGCGGCCTCTTGATTATCTTGCGTAACTGGGTCCAGTCGCCATCCGCGATGTGCAGATCGGAATGGCAGACGCCGCATGCCTCAACCTTTATCAAGACTTCATCGGGACCGGGCGCGGGCGTCGCCGTCTCTTCTATGCTGAGCGGTCGCTTGTACTCGTAAATAATCGCTGCTTTCATATAGGGGCTGAAAAACTCCTCTCCGGCGATCAGAAAAATGACGACTGGATTATAAAGTTATTAGAAGCCGGAAGCCAGAAGCCGGAAGCCGGAATATGGACAGGATTAACAGGATTGACAGGATTCAATCAGGATTTGAGCAAATAGATTCTGGCTTCTGGCTTCTGAATTCTTTCTTATTGTCGTGTACAATTACTCTTCTATGCTTGTTCTCGGAATCGAGAGTTCATGCGACGAGACCGCAGCCGCAGTCATCGAAGACGGGCGGTTGATAAGGTCCAACGTCATCGCTTCGCAGATCAAGACGCACGCGCCATTCGGCGGCGTGGTCCCGGAGCTTGCTTCGCGCGAGCACCTCGATAACATCGCGACGGTTGTCGATTCAGCCCTCGAACAGGCCGGGATCACGGTAGATCGAATCGGCGGGATAGCGGTTACGCGGGGGCCTGGCCTTGTCGGCTCGCTGCTGGTCGGAGTCAGCTTCGCCAAGTCGCTTGCGATGGCGAGTAAAAAGCCGATAGTTGGAATAAACCACATCGAAGGACATATCTATTCCGTGGTCTTCGAGAACCCCCCGATTCAATACCCGGCGCTTGCTCTCGTCGTGTCGGGCGGGCACACTACGCTCTTCTACATCCCCGAAGAGGGACGATATGCGACGCTCGGAAAGACGAGGGATGACGCGGCGGGCGAAGCATATGATAAAGTGGCCAAGCTCCTCGGACTCGGTTACCCCGGAGGCCCGGTGATAGACAATCTGGCTCAGGCGGGCAGCCCCGACGCAGCCGAGCTCGTATTCACGCTCCCGCGAATCGACTCGCCTAACCTCGACTTCAGCTTCAGCGGGCTTAAGACCGCCGTCTTGCGGTACGTTAAAGAGAATAGGGTCGAGCCGGTCGCGCAGGGCGACAAGCCCGACAGGTCTATTGTAAACCTCGCAGCCAGCTTTCAGGATAAGGTTGTGAGGTCGCTTATGAGGGGCCTGAAAGCGGCAGCATCGAGGCATAGGCCGAAAACTATCATACTGTCGGGCGGGGTCGCCTGTAATAGCGCGCTGAGGGCCGCCGCTTCGAGCGAGGAACTCGGCGTCCCCGTCTATTACCCGAGTCCTTTGCTGACAACGGACAACGCAGCGATGATTGCGGCGGCGGGCGCGGTGAGGCTTGCGCGAGGCGAAGACCACGGTCTCCAGTTCACCGCGAGCGCCTCGTTGAAGCTCGAAAACTTTACGCTCGAAGGTTATGAAGTGCCCGGTAGGGTTCGGTACAAGACATGAAAGCTGACCGCGAGAGCTGATCTCATGATTGAAGAAGAAAAAAAATATATGGAGCGGGCGCTCGATCTTGCCCGTGAAGGGGCAGGGCTTGTAAGCCCCAACCCCCTTGTCGGGGCCGTCCTGGTCAAAGACGGGCGAGTCGTCGGCGAAGGCTTCCACCGTTACGACCTGTTGAAACACGCGGAAGTTCACGCGCTCGATAGGGCAGGGGAGGACGCTCATGGCGCGACGCTTTATTGCAGCCTCGAACCTTGCTGTCACCACGGCAGGACCCCGCCCTGCACAGAGGCGCTCATAAGGGCAGGGATATCACGCGCAGTAGTGGCTATAATCGATCCGGACCCGAGGGTGAACGGGCGCGGCCTCGATCTGTTACGAGAGGCCGGAATCGAGACCAAGACGGGTCACGGCGAAAACGAGGCCCGGCGGATCAACGAGATCTATTTGAAATTTATAACCACGGGCCGGCCCTTTACACACGCGGTCTTCGCCCGGCAGGGGTGGGAGCCCTCCGCCGAGTTTATCGAAATGGCGTCCTGGTACGATTCAATAGTCCTCGGAGATAACCCCGACAGGTATCTCAAGCTCAGCAGGGCAATCGCCGGAAGAGTCCGGCACAGGCCGCTTGAGATCGCGACGCTTCGAGACCTGCCGCTTGAGATCATTTCAAGCATCGACGCCACGGCCAGGGTCGTCTCCTATTCAACCCCCCTTGAGCTACGGTCTGAAATCTTGTCTCGTGCCGGCGTGACGAGCGTCTTGATCCTCCCTTTTTCGAGGAATGTAGATTTCCTGGGCGCTCTCAACCTTTTCGACAAAGTCACCGTAGTTCATCCCGTCGATAATGCGCGCGAGCATAGCGAACAGTCGCCTGAAGGCATGCTCCCCGAAGTCGCCCTCGTCGAGCGGGAAGTCATCACCGGGTCGGGGCACGTGGAGGTGACGGGTTATCTTGCAAGGACGGTCTGAGCGGATTGATTAAGCCGAAAAAGAGTCTGGGGCAGAACTTCCTGGTCGATGATCGAGTCATAGGGCGGATCATCGACGCGGTATCCCCGCTTCCCGAAGAAATAGTTGTGGAGATAGGACCCGGCAAGGGGGCGCTCACTCGCTCCCTGGTCGTGCGAGCAGGGTTCGTTCTTGCTGTTGAGATAGACGCTCGACTCGCCGCTCACCTGAAGGAGCGATTTAACTCGGAGAACTTCCTGCTTGTCGAAGCCGACGCTCTGACACTGGACTGGGGCAAGCTCGTGGGTCGCGCCTCCGAGATGTTCGGGAGGATAAGGCATAAGAACGCATACGGGTCGCGGGCCAGGGTCGTTGCAAACCTGCCTTACTATATATCGACTCCGATAGTCGAGAGATTGATAACCTCCGGGCGCGTTTTTGATGACCTGACGTTGATGCTCCAGAAGGAAGTGGTTGAGAGAATAACGAGCGGCCCCGGAAGCAAGGATTATGGTTATCTCTCGGTGCTCGTCCAATACCATACGGATGCGATGAAGCTCTTCGACGTACCGCCGTCTTCCTTCAGGCCCGCGCCGAAGGTCTGGTCGTCCGTCGTACGGCTCAGGATGCGCGCCCACCCGCCCATCGTCGTAGATGATGAGGGCCGGTTCTTCGCTATGGTTCGGGCCGCCTTCGCTCAGCGGAGAAAGACGCTTGCGAATAATCTTAAAGCATCGATGAGAGTGCCTGGCATCGAAGGAGGGATCGAGGGCGTATTTGAAAGGGCGGGGATCGAGCCGAGGCGACGCGCAGAGACGCTATCGGTAGAAGAGTTCGGGACCCTCTACCGGGAGCTTCATAAGAATTGATGGACTGGTCGCCCGGCGGCGGCGTGCTATTATATTTATGGCGGATCGAAAGTCAGACGTGAGGTGCAGGTGACGGAAGAAAAATTAGAGATCATTCCGCTCGGCGGGGTAGGCCATTTTGGGATGAACATGCTCGCTATGCGATGCGGGGGCGAGGCGATAATAATAGACGCCGGGATGGGATTTCCGGAAGAGGACCTTCCGGGCGTCGATATAGTCATCCCCGATTTTACCTTTATCGACGAGTACCGCGACGAGATCATCGCTCTCGTATTGACGCACGGCCACGAGGACCACATCGGCGCAGCCCCGTTCTTGCTCAGGGAGATCGACGTGCCCGTTTACGGCACACATTTCACCCTTGCCCTGCTAGAGAACAAGCTCCAGGAGCACAAGCTCCTCGATATAGTTCAGCTTCACTCGGTCGAGCCGCGCCAGAAAGTGAAGCTCGGTAATTTTGAAGTCGAGTGGATCCATGTCTCCCACAGCATGACTTCGTGCACGGCTGTGGCGATCACTACGCCGGTCGGGGTGATAATCCATTCCGGCGACTTCAAAGTGGACGACACGCCCGTCATAGGCCCTTCGATTGACCTCAAGAGGCTATCCGAATACGGCGACAAAGGTGTGCTCGCCCTGCTC
>Ga0073934_10009940_pt1 | contig 11989 bp, 9 predicted proteins | sample LarsenN4metaG_FD_76834 | JGI IMG/M metagenome (GOLD analysis project Ga0073934, IMG submission 76834) | Hot spring sediment bacterial and archeal communities from British Columbia, Canada, to study Microbial Dark Matter (Phase II) - Larsen... ... | reverse complement strand
GAGGGAGAGGCACCGACCTGGGCGAAGGATTCGCCCTTAGACTCCTCTTTTCCCGGTCCTTCAGGTGTAATCTTGACGACGCCGACTTTTTTTCCATCCCTTAGAATCGTCGCCCGATCGCAGATCTCCATCACTTCATTTAATTTATGGGTGATAAAGATGATGGACTTTCCCTGTGCCGCAAGGGCTCGCAAGACCTTGAAAAGCTCTTTGGCCTCCGGGGGGGTCAGAACGGACGTCGGCTCATCCAAAATTAAAAGTTCGGCGCCGCGGTAAAGCGCCTTGATGATCTCAACCCTCTGACGACTTCCGACCGATAATTGCCAAATTTTAGCCTTTGGATCTACCTGGAGGCCGTAGCGACGGGAGAGTTCTGCTATTTGCTGTTCGGCTTTTTTTAGGTTTAAAAGCGGTCCTTCCGAAGCCTTAAGTCCGATCAGCAGGTTCTCGGCGACTGTAAACGTAGAGATCAGCATGAAGTGCTGATGGACCATTCCAATTCCTAGTTCAATGGCTTTTCGCGGGGAGTCAAGGAGGACCTTTTGGCCCTTAAAATAAATCTCTCCAGAATCCGGCGGATAGAGGCCATAAAGGATGTTCATCAAGGTGGTTTTACCCGCTCCATTCTGACCCAGCAGCGCATGGATCTCCCCCGCTTCGACTTCCAAGGAAATCTGGTCATTGGCGAGAACGCCCGGAAATCGTTTTGTAATTTTATCGGCCTTTAAAAGAAGAATGGAGGCGTCGGAGAATGGGAGGGTGGGGGAAAGGGAGGGGAGTTTCTCCCTTTTCCACGCCCCCATCCCTTTACTTACTCCGTGGGTTTAATAATGTCCGGCACCTGAAATTTCCCCTCCAGGATGTCCTGTTTAGTTTTGGCAATTTTGTCTTTGACTTCCTGGGGGATCCCTTTTTCCAGGGCATGATAAGGGGCAATATCGACCCCACCCTCTTTTAAACTGTACAGGTAACTTTCCTTAAGTTTACCGGCCTGGACATCTTCCACCATTTTTTTGATAGTAAATCCCACATTGAGCACGGTGCTGCTGAGGATAGTCTCCGGAGCCAGGGAATATTGATCTGCGATGCCGCCGATGGCATAGACGCCCTTTTCTTTCGCCGCTTCGATAACCCCGTAGCTGATTCCATCCCCGTTGATATAGACCACATCCGCCCCATTTTCAATATGGGCCAGGGCGGCCTCCTTAGCCTTTGCGGCGTCTTCCCAATCACCGATATACGTAGTGAAAATCCGAACGTTCGGATTCACGGCCTTGGCGCCCAGCTTAAAACCTTCCAGCGCCCGGACTACGTCGGGGACGTCAAAGCCTCCCAGAGCCCCCACCTTGCCGGTTTTACTCATATAGGCCGCCAGCATGCCCACCAGATATCCCACCTCATGGGCCGGCCAATCGTAAAAAGCTACATTGGGGGCCGATTTAAAACCGGTCGCCCAGCCAAACTTAAGGTTTGGAAAATCTTTAGCCACTTTAAAGACCGCATCCCCGTAGTTAAAACTATGGGCTAAAATCAGATCGTACCCTGCCGTGGCATAATCCCTCAGGACCCTTTCCACATCCGCGACGCTTACGTTTTCGCTATAAGCGGTTTCAATGCCTAAGTCCTTTTCAACCTGTTTAAGCCCCTCGTAAGCAGCCTGATTCCACGACACATCATTAATCCGCCCTGGAAGGACCAGAGCGACTCTTAACTTCTTATCCGCGCTTTGCGATTGATACGGCAGCAAAAATAGAATGGCCAGGATGAGACTTATGCAGCCTGTGAAACGTTTGAATCGAACCATCATGCCCCTCCTTCTTAGCTTAGAGTCTATTTGGATTCTACTTTAGAGTCTACCCTTCCACTCTTTTAAGATAATTCTTCCCGGGGAGTTCTTCATCAAATTTTCTCGGTGGGAATCCTCTCCAGAGCTATTCAGGGAGAGGTCCCTAAAAAAGCGATTGAATGGGGGGTTAACGAGCTTTTATAAATGAGGTGCCGGAGCTGAACATTTTGATTTTAGAGAAGGCAGTAGTGGCTTGATGACCTCGTCCTTACGAAGCTATCCAGGTCTGCAAGGCCTCTTCCCAGAAGGAAACCTTTCCATCCTGTAGTACAACCACCTGCTGAAGGCGTGCTTCATTTTCTACTTCGGGGATAACTCGCTGTCCAGTTATCACAGGAATGGCTCGGTAACCAGCGTGGCGCAACAAACGGGCTCGTCGCTGAGCACGTTCTAAATCCTCCCTATCGACCACGGCAGAGATTTCCACAACTAGAAACACCTCAGACGCACCGGGACGCTGCCGTGGTTTACCTTTAACGATCAGGTCCGAGAGGAGCACGTCTGTGTATTCTTCGGCAGACAATTGGGCTTCCAATAGGTCCCCCAGGGTCGGAGAGGTCATCACGCGGGTTCGTAATAGCATGGAACCGAAATAAGCGCTAGCCTTATCCCGATAAGTCATTTCCAGGGAGCAACCTTTGAGGGTTCCAACATCGTCCACGAGGGTTTTAGTAGTTGACTCTAGCCCCTCCAATTGCCCCTCAACGCGCCCCAGACGGTCCTCAACGCGCCCCAGACGCTCTTCTGCATAACCCAGGCGCTCTTCCGCTCGGCGTTGGGCTTCTGCCAGGTCTGTAACGACAGCTTCCAGGCGCCCCAGGCGGTCCTCAACGCGCCCTAGGCGCTCTTCTGCTCGGCGTTGGGCTTCCGCCAGGTCTCGGACAATTTCCGGCAAAGCCAGTAACTCTTCTGATAAAAGCAAACGACGCAGCTCCGAACGCCACTCCGGATGTTCCGCCAGAAGTCGAACTAAATCTAGATAGTCTTGAATTGTGAAGGCCATCAAGCATCTCCTCGCTTTATGACTAGATGAATCAGACTAAAGCGGCTTTAGCTATCACTCAGCCTACTACAGCTTACTACCTCCTCCTCCTGTCAATCTTGTTAATTTTATCAAAACAGGCTCGAAATTTGAGATCATATAACGAATCCCCTTGACAGTCTATCTGGTTTTGTTCTCTAATATCCAACATGAACCTCTGGAAACGCTAAGAATTGGAATGACTGTTGTTCACCGAATGAATCCATATCCTCTTACAACCCCAGGTAAAATTCTCCCTGATAAACCAATTCTCGCCGGATAAACTTATAACCAAGACAAATGTAAAAGGAGAGGAATTATCCTATGGATGACCGGAATGCCCAACCCTATCACGAACGTGACGGAGAGACCGGATTAATCCGACGTCAATTTCTGAAGACCGCCGGGTTGGCTGCTGGAGCAGCTCTTGCCGAAGGTACCCTCCTTACAGGTGCCCCAAAGCCTGCCTTGAGCGAAACTGAAAAAATAGTGGAAGAGGATGGTAAGACCATTGCTTTAGACAGTCAAGAAACCCTACAAGCGGTGGAGTTTATGGTAGTTCTGTGGAAAGAGGCTTTCGATGAAACGGGTTTTGCCTGGACGAATATCAGTAACAACCGAGCTTTTTTAAGCCAACAAATCTCCTGTACCGTGAATTCTGTCAGCATCTACTTTGTTGCGAAGAATCAGAACCCTGATCTAGCCCAGCGCATTAATCATGCTGTTATGCCAGCCGGTCCAGTTGGGAAATTTTCCTATAACGTGACCCAGGCGTTTGCCATCATGAAATACTCTCAAAACATAGAAGCCGCGAAGGAATTCATCCTGTTTTGGATGGATAAGTCGAATTATTATAAAATATTTGAGCTAGGAGAAGGATATGTTGCTGCTCCTGGACCAGATCATGAAACCCATCCCTTATGGCAGAAAGACCTTCGTATCCAGGCTTTTAAAGATGTTTTAAGTTTGGGCCGTTATTGGCTATCCTGGACCACCTACCCGAAATGCTGCAGAAACCTTATCCAAGTACATTATCGTGGATGTCTTTGCCAGAGCTATTCAGGGCGAGCCACCTAAAAGAGCTATCGAATGAGGGGTCAACGAGCTTCGCAAGATTTATAAACCCTGAGAAGTTCTCGCTAAAGCGAACTGGAATTAGGATTGACTCTAAACGCATTTCCCATTATAAAGAGAATTAGGATGAGATCTAATGGATAAAGAAATAGTAGCATAAGACATCCTTAATTTTGAACTTGGAATAACTATGAACAAAGAGCATCCTTATATAACCAAAAGAGAAGGGGTTTGTGACGGACGTGCCTGTATAGAAGGGACCCGGATCACGGTCCAATGTATCGTGGAATGGCACCTCAAACAGTTGTACACCCTCGAAGAGATCCTGCAAATGTACCCCGACCTGAGGCCGGAGCAAGTGTACGATGCACTTTCCTATTATTACGATCATAAAGAGGAGATAGATCAGGAAATTCAGGAACAGAAAAAAGCGGAGCAATGGGCTGCTGAGCAACCTTCCAAACTCTTGAAGCGTATCAAACAAAGCCTATGAGTTTTAAACTCTATTTGGACGAAGATGTTCATGAAAATGTAGGACACGTGCTGAGGACGCTCGGATATGATGCTGTAACAACCAGAGAAGTGGGGCGGAAAGGGACTTTGGATCAAGAACAGCTTACATATGCCTGTAAGGAACAAAGAGCCCTCGTAACTTTCAATATACGAGATTATCAAATATGGCATATACGTTACATGAACGAAGGCAAGCAGCATTACGGTATTATCGTATCACCTCAACTTCCCTTTAGAAAGGTATTGCAGGGACTGAGAAACCTTCTGGAACTTGCAGAGCCAGAAGATATGATAAATAATCTCGAATTTCTTCAAACTGGTTAGACTTATAAATAAACTTAATTCGCTTGTACTTACTATCCTTATAAACAAAATTACAATGCCGGTGTTTCATAGATAGTAACAGAAGGAGTACCCATCATGAATAACACAAATACCCAACCAGACCACGAGCAGGACCTAGAGAACGGATTAACCCGGCGTCAATTTCTGAAGACCGCTGGTTTGGCTGCCGGAGCAGCTCTTACAGAAGGCGCTCTGCTCACAAGTACCCCGAAGATAGCGGCTCCTATGATTCGGAAAGGAACGAAACTGCACCTTTTGACGGATACCCGTGCGGTTCCAGCAGCTGACGAGGAACTCCAAAGGCAAGCGGAGAAATGGGGCAAGCAGACAGGTGTCCAAGTGACTATAGAGATTGTCAGTAACATCATGGGTGAGTTACAGCCACGTACTGAAACAGCTCTTTCAAGCGGTACGGGACCTGACATCATAATAATGGCCCACAACTGGCCACATCTTTATGCAGATGGCTGTGTCGATGTGGATGATGTAGCCGAAAAGGTGGAAAAAACCTTCGGGGGATATTATAAGCAAATTCGTGATTCTTGCTTCGTACAGGGCCATTATAAAGCTGCACCTAATGTCATCGTTGGTTATGCCATGGTCTACCGGGAAGATTGGTTCAGAGAGATCGGTGCCGAGAAATTTCCAGAGACTTGGGACGACTTTAGAAGGCTCGGCAAGGTCCTTAAAGACAAAGGACGACCTTTTGGACAGAGCTTTAGCCATACTGCTCATTATGATGCCCCTCTCTTTGCTTATCCCTACCTATGGAGCTTTGGAGGAAAGGAAGTAGAAGAGGATAGTAAGACCATTGCCTTAGACAGTCCCGAGACCTTGCAGGCGGTGGAGTTTATGGCGGCTCTCTGGAAAGAGGCCTTCGATGAGACCGGTCTTTTCTGGGATAATATCGCCAACAACAGAGCTTTTTTAACCCAACAAATTTCCTGTACACTAAATCCCACCAGCATCTACTTCGTAGCGAAGCAGCATAACCCTGACTTAGCCCAACGCATTAACCATGCTCTTCTGCCAACTGGTCCAGCTGGAAGATTCCACCATCATCTGACCTATGAGTTTGCCATTATGAAGTACTCCCAAAATATAGAGGCGGCGAAAGAGCTCATTCTGTTTTTGATGGATAAGTCCAATTATTATAAGTGGTTTGAAGTATCGGAAGGATTTGCTGTTGCCCCAGGGCCAGATCATGAGACCCATCCCATATGGCAAAAAGATCCACGTCTATCAGTTTTTAGGAATATCGGGAGGCTAGGTCGTGCTATTGGCTATCCTGGGCCTCCAACCCGATATGCTGCAGAAGCCCTATCCAAGTACATTATCGTGGATGTCTTTGCCAGAGCTATTCAGGGCGAGCCACCTAAAAATGCTATCGAATGGGGAGTCAACGAGCTTCGCAAGATTTATAAATCTTGATGTCCATTGTCCGTGGTTCGTTGCAGCAGACAACGGACCACGAACCACGGACAAAAAAATTATGTTCCAATCACTCAGATCCCGAATGTTATTAGGCGTGATAGGGGTTATCACCATAGCCACGATCACCTTTATGTTTCTGATCGAAAAGGAAACGGAAAGAGCCATGTTAGAGGCCGAAGAGGAATCGGCCAGAAATGTTCTCCAGCTCACCCTGTTGAATATAGAAAATGAGTACAATAGCCTCCTCTTTTATAAAAAATCCAGTTTAGAAAACCGTAAGCGGGAGCTGAAAAATCTGGTCTTATTAGCGGTTTCTTATATCGATGAATATTATGAAAAATATGAAAAAGGGATCTTGTCCGAAGAAGGGGCTCAAAGGTTGGCGGCTGAAGGGGTTAAAAGGTTTAGATATGGGAATAATGATTACTTTTCTATCTATGATAAGGATTTTAAAACCATTTCTCATCCAGACCCTGTTTTTTTAAGGGGAAAAGATGTCTCGGAATTGAAAGATATCCGAGGGAATTACATAATTCGCCCCATGATGGAGGTTGCCCTCAAAGAGGGAGAGGGCTTTACCACCTACTGGTGGTGGAGGCTGGACGCGGTCACTCCCGGGGAGAAACTGACCTATTCTATTTTTTATCCCAAGTGGAACTGGCTAGTTAGCGCCGATGTGTATATAGACGATATTGAATTGGACGCAAAAAAAAGACTCGATGCCATACTGGATGAGCTAAGGGACACGTTCTCGCAGACTAAGATTGCCAAGACCGGATATCTGTATCTTTTTAATGGTAAGAAGCAGTCGCTTATCCATCTAACCCTCGCTGGTCAGGATATCTCGGAGCTGAAGAATCCTGTAACAGGGGCCTTTATTGTGGATGAGCTTATAGAAGCCTCCAAGAACCCGGATAAACCCTTTGAGTATCTCTGGGATAAACCCACGAATCCAGGCGAGTATAGGTTCTGGAAGGAAGCCTATGTGGTCTATTTTGAACCTCTGGACTGGTATATGGGTTCTTCGGTGTATAAAGACGAAATAAGCCTGCCTGCTAAAGCCCTCAGTCAAGAGGTCCTTTATCTATCCGTCCTCTTCCTGACGATGGTGGTCATTCTATCCATCCTCTTTGCTAACACCTTAACCGTGCCTATCCGAAGTCTTATCGGGGTCATGAAAGAGGTTAAGCAGAAGGGCCTCTCGGCAGTAAAGGTTCCTATAAAGGGGACCACAGAGACCCGGGAACTGGGGGAAATCTTTAACAGCATGCTGGAGTCCATTCATGATGCGGTCAGGGTCAAGGAAGAGTACGCCAAACGACTTGAAGAATCTAATACTAGATTAGAAAAGTTTAATATAGAACTTGAAAGTCTCGTTGCAGAACGCACCAAAGAACTTACCGAGGCCAACCAAAAACTTCAGGAACTGGATAAGGTGAAGTCGGACTTTTTATCCACAGTATCCCACGAGCTCAGGACCCCCCTGACCTCTGTGCTGGGATTTGCTAAGATTACCAAGAAAAAGTTGGAAGATACCGTCTTTCCCATGGTCCAATCTCAAGACAAGAAAACCCAGAAGACCATCAAGCAGGTGGAAGATAACCTCCACATCATCGTATCCGAGGGGGAGAGGTTGACCGCGCTGATCAACGATGTTCTGGACCTGGCTAAGATGGAGGCGGGAAAAATTGAGTGGAAGATGCAGCCCCTTTCAATGGCTGAGATTATCGAGCGAGCCACGGCAGCCACGATGGCCCTCTTTGAGCAAAAGAGGCTCACCCTGATCAAGGAGGTGGAGGAGAGATTGCCAGAGGTGGTTGGGGATAAGGATCGGCTGATCCAGGTGGTGATTAACCTGCTCTCCAATGCTATGAAGTTCACCGAAAGGGGTTCCGTAACATGTAGAGTGAAACAACGGTCTGTAGGGGCGACCGGCTGGTCGCCCTTACCTGCCGAAGGAGAGATACCTAACACGATTGTGGTTAGCGTGATTGATACCGGCGTAGGCATAGCGGAGTTGGATCGGGAGAAGGTCTTTGAGAAATTCAAGCAGATGGGGGACACGCTGACCGACAAACCCAAGGGAACAGGACTCGGTCTTCCCATCTGCAAACAGATCGTGGAACATCATGGGGGAAGGATATGGGTCGAGAGTGAGCTGGGTAAGGGAAGTAACTTCTCCTTCACTTTACCTATCCATAGAAGAGCCAAGGTTGAGGTAAAAATCCTGGATAAGGATACCCTGGTTAAACAACTGAAAGAGCAAGTGGTTACAGTAACGCCTTCTGATACCCAGCATAGGAAGGCAATCCTGGTTGTGAATGAGGATGAACCTATCCGCAAGCTCCTCAGACAGGAGCTGGAGCCGGAAGGGTATCAAGTGAGGGAAGCCCAAAACGGTATGGATGCCCTTGCGCAGATTAAAAGGGAGAGACCTGATTTGATTATCCTGGATGTCATGATGCCCGGGATAAGCGGTTTTGATGTGGCGGCGGTGGTTAAAAATGATCCTCAGACCATGGGGATCCCTATCATCATTCTGTCCATTCTGGAAGATAAAGAAAGGGGATATCGTCTGGGCGTCGACCGATATTTTACCAAGCCGGTCAACATAGAAAAGCTGCTCGAAGAAATCAGCGTGCTTCTTTCCCAGGGAGCGTCCAAGAAGCAAGTTCTGGTTGTGGATGAAAGCGAATCCACCATGAGGACCCTGGCCGAAGTCCTGGAGGCCAAGGGGTACCAGGTGGTTGAAGCGCATAATGGGGAGGAGTGTATCGAGAAGGCCTTATCGGTCAAGCCGGATATGATTATTGTAGATGCTCTGCTTTCAGATCGCCACAATGTTGTAAGGACCCTGCGGTTTGAAAAGGGGCTTGAGAACGTCTATTTTATTCTCCTGACAGAAGGAAAGGAAGGAGACTCAAGTCCTGCTGGACCTGATAAAACCATTCTGGTTGTGGATGATAATCCCAACATCCGGGAGCTTCTCAGACAGGAGCTGGAGGCAGAGGGGTATCACATCCGGGAGGCTAGAGATGGCCGAGATGCTCTGACCCAGGTTAAGCAAGAAAGGCCGGATCTGATTATTTTGGATGTAAACATGCCGATCATGGACGGGTTCACCGCTTGTCGCACGCTTAAAGAGAATGAAGAGACACGGCTGATCCCTATCGTGATCATGACGGCTCTGGATGGAATGGAGGACCGGATCAAAGGAATCGAGGCGGGGGCCGACGATTTCCTCACCAAACCCATCAACCAGCGGGAGTTGAAGGCTCGTATCCACACGGCGCTCAAGTTTAAGCATACGGTGGACCGTAAACTTAACGAGCTTGGCCGGGTCAGAGATCACCTGGCCAAGTTCGTGCCGGAAGCGGTCAAGCGCCTCATCACGGCCAATCCTGAGGCGCCGGAGCTGGCCAAGAGGGATCGAGATGTCTCAGTGCTGTTCGTCGATATCAGCGGCTACACCCGTTTAAGCGAGCAGTTGCCTCCGGAGATCCTCAACGCCTTGATCGAGCGCTATTTTTCAAGCTTCCTGGATCATATCCATGCAGCAGGCGGGGATATCAACGAGACGGCTGGCGATGCGCTTATGGCGATCTTTCATGATGACGACATTCAAGCCCATGCCATGAAAGCGGTGGATGCTGCCCTTGATCTACTAGCTACAACTGAGATACTTAACCGGGAGAACAGTGAACATCCGCTAGCAGTTCATGTAGGCATCAACTCTGGAGTCGCCCTAGTCGGTTCGACGCGGTTCGAGGGGTTGCGAGGCACACGCTGGACCTTTACGGCCAGTGGCTCAGTGACGAACCTAGCGGCTCGGTTGGCTGCTGCCACCGAAGTTGGTCAGATCCTGGTGGGTCCTGAGACCGCACGACGTCTAGGGAATCAATATCGGCTGGAAGATCTCGGCCACCAATACTTTAAAAATATTACCGAGGCCATTGATGTTTACCGAGTTCTGGGCCGATTGTAAGCTTTCAAAGCTCGACAACCTTCTTGAATCCCATTACTATTTCTTACAAAAAGGCAGTGTCCTTTACCAAGGATAGATCCCGCGAGGATCTGGATACCGATGAGCTGCTAGCGCTTACTGTGGTTCTCCAAATATTCCGAAGGGGTACAAGCTTGAATTGAACTTTTTCCTTAGATCTCCAGCAAGTTGAAGATCGTGGTTACAGTTGGAAGTAATTGTACTGCGTTGAGAAAAGATTCCGTTACATCAAAATTAGTATCGTCTGTGTAAAAGTTGTGAATTACAAAAACGTCAGAATCAATAAAGATCATGGAATCGATTTCTGGAACGTTTTATTGCTTCATCGGCAGTCTTGAACGGAAGCTTTCCTCGAAGTTTTATGCGAAGCTGGTTTAGCCTTTTCCGGGCTTGTGTAGAAACCTTATTTGTGGCTACACGGGCATGTTGCTTACGGATTTCCCGGACCAGAGCAAGAAAATCAACCTCTGGCGTTTCAACCCTTTTGGAAAGTTCAGGCTTAACAGGAACAAGAATTAGCTTTTCGTCCTTCTGTTCCAGGATAAATTCTGTGTACTTTTCCAACTGTAAGTTTTTAAGGACAGAGGATGGGATTATCAATCGTCCTGAGGGATCTTTTTTGACCTGTATTGTTATGGTAGCAATCAACTATTATTCTATTAACCCATTTAAGTTGGAAGGAAGCTTACTTTTAACTTTAGAAAAATTCTAACCATGTAACCCCGTTTGCGCAAGTGTTTTTTGTACATATTGTCCCAATGATACGTGAGCTTTGTGCGATAAGGGGAGAATCATATTATGGATGATAGAAATACCCAACCCAATCACGAACGTGGCGTAGAGACCGGATTAATCCGACATCAGTAGAGAGGCTTTATGGTAAAAAAAATATTGATAGCAGATGACGAACCCCACATCAGACTCCTGTTAGGGCAAGCCCTTGAGGATTTTGAAGTTAAAGGAGTGGAAATACTCACGGCAAGCCATGGTAAGGAGGCCCTGGAAATTATTAAAACGAAGCGACCTCATTTAGTCTATTTGGATGCCATGATGCCCGAAATGAACGGGTATGATGTCTGTAATACCGTAAAGAATGAGTTAGAGCTTAGGGAGATTTATATTGTAATGCTTACCGCGAAGGGACAGGAGATAGATAAAAGGAAGGGGGCAGAAGTCGGTGCCGATATGTATATGACCAAACCGTTTGATCCGGATACGATCGTAGAAAAGACGGCGGAAATTTTGGGAATCAAGGTGTAAAAAGAATGCATAAAAGCCCCCGCTGGAAAAATTTCCTTGACAGTTTTAAAACAAATTAGTAGGAGTTACCCTCATAAGGGGAAGTTATAACCACGCTGAAGATCTCTGGGAGACGGGGGAAAGCGGTGGGCGCTCTTCTCCGGAGCCACAAATTTATATAAATACTTATGAAACGTAAAAGAGCCATCAACAGATGTATCATCGAGGCCTTTATTGTCCTATTAATGGCCGCCGGAATTTTCTGTTCGAGCGCTGACGCAAAGGAGGTGACTTACGAAGACCTGCTCAAGGCGGACCGCAATACTTCGGACTGGCTGATGTACAGTCGTACCTATGAGGGTCATCGTTACGTTAAGCTTAACCAGATCACGCCTGCTAACGTAAACCGGCTTCGCCCCGTGTGGGTATTTGCAACAGGGGGGGAGAACCGCGGTCTGGAGGCGACCCCGCTGATCCATGACGGCGTGCTCTACGTTGGAGCCGATCAATCTCG
>Ga0073934_10009939_pt1 | contig 11989 bp, 12 predicted proteins | sample LarsenN4metaG_FD_76834 | JGI IMG/M metagenome (GOLD analysis project Ga0073934, IMG submission 76834) | Hot spring sediment bacterial and archeal communities from British Columbia, Canada, to study Microbial Dark Matter (Phase II) - Larsen... ... | reverse complement strand
GCAAGGCCCTCAGCGATGCCGACCGCTGTATCGTCGACTTTCACGACGGCCGCGGCGGGCCAGACGTCCAGGTCGAGGAAGGTCTTGTACATCATCATTGGGCCAGGTCGACCCGACTTGAGGTCGCCCGCGCAGACGAGGTTGTCGGTGACAAGGCCTGCGGCGGTTGCGACCGGCAAGAGGCGCTCCATGATGTCGCGCGTGTAGCCGGTGGTGGATCCGATCTTGAGGCCGCGCGCGCGCAGGCTGGCGATCAGTTCGGGCACACCGGGGATCGGATCGGCGAAATCGGTCACGATGCTGGCATTGAGCGGAACGAAGACGTCGTAGATGCGGTCGACATCCTGGCAGGTGGGGGGCGCACCGTGCGCCGATGTCCAGCGGGCGGCGATGCCGGGGTCGGTCAGAAGCGCGTTGATGTGGTCCCACTTCGGCCGCCCCATCGGCCCGCGCGCTTCAGCGACGGTGATCGCAACGCCAAACTGTTCGAATACCTTGACGAACGCACCCATGGGCGCAAGCGAGCCATGATCTATGATCGTGCCGGCCCAATCAAAAACGACGGCTTTGACGGTCATACCGAAGCTCCTCGCGTAGGGCTGCCGAAAAGGTCACCGACGACTTCCTCTGCTATGGCAAAGGCGGTCGAGGCGCCGGTACCGCTGGTTATGACGACCAGGCGAATGGCGTCCGAGGGGCGGTCGATCAGCATCAGGCGGTCGGCGGCCGAGGCGTAGGTGCCGGTCCAGCGTTCGGTCACCGTGCGTCCAGGGATATCCAGGACGAGGTCGAGTTCTTCGAGAATGAGGTCGTCGACGGCTGTCGGCGCGAACGGGTCGACGGTTTCGCCGTAGTGGTGGCTGTCGCCGACGACAAGCGAACCATCCGCCGATTGCACGGCGATGAGGTGGATGCCGTTCGCGAGGTGGGCGGCTTGCTCCGCTTCCAGGCGGGCTTTGAGCGCGGCTGCTTCGGGCAATTCGGCGTAACCGAGATAACGAACGAGGCCGAGGTCCGACATGACGGCGGCACCCAGCTTCATCGAAGCGGCGGGGCGAACACGCATCATGTGCAGCTTGCACGTGGTCAGGTTGTAAGCCGCGATCCGCTCGGGGAAAAGTGTCAGGAAATCGTGACCGGGACAAACGATGGCGCACTCAGCGTGCACCGTTCCGCCTGTCGTTTCGATCCTGGGCGGGTCAACGTCTTTGACATGGGCGGAGCGGAGAAAGGTGACGCTATGTGCAGCTTCGAGCCAAGCCGCCAAGCGCGGGATGGCGTCGCGGCTTTCGACGCGGAGTTCGTGCGGCGACCACAGAGCGCCCATGAGGGCGCCGCGGCGAAGGGCCGGTACATGCTCAACCGCAGCGGCTGGTGTCAACACGTTGCATTCTCTGCCCATTTCGGTTTCGGTAAAGGCCTCGAGCACGTCGCGCGCTTGCGGGCGGCGGGCGGCTACGACGAGGCCCGCATGCTCGACACGGATACCGGCTTTCGGTGCGACTTCGGCCCAGACGTCGCGCGAGCGCATGGCGCGCTGCCAGCACGCGCCGGTCTGCTGCCCAGTGACGGTGACGAAACCGAAGTTGCGGATCGAGGCACCGTTGGCCTGAGCGTCCCGATCGATCACAACAACACGCTTTCCAAGGCGAGCGGCAGCGAGCGCGTGGGCAAGGCCAACGATCCCGGCACCGATGATCGCTACGTCGTACGAGGTCGAGGCGGTGGGAAAGGTCACGGGGCGAACTTTTGATGGTGGAACGTTAAGCGGTGGCACCAAAACTGCGGTCGCAGATCAGTCCGCGTGCGAAGAACCTCCATACCCGCGCGACCGTTGCGGCAAAGACCGTCGCTAGAGCCTTGGCGTTGGCAGGCGCGACGTCGCCTTGCATGGTGAGGATGGTGACGGAGACGTGATTTTTGTTACGCGATTATGACAGGACGAACGCCTAGACCTTCGCCAGTGCGTTGAGAGCGATCGGCGTTTTCAAGGCGAGTGGCTGCAAGCTCCGCCATCGCCCTACGGGTTAGGGGCTTCCTTTGCGACCCGGCAACTGAATCTGCTGTCTCCCGCGACCGATGGCATCTGCAGGATGCAATACGTCCCAGAGCAACGTTCGAGAGCAACGCTGGGAAGGGCCAGGAGCTGTCTGCGTCTCAGAGAGGCGTCAGCTTCATCGGTGCAGCATTTTTCTCATGCTCAATCGGTTTTGGACCACCGCCGCTCCGAACCGCTCGTAGAACGCGATCCCACGCGCATTATCCATCTTGACGTGCCAATCGATCCGACATGCCCCTGCCGCCCTGGCTTCGGTCTCTATCCAGGACATCAGGGCCCGCCCAAGTCCCGCACTCCGACAATCCGGCAAGACGAATAACTCCTTGAGTTCGATTTGCGTCCAACGCTCCGGACGCGGGTCGCTCATCGAGAGAAATCGGGCAACCGCAGCGAGGCCGATTGCGCGATCGTCATCGCTCCAGAGAACAGCCAATCGGTGTGGCGTCTCTGGTTCCAGAAGTCTGGCCACGTGACGCTCGACGACTTCACAGGTTGGCTCAGGCGCCTCTGGGGTGTCATGCTTGTACAGAGCAATTAGCAGGGGCACGAGGGAAATGGCGTCACCCGCTTTCGCCCAAGCAATCCGAAATGACTTCATGGAGAACGTGCTCCGAGAAGCCGTAGGTCGGCGCCGAGCTTAATCAACAGCCTTCCGCCTTCCGATTGAACGCCGAGAACACAGACCGGATAACCGCCAGCGGCAGCGCGACAGCGACCTACTCGAACAGATAACCATAGTTCTTATGCGTCCGAATCATGTCCCTGCCCTTAGGGAAGCGGATGGCCTTACGAAGTCGGCCAACATAAACGTCGATTGTTCGAGGATCGAGGCCCCGACGAGGGTCAGAGACGATAGCCAGGAGCTGCTCCCTCGAAAAAACCACTCCCGGGTTCGTGATCAAGAAGACCAAAAGACTGTATTCGGCGGGTCTTAGATGTACCGACCGCGACCTGTACCGGACAAGGCGCTTGGCCAAATCCACTGACAGGTGCCCGTACTGTACCATGCACTGCAATTGCGCATCGGCATCCGACGGTAGATTCGGTGCGTGATCCTCCATTGCCGTGACACGGACGGCCCTGCTCATATAATCCGCCGCCGGACGTAAGCCGTGATCCACTCGCTCACGGTAACCGTCGCCAATATGATCAGCAGAATGACGCTTACTTGCGGCCATGCAAGCGTGTTTAGCGAAGCCTCCAGCGCAAGCCCAAGGCCACCTGCTCCGACTAGTCCAAGTACCGTAGACTCGCGGATGTTTATGTCCCATCGGAAAACCGAGATGGTTGCAAACGACGGCAGGATCTGCGGAACGATCCCGTAAACAATCACTTGCGCTTCCGACGCCCCCGTAGCACGGATGGCCTCGACCTGCCGCTCGTCGATCTCCTCGATGGCCTCATAGAGCAGCTTGCCGATGAAGCCTACGGAACGTAGCGCGATGGCGATAATCCCGGCGAGCACCCCTGGACCCAGTACCGCAACGAGCAGAAGGCCCCAAATCAGGGCATTGACGGACCGCGTAGCCACAATGATCAGCAAAGCGAGCGGCCGTAGGAGTAACGTGCTTGGCGTGGTATTGCGCGCGGCGAGGAACGCCAGAGGCGTAGCGATGAATAAGGCAATCGCGGTGCCGAGTGTGGCGATATTGATCGTATCCCAGAGCGGCCGCCACAGACTACCGGCGTAGCTCCAGCGCGGTGGCAACATGCGGCCGAACAAATCTGCTGCCTGCCGTGGCGCATCCTCGACGAAGGCCCAGATCGTATCGGCCGTCATGACACGCCAGCAGAAAATCGTAAGAGCGACGAGGGCTAACCACGCGAACCACTCCACCAGCCGCTGCTGGCGGGTTTTCAGCTCCCAGTCGCCGACGCGACCCTCTGGCGTGCGCGTCACTGGCATCTCATGCGAACCTCTTGCGGATCCAGCCTGATCCGTATTCGCACGCGAGTACGACTGCGATGATGAGGATGAGGATCGCTGCGGCGCTGTCAAATTCGTAGCGGTCAAGGGCTGTATTGAGTGTCGCACCGATACCGCCAGCGCCGACGATGCCGATCACGGAAGATTCGCGGAAGTTGATATCGACCTTGTATGCCGTCAAGCCAACTAGGCGCGGGATCACTTGGCTCGCAACGGCGTAATCGATCACTTGCCAGAAACCCGCTCCGGTCGCGCGAATGGCCTCGACCTGCCTCGGCGCGATTTCCTCGATATCATCCGCGAGCAGCTTCGAGAGAAAACCGATCGTCGAAACCGTCAGCGTCAGGAACCCGGCGAAGGGGCCAAATCCAAACATGGCGACGAAGAAGATCGCGACGATGATATCCTGCAACGCACGCGAAACTGCGATAACTCCACGACAGAAGCCGTAAAGCCACCAGGGCGCTATGTTGCGAGCGGCGCCGAGACCGAAGGGAACCGCAAGGACTACACCGGCGACGGTCGCCGTGACCGTCATGGTAAGGCTCTCGATAAAGCCCTGCTGGATGTCGCTCCAACGCGCGGTAAAGTTTGGCGAGAGAAACCCTTCGAACAACCGACCCGCTCGTATCAAGCCTTCGGCGACCCTAGTCCAATTCACATCGATGGAATTGAAAGCAAGGTACAAGTACGTGCAGATGGCGAGGGTCAGCAGCCATCGCGCCGCGGTCCCCTCGATCAGGCGGGGTGGCGCCCATTTTCGCCGCAGCGTCGACGGCGTATCGACAGCCCTCCTCATCGTATCTGCGGTCATTGGGCCGCCTCGACCTTAGGCCCGACGGACACCTCCAACAAACGCGCGGAGGAAGCGGCGCCCTCGTCCGTCGCCTCCTCATCGGCATGGCTGGCTGCATTGGCAGTCCAGTCTTCCTCGCCGTAGATCGTAGTCAGCACCTCCGCGGTGAGGCCGGACGCAGGACCATCATAGACGATGCGGCCGCCGTTCAGCCCGACAATGCGTGGCAAGAATTGCTGCGCAAGCCCGACATCGTGTATATTGACGATGGCGGCGAGGCGATGCTCTGAGCACAATTCCGTCAGAAGTCGCATTACCGATCTTGAGGTTTTGGGGTCCAGGCTGGCAGTGGGCTCGTCGATCAGAAGAAGTTCCGGTTTCTGTGCCAGCGCACGCGCGATGCCCACGCGTTGGCGTTGGCCGCCGGACAGGGCATCCGCCCGCTTGTCGATATGATCGATAAGACCCACACGTTCGAGCAGAGCGATCGCGTCCTCGATGTCCGCCTGCTTGAATCGCCGGAACCAGCTGGCCCAGAAGCCTGTATAGCCGAGCCGTCCAGATAGGACGTTCTCCATCACAGTTAGGCGCTCGACCAACGCGAACTCCTGGAAGATCATGCCAATGCGACGCCGCAGCTGACGCAGCGCCGAGCCACGCGTCGCGGTCACATCGATCTCGCCGAGCCAGACTTTACCACTCGTCGGCTCCACGAGCCGGTTAACGCAGCGGATTAGCGTCGACTTGCCGGCTCCCGAAGGCCCGATCAGTCCGATGATTTCGCCGGGCCCGACGGAGAGAGAGACGCTGCGCAATGCAGCGTCTCCCGTTTTGTAGCGCTTGGTCAGTGCCTCGATGCGCAGCATGGTGAATGTCCTACGAGGCGGAGCCGGTTAGCGCTTCACTTGCAAGCGTAGTTCACACCCATCGCCGCGTCGATCTCCCGGACAACTTTCCACTTGTCCTTGAAGGAGATCTCGACAAACTTCTCCTGCGGCGGCTCGGACTTCTCGAATTCCTTGAGAAGCTCACTGCCCTCCCACTTGAAGGTGAAGAACGCTTCTTTGATCTTCGCCTGCAGCTCAGGCTTCAAATTGTACACAACGCCGTAGCCCGAAGTCGGGAAACGCTCGGACTCATAGATTACTTTGATCTGGTCGCGCTTGACCACGCCGCGACCGATCATGCGGTCCATCACGGACGACGCGATGGATGCGGCCGGATAATCCTTGTTCGCGACGCCGAGGATGGAATTGTCGTGCTTGCCGGAGAACACCGGCTCATAGTCTTTCTTCGCTTCCATCTTGAACTGGTCGCGCAACAGCGCGGATGGTGCCTTGAATCCGGAGTTCGACGTCTCGGACGTAAAGGCGAGCTTCTTTCCCTTGATGTCTTCGATCTTTTCAATACCGGAACCCGGATAGGTGATGAACTGCATCCGGTATCCGAACTCGTCCGCCTTCGAGGCCATCATAGCGAACGGACGGAAGCCTGCGCAGGCGACTGCGATTGGGTTCGAGCCGGTGTTGAAGGCCGCGATGTGCAGACGACCCGCCCGCATCGCCTCGATCTGGGCGGCATTCGACTGGACGGGGAAGAACTGGACCTTCTTTCCCGTTACCGTCTCCATGTGCTTCAGGAAGCCTTCCCAGACCTTGGCGTAGACGGCAGGGTCTTCGACCGGAGTGTAGGCGAATACCAGCGTCGCTGGATCGATCAGATCCTTGGGGTCCGTAGGAATGTCGGCGAGCATATCGCCGTCAGTGTCCTTGTAGCGCGAATCGAGCGCTGCGGCAGGGCCGATTGCTGCAAAAGTGGTCGCCGAGGCAAACAGCAAGGCGGCGAGCTTCGTCAGAAGTCCTGTCATGTTTCCCACTCCGAAGTTGGCTCCGGCCGGCATATGATTGTTTTGTGACACGTGATGCAGGGTCGGCTGGAGAAATCGTCGCATCTGGCCGCCATTGCCTGTCGCGCCGTCTCGCGATGCGAGACCGCGGGACGGGCCGCACGACGCAGCAGCCGTCCTAAACTCTACCTCGTGACCTTGAGCACTCTGTCGGAGCGTGTGAGACGGAGGCAGCCGACGAAAACCATTTGCTTCGCGATGATGCCACTCGACCTTATGAGACGACCCGCCCGAACCACTTGTCGGACAGGCTCTGACAGGCTGTCACAATACTGAAATGCTGCTCCTCCACTGGTCAAGCTCCCGGGATCGAAGGAGGAAGAACGTCGTGAAATCGGCACTCAAATTGCTCTCCATTGCTGCGATCAGCGCGACCATCTCGACAGCTGCGCTGGCACAGACGAAGCTGTCGATCTACACCGCCCTCGAAAACGACCAGCTTGCCCCCTTCAAGGCGGCGATCGAGAAGGCGACAGGCGTCCAGGTCGACTGGGTGCGCGACTCGACCGGCGTGATCACCGCTCGCTTCCTTGCAGAGAAGGCATCCCCGAAGGCCGACATGGTGCTCGGTCTCGCAGCTTCCTCGCTGCTGCTTTTCGAGAAGGAGGGCCTTCTCGAGACCTATAAACCGGCAGCGGTCGCTTCTCTGAAACCGGCCTTCACCGACCCGACCGAGCCCTACACTTGGACCGGCATGGATGCATTCCTCTCGGTCGTTTGCTTCAACAAGCCCGAGGCTGAAAAGCGCAAGGCTGCGCTACCGACGTCTTGGCAGGACCTGACAAAAGCCGAGTTCAAGGACCAAGTGGTGATGCCGCACCCGGCGTCCTCGGGAACCGGTTATCTGACGGTTGCTGCATGGATCCAAATCATGGGCGAAAAGGCCGCCTGGGATTTCATGGACAAGTTGCATCAGAACATCGCTGTCTACACGCACTCTGGCTCGGCTCCTTGCGTACAAGCAGCTAAGGGTGAGCGCATGGTCGGCATCGGGTTCGACATGCGCGGCGCCAGGGAAAAGACGAACGGCGCGCCAATCGAGATCGTGCTGCCGAAAGAAGGTGCGGGCTGGGACATGGAAGCGACCGCCATCGTCAAGGGCACCAAAAATCTCGAGGCAGCCAAGAAGGTGGCCGACTGGATTGCTTCGAAGGAAGCGAATGAACTCTACGGCAAGTTCTACGCGATCGTTGCCCACAGCGACGTGAAGGCGGCGCCCCCGAACTACCCCGCCAATGCCGAGCAGGCGATGGTGAAGAACGACTTCGCGTGGATGGCGGCCAACCGCGAGCGTATTCTGGCCGAGTGGGTCAAGCGCTACGAGTCGAAGGCCCAGCCTAAGAACTGATCGGCCTTTACTCGTCGATCAACGGCGGAGGGAGGGTGTCGCCCCTTCCCTCCTGCCGGTCGAAACCCTCAGACACAACAAGCGGCCGGTACGCAAGACCCGTCAGGGATGCCTCGGCCCATCGTGTGCTCTTCGCAACGTCCAGGGTGAGTATGGCCACACCATCCGTCGCTTTGCATCAGGCTGTTGAAGCTTCAAGCGACAGTGTGCTCGCAGCGGCTCCGTCGCCGCCGGTACATGTCCGAATTGTCAACGTTTCGAAGCGCTTCGGAGCCTTCCAAGCCTTGAAGGCCGTCGACCTGGAAATCTTCCGCGGGGAGTTCGTCTGCTTCCTTGGGCCGTCAGGGTGTGGCAAGACGACTTTACTCAGGGCTATCGCCGGTTTGGACCCGCAGACCGACGGGCTCATTTTCATGGGCGAAAGAGACGTTTCGAGTCTGCCACCCGCAGACCGCGATTTCGGGATCGTTTTCCAATCTTACGCTCTGTTTCCCAACCTGACTGTTGCAGCGAACGTCGGTTATGGGCTGGTTAATCGCCGGCTGGGTCGCAAGACCATAAATGAACGCGTCGCCGAACTGCTCGCAACCGTCGGACTGGCCGACCAGGCCGCCAAGTACCCTGTACAGCTTTCGGGCGGGCAGCAGCAGCGGGTCGCCCTCGCCCGAGCGCTCGCGACGTCCCCGTCGCTGCTCCTTCTCGACGAGCCACTGTCGGCGCTCGATGCGCGTGTCCGCGTGCGCCTCAGAGACGAGCTCAAGTCGCTCCAACGCCGTCTCGGCCTGACCACCATAATGGTCACACACGATCAGGAAGAAGCCATGGGACTGGCTGATCGGATCGTCGTGATGAACCGAGGCGAGATTGAACAAGTCGGCTCGCCCAGCGAAATCTACTCGCGACCTCGCACCGCCTTCGTGGCGGACTTCATCGGGACGATGAACTTCTTCGACGCCTTTGTCGCCGGGTCCCACCAACTACAGATCGGATCGCTTGTTCTCGAAACCCGGGAAGCCATAAGCGCCGCGAACGGCCAGAGAGTACGAGCAGGCTTCCGACCTGAAGAACTGAAAATCGCTGAGCCTGGCAGCGGAAGCGCACTCGTCGGCCGCGTCCGTGACATCGGCTTCCACGGCGGGTTCTGCCGAATTGGGCTGGAACTCGACGGCGAGCCACTGGTCCAATTGGCAGCCGACGTGCCTGCCCAACGACTTCGGGGCATGACACTGGCAGTGGGCCACCCCGTTGCGTTCTCTATCCCGCCGGAACACGTGCACGTCTTCGGTTGACGATATCCACCGCCGTCGAGGTCGGAGCCAATGGCCACCGCTGGAACACTCAGCAAGGAATCTTCCGACGCTGTGAGCGGCAGCTCAGCACGATCGAGAGCGCTTTCCGATGGGTTCATTCTCGGATTGATCACGGCCCTGCTGCTGATCTGGCTTCTTGTCATTGTCGCCGCACCTCTCGCAACGTTGCTCGTCAAGAGCGTGCAGAACAACAAAGGCGAATTCGTCGGACTTGCCAATTACGCGACCTACTTTGCGACACCGACGCTCGTCGCATCACTCTGGAACAGCTTCTGGATCGCCACCCTCTCGACCGCCATCGTCGTTCCGCTTGCTTTCGTTTATGCCTATTGTCTCAAGCGGACGTGCATGCGGGCCAAGACAATTTTCCTATCGGTCGCACTGCTCCCGATTTTCGCGCCCTCTCTGTTGTCGGCCGTCTCGCTCATCTACATCTTCGGCAATCAGGGCTTCCTGAAATCATGGCTGATGGGAGCCGAGATTTACGGCCCTCTCGGTATCGTCATCGCACAGGTGTTCTACTGCTTTCCCCACGCTGTGCTGATCTTAACCACCGCGCTGGCACTGGCAGACCAGCGCCTCTACGAGGCAGCAAACGCACTCGGAACAAGCCGTATCAGGACCTTTCTGACAATTACGCTGCCGGGCGCCAAATATGGGCTGGTCAGTGCAACGTTCGTGATCTTCACGCTGGTCATCACCGATTTCGGCATCGCCAAGGTGATTGGCGGACAGTTCAACGTGCTCGCGACCGATGCCTACAAGCAGGTTGTGGGCCAGCAGAATTTCGAGATGGGTGCCGTCGTCGGGTTCGTTCTGCTGGTCCCTGCACTGGCTGCTTTCGCGATCGACCGCGTCATTCAGCGTCGCCAGGTTTCGCTCCTCTCCTCACGGGCCGTACCCTTGGAACCGAAGCCCAACTTTGTGGGTGACGCGATTGCGACCGTCTACTGCGTGTTCATCGGCGGTCTTATCGTTGGCGTGATCGGCGTTGCTGTTTGGGCGTCATTCATCACCTACTGGCCCTATAACCTCACCTTGTCTCTTAGAAACTACAACTTCGCCGAGTTCGAAGCCGCCGGTTGGGCGCCCTACTGGAACTCGATCGCGATGTCGTCGTTGGTGGCAGTGCTCGGCACGGTGATTATCTTTGTCGGCGCATACATTGTCGAAAAGGCACGTGGCCTTCCCACTGCGCGCAATCTCATCCAATTCCTCGCGATGGTGCCGATGGCGGTGCCAGGCCTCGTCATCGGCCTTGCGTACGTCTTCTTCATCAATGCCCCCTGGAACCCGCTCGGCTTCCTCTACGGCACAATCGCGGTATTGGCGATCAATTCGATCGCCCATTTCTACACCGTGGCCCACATTACGGCAGCAACCGCGTTGAAGCAGATTGATCCCGAATTCGAATCCGTTGGAGCGTCCTTGAAAGTACCGGTCCACACCACTTTCCTGCGCGTGACCGTGCCCATTTGCACGCCGACCCTTCTCGATATCGCCGTCTATCTGTTCGTCAACGCAATGACGACGGTGTCAGCGGTGATTTTCCTCTATGGCGCCCATACTAAGCTCGCTGCCATCTCGATCGTTCACATGGACGAAGCTGGAATGTCGGCAGCGGCGGCAGCGATGGCGACACTGGTCCTGTTGACGGCTCTTGCAGTCAAGCTCGCTCACATCTTGCTTGATCGGCTGGTCTTCGGCCGACTGCAGGCGTGGCGGGGTCGATAGGCACGTTGTGCCCGAGCCCCTTGCTTGCTTACGCCGACTCTGACGCTGCGGCTTTTCTTGGCCGTCACCGGTTTTCTATTGTCCGCCACGGCTGCGGTTGATCCTCGGTGGCCGCCTGCCTAGGGCGCTTTCATGCCAGGAGGAGTCCACCGACGTCGATGAGATTGTGAGCCGCGTCCGCTAGGAGGGTGAGCGAACCGCTGTAGAAGCCGAACCCTGCCTCAATAAGCACATATGCAGTATTGATCCCTGCGCCGACCGCGAATGCCATCCCGAAATCGGTCCTGGCAGCGACGTGGCTGGCGTGAGCATGCCTCACGCTTTTCTCCGGATCACGCCTTCGAGCATCGTGGCGGCCGCGATGGTATTGGATATCGTGCCGAACTTACGACCATTGTCGTGAAGGAGCTCAAGGCGCCGATCGGTTTCGTCGGTGTCGACGACGAGTTCATAAGTGATCGAGACCATCTTGGGCGGCTTGTCTTGCCGTTCGCCGCGAAGCGTCACCTCAATTCCTCGAAAGGCGAACTTGAGGAGTGGGGCAACTCGCTCGATGCCTTTGATCATGCACGCAGCAAGCGAGGCAAGCAGCAGCTCGGCCGGGTTGAAGGCATCAGCCCTGCCACTTACGAAGTGGTCCGAAAAGAAGGGCGTGAAGCCGCTGGGACGTCTCGTCACTTGGGGCATCGGCGCCGTCGAGCCCGGCATGTTTGGGCTGGGGCCCGTCCCGGCCGTCAAGCAGGCCCTGGATCGCGCCGGCTGGAAGATCGGCGATGTCGGGCGCTTCGAAATCAATGAAGCGTTCGCGGCGATTGCCCTGGCAGTGATGCGCGACGTCGGCCTGCCAGAGGATGTGGTGAATGTCGAGGGTAACTCGATCGCACATGGTCATCCGATCGGCGCCACCGG
>Ga0073934_10009938_pt1 | contig 11990 bp, 7 predicted proteins | sample LarsenN4metaG_FD_76834 | JGI IMG/M metagenome (GOLD analysis project Ga0073934, IMG submission 76834) | Hot spring sediment bacterial and archeal communities from British Columbia, Canada, to study Microbial Dark Matter (Phase II) - Larsen... ... | reverse complement strand
TTTCCCGGAGGCGTTGCGCAAGCGTGCGCGCGAGCCGGAAGCGGCCGCCGCGATGCAGCGCGAGCGTGAGTTGTTCGAGGCGCGCCGGCAGTCGCTGAATCGTTCGCTGGCGTTGCTTGACCAACAGCAACGTGAATTGCTCGAGCGCATCAAGGGACTCGAACTGCAGGTGAAGGGCGAATCGGAAGCGCGCGACCTCGCCCGGGAGGAACTCGACTCCTACGTGGCGCTGGCGGAATCGGGAGCCGTGTCGCAATCGCAGTTGCTGGCCGCCAAGCGGCGCCAGGCCGATTACGACGTGCGCGTCGGTGACCACATGGCCGAGATGGCTGCGGCGCGTCAGTCCCTGACGGACCTGCGCCTGCGCGTGGAGTCGCTGCGCAATGAATTCCGTGATAACGCCAACGGCGAGCTGGTTAAAGTGGAGACTCAGCTGGTCGACGTGCGCGAGCGCCTGCGTCCGAGCAGCGATGCCGCCCAGCGCCTGCAGGTGACGGCGCCGGTGGACGGCATCGTGGTCAACTCCAAGGTGCACACGGTCGGTGGCGTGCTCGGTGCCGGCGAGGTGCTGATGGAAATCGTGCCCGCAGACCAGCCGCTGCAGGTCGAGGCGCGCATCCCGCTCGATGCCATCGCGCAGGTGGCGCCGGGCCAGCAGGCCAACATCCAGTTCACCGCCTTCCGGCAGCGCATCACGCCGATGGTTGCGGGCACCGTCACCTATGTCTCAGCCGACATGCTCGATGACCCGCAAACGCAAACCAGTTATTACCTCGTCAACCTGGCGGCGGAGGTGCAGGCCCTGCGTGATGCCGGCATCGACAAGCTGGTGCCCGGCATGCCGGCAGTGGCGTACATGCGTACGCGGCCGCGCACGATGATGGAGTACCTGCTGGAGCCGGTCACCGACGCCATGCAACGCAGCTTCAGGGAGCAATGATCGCCGCCATGCGTGTTCTCTTCGTTCACCAGAATTTTCCTGGCCAGTACCTGCACCTCGCGCCGGCAATGGCTGCGCGCGGCCACAACGTCAAGGCGTTCACCATCCAGCAGCATCCGGCGCCGAAGGGTGTGCAGGTCATCAAGTACACGCCGCAACGCGGTTCCAGCAAGAACATCCACCCCTGGGTCACGGACATCGAGACCAAGGTCATCCGCGGTGAAGCTGCGGCGGGCGTAGCGATGGCGCTGCGCAAGCAGGGCTATATCCCGGACCTGATCTGTGCGCACGCGGGCTGGGGTGAATGCCTGTTTCTCAAGGATGTCTGGCCCGAGTCGAAGATGCTCACCCTGTTCGAGCTGCACTACCAGGTGCATGGCGGCGACGCCAGCTTCGATCCCGAGTTCTCCAGCGATGACGCGCGCAACCGCATGCGCCTGCGCATGAAGAACGCCAACAGCCTGCTCAACCTCGATGTTGCCGATCACGGTGTCAGTGCAACGCGCTTCCAGTGGTCCACGCTGCCGGAGATCTACCGGCCACGGGTGTCGGTCATACACGAAGGCATCGACACGCAAACGATCTGCCCGGATGCCGGCGCGCAACTCACCTTGCCCTCCGGGCAGGTGCTGACCCGCGCAGACGAGGTGATCACCTTCGTCGGCCGCAACCTCGAGCCCTACCGCGGCTACCACGTCTTCATGCGCGCCTTGCCGGAGATCCTCCGCCGGCGCCCGAAGGCGCAGGTCGTGATCGTCGGCGGCGATGGCGTCAGTTACGGCAAGGCGGCGCCGGAAGGCACCACCTGGAAGCAGATCTTCTTCGACGAGGTGAAGGACCAGCTCGACATGAGTCGCGTCCATTTTCTCGGCATGTTGCCGCGCGACCAGTTCACCCGGATGTTGCAGGTCTCGAGTGCGCACATCTACCTGACGTACCCCTTCGTGCTTTCGTGGTCGATGATCGAGGCGATGGCTTGCGGCGCGCTGGTGATCGGCTCGTCCACCGCACCGGTGATGGAAGTGCTCGAGGACGGCCGCAACGGCCTGCTGGTGGATTTCTTCTCGCGCGAGGAAATCTGTCACGCGATCGACCGGGTCATGGAGCACCCGGACCGCATGCAGGCGTTGCGTGACGCCGCGCGGCGCACGGCGGTGGAAGGCTATGACCTGATGTCCGTTTGCCTGCCGAGGCAGGTCGCGCTGGCCGAGGCCGTCGCTGCCGGGAAGACCCCGCCGGCCTGACGCGGCAACGCGGCGGCGTGTTGCGCGCGCGTTACTTGCGCACGGCTTCCAGCACCCGGAAGCGCGTGGATTCGCTGACCGTCCGGCAGTTGCCGAACGCCGCCTCGATGACGGGCACGTACTTCAGGTGCGCGTTGGCCACGATGCGCAGCCGGCCGCCCGGTTTCAGAAACCACTTGGCATCGGCGATGAACTTCTCGGTGAAGCGGTAGTCCGTGGCGATGCCATCGTGGAATGGCGGATTGCTGATGATCCAGTCGAAGGTGCCCTTGACCTCACTGAAGCCGTCGCTGGCGTAGACGCGCGCCTTCAGCTTGTTCTCCCGCATCGTCCAGTCGCTGGCGGTGACCGCCATGGCATGGCTGTCCACCATCTCCAGTTCGATGCCCGGGTTGCGCAACTTCAGCGCGGCACCGATGACGCCGGCCCCGCAGCCCATGTCGAGCACGCGGCCGGACAACGGCGCGGCCAGCGTTTCCAGCAGTTCGGCGCTGCCTTCATCGAGCCGGCCGGCGCTGAACACGCCCGGCAGCGACGCCACCGCCAGGCTTTCCCGGCCGGTGTCGATGGCCAGCACTTCCAGCCATTCCTCGAGGTTGAACGGGGCGCCGGCAGAGCGGGGCGCCAGCGTGAGCAGTTGGCAATGTCTGGCGCTGTCGAGCTTTTCCAGGGCAATGCCGGCGGCGCGCAAGCGCTTCTCGGTTGCCCGGATGCCGCCCTTGTTCTCGCCGACCAGCAGGACCAGGCCACCGGCGTCCAGCCGCGACCGCGCCATGAAGAGGAGGAAATCGGCGAGCGCGCGTTCCTTCGGATGGAACACCACCACCGCGCTGGCGCGTTCGTCGCCGGGAATCACCGCGCCCCAGGTCACCGCAACCCGTTGCGCCTGCAGGGCCCGGGCGTCGGCCATGTCCTGGGTAAAGGCGGTCACCTGCAGGTCGGGCCGCGCCGCCAGGGCACGGACGAGCCCGTCGCCGGGCGGGTTGATCAGCAGCATGTGGCCGGCCGGCAGCCGGTCGAGGTTGCGCAGGAGCAATTGGCTGGTGGCGTTCAGCATCGGGGGTTCGGTCAGCGGGCGGATCGGCGGGGCGGCAAGTATAGGCGGGGCGCGGGCTGCGCCCCGCCCATCGGAAACGGGTACTAGACAGTTTTTCGGGCCACCTAGAATATCGGCTGACCCGCCCGGGCCAGCCCGGCGTCATCGCGCGGACAAAAACAATAAACGAGGTTGCGCCCATGCCCCTTCAGCCTGCGCCGCGAGCCGCGCTCCTCCTGCTTCCGCTGCTGTTGTCGGGGTGTGTGGACGAGCCTTCGGCCAAACTCGACGGCGCCATCGTCAAGGGCATCACCGCGAACGCGGTCATCACCGCCACCGACGCGGACGGCAACGTCCTCGCAACCGGGCTGAGCGATGCCCAGGGCGGCTATTCCCTCACGCTGCCCGGTGGCTATTCCGGTGGCGTGCAGTTGAGCGCCAGCGTGTCTTCCGCACCCGGTGTCGAAACGGTTTCCCGCTGCGACGCCTGGTCCGGTTGCGGCACGTTCGCCGCCGCCTCGGCCGCGGACGTCGATGGCGACCTTGTCGTGGATTTCGGCGAATGGTTCCCGACGCCGGCGGATTTCAACCTGCGCGCCGTGGCGGTTGCCGAGGCGGGCACGTTGCAGGCGGTGAACCTGTCGCCGCTGAGCACGCTGGCGGCCGACTGGGCTGTCAGCGGCGATTTTCCGCAAGGCCTCGACGCCCGCAGCGCCGCCGGCGCCAACGAGCGCGCGGCGCAACTCTTCGGGCTCTCCGCCGATGACCTGCGCCTGCCGGCCGGCGACATCACCGATCCCCTCTGGGTGAACCTGGCCAGCACCAGCCAGCTCAAGGCAGCGCTGTCGCATGCGGTCATCGCCGAGATTTCCGCGCGCTACATGCTCAACCCGCAGTCCGTCATCGGCCTGCTGTCGAACAGTTTTGTCGAGAACGAGGGACGCATCCTGCAGGCCGACACCGGCCCGAGCGCCAACGTGGCGATGCTGCTCGGCATCATGCGTGAGCTCGCGCAGTCCATCGACATGCCCGAGGCAAAGCGCACGCTGATCCTCGCTGACATCGATGCACAGGCCGCCGGGCTCGTCGTCGGCGAACTGACCGGTTACCGCGAAGTCACCGTCGATGAAGTGCTGCTGAAACTGGGCCCCATGGGCGAGCAGTTACAGGAACTGCGCACGCTGGCCGGGCTGAACGATTTCGAGTCTTTCCTTGATGACCAGGAGCCGTATTTTTCCTGGCTGTGGAGCGAGGACAACCTGAAGATCGTCCCGCTCGGCGCGGAGGTGGTGCTGTACTCGCTCGTTGCCTCGGTGATGCTCGACGGCCTGTCGGCGGCCAGCGGGCCGGTGACCATCCTGAGCGACAACTGCGGCTTCACCATGGTTCTCGACCCGGCGGCCAAGACCCTGCGCTGGCACGGCCCGCGTTTCGGGCAGGTGACGGACATCACCGTCGGGCTCACCGGCCTGCAGGCGGGCCTGCTGACCAACGAATTTGATTTCAGCATCGTCGGCTCGCTGTCCAACCCGGCCGCCTCGGGTGCCATCGACGGTACCCTTTCCGTCGATTTCGGTGACACCGATTTCCAGCCGCTGCTGGACGCCATTTCCTCGGGCAACGCCGCGTCCTTCCAGCAGGCGCTGCACGATCTCGCGTATTCGCTGGAAATGACCGCGGCGCTGAACGGCGAGGCACAACTCGTGCGTGCCGGCAACCTCGACCCGGCGCAGGTGCTCGGCGGCGATGTCTCGCTGGTGGGTTCCATCGACCTCGGCGCGCTGCCCGGTGAAACGATCGCGACGCTGGTGGTTTCAACGCTGAACGTCGAATTGCCGAACGGGGCTCGCCTCTACGGGCTGGACAACACGCCGGTCGTCACGGTGAATGTCGCGGATGACGCCACGGTGCTCATCGATGGCGCCGCGGAAGGCTTCGGCATCCCGACGGCGTTCGGCCACGCGGAAGGGCGGCTGACCAACGCGCGTTCGCTGTTCGAGCATGTGCGCGGCATTCTCGCGGGTGCGCTCGCCGGCAACAGCACGGACCTTCCCGACCTTGTCACCTCGCTGTTCGAATTCGACTTCTCGCAGCTGTCCGCCAGCGGCGAGGCACTGGTGACGATCCCGGCGCTGGGCCATGAATACCGCGCGGAACTCGACGACCTCACCGTCACCGTGTTCCAGCCTTTCAGCACCGACGTGGCGATGACGGCAACGGCTGATCCGCAGAACCTCGCCATTCACTACATGCTCGGCGACGAGCCCTGGGAACAGCGCCTGTTGCTCGAACCGCAACTGCGGACCACGCTGATCGGGCCGGACGGGCAGTTTGCGGAACTGACGGCGCAGGACGTGCTGGATTTTCTCAGCCCGGTGCTGGACGTGGTGCTCGACACCGAGTTGTACCAGGGCATCGGTGAAGTGGATCCCAGTGATTGCACCGACGGCGGTGGTGGTGGCGGCGGTGGCAACGATGCGCCGGCCATCGGCCTCGTGCACAACGGCAACCCGACCAACCAGGTCCTGGCCGGCACCGCGTCGATGCACGTCAACTTCACCGGTGTGTTGCCGAAACCGGTGACGAGCTACTTCTCGCGCTGGTACGTCAACGGTGTCCACGCGCCCTTGCTGGACGGCCTGATGGAAAGTGACATCGACATCAGCATGCTCGGCGTCGGCAACCACACCATCCGCCTCGAACTCACCGACACCACGTCCGCGACGCCGGCGGTCATCCGTGTGGCGCAGATGCTGACGGTGCGGCCGCAGCCGGTCACCCTCGCCCCGGATACCAGCATCCTCGAAGGGGTCAGCATTTCCATCCGGCAGAACGGCGTGGAAATCCGGCGTGCTCCCGAGGGGGCGGAAAACGTGGAAGTGTCGCTGGTCGGGTTCAATCCGCCGCCGGGTTCAAGCTACATCCTGCGCTGGTACCTCAACGGGGTTCATTACCCCGAGTTCGACAACCAGATCTACGCCAGCGCGCTGGTGAATCCGCTGACGCGCGGATCGCACAGCATTCGCCTGGAGGTCACCAATGCTGCCGCACCCACGCAAAGCACCGTGCGGATGGAGGAAATGGTGGTGGTGACACCGGGCAATGCCGGTGCCGGCGCGTTCGTTCCCGGCCTGCTTGCCACGCTGTTGCTGCTGGCGCTGCGCCGGCGCAACGCGAGGCATTGACGCGGTCCGGCGCACGCGGGGCTTCAACGCAAGAACGGGCAGGAATTCCTGCCCGTTCTTGTTCCGGGGGAGCGGGATCAGTTGTGCTTGTGCAGTTCGGCGTTGAGTTCGATCGCGCTCTTGTTGGTGAGGCATTCCACTGCGCCGTTGGTCGAGTTGCGGCGGAACAGCAGGTTGGACTTCCCGGACAGCTCGCGCGCCTTCACCGTGCCTACGGCCTGGCCGCGGTCATCCAGCACCGTGCACTTGGTGCCGGCGGTGATGTACAGCCCGGACTCGATGGTGCACTTGTCGCCGAGCGGGATACCGGTGCCCGCGTTGGCACCAAGCAGGCAGCCCTCGCCGAGCGAAATCACGATGTTGCCACCGCCGGACAGCGTGCCCATCGTCGAGGCGCCGCCCCCGATGTCGGAACCCTTGCCGACGAAGACGCCGGCCGAGATGCGCCCCTCGACCATGCTGGTGCCTGCAGTTCCCGCGTTGAAGTTGATGAAGCCCTCGTGCATGACGGTGGTGCCTTCGCCAACGTAGGCGCCGAGACGGATGCGCGAGGCATCCGCGATACGGGTGCCCGCCGGCACCACGTAATCGGTCATGCGCGGGAACTTGTCGACGCTGTGCACGGTGAGTTGTTCGCCGGCGAGGCGCGCCGCCAGTTGGCGCGCAGGCAGTTCCTCGATGTCGATGGCGCCGGCACTGGTCCAGGCCACGTTCGGCAACAGCGGGAAGATACCCTTGAGATTGACCCCGTGCGGCTTGACCAGGCGGTGCGAGAGCAGGTGCAGCTTTAGGTAGGCCTCCGGCGTGCTCGCCGGTTCGGCGTCGGTTTCCAGCAACGTGAGCACCTTGGGCCGCGTGCTGGTGGCGAACTGGCGAACGAGGTCGGCGAGCGCGTCATCGCCAGCGGATTCGGCGGCGGACACCAGATGCATCAGCATGTCGACATCGACATCGAGGGCGACGTTACCGCCGCTGAAGCCGACGGCTTCGGCGATACGTGACGCCAGCGCGTGATCGGGACGCAACAGCGGGCGGGGGTAGTAGACCTCCAGCCAGCTGCCTTTCGCGTTGCGCGTGCCGATGCCGAGGCCGATGGCGAAAAAGTGCGCGTTCATTGCAGTCTCCCTGTGACGTGTTGCCGGCGCGGGCCGGCGTGGGTTGCGTTCGTGGCGTGCGGGCGGTTTGCCCGCTCAGCGGTACTTCCTGGCGAAATCGGCGGCATCAAAACCGCAGGCCACCTCGTTGCCGCGCACGACGACCGGGCGACGGATGATCGAGGGGTTTTCCAGCATCAGCGCACGCGCGGCGCGCGCATCGATGCCGGCACGGACGTTCTCCGGCAGGCCGCGCCAGGTCGTGCCCTTGCGGTTGAGCAGGCTCTCCCAGCCGACGGCCCGCAGCCAGCCGTCGAGCGTGGCGGCCGTGAGCGCTTCCTTCTTGAAATCGTGGAAACGGTAGGCAACGCCGTTTTCATCCAGCCAGGCGAGCGCCTTCCTGACGGTGTCGCAATTGCGGATGCCGTAAACCTCCAGCATGGGTTCGCACTCCTCTCGGTGACAGGTCTTGCTGCGTGTCAGAGCGCTTCGACGAAGCGACGGATGCGCAGGGCCGCCTGCACGGCTTCGTCGACCGAGGCGACCAGTGCCATGCGCACGCGGTTTGCGCCGGGATTGAGGCCGGCCACGTCACGCGACAGGTAGCTGCCGGGCAGGACGGTCACGTGCTGCTGTTCGAAGAGCCGGCGCGTGAATACGTCGTCGGCAACGGGCGTGCCGGCCCAGAGGTAGAAGCCGGCGTCCGGCATCTGCACATCCAGCACCGGCGCCAGTTCGGCGACCACGCGGCGAAACTTCTCGCGGTACAGGTCACGGTTGTGCAGCACGTGCTGTTCGTCGTTCCAGGCGGCCACGGAAGCTTCCTGTACCGGCAACGACATGGCACAGCCGTGGTAGGTGCGGTAGTGCAGGAACTTCGCGAGCACGGCGGCGTCGCCGGCGACAAAGCCGGAGCGCAGGCCGGGCAGGTTGGAGCGCTTGGAAAGCGAATGGAAGGCGACACAGCGGGCGTAATCGTCGCGACCCATCGCACGGCAGGCGCCGAGGATGCCGGCGGGCGGCGCCTGTTCGTCGAAGTAGATCTCCGAATAGCACTCGTCGCTGGCGATGATGAAATCGTGGCGGTCGGCCAGTTCGATCAGTTCGCGGAAATCTGCCTCGTCGAGCACGGCGCCGGTGGGATTTCCGGGCGAGCAGACGAACAGCAGCTGGCAGCGCTTCCACACCGATTCCGGTACGGACGCAAAGTCGGCCTTGTAGCCGGTTGCGGCCGTGCAGGGGACGAAATGCGGCTCGGCGCCGGCGAGCAGGGCCGCGCCCTCGTAGATCTGGTAGAACGGGTTCGGCGACACCACGCAGGGCGACGCGGCGCGGTCGATCACCGCCTGGGCAAACGAGAACAGGGCCTCGCGCGTGCCGTTGACCGGCAGCACCTGCGTCGCCGCATCGATGTGCCGCAGCGCGAACCGGCGGGACAGCCAGCCGGCGATGGTTTCGCGCAGGTGATCGGACCCGCGCGTGGTCGGGTACACGCTGAGTTTTTCCAGGCTGCGCGCCAGCGTCTCCAGCACGAAGCCGGGCGACGCGTGCCTGGGCTCGCCGATTGACAGGGCAATCGGGGCGAGCGCCGTCGGCGGCGTGGCGCCCTTGAAGAGCTGGCCGAGTTTTTCGAACGGGTAGGGTTGCAGCCGGGACAGGTCGGGGTTCATCGGCAGGATTCGTGTCGGGTTGGTGGAGTCTGTCTCAGTCTTCACTGCTGTCGAGGCGTTCGCGCAGTGCCTTGCGCAACTGCTCGCACTGCGCGGGATCCGTGAGCGGCTTGCCATCCTGGCCGGTGACGAAGAACACGTCCTCGACACGTTCGCCCAGCGTGGCGATCCGCGCATTCTGCAGCAGCAGGTTGAACTCCATGAAGATGCGCCCTATGCGCGCCAGCAGGCCGGGGCGGTCGAGCGTGACGATGTCGATCGTCGTGCGCCCGTGTGCATCGTGCGACAGCGAGACTTCCGTCGGAAAGCGGAAGTGGCGGTACTGCCGCGGCATGCGTCGCTGCACCAGCGCCGGGAAGCGCGTCGGGTCGCGCAGGGATTCCGCCAGCGAGGCGCGGATCGACTTCATCCGCTCGCTGCCGTCGCCGATGCGCTCGCCGCTTTCCTCGAGCACGATGTAGGTGTCGAGGGAAAATCCGTTTGTCGAGGTGATGATCTTGGCGTCGAGGATGTTCAGCTGCTGTGCCGACAGTGATGCCACGGAGGCAGCAAACAGGTTCGGCATGTCGCGCGTATAGACGAAGATCTGTGTTGCGCCCTCGAACTCGTGCTGCGTGGTGTTGCGCGCCAGCACCAGCGGGCCGCCGTCTGCCGGGTGCGCGAGGATCGCGTCGGTATGCCAGGCTACTTCCTCGGCGGTTTCACGCAGGAAGTAGTCGTCGCCGAGGCCGGCCCAGAGCGCCAGCACGGCGTCTTCATCGACGGCGCGCTGCCGCAGCAGGGTCATCGCCGCGGAGCGGGTTTCGTCGATCCACACCTGCTTCTCGATGCGCACTTCCAGCCCGCGCCGGATCACCCGCTTGGTTTCCGTGTAGAGCTGGCGCAGCAGCGTCGCGCGCCAGCCGTTCCAGAGGTTCGGGTTGGTGGCATTGATGTCGGCGACGGTGAGGCAGTACAGGTAGTCGAGGTGAATCTGGTCACCGACGGCGCGGGCGAAGTCCATGACCACGTCGGGATCGGAGACGTCCTTCTTCTGCGCCGTCACCGACATCAGCAGGTGATTGCGGACCAGCCAGGCAACGAGGTTCGCATCCCACTTGCCGAGGCGGTGGTGCAGGCAGAATTCGCGCGCTTCGTTCTCGCCGATTTCGGAGTGATCGCCACCGCGGCCCTTGGCGATGTCGTGGAACAGGCCGGCGAGGTAGAGCAACTCGAGTTTCGGCAGGTGGTGGTAGACGTCCCAGACCAGCGGGAACCGCTCGCGCACTTCCGGGTAACGGAAGCGGCGCATGTCCTTGATCACCTGCAGGGTGTGGAAGTCCACCGTGTAGATGTGGAACAGGTCGTACTGCATCATGCCGACGACCTGCCCGAAGGCAGGCAGGTAGGCGCCCAGCACGCCGTAACGCTTCATTTCGCGCAGTGGCGAGAACAGCTGGTGCTCCGCGCGCAGCAGTTCCATGAACAGGGTGATGGCGCGGATGTCGTTGCGGAAGCCGGCGTCGATGCGGAACAGGTTCTGCTTGATGAGGCGCACGGTGGTGGCGCGCATGCCCTTGATGTCGGGGCTCTGGCCAAGCAGCACGAACGCCTCGATGAGCGCGGGTGGCGAACGCTCGAACACGCGCGGATGCGTGACCTCGAGGTAATCATTGCGCAACTGGAAGCGGTTGTTGATCGCGACGATCACGTCCTGCTCGCCGGCACGCAGGATGGCTTCGTCGAAATGCTGCAGCAGCATCTCGTTCAGTTGCGATACCACCAGCGCGGTGCGGTAGTACCGCTTCATCAGTTGTTCGACGGCGAGATTGGCGCTCGAGTCCCGGTAGTCGAGGATGGTGGCCAGCTGCCGCTGGTGATCGAACAGCAGCCGGTTTTCGCCGCGCCCGGTCAGCATGTGCAGGGCGTAGCGGATCTGCCACAGGGTTTCCTGGCTGGAGGCCAGCGCCTGGTACTCGCTTTCGTCGAGGAAGCCGAGGCCGACCAGCTCGTGCAGCGTCCTGGCGCCGAAATGACGCTTCGCGACCCAGCCGATCATCTGGATGTCGCGCAGGCCCCCGGGCGCGTTCTTGAGGTCGGGCTCCAGGTTGTATTCGGTGTTGTTGTGCTTGCGGTGCCTCGCGACCTGCTCATCGCGCTTGGCCTGGAAAAACGCCTTGCTCGGCCAGATGAAATCCGGCCCGGTGCGACGCTGCATGTCGGCGAGCAGGTCGTCGCGCCCGCACAGGGTGCGGGCCTCCATCAGGTTGGTGGCGATGGTGATGTCCGCCTGCGCCTGTTCGACGCTTTCGTCCAGCGTGCGCACACTGGAGCCGATCTCGAGGCCGGTGTCCCAGAGGAAGGTGATGAACGCCGTGATCTCGGCGCGGTAGGCGCTGCCGGCGCCGTCGGCGAGCAGTACCAGGATGTCCACGTCGGAGCCGGGATGCAGTTCACCACGGCCGTAGCCGCCGGTGGCGACCAGGCTCACGTCGGCGTGTTCACCGAGGCCGAAGTGCCGCCAGGCAGCGACCAGGACGTCATCGATCAGCGCAGCGCGCGCATGCACCAGCCCGGTGATGTCGGCGCCGGTGCGGAAGCGCTCGTTGAGCCAGGCCTGGGCCGTCTTCAGGTACTGGCGCAGCGTCGGTCCCGGCTGCGCCGCGCCGCAGCGCGCCCGCAACGCCTCGGCGTCGAGCGGCCGGAAGGCCTCGATTTCAGGGTCGGTCATCGGGATTCCTGCGTGGCGGGCGCCGGCATGGCGGCGGGTTCAGAACGCTTCGTCACGACGGGCCGTCAGCACCTCGCAGCCGGTGGCCGTCACCGCCAGCGTGTGCTCCCA
>Ga0073934_10009937_pt1 | contig 11993 bp, 10 predicted proteins | sample LarsenN4metaG_FD_76834 | JGI IMG/M metagenome (GOLD analysis project Ga0073934, IMG submission 76834) | Hot spring sediment bacterial and archeal communities from British Columbia, Canada, to study Microbial Dark Matter (Phase II) - Larsen... ... | reverse complement strand
GTTGGCGCGGAAGCGCGGCAGACGAAAGGTCGGCATCGCCGAGACTCCTGCCTCGCTGAACGACATTTCCGAGTTTGCCGTGGCGGCCGAGGAAGACGCACGTCGCGGCGATATTCAATCGCTCGTCGATCGGCTGGAGAAACTAGTCGGCTTCGCGGGTCCCCATCCGGAAGTGCTCGCCGTACTGGCCGACAAGCGGCCTTTCATCGACGCCGCCATGGCCGATACCGAGTCGAATCTGGACCTTGCGATGCGCGCTTCACTCACCGAGCGCGCGAACCGGCTGTGGGCATTCTCATCGAAGCTGGCGAAGACCTTGATCCACCGGCAGGGTGACGATCCCGAAAGCCTTCGATTGCTGGTGCATCCGACCCTGTCCGAGGACATCATCACGGCCTGGAAGGCAGCGCGCGAGGTGAGACCCGGAGAGCTTTCACTCGGCTTGGGGCTCTTGCGTGCGATCGAAGCTGCCGGACGCGGCGAGAACCTGGTCGAAACGCTGATCCAGATCGCGTCCGATGCAACATCGTTGGAAGATCTTTCGCTGCGAAACCAAAGTTCTCTTGTCGAGATGTTTCGCATCCTCATGCGGCTGGGAGCGCCGCCCGACGAATCGGAGAGGCTGTCCGATCTTAGGGCGCTGATGATCAAGCGCATGGTCCCGAGCGCGCTGCTCTGCTGGGTTCTCGGCGTCATCTCCGCAGTCGGCCACGACCGCGCCACTGCACTCGTTCACTTCAACGACGGCCTGAACATGCCCGCGCCGCCGCCCGAGGCGGGTCTCGATCTCCGCGGCGAGAAGGCGCTTCTCTTCGCCAGATATCACATGTTCGGCGAGGCGCTCGACGCGAAGGCCGGCATGTCCGACAAGCTGCGCCTGCCGGATCATGCCTACTATCGCCGCCGGTTGGAGCCCGTCGATGCGGTGGCCGCCCTCTGCCAGGAAGCGCCGCATCCGCTGCGATACCCGGAGTGCCTGATCGACGTCATCGTGAAGGAACGCATGCGCCGGCCGGTGACCTATCGTCCGGAGGCCGGTCACGTCGCCATGGTTTCGAGTTCGCTCGGCCCGGGAGGTGCAGAGCGGCAATCGGTTGCGGTCACGGAACGGCTGGCGCGGGACACACGCGTCAAGCGGCTTTCCTTCTTCGTGCGCTCGGCCGGCATGCGCACCGCTGACGATGCGTTTTTCCTTCCGACCCTGCGGCGACTTCCGGTCGAGGTCACCATCTACGGCGAGCGCTACCACCGCGCCGACGTTGCGCATCGATTGCCGGAGTTGAAGGACCGACCGCGGCTTCTCAGTGCGATCGATCTGCTGCCGCATACCATGCGAGAAGATGTGGTCAGGGTGTGCCGGCTGCTCTACGACAAGCGGCCGCAGGCGGTTCACATTTGGCAGGACATGCCTGGTCCGGCGCTGGCGTGCTTCATCGTTGGCGTTCCCCGCTGCATCGTGCGCCGAGGGTCTCTCTCGCCCGACCGCTGGGAACACAATGAGCATCAGCTTGAGGTTTTCGTGCGACCGATGCGGCATGTCTACCGCCGCCTGCTTGAAAGCACCGGGCTTGTCATTCTCAACAACTCGTCGGAGGGATCGCGCACCGATCAAGTTTGGACCGCATGGCACGATTCAAGTCGCTTCGGCGTCCTTCACAACGTCGTCGACTTCGAAAGCCTCGGTCCCAGTCGCGATCGCAATGTGGCGCTGCGTCGTCGGCTCGGAATTCCATCCGATGCGCCCGTGATCGGCGGGATATTTCGCTTCGTTGAGGTGAAGCGACCGGAGTTCTGGATCGAGGCGGCAAGCCAAATCGCCGAACAGATCCCCAGCGCGCATTTCATCATCGTTGGCGACGGCCCGCTGCTCGATGCCACGCGCCTCGCCGCCGCTCGAAGCGGCCTCTCCGGCCGCCTTCACCTGCCGGGACGGATCTCCAATGTCGGCGATTTGTACCGAGCCATGGATGTTCTGCTGCTAACATCGAAGCGGGAAGGCACCCCCAATACGGTCATCGAGGCACAGCACTTCGGCGTCCCGATCGTCGCGACGGACGTCGGCGGCATCGCCCAGGCGATAGTGCCGGGACGAAGCGGCTATGTCCTGCCCGGCCGGACGCCGGCCGAGTACGCCGGAACGGTGATCGCAATTCTGGGAGATCCCGCGTGGCGCGAGCGGGCGGCCGGCCTTGGCAAGACATTCGCCCACGAGCGGTTCGGCGTCGACGCCGTCCTGGACCAGCTCGTGGAATATTACGGTATCGCCGGAGAGTAGACCTCCGGCGCACCCTGACGGCCGAGGCGCTCCGCCGCCATCTGCGCCAGCCGCAGGCAGTGCGCACGAGGAGTCCGCCAGCCCTCCAGAAACCCGGTCTGCGCACCGCAGCCGACCGCCGGCACCCCTTGAGGGTGACCGCCCCGCCGGTCACGGTCTAGAGATGCGCGAGCTTCGGCATCACCTCCTTGCTGAACAGCTCCAATGACCGCATCGCCTCGGCGAAGGTCATGGTGCCGAGGAACAGATAAGTGAGCAGGTAGTTCACGCCGAGCTCGGCCACCTGCTTCTCGATCCCCTCGCGCACCATATCGGGCGTGCCGTAGATCACCGTGCCGTCAGCGACGCATTCCTCGAAGGTCGCGCCGCGCTGAATGTTGAGCCGCGAGGTCAGGCCGGTCACGCCGTGCCGCACGCGCAGCCAGTTGAGGTTGGCCAGGTGCACCTCCATCGCCGGCTTGGCGAAACGCTTGGCTTCGGCCTCCGTCTCGGCAACGAAGATGTGGCGCTGCACGCCGATTGCCGTGCCGCCTGGGAATTCCGCCTTCGGCTGCGCCGGCCCGCCGCGCTTGGCGAGCGCCTCCTTGAAGGCGTCGATATTCTCCTTGGCGCGCCCATAGGGTCCGAGCGTGACGAAGTGCATGCCCTGCTCGCCCGCCCAGGTCGAGCCGATGGTGTTGGAGGAGCCGTACCAGAACGCCGGGTGCGGTTGCTGCAGCGGCTTCAGCGCGATCGGCACGTTTTCGTATTTGTAGCTCGGGCCCGTGTAGCTGAGCTGATCGGCGCCCAGGCCGGCGACAAGACACTTGTATGCGTCGATGAAAATGTCGCGCGAATCTTCGTGCTCGACGTGATGATACTTCAGCTCGAACGGCGACACGCCTCGTCCGACGCCGACTTCGAGCCGGCCGTGGCTCAGGTGATCGAGCATCGCGATCTCGTCGATCAACCGCAGCGGCGAGTACAGCGGCAGGAGGTAGACGAGCGGCCCGAGCCGGATGTTCCTGGTCTCGCGCGCGACCGCGGCGAGATAGACGCCGGGCACCGGAACCATGTTGAGCGGCGTCTGGTGATGCTCGGCGACGTGCAGGCAGTAGATGCCGGCCTCGTCGGCCGCCCTGACGAATTTCAGCCGCTCGTCGAAGAGCGTCGCCATCGGCCGCGCGCCGTCCTCGACATGGTCGAAAAGTCCGATCTTCATGAGTCCCCGTCGGTCGTGTCGTCGTGTCCTGTCCCCGCACCATGCACGATCGCGACGCCTTCGGGAAGCCTCGCCGTTCGTCGAGCCCTAAATCAATCGAATATCGCCCAATTCGACAGCGGCGAGATGTTGGTCCGATTGCCGCTTCCAAATGACTCGCCTTGCCGGCAGCAGAGCATTGCCTGCGGCGTTGATATTGAACACGTCAATCTGGCCGAAGCTGGTGTGTCCGTCGAGAAACCGCTGGCGCGCGCTGTCCCAATCGGCCAAACGAACCCTGACAGTGCCCCAGAACAAGAGCGGAATCTCAAATCCATAGACGAATTTCTCTCGCTCGACCCCCGCCAGATAGCGGCACGTGTGACGAGCGCGGATAGGCGCACGGTAGTCCGCGTCAACGAAAAGATGGCAGACGCCGCCCGGCACACCCGGAACCGACTTACCTTCGACGGTCACTTCGACGCGGGTCCAGATGCTGATGGGATCAGCGCCGTCGACCCGAAGCGCGTTGCCGGTCACGAATTTTGCCAGCGATCTCGTGTAGCTGAGCGCCGTGTTGATCGTGTGCAGAACGATTTGCACCAGCCGATAGGCGGGATCGTCCACATCAATCCCGCTGCGCGCGAGACCTGAGATCAAGAGCTTGCGGATCAGCTCTACAAGGCGGGTGGCCAGTGTGTTGTAGGTTGCTGCTATGGGAATCGAGGTCGGACCTGCATCCGCGAGTTCAGCGACTTCGTCGCGAAGGAGCTGGATCGAGCACATCGCGTGATGCATTTGCTCCACCCAGTTCGGAGGAACCGGCTTGAGCCGGCCGGACTGATCGTAGTGCGGGTTTGGCTGCGACAACAGCTCGCTCAGGCGCTTGATGGTGTCATCGCCATAATGCGTTGCGCAGTAAGCAAATTCCTCGAGCCGGAGAACCGCGGCGTAGCAATTCTCGATCATTTTCCAGGCATCGAGTTGATCTCTCTCCACGAGTCCAGCGGTGACGGCCTGTGCCTGCTTCGCACGCCATGAACGGTACACCATCTCGATCCGAGATCGGGCGGCCGAAACATCCCCCATCGCAGGAGCCTTGGTGGCATCCGCCAGCCGGCGCACCGTTCGCTCCTTTGCGGTAAGAACTTTGTCGGCCCACATGACGAGCGCCTCGGGAGAGATTCGCGACGACAGCGCTTCCGACGTGCGTGCGACCGCGGCCCCCAGGTCGCCCGTGAACTGCGGCGCATTTGCCAGTGCCTTATGCCGTATCATCTCGTTGACGACGTGACGCGCTGCCAATTGATGGGCGAATCCGGAAGGGTGCCCATCGAAGGGCGAAGCACAATATTCCTCACGGTTGAATCCCGGCCCCGACAACTTGGGCTGGAGATTGAGGAACGGGACCCGGTGCCGCTGCGCCAGCTTCTCGACAAGCTCGACGATCGGCACATCTGATTGGGCAAATGTATAAAAATACAGCAGCGCAAACACGCCGCGCGATCGACAGGTTTCGCCGAACTCGGCGATTAAGGCTTCGGCCGCCTGATGTTGAACGGTGTCCGGCTGCCAGAAGTGCGTGTAGCCCCGGCCGCCATAGTCGACATTATGCATGTCGAAAATCTGGCAATCGTTCTGACACACGCTGAACAGTACAGCATCATATCGCGTTCTATCGATTCGCTCGCGAAACGAGGGCCACGAGTGCCACAGATTGGCGCCGTTGAGACCAAGATTATCGACCCAAACAAGGTGACGAAGATACGCCGCGTTCAAGGCGTCAATTAGCGCGAACGGCAGCGTATCGCGAGGAACTACACCGCCGCCGTAGGTCAGGGAGTCTCCGATGCATGCTACCCGTGCTATCCATGGAACAAGGTCGGCACCGTTTGAAAAATCTCTCGATTCCAGGATATTGGCCATGCAGTCGTCAACCTGCCTTTGTCCCGAAGAGCGATCGCGGGGCGTCTTCTCATCGATCGCGCTCCCCCTCGGCTGCGTTGCTCGGTTCGATGCGGCTTCGGCATGGTATCGTCAAGATTGCTTGATGCACAAGATGCACATGCATCCGAGCACACCGCCGCAGCCGGTGCCGCAAATCGACACAGGGCCAGGATATTGTTAACGCTTGAAGGCAGACGCGCGGTAGATTGCTGATCAGCAGCGCCCGTGTATCGACCACCGCCGCCAGACCGCACACCGGCCTTCAAGACGAGGGCGGGGGGGCGCTCACGCTTTCGATCGGCCGCCACTTCGACCCGCACAACAGCCGCAGACCGCATTCAGGTCTTGACCGCATCACACCCCATCAAGCCTACTGTGCGCCGCTGCCTCCTTGCTTGGCGGCCTGACCACGGCGGAGGCTCCCACCAGCGCACGCGAAAATCTCTCCGGGTAACCGGGACGGGCCACATCAGCTTTTCGGACAGAAGACTATGGCAGACGTTTTTCAGACGCGGTGTGTCTCGGAAGGCTTTCTGGGATCCAAGCATTGTCTCCGGGTTGGCTGTATCGGCGATTCGATTCTATACGGGCAGGGCGTCGCGCCTCGCCATACCCTGCCGGCCCACCTCGCCAACTTCCTGAACGCGGCGTTTGTCGACGTGCTCGTCTGGACCGACAATTTCGGCCAGAGTTCCGGCAACCTGTGGCACGCGTGGCCGCGATTCAAGGAGCGATCTCGCTCCATGAAATTCGATGCTGTCGTGTTCTCCGTCTGCCACAACGACATCCAGTGCTTCGAGTCGAACACCATCCGATACGACAAGCAGGCCATGAGCCTTTGGCTCGATGATGGTCTCTATGCGCGGCAGGCGGTGCTGCTTCTCGAAGACGTGCGCGAGCATTGCAGCAAGACAGGAATCCAGCCGTTCATCGTCTTCTACACCTTCGTTGCGGCAGACCGGCCTATCATCGACCGACTCGGGGAGATTTGCGACCGTCTCGACCTGCCGTTTGTGGACATGCTCGACCATTTCACCACCGGCACGGCAATCACCATAGCCAGCTATCGCGCCTCGGAATTCGATGGCCATCCGTCGAGTCTCGGTCACGAACTCGCCGCCCGTCGGCTCACCTCGGTCATGCAGAAGAGATTGAACACGAGTTCGATCACGCCGCTGGGCGCTGACGCCGGCAGGGTCCTGGCAGCCGCCCTGGACGATCTCACCGGGCAGAATGTCCCGACCGATGCGGCGCTGGCGTGGGCGGCCGAGGCACTTGCCGCGAAGCAGCGCGCGGTGCGACGCAGCGCCGGCCGGAGCCCAGCGTCTTACGAAGCATCGCTCTCGCAACTGAAAGAACGGGTTGAGCACGCTGAACGGGCCTGGCTGAAAGCACGGCGGCTCGACACGCATGTCGGTCTGGCCCAACTGCCATCAGCCGATTTCTCTCGAGCCCTGTCTCAGATCTATGCATCCGTGCGAAACCTGGATGAAATTCTCTTCATGCTGGAGAAGACTCGCGATGCCTCGGACCTGGCCAGCCTCGGGAAGATCTTTCAAGGCGGATACTACGACGAGCGCAGACGTCGAAGCTTCCTGACCGATGTGGGACAGGAGATCACCCGGGCAAGGACCCGCCTGTCAAAGATAGAGGTTCTCCACGATCCGGAACCGCCATCATTTGACTTTGCCTTCGGCTCGCAGCTTCGCAGGGACACACAAGCGGCATCGTCAGCTCCGGAGGTGATGGAAATTCGTGCGATTGCTGCACGCCTTGCATCCCAACTGGAGGCCCTCTCGAGGCTTCACGAGGCCCAGCAGCATCTCCTGAGTGACGAAGACATCAATCGCCTGTGGCGCGTGGCGGCCTATACCGCGGCGGCTTCGGTCAGGGTGCTGGAACTTGGCGAAAAGCAGTTCGTCAAGGGCAGCGACCTCGGCGCTCCCGTCCATGACCGGTGGACGTCCATCGACGTCGTTCTCAAAGGCGGCCCGGCTCCCGACGTTATTGGCCGCACCTGCAGTTTGCGCGTGGAAGCAGAGTATCGGGTGCCGATCCGCATGCCGATCTGCGAGCAGCACTGGGCGGGCGTTGAGAAGGACTGGGCGAGGTATCATTTCGAGATTCCAGCCTTGCTGCTAGGCAACGTCCGGGTTGGCGTTTCGGAGACCGAGCCAGTGCGTGAGCGCTTCCTGCGCGGCACCACGCGCATTGCCGAGATCAAGATCTTCGCCGGTGCGCTCAGCGATCCCGCCAGGCCTCCGCAGGTCGCGGTCGAATGGCAGAATCACGACCAGAACATCCCTTCGGTGGAATTTCGGGATCTTGTCCTGCCTTGAAGACCCGCAATGAACCTGCCGCAAGCCGGCGAGGCCATCGCGCTCGCTTCCAGGTCACGCCGACTACCGAGAGGTTCGCGGAGCGCGAGCTGCGGCAGCGCCAACTCCTTGACCGTAAGCGCTAGATTGTTATCCTGCATCAGGGGCGCCGTTCGGGAGCAACGATTGACACCGATTCGCTTATTCCCCCTCGGGGCATGCCAATTGGGTGCACCACTAGCCCCGCTCGCCGTGTCGAACAGAGTGTGGCTGAGCAGCGTCCAAATCGGGTTGGGCAGCATTTCATGTTACACGATGGCCGAATGTCTTCAGCGTATCCGTTTTTGTCGCGGAGAGTTCGACGTTCCTGACCGCTTCAGGTTCTATTGCAACCTGCCGCGGGCATTTGACCCGGTTGCTCAGAACGCGCGGCGGGTGGAGGATGTTGACCTTGTGCTGCTCGAGCCCAACTCACCGATCGGCACCTTCTTTGACGCATATGCATTGAACCGATCGACGTTGTTGACAGGATTCATCAACGCACTGGCGCAACTTGGATCGGAAACGAGCAAGGCGACTTCCGCCTGGTTTCAACGCGGACTTCTCGGCTGCAACGATGAGTCGCTGCGCGAGGCGGCGCAGGCCCTGCTGCCGTTGATCGACGATCGCTTCGACGACCCCGCAACGATCCGCGACCTGCTGCTGGGCGCCCGCGGCCGGCCCCAGGACTTGAAGGCCTACGTGGACAGCATTGCCGAGCTGCGTGACATGGTAGGGCGCCCCATCGGACTGGTTGCCTACATCCATCAATACCTTCCGGACGGCCGCCCATTGCCGTGGCCGCCGGACCATCTTGAGAACACCATACAGGCAGCGCAACGCCTGGGCATTCCTCTGTTCAATCCGATGGTTGTTGTGCAAGAGCACGGCGTGGCTTCTGCCATGGACGAACAGCGCAAGCTCTACCGCAACGAATTCTGTCCCGTTATTGGCGAGGCACTGTTCGATTTTTGCCAAGCGATCGTCGATGAGGCGCAGTCCGGGGCGCGCGAAGTGCCCGCCAAAGATCTGGCTATTGCCGCGCAGGCGTAGGACATGGCTCGGCACGGGTTGGAGGGTACGGTGCCCGCGCAGAGCACTTTGGAATTCAAACAGGACCCTCCCGTTCCATCGTTTCTGCTGAAGGACGTGGTCGCAAAGCTTGCCTATCTTGATGAAAGGCTGGCGGGCGCAGCGATTTCCAACAAGGGCGATCTGATTACGGTTTCCCTGCGGACGGAGCCGGAGCCTGGGCTCCGCGAAATCCTAGCCGACAGAATACGCACCGTCGTCGAGGCGATGACGAAAGGTGCGTTCGAACCGCCCTTGCGCGTCATCGAGGAGCACGACTACGGCGGCACTTACGCCGACGATCCGATGCCTGAGCTGATGGCCAGGCGAGAAGTGGTTCAAGAGGGACCGGGGTATTTCGTGACCGGACCGCTGCTGTCGCGAGTCATCGAGCATTTCGAGCGGCGGCTGCTTGGTGTCGCCACCACAATGAACGCTTCACCGTATCGTTTTCCGGCCCTAATCTCACCCGAATACATGGAGAAGGTCCAGTACTTCAAGAATTTTCCGCATTCGCTGACGTTCGCAACGCATCTTCGGGAGAATCTTCCCGACATCCAGCGGTTCTCATGCGACGCGGTGACGACCGACGGCAGGGTCACGATAGACAATTCCGTCTATGCACCCGCCTCCGCCCTGCTTGCTCCGACGATCTGTCACCATCTCTACCTGACCCTAAATGGCAGCAGACTCGGCCGGAATGGCGTGGTGGCGACGGCGAGCGGCCATTGCTTCCGTTATGAGTCGTACAACATGGTGTCGCTCGAACGCGTGTGGAATTTCACCATGCGCGAGATCATCTTCGTCGGCTCTGAACCGCATGTTCGCACCAAACTCGATGAGGCTCGCAAGCACATTCATCCCATACTCGCGGAGTTCGAGATCACGCATCGGATCATGACGGCGAATGATCCATTCTTCATCGGCACGTTTCGCGATCAAGCGGCATATCAGGCGGCCTTCGAACTGAAATACGAGATTCGTGCCAAGCTGCCGCATAAGGGAGACACCGTAGCAATCGGATCCTACAATCGTCATGGTGATTTTTTCGGCCGAACGCTCGACATTCGACTCGAAGACGGATCGCCTGCTCATACCGGTTGCATCGGTATCGGATTTGAACGGCTGGCATATGCGTTCGTTGCGCAACACGGCATCGATCCGACGAAATGGCCCCCCAAAGTTCGAGAGGCAATAGGATAGAGACTTCGGCGCCCTACCGGCCGTGTCCGGTTGGCGAGCATGGTCAATGTGTGCTATCTCGGCTGGCGAAACAGGCGTAGGAAACGGACTAGGCCATGAATGAAGTGATCGAGCGGACCGAGATCGACCCGCGGCTTGTCCAGGTTTTTCGCGAAGTGTTTGAGGATAATGCCTTGGAGCTCACCGAAGATACCGGGCGATCGAACATTGCCGCATGGGACAGCGGCGCTCACATTCAACTCATTCTTGCCATCGAACAGACTTTTCGAATCAAGTTCGACATGGCTGACTTCTCGAAGTTCAACAACGTCGGTGAACTTTGGCGTCTCATCGAGGAAAAGATTTCCGACGCGTCGTAGCCGCCTCGCAGCGGACCCTGCGCGAAGGTGCTGGACCGAGCGTTTCAAGGCGATAACCACGTGAGGAAAAGGCGATCATCGCCGCGTGCCGTCGAGAAAGCGGTTGAAGCTGAAATCCTTGCCTTCATGCGCGAGGAAGTTCAGCGACGCGGCGAGGAGGAAAGCGGTCTGGGGGTATGGTACTGCAAGAAGTATCTGGATCAGAACCGTGGTTTCGCTCCCTACCAGCACGCGGTGGCAAACTTCCTGGAGGAGTTTCGCGGGGAGTTTGCCCGCGTCACGGAGGTGGGCGCGGGGATTGGCCAAGGGTGCCTGCAATTGACGGCCCGCGGCTGGACTACCGTCGGCCTCGAAAGCTGCTCCAAAACGACATGATGTGATGGTCCGGCTGACCGAGCGTATCGGGCGGCGCCATCCCGAAGTGGCGCGTCGGACGTCCGCGCTAGCGCGGCGCTATCCCGATCATGCCGAGGAGTATCTTGATCGACGGACCATTTTGCTGTTTGGGAGCTTGGCACTGACTCTCGACAACGAGCTGGAGCGGAGGATCTTTGAGGCCATGCGCCTAGCCGGCGCGGTTGTTTTGGAGCTCAGAGTATGAGCGCGACCGTCCACAACAAGACGAACTCATCGAGGCCATTCGACGCTTGGGCTTTGACCGCTCGGTCGAAATTCTCGACTGGCCCGCTTAGCCGCACGGGCAGCGCGGTTTTTCGCCTCACCGCATGGTGTACTTCGGACGATCCTGAAGACAATCCGGCGAAACATGCACTCAATGAGCGACTGCGGACGGAGCCTTCATAAGCGAAAGGGCGGCAATGTCGTTGCTCTCTCTTGATTTTGGCGGCAAACGCTGATTTGCAGCCCCTCCAGGGGTAGAAGGTCCGAGATAATGATAAAGATCAATGACTTGCCGCGCGGAACCGTCGAACGTATCGTCTCGGACATCGTCCTTGAAACCCTGCGCGGCAAGGAGCTTGATGATCGCTGGTTTCGTATTCAGTATTTTGAACAAGGGATCGGGCTAGCACCGTTCGACATCGCCATTGCCCGATTGCTGGCCGAGCATTACCCGCTCGTCCCGCTGGTCGAGGTCGGCGCCGGCATGGGGCAACTTTCGGCTTTGGTCGCAGTTAACGGTCATCCATCGTGGGCCATAGAACGCGACTCCGTGCGCCTGGACATGGCACACGCGGTCAGAGCCGCAATCGTCAGGCGCTTTCCGCAAGTACAAGGCCACTACAGCGTCGTCGGAGATTCATTTCCAAACCGAACAGGATATCTGGTGAAGAACGCCGTTGTTTGTTCGTCCTTTATCCCCTATGCGATACCCGACGAGCAATTCGACGCCATCCTGGATGCGCTCGCCCCCGCGCGCGGGTTGATTGTCGCGGTTCGGTCCTTTCTCGTGCCTGAACGCCTGTCCAGCCTCAAGAACTCGTGGGACTACGAACCAGTCCTGATGGACATGCTGCGGACGAGAGGCTGGGGAGAACCAGAAACGGTCTACGAATGGCGTCACCCAGAATACCGCTTTCAGCCTGACAAGATCGTTTGGCTCAGAAGATCCCAGTGAACCCGGGTCGATAACGCTGAAGCAT
>Ga0073934_10009936_pt1 | contig 11994 bp, 9 predicted proteins | sample LarsenN4metaG_FD_76834 | JGI IMG/M metagenome (GOLD analysis project Ga0073934, IMG submission 76834) | Hot spring sediment bacterial and archeal communities from British Columbia, Canada, to study Microbial Dark Matter (Phase II) - Larsen... ... | reverse complement strand
TCCTTTACGCCGCCGAGCCGGCCATCTTCGCCCCCGGTCCGCAGCGGCGGTTCGAGCAGCAGCTCGAGCCGGCCGCAAGGAGGCAGTAAACCAAAGAAGTGATTTCGGCCAGCAGAAATGCAAACCGCTGATGCACGCGGATCGACGCGAAATAAGAGACAGGTCTTATTCGCGTCGATCCGTGTTCATCAGCGGTTCTGTTCTTCGCTCAATCGGTGGCGCGTTTGGCTTCGAAGTCGCGCTTTTGCGTCTTGCCGTCGCGTTCGGTCTCGATGGTTCCTTTCATCGTGTCGCCGGTGATCTTGGCGGTGTACTTGGATGTCACCTTGTTGCCCTGGAATTCTCGCGTGACGGTGAATGAAACTTCGCCGTTCTTGAAGGTGCCGTTCTCGATCTTGGTCTCCGTATTCTGCCGGCCCGGCATGCTGCCGGTCAGTTTGTCGCCTTCGAGTTTCAGCTTGAGCGTGGTCTCACGCTTCTTGCCGCCGAACTCGGTGGTCCATTTCCATGTCCCGGTCGGATTGGCCTTCTCCTCAGCCCTGGCAATTCCCACGACCGCAAGGGCGATCACCACTGCAGCAAATCGCTTCATCGTTCGATCCTCCAAAAGGTAAAGTAGCATTCAAAAGAAACCGCGAATAAACGCTGATCAACACTGACAAGTCAAGAAACAATTCGTCATCAGCGGTTGACTCTTAATTCGGCGGAGGGATCTTGTCGCCAATCTTTTTGCCGTCGAGCCGTTTGTCGTCAGGAAACGTCGTCAGTACGAGCCCTTTGAACTGCACTTCCTGCGGAACCGTATTCGAATGCAGCTGCAGGCCGATCGGTCCTTCCTTGATGCGGTTCGGTTCCGGGTCGCGCCAATCGAGCACTAGCGTGCCGTTCGCCACGAGTCGAATGCGATTGCCCTGGGCGAATATTTCCATGTCGTTCCAGTCGTGGTCCTTACCGACCTTTTTCGCCGGGGCCGCATCGGCCTTCAACCCAAGCCGGCCATAGAGGTCGTATAGTCCCCACTCCTTCGGGAACATCACCAGATGCCCCTTGTATGTGTACGGGTCGCCCTTGCTCGGTGCGACTTCGCCCCACATGGCAATGCCCGAGTGCATCTCCGATTCGGCCAGCTTGAACGAAAACGCCAGATGAAAGTCAGTGAACTTCTGCCTGGTCAACAAGTAGGTCGAAACTTTGATCGGTTCGGTGTTCTTGCCGACGATCATGCCATCCTTCACAGACCAGAGGTTCTTGTGCCCTTCCCAGCCGTCGAGGATTTTGCCGTTGAACAGTTCGATCTTTTCCGACTTGCCCTCGCGCGGCGGCACCACCGGCGGCTGCTGCGCCGATGCAATGGCGGCGGCGATGACCAAAGTAATTACAGCGGTGCCGAATCGTGTCATGGGATGTCGCCTCAAATGGATGTGGCTTGATGCTTATGAGTTTATTCTGGATATCTGCGAGAGTGAAGGAAAATGACCTGGTTTTGCAGAGCTCGGACCGCCTTAAGCGAAAGCTTATCACTTCATACCGAATATCGCATGAGTAGATCCACTTCCCTTGCAGCCATTTGGTCCGATGATTGGGCTGGGGAATCGGAAAGTTGAATTAGCAGATCGACAAATAACTCGAACGAACCGAAGAAACGGTCACGCTCGCCCTTGAATTTGTGAAAGACGCGGCGGCTTACGCGGCTGAAATAGTAACCATCGAATGCGGCATCCACGAGCAGCGGCCACGAGAAGAGCGATCGGCGCGCGAACAACAAAGTGGCGATGGCACCCATAGGATCGCGCCAGATCGAGCGACGCATTGTCCGCGGTTGCGATTGCGCCTCTGCAAAGGGAACGAACCGATATCTTCCGATGAAAAGAGGGCAAATAAATGACTGTTGGCCATTCTTCCACTGAAACCATGCCTGGCACGGGTCTCCCTCGCGCAGGTGCGGATCGATTCCTTCATACAATGTCTCGTAGACATCTGCATGATGCCGACGAAGATTTGCATCAAGTTGGTGCAGTTTCTCCGTGAGCATGAATCACCAAGACATCACGATGAGGTATCGTTTGTTTTTTCAACAGGTTATGGCCCAACTAATACAGCCAACGCAGACTGATCCTGCGTCTCGGGATTGAATGTGGCAAGGCCTTCGACTTGGGCGGCACGTAACAATCGTTGATCAGAGGCAAACAATACGAGGTCGTTACCGATGGACCGCAAATAGTTCGCCAACCCTAATGCGGCATGAAGGACAACGGCATCTGTTGCGTTTATCGAGTGCTTCTGAATCTGATTCAACGCGGAGATAACCAATGCATTTGTCGGCTCAACTTTAACAATGCTTCTCTTTTGAATGATTTCATGCCCGAGCTGTACAATCGCCTGTGAAAACGAAGCAGCCGAAAGCCTGCCCGCATTCTTGCGGCGGACAAGAACCGAAACTACTTCCGCAATTCCTAATGTTGAGCACGACCAATCGATCGGCAGAAATGCTTCCCAGCAAGAAATCAACCAGCGGCGTTCCTGGCTCGGCGACATATCGCTTTGCCAGTGCACTGCCGTCCAAGAAAAAGACCCTCATGGGCGGCGATCCTCGCGCAACTGAATAATCTCACGACTAAAATCGTTGGCAGTCGGTGTTGATCCCAAATCACGTGCGATCATTTCGCGTAGTCGTTCAATCTCAATGGGACTGCCTCTTATTTCCCATTGGTGCAACAGTTCTTCCCAGGATGATTCCATCGCAGTTTGGCTTTCTTCGGCACGGCGAAGCAAGTCCGCCCCTAGCACGGCAAGACGAGCAGCTTCAGAAACCGGTGGCGTCGGGAGTCCAGTATCAAGGTCATCGGCGGCGGCGTCGATTTTACCAGGCAGCATAGATTTCTCCGGTTCGATTCTCGCTTTCCATTTGTACTCGGTCTTTTCTTAGGCTGCCGTTAGCCTTCCCTCCTTCGCGCCCGACGAAACATCCGCGCCCGTCACTTCCGCGGCACGTCCTGCCCCCAGTCGGTGTGATCGGGGCCCGGCCATTCGTCCACGTAGGTGCGCTTCGCCCATTCGTTCCACGCGGATTCGAGCTTTGCGACGATGTCGGGATGCTGCTTGCTCAGGTCCTTTTGCTCGGTACGGTCAGCTTCCATGTCGAAAAGTTCCCAGGGCTGGCGGTGCCGCATCACCAGCTTCCATTTGCCGTCGCGCACGGCCTTGTTCCCTTCGTGTTCCCAGCAGATCGGCTGCGTTCGTGCCAGTGTCTTGCCCTCGAACGCAGGCCGCAGGCTGACGCCCTGCATCGGCTCGATCACCTGGCCATCGCGCTCGCGCGGATACTTCGCCCCGGCGAGATCGACCGCCGTCGCCATGATGTCGATCAGGTGCCCGGGCTGCTTTTCGAACTTGTTGCGCCGCGCCTCCGGGATGCCGGCCGGCCAGTGTGCGACGAGCGGCGTGCTGATGCCGCCCTCGTGCGTGAAGTGCTTGTAACGGCGAAACGGCGTATTCGCCAGCGTCGCCCAGTTCATGCCAAGTTTCACCGAGGATTGCGGCCCGCCGATTGGGCCCTCGCCCGCCGTCACTCCAGGCGGGCCGCCCTCCGCATTGCCGCCGTTGTCGCTCAAGAAAAGAATCAGCGTGTCGTCGAGCAGGCCTCGCTGTTTCAATCCATCGACCAGCGTGCCCATCGCGAAATCAATGCGGTCGATCATCGCCGCATACACAGCCATGATCTCGTCGAAGCGCTTTTTCCGGTCCTCGGCTCGCGATTCCCACGTTGGCACATCGGCCGGCCGCGGCGCGAGCGGCCAGCGTGAATCGATAAGTCCCATCTCGATCTGCTTTGCGTACCGCTTTTCGCGCAGCTTGTCCCAGCCTTCCATGTACTTGCCGCGGTACTTGTCGATGATCTCCTTCGGCGCACGCAGCGGAAAGTGCACGGCCCCTTGTGCGATGTACAAAAAGAACGGCTTGTTCTGTGCCTTTGCCTCGTCGATAAACTTCAAGCCCCATTCGGTGAACAGGTCCGTCGAATACCAGTCCTTGCCGAACTCGGGCGAATCCTTCGGCATCTCCTTACCATTGAGGTAGAGGTTCTTCGTGCCCGGCCTGTCCGCCTCCTTGGGGAAATAGACTTCGCCAAAGCGCGAATTGAGCGAGCGGTCGAAACCGCGGTTCCACGGCACGCAGCCATGCTGCTGGCCCATGTGCCATTTGCCAGTCATCGCCGTGAAGTAACCGGCCTCGCGCAAAACCTCGGCGATGGTCACCGAGCGCGGCAACAGCTTGCCGTGGAAGCCGCGCGAGTTCGCCACCACCATATTGTCGAGCCAACCCATGCCCGCCTGATGCGGATATAGCCCGGTGATCAACGAGGCCCGCGTCGGGCTGCACCGGGCACAGTTGTAAAACTGCGTGAAGCGCAAGCCATTGGCCGCCAGCCGATCCAGGTTCGGCGTCGGCGCCTCGCCACCGTAGCAGCCGATGTCCGAAAAGCCCATGTCATCGACCAGCACGACGACGATGTTGGGCCGCTGCGCGGCCAACGCCGGCGACGCGATGAGGCAACATAACAGAAGGATGAGTTTGGTTTTCATGCGTGAATGTTTCGATGAGCAAGTTGGAAGATTGACGACGCTCGACTGTCGGCTCGACAGCGATTACCGAATCCACGACGATTATTGTGACCATGGAATTGCCGAGTTACGAGAAAAAAATGCGGATGTTTACTGCATCCCGACGCGAATGTACCACGGCGGCCCGCCGCCGTAGGCGCCGCTTCCCGTTTGCTACGTGCCGAACGACAGGACAGTATCGCCGAAGTTCCAGCTGGCAATACCTTCCGAATCCGGAAATAACTCCGCGGCACATTTGCATTCCGGCATTTCGATAATACGCTTTCGACGCGATCGTGCATTTTTTGCCGCCTCGGGCGCGAAGGGTGACACTGCGCGCGTAGTCAATTTGGCCCGAGACGTCCCAAAATGTCCCAAAATGTCCCATTCTAAAAGAAGTTATTCGCAAATGCCCAGCAACGGCGTCCCTGAACGAGTGAGTTTTCGGGCCATTTCGGTCAGACGGCAAACGGTGACTCACTCTGTGACGCGATTACACGCGCATCGTCGCGAGCTTATGCACATGCGAAGGCGGTCGGGCACGTTTATGATTCTTCGTGCGGATAGGGCGGCATCGACTTTTTCATCCGGTCGAGCTCGGGTTTCACCCGCGAATCGTAACAATCCGGGCAGATGCCATGGCTGAAACGCACATCGGTTTGCGTCGCGATGTAGGACTCGACTTGCTCCCAGTAGTCCTTGTCCTTGCGAACTTTCTTGCAATACGAGCAAATGGGCAGAATGCCGCGAAGCACTTTGACCTGGCCCAACGCTTCTTCGAGCTGGGCCACGCGCTCTGCCAAACTCGCTTGCAGCTCCAGGATGCGCTGGCCGGTGTTCAAGCGCAGGCGCAGTTCCTCCCGGTGGAATGGCTTGGCGACATAGTCGTCGGCGCCCGCGCTCAGGCCTTCGAGGAGGTCGGACTTGGTATCGCGCGAGGTCAGCAAGATGACGTAAACGCCGGCCAGTTCCGGGGTGTTGCGGATTTGCCGGCAAAGCTCGAGGCCGTCCATGCCGGGCATTTGCCAGTCAATCAACGCCAGCCGGGGCCCTTCGGACTCTTGCAACGCGTTCCAGGCCGATTGGCCATCCCCGACGCCCTTGACGGTGAATCCCCACTCTTTGAGCGTCTCTTCCACGGCCAGCCGTGCAATGGCATCATCGTCGGCAAGAAGTATCTTCATAATCATCCCAAAAGCATCCTGCAAGTCTCTAAAAGTCTAGTCCGATCTAGCTTGGTTCGCAACGTGAATGGAAGTGCAAATGTCGAATTCGGCCTTAATGAGACTGTGCCAACGTGGCACATTCGAAGCTCGAATCACGCTCGCTTACGCTCGCGGCTAAACAGTTTCTTGACTTCGCATCGGCTGGCGGGACAATGACGCCACGTACTTCAACTTCTACCCGGGAGTTCGATCATGACCACCGCAACCGCACCGGCTCGCTCCGTCAAGAAACCGCAAGTCAAAGCGCTGCAACCGATGTTGATCGGCGGCAAGTGGGTGGACAGCGTTTCCGGCAAAGCGTTCGCAACGCTGAACCCCGCAACCGGAGAAAAAAACTGCGACGTGGCCGAAGGCGACCAGGCCGACATCGACCTGGCCGTGAAAGCGGCTCGGAAGGCGTTCGAAGAAGGCCCATGGTCCAGGATGAGCGCCGCCGAGCGTGGCCGGTTGCTCAATCGCCTGGCCGACCTGATCGAAAAACATCAGGAAGAACTGGCGGCACTGGAAACGCTGGACAACGGCAAGCCGTATCGCGATGCGATTGCGGCCGATCTGCCGCTGACGATCAAGTGCTACCGCTATTACGCCGGCTGGGCCGACAAGATCCACGGCAAGACGATTCCGATCGAAGGCGATTTCTTCTGCTATACGCGTCACGAGCCGGTCGGCGTGGTCGGGCAAATCATCCCGTGGAACTTTCCGTTGCTGATGCAAGCCTGGAAGTGGGGTCCCGCATTGGCCGCGGGTTGCACGATCGTGCTCAAGCCTGCCGAGCAGACGCCGTTGTCGGCGCTACGCGTGGCCGAACTCGCTCAGCAGGCCGGCATTCCGGACGGCGTGGTCAATGTCGTGCCCGGCTATGGTCCAACCGCCGGGGCGGCGCTCAGCGGCCACATGGATGTCGATAAAATTGCGTTCACCGGCGAACACACGACCGGGCAAATCGTCATGACGGCCGCCGCGCAGAGCAATCTCAAGCGCGTCAGCCTCGAACTGGGCGGCAAGAGCCCAAACGTCGTCTTTGCCGACGCCGATCTCGACGCTGCCGTCGAAGGCGCCTACTTCGGCCTGTTCTTTAATCAGGGACAGTGCTGCTGTGCCGGCTCGCGATTGTTCGTCGAGGAAAAAGTCCACGATCAATTTGTGGAAAAGCTGGTCGCCAAGGCAAAAGGCCGCAAGGTCGGCGATCCATTCGACCTCGACACCGAACAAGGGCCGCAGGTTTCGCAGGAGCAATGTGATCGCATCATGGGCTACATCGAAGCCGGGAAAAAGGAAGGCGCCAAGATGCTCATCGGCGGCAACCGCGTCGGCGACCGCGGTTATTTCATCGAGCCGACCGTCTTCGACAATGTCACCGACGACATGAAGATCGCCCGCGAAGAGATCTTCGGCCCGGTCATGAACGTGCTCCGCTTCAAGAACATTGACGAAGTCATCCAGCGCGGCAACCGCACCTTTTACGGTCTGGCCGCAGCGGTGTGGACCCGCGATATTCAGAAAGCGCATCGCATCGCCAACAACCTGCGGGCCGGAACCGTCTGGGTCAACTGCTACGATGTCTTCGACGCCGCCGCCCCGTTCGGCGGCTACAAGATGTCCGGCATCGGCCGTGAACTCGGCGAATACGCCCTGCAGCTGTACACCGAAGTCAAGACGGTTACGGTCAAACTGTAACTGACCTTGATGCCGCTAGACGGTGCCTTGCCATTTGGGAGAACGCACTCATGCGACGTAGTGCAGACGTCTAGCGGCGTTTGTTTCATGTGTTCCATGTCGTGGACCGCATTCGACCGGATCATCCGCTGCGAGGCTAGAGAGTGCAGAACACGGTTTTCGAGCGCCAGGCGAAAGCGTTCACTCGGATTGACGCAAATCCTTGTTTGTTGTCGAAAGACACGCAAAGCGCGTCCTGCACTCCATCCATCTCAGACTGACAGGAGTGTTGGCCTAGTCAAACGAACCAACGGTTTCTCCACCCGCGCGACTCGCTAGTGCCCCTAGCAGATTCCCGGCGGAATACGGAATAAACCGAGCACTACCGTCCGCAAAAACGAAATTAGCACCGGAAGGGTGAAACGACCAAAAATGGAATCGGTCACAGGGGTTATCGGCTCGGCCGTAAAAGTATCTTGATTGCGCATTAGCGCATTCAACGTCAAAAGGCGAGCCCAGGCCTCTGTTCACCGACAGAACGGTATCCGGCCCACCAAACTGCTCAAGAATTATGTGTCCGCTGTACCACCTTCCGGCCTGAAGTGAATCGGGAGGCGGGCGTTCGCCCACCAATAGAGTGTTGCTGGTCCCATCCATGAAATCGGAGAGCCTCGCTCCAGGCGATTCACCCAACGCGCCGGGAAAATGGACAATAGCTGGGGGGGACGGCACGTGCACGCCACTTACGCCAATGTAACCGGAAAAGGCACACCGATCCCGGCTCTGGTGAACATGGGTGTAAGAAAACGGGAATCGGATGGACAAAGGTACCCCCGAATGACAGTCGCGTAACCAACGTGCGGCGGATTATGGGTTGGATTACGGTCCGTTTCACAAGCACGAAGCGATATCCGCCAAAGCGGCTCCTGTTCAAGGAACGGAAGGATCATCGCCTGCCAGCTCAACATCGTGTCGGGCTCGTTACTTCCGAGCTTTGAAGCTCGATAGGGCGGCAATCTGCCGTGTGAATCGTGGGCATTGTGCAACGCAAGGCCCATTTGTCGAAGGTTGTTCAAGCACTTGGCCCGGCTTGCTGATTCGCGGACGCGCTGAGCCGCTGGAAGCAATAGTCCGATCATAATTCCCAAAATGCTAATTACCACAATTAATTCGATCAAACTCACGCCTCTTCGTATGTGAGAAACTCGTATCACTGTCATGGCTTACCTCCGTGTAGCGGCCGGTCGACGCATATTGTGACGCGATGGCTGTGCTCGCCATCGAAAACTCGAAGTTGCACTCTCTTCTCGCTTCGGTACTTATTTACCGCCGACGCGTCCAATTCAATCCGAATAAGGCGCGAGGTTGGCGTCAAATGGCTGTCAAGCACGATTGCGGAAAGTCCAGGAGAAGAAAACTCAACATCTACCGTAATCGGTTTCGCAAGAGAATGACGACAAACACAGGTAGCAGTAAGAGATGGTCCCGAATCGGATTCCCTTGGCAGAGTGATTCGAGAAGGGCTAACGACGACCGGTGGCACGATGCGACCGCTTGTCCGGATTTCCATGGTTTCTGCTCGGCCCTCCCGGACAAGGTGCACTTGCAAGGTTGCATCCAATGAACCTTCGACGGGCGCGTTGGGGGTGACGGAGATCATTCCAATGAGTCTGCCCGCCTCGTCTGACGTGTGCGAACGAGGAGCAGATTCCACCGGTAGCAAGCAGGCAGATATAGATTGAGGTGCGCTTGATTGAACGGATACCAAAACATAGCCATTATTGCCAACATCGCGCACTTCAACGAGTTGTCTAGCCTGACTCCCAGCCAATAAGTCACCGAATACGACACTAGTTGGTGTCATGGACAAGCCGACGATTTTCGGTACAACGATGCTGATTTCGCCAAGCGGCTGTTTTGGGTCATTTGTTGCGAACCACACCTTTGTCCGCAATGATTTGTCGGCCGGTTCCCGAATTGCTACGCGCACGGCTAACTCTCTTGACGCACGCGGCGGAATGCGCAGCTCATCGAAACGCGAAAACAGATTATCCCGAAAGAGTTCCAAACCAGTACACGAACATTCCGACCGAACCTTGGTGATCAATAGGTCCCGCTCGCCGTTGTTGGAAATGGTAATCCGACCGACAGCGACATCGCCATTTGTTTGCGCGCCCAAGTCAATCGATGCGGGGTAATCAACACTCGGCGATCTACGCCAAGTGAACCGCCACGCTGCATAGACTGCTCCCGTCACCACGAGCAGCATTACGGCCCGGCAAAGATGCTTGGACATTCGCATCGAGAGTTCACCTGTTTTCGGTAATCGATTCCTCACTCCTCGCCAAACGCCATCGCCGAATTCCCCAAACTACCAACGAGGCGGCGAGGCAAAACACTGACAATGGGAGAATCCATCTTGTCCACGATCGCGGTTGTTCACGGGTCTCGGTTCGGCCAAGTTCGCCCTTCGGCGGAGGTGGCGTGGTCAAGCTGCGTTCTTCTCCGATAGGGCGCCCACCAGCATCAACGACGAACTTTTTTCCTCGAATTAGGTCGTGCACCTCGCAGCCCGATGGAAACTGCAATGCGAAAACATCTTCTCCGAAAAGCTTGTTGACAGCAATTTCTGTAAACTCGCAGATTTGAGAATAAGTCAGCCTGTCGTTTTCAAAGACTTCGGCCACTGCATGGGAAGGAAAGTAGACGCCATGAGCGGGTTCGCTGAAGCGGGTTACTCGGGATTTGGCGGATAGATTTCGGTTCGCGACCGTGCGAATCGTTGAAACTTCGGTGATCAGGTAGTTCTTTCTCCGATCAAACTTGAATTGGCTCTTGCCATTCTCCCCGTCGTCGGATTGAAGTTCTATCTGTAACTCGTCACCCGCTGACCGCGCTTGAAGAAGTTTTCGATGGCCTACGACATCATCGAATACTGCCGGTCTGCTTCTAGTGCCGGGTTTGGTCGCAAGGTGGAAAAGTGAAAAATAGCGGGGGTCACATTCACCGACAGGTGTTCCGTCGTATGCAGCCACAGAACCTCCGCGTTGATTCCCTTTTAGAACGGTAAAACTTGAAACTCGGCCGGCGGCGATAAGGATCTCGCCGCGGGATTCGCTTGAATTCCACTTGACACGGACGCGGTCACCACTTGCCCAGAACTCGCCCACCTGGCTAAGTACGGATGGCTGATTTCCTGATTGTCTCGAAATCCGAAAGCGACAGTACATGGAATGGATTGACTCAACCGTTTTCCGATTCTCGGTGCGTGCCGTCTGCAGCAGATCCTGCGAACTTTCGCCACGAATCTCTGCGGCAGCGGCTGCAACCAGAAGCGTCGCAGCAAAAAGCATGTATCTCATAACTCCCCCAACTTGCGACCGCGGGCGCGAATGAAACGCGCAGAATGAGCGGTCGAACAATCGAAATGGGGCAATGCGATATTCTCCTATACCTGCGAATTGGTGTTGGTCACTTATTGCGTTGCCTTACATTTGTCCCAATACTTTGTGCATGGAGAGAATAATTCGCCTATTTGAATAAGCCCATCGCATTTTTCCTGCGGCGGTTCGTCATCCTTTACACAAGAGCGTTGCGATGGGCCAACACACACCTTGATTTGGGGTTGTCCTGCCGTCAGAACACAACCGTCCCAAGTGCCCTGGCATGTCCAAAAATCGCATTCATAACTGGGAACAACTTGGTCCGACACTGCGTCGGGCATCCAGAAATGTAGTACCAGGATCGACAATCCAACGGTAAAGCAAAGCTGCTGAGTCCGTCGCATTTTCGGCCTCCTTCATGTGAATGTGGCTACCTCGGCGCCCATTCCGATCCGCTGCTTCATCCGCCAACAAAAAGAATGATGGCAGAATGGCAGAATGGCAGAATGGCAGAATGGCAGAATGGCAGAATGGCAGAATGGCAGAATGAGGTTAATCTTCGCTTGCCAAGCTGTCAACAAAAAAACAAAAAAACTTGGTAATGTGCTTGGTAGTGTTTAACCCACTTCGTAACTCCCAATATGGACAGTGTGACAAGCAGCTATGGAAGTATCCCATGCCCAAATTTCTCGGAAAGACGGCAGTGATCACCGGCGCCAGTCGAGGCATTGGCCGGGCGATTGCGCTCGGCCTTGCTCAAGCCGGCTGCAACATCGTGATTGCCGCGAAAACCGTCAATCCGCGCGACAAATTGCCCGGTTCGATTCATACCGTCGCGGCGGAGGTGGAATCGCTTGGAGCACAAGCACTGCCAGTGCAATGCGACATCCGCGACGAAACGCAGATCGAGGCGCTCGCGGCAGTAGTGAAAGAGCGCTTCGGGCGAGCCGACATTCTGATCAATAACGCGGGCGCCTTGTTTTGGAAGCCGCTGTTGGAAACGCCGGCGAAGCGTTTCGACCTGGTCATGGGCGTCAATGCCCGGGCGGCTTTTTTGTGCGCTCAAGCGTTTTTGCCGGGGATGATCGCCAATCGCTGGGGGCATATCATCAACATGTCGCCGCCGAT
>Ga0073934_10009935_pt1 | contig 11994 bp, 6 predicted proteins | sample LarsenN4metaG_FD_76834 | JGI IMG/M metagenome (GOLD analysis project Ga0073934, IMG submission 76834) | Hot spring sediment bacterial and archeal communities from British Columbia, Canada, to study Microbial Dark Matter (Phase II) - Larsen... ... | reverse complement strand
CATTTTTGCGAGTAACGGGTCTTACAGCCGCCGAATGCCTGAGCAGGCGGCAGGTGTGTCGAATAGTTGAGCATTCAATCCTTTGCCGGCGTATCGCCGGGTTCGTGAGGGGTTTGTAGAATTTCGAGGCAGTCTGACCTGGCGCCTTACTTCCATCCATCAGAGAACAAGCATGAAATCCGTTCGATCTGCTTTCGGAATCTTGTTCGTGGCAATCGTAGCCGTTGGCATCGCCGCCGCCGAAGAGAAGAAGGAAATCGACAAGACCAAGTTGATCGGGAAGTGGAAAGTCGTCAAAGCCGAAGGCGTCCCGCCGGGAACCATCATCGAGTTCATGAAGGACGGCAAGTTCGTCGTCAGCATCGACATGGACGGCAACAAAATCACGCTGGACGGCACTTACTCGATCGAAGGCGACAAGCTTCACACCACGATGAAACTGGGCGAAAAAGAAAACAAGAACACCGACACCCTGAAGACGTTGACGGCAGAGAAGCTCTCGCTGGTCGACAAAGAGGGAAAGGTCGCCGAACTGGAAAAGGTGAAGTAATTTGCCGCTGATTTCTCAGGCAACGATGCCGAGACTTCGCTTTTTGTAGACGAATTCGCCAGAATGCGGGGTTACGTGACCCGGATTCTGGCGAACTCCTTTGTAACAAGTCTTCTTACCGTTCCTCTCCCGGCGTGATTCGTGCTCCCGGCCAAATCAACGGGCGAAATCGGTCGATCGGCTGATGCGCTGCCCATGCCATCCCGCGTAATAGCAGCAAGCGGAAAAGCGGGTCGTCGAAAGTCCAATTGTAGTGGCCTGGGATGCTGACAAAGACACGTCCTTTCCCATGTTCACGGGTCCAAAAGAGCGGTTGATCAGCTCCGTCCTCGCTGCCAACGGCGAGCACATTGATGCTCTTTGTGTTCCCTGTGAGCCTCCAGTAGCTTTCGTCGATGAACTTCACGCGCTCAAATCCCATGGAAATCGGGTGCTTGCCATCGAACTTGAGATCGAGCGGGCCATGGCGGAACCGCGAAGCGCCGCCTTTCCAGGCAAGGCCAATCAAGGACGCCAGTTCATCGACGTGCCGATGGCCATCCACGGCATAGTGAATGAACACCGCCCCGCCTCCGCGGCGCAGGAACGCATCGAGTTCAGTCGCGCGTTGTGCGTTCCAACTCGGATTGTTCGAATAAAAGACAATCAAGTTCGCTTTTTCGAGTTGGGCGATCGTCGGCCAATTGTCCGCCGTGCTGATCAGCACGTTTTCGTGCAGGTCGAATAGTTTTGTCCAGCGTCGCCGCCAGAGCGGATAGTCATGCTCGCCGGGTCCGTGATCTTTCGGCCCCGTGCACAACACGATGTGAATCTTGTCGAAAGGTCCTTTTGGCGAATCGGAGCGTTTCAACACCGCCTCGACTTCCGAGCGACGCCGTGGGGGAGGTTCCCCGGGAATCTCCAGTGCGGCAGGAGCCAGGGAATCCGTCAATAAGAACATGAGTAGATCGCGGAGCTTTTCCGGCCCGAGAATTCGGTCGATTCCGTCCGGCATGGTCGAAACGGTTGCCGGTGTCATGCTGTCGATATCCGATGCTCGGATGTTTGTTTCGCGCCCTGCCCCATCGACGACGCGCACCGTATCGCCTTGCTGCTTCAACACGCCGGCGAAACTGCGGCCATTCTTGAGTTCCACGACGTATGTCAAATGATCCGGATTGATTGCGGCACTGGGAAAACGAATGTCGCGAAGCACCGAGTCGTAGTCGCGATGGACCAGGTTCGACAGATCGGGACCGACGGCGCCGCCCTCGCCGCGAACGCGATGACACTTGGAGCATTGCGACTCTTCGGAGAAAAAGATTTGTCGCCCCCGCACCCAGTTGCCGCCTTTGAGTTCTGGAGTCTCGCGGACCGCGGCTTCCGAGGCGGATCGCTTGAGCGTCGCCCACGGCAACAGAAATCGATGCAGAGGCAGCGGCCGCAAGCGCGGATCTTCGGCTGTGTGATACGCAACCTGCAAACTGAGTTCGCCACGGGCCGCTTCAATCTCGATTTCCAGCGGGATCGGTTTGCCTTCTTGCGGAACGACTGTCAATTCCAGGCGTCGATCGGCGATAATCGGCGCGTCCTGGCCGCGAATAGTGATCCGTTGGTTGGACGTAAACGTCAGCGTGACTTTTTCCGGCGGCCAGGTGTGGTCCAGTGGTGACCCAGGCTGAACTGCCGGCCGCAACAATTGCCATAAATCAAGTTTCGTTTTCAGATTCCATCGCCCCGGCAGGGCATATCCCACGCCGTCGACGTTCAGCAACATCGCACGATGTTGGTAACTTTGGCTGGTCAGCCGGTAATTGACCGTCATGTCCAGATGCGGCAACCAGCCGGACCAGTTCTCCTTGCCGTCGTTGGAGCGCCATTCCGCCTGCACGCCGCATAGATCGTAGTCGAGATCGATTTGCGAATGTTGCCGCAGCGCCTGACCCGTTGGCTTGGCCGGCCGCCCCAGGCCAGGCAGCGTCAGCGCATAATGAGCGGCTTCGGGATGAGCGGCAGTCGTCAGGATAAGCGTGCGACGGTCGGGCGTGACGCTCGCGCTAAGAATCGGCAGGTCGTAGCGTGGCGTTCCGAGTTGCTGCTGCACAACCGAATACCCGGGCCGCAACGTTTCAAATCGATCGCCGGCTCGAACGTACTTGCCGTATTCGATCACGGCGTTTTTCGTTAGCTCGGAAAGATGCTTCGGATCGAGTGGTTTGTCGAAGGCGATGCGGACCTCGCCAGGGCTGCCGGCCCAAGCGAGCACCGGCTGCGGCAACGACTGGCCGTCGTACACGATTTGAAACAGCTTGCCTTTGCCGGCTGGGCCGCTGCCCCAATCCGGGCCGCCGCTATGTGCCGCAACGACAAGGGCGCCCTCGTTCGACACCGCCAGATCGGCCGCCAACATATTCAGGCAGGCGATTAGCTGATTCTGGGCCACGTAGCCGGACTCGGTTTTGACGAGCTTCGTGCGGTAAATTTTGCCGCGAGAATATCCAGCCAGCAAGGCGTCGCCTGCCCACCCAGGTGGACCAAAAGCCTTCGATTCATTAAAGGTCAAGCCGCAAATCGACTGATGCTGTGGCGAATAATCGAATGTGCTCGGTTCGTCGATGACGATTGGCAGATGCTTTGGGTGCCGCGGCGGAAAGCCGTAATGCCTGCCCGGCTGGATGTGCAGCAATTCGTCGAACGGGTTGCCGTTGGGCAGCCAGGTCGCGCCTTCCTGGTCGGTGGCGAACAAGTCGCCGTCGCGATTGAACGCGAGACCGACGGGAAAACGAATGCCCGTCGCAATGATCTCGCGCTTTTTGAAGTCGGGTGAAACGCGCAAGATCGTGCCGCGCTCGCTTTTCAGGTCATAGCGCGACTTGCCGTCCTTGTCGATCATGTAGCCGTTGACGTACGACTTGCAGCCGAGGCCGAAATAGATCGAGCCGTCCTTACCAACGGCGACCCCGAGCGCATCCACGCCGTGCGTGTTCATTTCCGGCGGATAACTCTCCCACTTATCCGCAACAATGATTTCTTTATCGGCCCGGTCGTCGCCGTCGGTGTCGGCAAGCAGCACGACCTTGCCTTTGCATGCGACGATTACACCCTGCCCGAGCGGATAGTTCGGCGGCGTCAGCGCCATGCCGATCGGACTTTGGATTTCTCCTTTGTTCTCCCAAAATGGCCGAACCGTGTCCTCCAGGCCGTCGTTATCGGAGTCTGAAAGCAAATAGACCGTCCCGTTATATCCAAGCGCCACCAGCTTTCCGTCGGGTCGATAACGGATGTTGTTAATGTTCGGCAGATCAACCGGCAGTTTGCGAACCAAGAATCCGGGTAAGAACATTTGCACCGGCGGCGGATCCTTGACCGTGACCAGCGATCGACTGCCGGCTGGAGTGACATGCATGGGTGGAACCGGAACCACGTTGGCATACTTCGCCGCCAGGTAATGTTCCACTGCTTTGCGTTGTTCGTCATCCAGCGCATGATCGAAGAGCATTACTTCGGCAATGTCGCCGTCGAGAAATCCCTGCACGTATGGCGGCTTGGCTTCGTTGCTGTAGATGCGGGCGCCAACCACCATCTGGTCCAGTCGAATCGCCGATTGGCTTCGATTCCGAGCGCCGGATTGCTTACCGTTGACGAAAAGCTTGACGCCGTTCGCTCCGGACTCGGCCACCAGCATGAGCCGGTGCAGCTTGCCGAAATCCACGGGCTCACTCAAGAGGTTGACCGCGCCTCCGAATCCAGGCCCTTCCGCATTGACAAACTGCATCTTCGCGGAGAACCACGGGCCCAAGTCGAAATTCAGGCCGGTGGTGTAATCATTCTTGCCGCGCTCGGCGCCGGCAAAAAGCGCACGAAACATTCCGGCATTGGAATACGGCGCCGCCACAACGACGAGCGTCAGATTTTTGAGTTCCAAGCGTTCGTTGTTGAGGATCAAAAAATCGTCGGCGCCATCGAAGCGGATCGCAAGTCCGTTCTGCATGGTCTGCAATGTCGGGCAGAATGTCGAATTCTCCTGGCCCAGGTGGCGTTGCTTGCCGGACGAGTCAAACCATGTTGGCAGTGCCGCATTCGCCGATAGTTCCGGACGGCCCAGCGCTTTGCGGGCGGCATTCTGCGCTGCCGCGTCCAGCCAGAGCACGAGCCCCGTTTTTGCAGATTCCGGAAGCCGTGAGTCGGCCCAGGGTTCGGCGGCAAAACCGACGCTCGCCGCGAAGACAACTACTGCCGCGAATGAGAGAAATCGCATACACCCGTCCTGGTCGTTATGGCGATAAGACCGCCCTGGATCCTCTGAAAAGGCGGCTTACTGTACGATCAAACTATCAAGCAGGACCAGGTTTTTGCAAGCAATCGCCGGGCGGTTCGCCACTGCAACCAAACAACCCAACTGAAATGAAAAAAACGCAGCCCGCCGCGCAACCATGAACGAGCGATGCGCGGCGGGCTGCAGTGTGTTCACAATAGCTCCGGGATCCTTCGCTTGTCGGAACGGATGCAGTCTCTCAGGGTTCGGGAGCATCGGTCGGAGCAAGTCACGAGGATGCTCAATGCCGAATCAAACCGAAATCCGACTTACGACAAGTCCCGGCGTAACAAAGTCGGTGGTTCGATGGCTACCTCCAAACTTAAGACAGAGCCCGCAGAAAACGGTCCGCAGAAAACGACTCCCGAAAAGTGACAGGCGAACCGCTGCAGACTCGATGCACTGGGTTACAGAACCGCCGGTTTCCGCCACGGGAGTCTCTGGCAGAAGCGCCATACGCTGGCGCCTACCGGATAATTTGCTTTGGTTCCGCACTCAGCGGCCATCTATTGCGCGATGCTAGCCAATAGCCACTAGCGGGTCAAGAAAAAAAAGGTAAAAATCTAAGCTCTTGAACAACATTCCCGGATTTGGGAGCACAATGTGAGCTCTGCAGCAACTTTGCTTTTCTTATCGCTGGCAACGGGCGCCGAACCGACGGATGAACTTGCGAAACAGATTCAGTCGATCGATCCGATCGTATTGCCGGACGCCAAGGCCGCGGCCCGCATGCTGGCCGACGATGCACGATCGCGGCGCGACGCGGCGAACCGGCGTTCGACGGAAGAATGGAACCGGATTCGGTCGAAGGATGCCTGGGAAAAATTCCGTGCAGAAAAACTGAAGGCTCTTCGATCATCGCTGGGCATTCCCGACCTGCGTTCGAACGACCCAGTAAAGCTGCACGTCACGAATACGCTTGAACGAAATGGCTTTCGCGTTCAAAACGTGCTGTTCGAGAGCCGGCCCGGCCTGGTCGTCACGGCGAATCTTTATCTGCCGGCGAAATCGGATCGTCCCATGCCGGGCATCGTGCTTTGCCACAGCCATCACAATCCGAAGTCCGAAAGCGAACTGCAGGAAATGGGTATCGGCTGGGCCCGACAAGGTTGTGCGGTGATCGTGCCCGATCTGCTTGGCCACGGTGAACGGCGCCAGCATCCCTTCAAATCCGCCGCCGATTTCGCAGGCAGTTTTCGCGTCGGACGGCAGGACTACTATTTCCGCTACTTCACCGGCATGCAGTTGCAGTTAGCGGGCCAGAGTCTGTGCGGCTGGATTGCGACGGACCTGTCGCGCTGCGTCGATGTGCTGCATTCGTTGCCGAACATCGACAAAACAAAAACGTTGATCTTCGGTTCGGTGGCCGGCGGCGGCGACCCGGCGGCGGTCGCTGCGGCGCTCGATGAACGCTTTACGATGGCCGCAATTTTCAACTTCGGCGGGCCGCAACCGGAATCGCCCTTTCCCCTGCCGGAGCATGCGGAAACGAGTTTCAACTACGCCGGCGGCGGAAGCTGGGAATCGACGCGGAACCTGGCCTTCTCGTGCCGCGATGGTTTTCTGCCCTGGGTGATTGTCGGCTCCATCGCACCGCGAAAACTGATCTACGCGCACGAGTTCTCGTGGGACCGAGAACGCGATCCAGTTTGGAAGCGACTGCAACGCATCTGGTCGTGGTACGATCCGAACGACCTGGCGGCGGCTCACGGAACCGGCAAGCTCAGCGGAAAAGCGCCGGAGTCCAGCCACTGCAACAACATCGGCCGCGTCCATCGTGCCTCGATGGCGCCGGCCCTGAAGCGCTGGTACGGCCTGGAACCTCCGTTGAGCGAACCGACGGATCGGCACACGTCGGACCAGCTGAGATGCATCACCGCGAATGCGCCGTTGAAGCTGCAGCCGGTTCATGAACTGCAACGCCAGTATGTCAATGCGCTCGAAAAGCAGGATTCGATGAGCGTTCGAGACCTGGTGACGAGTTGGCCAACGCATCTGGGCGTTCCGCAACGATTGCCCGCGGCGAAAGTCGTACACACCGCAACCAAGACCAGTGGTTCAATTCATGAAGAACGCGCAATTCTCGAAGTCGAATCAAATATTATGATTCCAATCATAATCTTACGCCCGAGCGAGGTCAAACGGCCCGCCCTGATCATCGGTGTCGCTCAGGACGGCAAGTCCGGGTTTTTGAACAAGCGATCCGAAGAAATCGCAATGCTTCTTCGTGCCGGCATTGCCATCGTCTTGCCCGACCTTCGCGGCACCGGCGAAACGCGACCCGGCGATGGACGTGGCCGGTCGAGCAGTGCGACGGCAATATCGTCCACCGAATGGATGCTGGGCAGAAACCTATTGGGGCTGCGCTGGCGCGACCTTCGCTCGGTGATCGAGTACGTTCGTACGCGATCCGATCTGGATTCAGATCGGCTGGGGGTCTGGGGAGATTCATTTGCGCCGCTCAATGCGGATGATGCCAGGACCGAAGTTCCGCTGGATGCCGATCCGCAGCCGAAGCTGGCCGAGCCGTTGGGCGGGACGCTCGCGTTGATTGCCGGCCTGCTGGAAAAAGTCCGCTGCGTATCAGCCCACGGGGGAATCGTCACGTATTCCTCACTTCTTGAATCTCCGTACATGCATGTTCCACACGATATCGTTGTTCCGACTCTGCTGCCCACACAGGACCTTGATCGAACTGCGTCGGCCATCGCGCCGCGGCCGCTGCGAATCACTGGTCTCGTGGACGGACGCAATCGACTGGTCACAAATGAAGTCGTTGAAAGGCTGTACCGGCGCGGAGCTTATTCGGAAAAAAGAGAATTGCTGCACATCGACATGAAGCGCGGCACGCCGGAAGAATTCGCCGCATGGTGGAAAAAGCACTTCACGCAATGATTCCCGGCTGCCGGTTGGCCTTTGCCAGAATTGCGAAACTCGGTAGGCTTTTGGAAGCCCCTGAATTTCGGAGAGGATGCAAATGGAATTGTGGCAACAGCTGAAGGAAATCGCGCTGGCGCTCTTCGACAGCCAGAAACTGATGACCACGCTGAGCCAGCCGGAGTACGTGCTGGCCGGCTTCATCATGTTGAACTTGATCGTCTTCACCGAAACCGGGCTGTTAATCGGTTTCTTTCTTCCGGGCGATTCGCTGCTCGTCACGACCGGGCTGGTGTTTTACAACCTGATTCACGTTCAGGGACTTTCCTGGTGGCTGCTGCCGGCGCTTTTGATCACGCTCTCCATTGCCGCCATCATCGGCGACAGCGTCGGCTATGCGATCGGCTACCGGGCCGGTCCGCGGATCTTCAACCGCGAGCAATCGTTCTTCTTCCGAAAAAACCACCTGCTCGCGGCCCAGGAGTACTACGAGAAACACGGGCCGTTCACGATCGTTGTCGCCCGTTTTATGCCGATCCTTCGCACGTTCGCACCGGTTGTCGCCGGCGTCGGCCGCATGAATTATCGCAAGTTTCTCTTGTACAACATCGGCGGCGGCATCGGCTGGGTCTTCAGCATGGTCTTGATCGGCTACGTCATCACGCCCGTGTTGGAGAAACCGCTGCAAAAAGTCTTTGGCGCCGGCTTCTTGTTGCAGAACCACATTGAGAAACTGATCATCATCGTCGTGCTCGCGTCGATCGCGCCGATGGTGTTGAAGTTTGTCAGAGCCAAACTGCTCAAGCGCCGCAAGAGCGACGTAGTGCAAATCTTGTAGAGTCGAACAGATCCTGGCCGCATTGACGAAAACTCACGATTCCGAAACCAGCACGACGAGCGACGAAGGCGCCAAAAGATATCGCGACTCGAACGGAGCCGATGGTCCCTCCGATTCCTCGACGATGTCCTGCGGCGATGCGAGTCCGGTGTCGATCACGCGCCGCCAGCACCGGCCGGATGGCGACGGCGGAATGCGGAACGCTTTGGCCTCGCCGCCGGAATGGATCGCGACGTAAATATCGCAATCCGGTTCGCGATGTGTCTGACGACCGTCCAATGCGAAGGCAATCGCGATCGAGTCGGGTCCGAAATCGGGCTGAAACGGTTCGACTCCATGCCAGATGATCTCCGGGCCAAAATCGCCGATGCGCAGTTCGCTGGCCCGGCGAGCCAGCCGCGGATCGTTGCGAAAGAAGCGTCGCCGCCGTAATGCGGGATGCCGTTTGCGAAACCAGATCATTTCGCGGAAAAAGCGATGAAAATCGGCATTTTTCTCGGCCAGCGACCAATCGACCCAACCGATTTCGTTGTCCTGGCACCAGGCGTTGTTATTGCCTTTTTGCGTGCGCAAAAATTCGTCGCCTGCGAGAATCATCGGCACGCCTTGCGACAGCATCAGCGTCGCGACGAGATTCTTTGCCTGCCGGCGCCGTAGCTGAAGAATGACCGGACTATCCGTTTCCCCTTCGACTCCGCAATTCCAACTAAAGTTTTCGTCGAGCCCGTCCTTGTTGTTCTCGCCGTTGGGCTCGTTGTGTTTACGGTTGTAGCTGACCAGATCGAGCAGCGTAAACCCGTCGTGGCAGGTGACAAAATTGATCGAGTGCAACGGCAAGCGCTCGCTCGCCTCGTACAGGTCGGCGCTGCCGCACATGCGGGTCGCGAGGACGCCGGCCATTCCCGGTTCGCCGCGCCAGAATCGCCGCACATCGTCGCGGAACTTGCCGTTCCATTCATTCCAGCGGCGGCCGTAGGGAAATCCGCCGACCTGGTACAGGCCTGCCGCGTCCCACGGCTCGGCGATCAACTTCGTGTCGGCCAGTACGCCGTCTTCGACAATCGACTCGATCACCGGCGGTTCGAGCATGACACGCCCGGACCGGTCGCGGCCCAGCACGGACGCAAGGTCGAAGCGAAAGCCATCGACGTGCATATCGCTGACCCAGTAGCGCAGGCAGGCCATCAACAAATCGCGGACGACTGGATGATTGCAATTGACGGTGTTGCCGCAGGCCGTGAAATTCAGGTATTTGCCGTCTTCCGACAACATGTAATACAGGTCGTTGTCTAAGCCGCGAAACGAGTACGTGTTTCCGCGATCGTCGCCTTCGCCGGTGTGGTTAAAGACAACGTCCAGAATCACTTCGATGCCGGCCGAGTGAAACGCCTTGATCATGTCGCGAAACTCGCGCACCTGCCCGAACTCGCTGGCCGATGCGGCATAGGAGGCCTTCGGGGCGGCAAACGCAAGGCTGTTGTAGCCCCAGAGATTCCGCAGTTTTTCGCCGGTCGCCGGATTTGAAAAAGGGCAGTCGCACTCATCGAATTCATGGATTGGAAGCAATTCGACGGCCGTGACGCCGAGCCATTTCAAGTACGGAATCTTTTCGACGAGACCTTGAAATGTTCCCGGATGCGCGACACCCGAATTGGGATGGACCGTAAAACCGCGAACATGAAGCTCGTAGATGAGGGAATCCTCCCATGGCACGAGCGGCGGCGCATCGTCCCGCCAATCATATCGCGGCATGCGGATAAACGTCGAATGACGATTCGCTCGTTTCTTGTGATCGGCACAATCGGCGCCCCAGGATTCGCCCCCGGTGACCAGGATCGAAGTCGGGTCCAGCAGAGTGATCGACGGATCGAAGCGATTCTTGGGCCCCACCGGCCCGTCAACGCACCAACCGTAGCGAAAGCGCTCCGGCAGACCTTCCAGCCGGATATGCCAGTGGTTTCCGGTGCGGTTGATCCGCGGATCCAGATCGATGTCAAATGCGCGCTCGCCGAACGGCTGAATGACGAGGGTAACCGCCGTGCCATGCCGGCAAAGCAGCGAGAAATTGAGACTATCGCCGGCGGCGGTAAGTCCGAGTGGCAACGGCCGGCCGCGAGATCGCTTTAAGTTCATCGTTTGCTGTTCGTGGGAATGCAACGCTGGCTAAGAGAAGGATAGCAAGCTTCCGCCAGCCGACGAGCCACGAACAATCGCAAACCAACGCCGCCGCCGGAAAACGCGAGCGACAAGACAAATCACGTCCAAGTGTCGCAAAGACGCGCGCAACCAGAGTTGACGAACCGCGCTTTTCTCGCTTTCATGAGTTCGTGTGCTGAAGCGGTCTCCAACCTAAAAGAGTGCGCAACTTCGCGCATCCTGTCGCATTCGGCCGATCGTTTTTCGATTTCCTTGCCATGTTAGATACACCTCGTAGCTTGCTCCAACGACTTGCCGAACATGCCGACGAAGCCGACTGGCGACGGTTGGTGATTCTGTATCAGCCGTTTATCGCACGTTGGCTGCGCCGGGCCGGCGTCGGCGACGACGATGCCGACGATCTCGGCCAGGAAGTGATGACCGTCGTCGTCAAAGAGGTGCCCGGTTTCCGCCACTCGCAAGCGACCGGGGCGTTTCGCAAATGGCTTCGCACCGTCGTCGTCAATCGAACGCGCGGCTACTGGCGCTCGAAACAAACTCGGCCGCAACATCAAGAAGGCACGGCAGTTCTGGACGCGCTGGAAGATCCGTCCAGCGGAATCTCCGGCGAATGGGACCGCGAACATGATGCGCATCTAACCCGGCGCCTTCTGGAGGCGATGGAAGGCGAATTCTCGCCCACCACCTGGACGGCGTTCCGGCGACAAGTTGTTGATGGCGTCAAAGCCGCCGAAGTGGCGGCCGAGTTGGGCCTTTCGACCAATGCCGTCCTGGTGGCCAAGTCGCGCGTCCTGCGCCGCTTCCGTGCCGAAGCGACGGGTTTAATCGACGAGTGATGACAGGAAAGACCACCTGGCGCACTTCCATTATGGGCCCTCGCGTACGCTTCGGGCTCCGAACGAGGTTTCCATGTCGAATTTGCTGCATCCGCCTTACGATTGGCTCATCGCCTTTGGGCAGGGCCGGCTTGCCGACGCCCAGGCCGAGACGGTTGAATCCCACCTGACCGAATGCTCCGAGTGCCAGCGCAAGGTCGAAACGGCGCCCGATGACGCCGTGGTTACACTGGTTCGTTCAGCGTTGCCGGTCGGCAACCCCAGGGCGACGGCATCGACCCGAAGTGAATTTCGCAGCCTGACGCCCTTCGCTCGCGGCGGTCTTGGCGAAGTACTGATCGCTCGCGACACGGTGGTCGGGCGAGACGTCGCCGTCAAGCGGCTGCTGCGCGGCGTCGATCATCCCGAGCGGCGCAAACGCTTCTTGCGCGAAGCGGCCATT
>Ga0073934_10009934_pt1 | contig 11995 bp, 11 predicted proteins | sample LarsenN4metaG_FD_76834 | JGI IMG/M metagenome (GOLD analysis project Ga0073934, IMG submission 76834) | Hot spring sediment bacterial and archeal communities from British Columbia, Canada, to study Microbial Dark Matter (Phase II) - Larsen... ... | reverse complement strand
TTGGCCTTCGCGGCGGGCTTCGCGGTCTTGGGCTTGGTTCCGTCGGTAGCCTTCTTCGGGCGGGCCCGCGCGGCCTTCGCCGCCGCGGCCTTCATCGCCTCGATTCGCGCGCGAAGCGCCGACGTGCGCTCGGCCTCCAGCCGCTCGGCTTCTTTCCGGGCGAACTCCGTGGCCCGGTCACCCAGCGCTTCGCGCAGGATGGGGAGGAGCGCGTCATCGATGGCGCTCGACGACGTCTTCTCCTTGTGACCCATGGTCTCGAGCTGGTCGATGATCAGCTTCGGCGCGATGCCGAGCTCCTTCGCCAGCTCGCTGACGCGCATCTTCCCCGCCATGTCACCATCTCCCTTCGACAGGGTTCCCCGATATCTCTCTCACGACGACCTCCGTCGAGGCGCCCCCGGCTCTCAGCGCTGTGTCGAGCACTCGGGCGTTCGGGGCGGCCTCGAGCAGGTGCCGCACGCGCTCGAGGGCATCAGGCCGGAGCACGGCCGGGGCCCGAAACACCTGTGCCCAGCGGGGCCGTCGCACCGCCTCGGCCACGCACGCCCAGCGGCGACACACGTATGCGCCCCGGCCACCACCCCGACGACGGGGATCGGGCTCGACGGAGCCATCCGACGCGCGCCGGAGTCGCAGGAGCAGGCGTTGCGGGTAGACGTGCCGGCAGCCCACGCAAGTGCGCGCGGGCTCGCGACCGGTCGATCCGGTCTGGGCCCGCCGTGGTCCGCGTGCACGGCCGCTCGTCACGCCTCCGCCGAGCTGCGTCCAGGCTCGTCGCCGCGGGCGTCTGGCGGCCTCGCCGGCGGCGGCTCGGTCGGCAGCGCGGGCCGGGCGGCGAGCCAGGCTTCGACCGCGACCAGGATCGCCTCGGCCTTCCCTTCGCCGACCTCCGGGATCTCCCGCAGCGCCGCGACGCCCGCCTGCCACACCTTCTCCGCCGAGTCCAGGCCATGCGCGGCCAGCGTCCGGGCCAGGGTCTCGCCGACCGGTTCGAGCTCGCGCAGGACGGCGAGGTCCTGGGCGCGCACCTCTTCCTGGCGCCGCTCCTCCTCCAGCTCGCTCTCGCTCTTGACGTCGATCCGGATGCCGGTGAGCTTGGCCGCGAGGCGCGCGTTCTGTCCCTTCTTGCCGATCGCCAGCGAGAGCTGGTTGTCGGGGACCACCACGAGCGCCGCGCGCTCCTCCCCCTCGCCGTGCACGGTGACCGAGGTCACCTTGGCCGGCGACAGGGCACGAGACACCAGCGTCGGGACGTCGTCGGACCACTCCAGGATGTCGATCTTCTCGCCGCGAAGCTCACGGACGATGACCTGGATCCGGGTCCCCCGCAACCCCACGCACGCGCCGATGGGATCGACGTCCCGCTTCGTCGACGCCACCGCCAGCTTGGCCCGCTCCCCCGGCTCCCGCGCCGCGCCCCTGACCTGCACGATCCCCTCGGCGATCTCCGGGATCTCCGTCTCGAACAGCCGCACGAGGAAGCCCGGGTGGCTCCGGGAGAGAATGACCTGGGGCCCCTTGGGGGTGTTCCTCACCTCCAGGATGTAGGCCCGGATCCGGTCGCCGGGAGCGTAGCGCTCCCCGGGGATCTGGTCACGCTCGGACAGCACCGCCTCGGTACGTCCCAGGTCGAGGATGACCGTCCGCTTCTCGATGCGATGCACCCCCCCGCGCACCAAGGTCCCTTCCCGATCCTTGTACTCCGCGTAGATCCCCTGGCGCTCGGCCTCCCGCACCCGCTGCAGGATGACCTGTTTCGCCGTCTGGGCGGCGATCCTCCCGAGGTCCCGGAGCTCGAGGTCCAGCTCGACGACGTCGTCGAGCTGCGCGTCCGGCTTGAGCCGGCGCGCCTCCGGGAGCGCGATCTCGAGCTTGGGGTCGCTCACCGTCTCCACGACCTTCTTCTCCGCGAAGACCCGGATCGCCCCGGTCTGGCGGTCCACCGTGAGCCGCACGTTCTCGCCGATGCCCATGGTCCGCTTCGACGCCGAGAGCAGAGCAGACTCCAGCGCCTCGAAGAGCACCTCGGTGCCGATGCCCTTTTCCCGGCCGATCTGCTCGATGACGTACAGGAGCTCTCGGTTCATGGCACGCCCTGGGCTCAGGCAGAGATCCGGCGTTCTCCCTCGAGGCGCGCCTTCGCCAGGAGCCCTCGAGGCACCCGCCGCTGACCCGCCGGCTCCTCCAGGGTCAGGACGTCCTCCCCAACCTCGACCAGTCGACCGACGAACTCCCGCTGCCCATCCAGAGGCTCGCGCGTCCACAGGCGGACGCATCGCCCCACCGCCCACCGGAGCTCGCGGTCCTTCCTGAGCTCACGATCCAACCCCGGGGACGATACTTCGAGGTCGTAGCTTCCGGGCACGAGGTTCGCCACGTCCAGCAGATCTCCCACCTCCTCGCTGAAGCTCTGGCAGTCCCCGACGCTCACGCCGCCGGGCTTGTCGATGAAGAAGCGCACCGTCAGGCGCCGCCCGCTCCCTCGGACGTCGAGGTCCACCAGCGTGAGGCCATGGGTCTCGACAACGGGGGCGACGACCGCCTCGATGGCCTCCGCGAGGCCCCCGACGTCCCCTTCAGCCGGCACGCCCACCCCCGATCCTCTCCCGCCGAGTCGCCCAACCAAAAAAAGTGGGCCAGGCCCACTCTTGCCAACAGCGTAGTATACCCCGGGGTTGGTCAGTCGTGAATCCCCACTTTCCCGCGGGGATGAGGGCCGGCCCGCTCAGGAGGGGCCTGCGGATCCTATGGCGTCTCGGCAAGCCGGTGGGCGAGGTCCTGGACGGTGGCGAGGACGTTCGCGGGGGCCACCTTCACGTCGCGTTTGTCACGGCGGGCTCGCACCTCAACGTGTCCCTCCCGGGCGAGCAGCGCGCCGACGGTCACGCGGATGGGGAGGCCGAGCAGGTCCGCGTCCTTGAACTTCACGCCCGGGCGCTCGTCCCGGTCGTCCAGGAGGACCTCGAATCCGGCTTCGCCGAGTTCCCGGTGGACGCCCTCGGCGGTCTCACGGACGTCCTGGTCGTTCACGTTCACGGGAAGCACGTGAACCTCACACGGGGCGATGGACCACGGCCACACGATCCCGTCACCGTCGTGTCGCTGCTCGATCGCTGCCGCGGCGATCCGCGCAGGTCCGATGCCGTACGAGCCCATCACGATGGGCCGCTCCTGGCCGCGCTCGTCCAGGTACATGGCCCTGAGCGACGCCGAGTATTTCGTGCCGAGCTTGAAGATGTTCCCCACCTCGATGACCCGCTCGACCCCGAGGGGCTGACCGCACTGGGGGCAGCCCTCGCCGGCCTGGGCCACGTGGAGGTCGGCGTACCGGGAGACCGTGAAGTCCTTGCCGGGTCGCGCGCCTTTCCAGTGGAACCCCTCCCGGTTCGCGCCGCAGACGTAAACGCCCTCGCGCAGGCTCTCGTCGGCGACCACCGGGACGCGGGCGCCCACGGGTCCCACCGAGCCTACCGGCGCCCCGAGGACATCAAGCACCTCGTCCGGATGGGCTGGTCGCACCTCGCCACCCAGGAGACGTGCGAGTTTCTTCTCGTGGACCTGCTGGTCGCCCCGGACCAGGACGAGAATCGGCCCGTTCGTGGCGACGAACACGAGGCTCTTGACCGTGAGCTCCGGCGGGATCCGGAGGAGCCCGCACACGTCGGCGATGGTGCGGACGTCGGGCGTCGCGATCTCCTCCCGTGGCCAGTCCGGGAAGGCGGGAGCGGGAGGGCGGGACCCGGCCAGCTCGATGTTGGCGGCGTAGCCGCAGCCGGGGCAGAGGGCGATCTCGTCCTCGCCGGCGGCGCTCGGCGCCATGAACTCGTGCGCTCCCAGCCCGCCCATCATGCCGACGTCCGACTCCACCACATGGAAGGTGAGGCCGCACCGCCTGAAGATCCGCGCGTACGCTTCCCGATGCAGGTCGTACGCGCGGGCAAGCCCGGCCTCGTCCACGTCGAGGGTGTAGGAGTCCTTCATCCAGAACTCGCGCGTGCGGAGCACCCCCGAGCGAGGCCGCGCCTCGTCGCGCTCCTTGGTCTGGATCTGGTACCAGACCTGGGGTAGCTCCCGGTACGACCGGATCTCCTTGGCCGCGAGCCAGGCCACCACCTCCTCGTGGGTCATGCCGAGACACATGTCGCGGCCGTGGCGGTCCTTCAGCCGGAACATCTCGTCCTTGATGTCGTACCAGCGACCCGACTGCTGCCAGAGCTCGGCCGGGTGAAGGACCGGCATCGTGACCTCCTGACCGCCGATCCGGTTCATCTCCTCGCGGATGATGGCGTTGACCTTGTCGATCACGCGCTGGCCCAGGGGGAGGTACACGTACACTCCCGCGGTGAGCTGGCGCACCAGTCCCGCCCGAACCATGAGCCGGTGACTGGCCGCCTCGGCGTCAGTCGGGTCCTCGCGCAGGGTGGGGATGAAGGTCTTGCTCCAGCGCACCGGCGATCTCGGCCTCAGGGCTTCGTCTTGGCGATCACGTTGGGGCCAGGCTTGCCGGGACGGTAGCGGAGGCGCTCCACCGGCTTGCCTCCCAGGAGGTGGGACTGGAAGATCTCCGGGAGATCGTCCGCCGAGACGCCGGCGTACCAGACGTCCTCCGGATACACGACGAGCATGGGGCCATTCCCGCACTGGGAGAAGCAGCCCGATTTGTTGATCCGGATCTCGACGTGGAGCCCCGCCTTCGAGACCTCGGCCCGCAGGTACTTCACGTACGCCTCGGTGTCGCCCTGGGTGGGGCAGGTGCTTCCGGTCGTGCACACGAAGACGTGGCGCTCGTACTGGCCCATGGCTGCTCGCCGGCTACTTGAAGAGATTCCCCACGGGGATCAGCCGCGAAATGTCGTTGAAGAGCGCGAACACCATGAGCAGCATGAGCAGGGCCAGGCCGATCTGCTGGGCGATCTCGCGTTTCCGCACCGACAGGGGTCGCCCCAGCACCCCCTCGATGCCGAAGAAGAGGAGGTGGCCGCCGTCCAGCATGGGGACCGGCAGCAGGTTCAGGATGGCCAGATTGATGCTGATCACGGCGACGATGAAGGCGTACTCCACCACTCCCCGCTGCGCCTGCTGGCCAACGGCCATCCCGATCTGGAGCGGCCCGCCGATGTTCGACGCCGGAATGCTGCCCGTGAACAGCTTCCAGACGGACACCACGGTGAGCACCGTGACGTCCCAGGTGCGCCACGCGCCTTCCCAGAGAGCCATGACCGGATTCAACCGGAGGTACGTCTGCGAGGAGCTGCGGGCGATGCCGATCCGGCCCACCTGCGTCTCGTTCCCCAGGGCATCCCGCTCGGTGACGGCACGAGGGGTCACCGGCACATCGAAGCCCTGGCCGGCGCGCTCGATCCCGAGGGTCACGGTCTCGCCGGGCGTCTTCGAGATGGTCTCGGCCAGCTCGTCCCAGGTGTGAATGGGCCGGCCGTTCAGGGCGATCACGCGATCCTGCGGACGGAGACCGGCCTGGGCCGCCGGCATCCCCGGCTGCACCTCGCCGATGACCGGCGGGAAGTACGGGCCGGCCCCAAGGCTCCAGACCTCGGTCGGCTCGCCGAACGGGGTCCGCGCCGGCACTCGCTTCGGCGTCAGCGTGACGTCCCGGCGCGCGCCTTCGCGCGCGACCGTGAGCGTCAGCGGCGCGCCTCGAGCGGAAGCGATCCATTCCTCGATCTCGGCCCAGTGACGAATCGGTCGGCCGTTCACGGCCAGCACGTCGTCTCGCGGTCGGAGCCCGGCCCCGGCAGCCGCCGAGTCGGGCGCCACGCGCCCGATCGTCGGCGGGAACACCGGAATCCCCGTGGTCGCGAAGACTGCGGAGAAGATCGCCGCCGCGAGGACGAAGTTCATCCCGGGGCCGGCGGAGACGATGAGGAAGCGGGCCCAGAGCGGTTTGAGCACGAACGACTTTCCGGGGTCGATCGCCGCGCCGGCGGCGGGGTGGATGAGGTCCTCGCCGTGCGCCTCCTCGCCCACCATCTTCACGTAGCCCCCGAGGGGCACCGCCGAGACGCAGTACTCGGTCTCGCCGCGGCGGAGCGACCACAGGCGCGGGCCGAACCCGAGCGAGAACCGCTCCACCCCAACGCCCAGTCCCTTGGCGACCAGGAAGTGGCCGAGCTCGTGGATGAAGATCAGGGCGCCGAGCGCGACGGCCGCGCTCACCAGGTAGGTGACCACCGTGGACGGGGCGCCGCCGCCCAGCAGGGCGGCGAGGCCGGCGCTGGCCGGCGACAGACCGACCACGGCCGCGAGGCCGGCGAGCACGAAAGAGGCGCCGACCGTCACGCGCTCGTCCGCCCCAACCCGCGCGCTGGACCGGCGCCGGCGGCAAGCGCGGCCACCTTGGCTTGCGCCCACCGGCGGACCTCCGCGTCGATCGCGAGGCACGCCTCCAGGTCGCTCACAGTGGCCGACCCATGCACCTCCAGCGCGGCCGCGATCAGCCGGGGGATGTCCATGAACCCGCACTGGCCCGCCAGGAACGCCGCCACCGCCACCTCGTTCGCCGCGTTCAGCGCCACCGGGGCCGCGCCGCCCGCCATCCCGGCGCGGCGGCCCAGTCCGAGACACGGGAAGCGGTCGGTGTCGGGTGCCTCGAAGGTGAGCGCGCCGATCTCGGCTAGGTCGAGTGCTGGCGCCGGGCAGGGCAGCCGGTCGGGAAAGCTCAGCGCATACAGGATCGGGATCCCCATGTCGGGCACGCCGAGTTGGGCCAGCACCGAGCGGTCGACGAACTCCACCATGGAGTGAACGATGGACTGCGGGTGGACGACGACCTCGACCCGATCGAACGGCATCTGGAAGAGCCAGTGCGCCTCGATGATCTCGAGGCCCTTGTTCATGAGGGTGGCGGAGTCGATGGTGATCTTGTCTCCCATTCGCCAGGTGGGGTGCCGGAGGGCTTGCTCGACCGTGACCCGGTCCAGCGCCTCCCGCGGCCAGGTCCGGAATGGGCCGCCGGAAGCGGTCAGGACGAGCCGCTTCACCTCGCGCGGCTTGGCCCCGTTGAGGCACTGGAAGATCGCGCTGTGCTCGGAGTCCACCGGGAGCAGCTTCACACCCGACGCCCGGGCGGCCTCCGTCATCAGGGCCCCGGCCATCACCAGCGGCTCCTTGTTGGCCAGCGCGACCGTGCGACCGGCCCGGATCGCCGCCATGGTGGGTACGAGGCCCGCGCCGCCGACGAGCGCGGAGAGGACGATGTCAGCCTTCACCGACGAGGCCAGCGTCGCCAACCCCTCGACACCGACCAGCACGTCCGGCCGGGGTGGAGGGAGCGCCCGGGCGAGTCGATCCGCGGCGACCGTGTCCAGCACCGCCACCGCGTCGGGACGATGAGCCTGGGCCTGCTGGGCGAGGAGGTGGAGGTTCGACCCGCGGGCGGCGAGACCCGCGACGCGGAACTCCTCGGGGAACTGTGCGACGAGCTCCAGCGTGCGGCGACCGATAGAGCCGGTCGCACCGAGGATCGTGATGGCTCTCACAGGCTATCCGTGACTGAGAAAGACCTTCACATAATAATACAGGGCCGGAGCGTTGAACAGCAGCGAGTCCAGTCGATCGAGCAGTCCGCCGTGCCCCGGCACGAGGCCGCCTGCGTCCTTGGTCTGCGCGCTGCGCTTGAGAAACGACTCGGCGAGATCGCCGACCTGGCCGACAAGCCCCAGCAGGAGGCCCATCCCGAGCCCGTGGGCCGGGGGCAGTCCGATGAGCCGCCCCCCCAGGAGGGCGGCGAGGACCGAGACGGCGACCTGCGCCACCGCGCCCTCCACCGTCTTGGCCGGGCTGATCCGGGGCGCGAGTCGGCGTCGGCCCCACCGGCGGCCCGCGAAGTACGCGGCCGTCTCCCCGGACCAGGTCACTCCCACGAGCAGGTAGGTGAGCCCCGCGCCGTTGGGGAGCGCCCGCAGCCAGATGGCGTGCCCCAACAGCCAGGCGCAGTAGCAGACACCCAGGAGCACGAGCGCCACCGCGGTCCAGTCCTGGCTCGGGCCGTTCACCGGCCGGAGGCCGAGGCTGAGGCCGGCGGCCACCGCGAAAGACAGCACCAGGGGAACGAGCCACGGGCGCGACGCGCCCCCGGCCGCGAAGGCGAGGACCACCAGGGCGCCCAGGGCGAGGCCCGGGCCGGCCGGGGCCTCGACCCCGACGCGGCGGAACATCCGGTAGAGCTCCCACTGGGCGACAGCCGCGAGGGCCAGCACGAAGAGGACGAACGGCCACCGGGGTTGGTCGAGCCAGATCAGGAGCGCGACGAGCGGGACGCCGACGACAGCGCTCAGGAGGCGGCGGGCGAGCCCTCCCCGACCGGGTCGGTCGCCGCCGCTCAGCGACTCACCCCGGAGGGATGCGCGAGAGCGGCGCCAGGCGCCTTCACAAGCGGCGGCGTCACAGCCCACCGAATCGCCGGCTCCGCCGTTGATATTCGGCGATCGCCAGGCAGAAGTCGCGCGGCCCGAAGTCGGGCCACAGGACCGGCACCAGGACCAGCTCGGTGTAGGCCACCTGCCAGAGCAGGAAGTTTGACAGGCGGTGCTCGCCGCTGGTCCGGATGAGGAGGTCCGGGTCGGGGACGCCGGCGGTGTCGAGCGCAGCCGTGATGTCCGCCTCGGCGATGGCCTCCGGGTCGAGCTCGCCCTTCATCACCCGCCGGGCGATCGCGCGCACGGCCCGGAGGATCTCGAGACGCGCCCCGTAGTTGAGCGCGATCATCAGCGTCATCCCCGTGCTCGCCTCGGTGGCCCGCCGCGCCCGCTCGATGCTCTGCCGGACACCGGCGTCAAGCGGCCCCAGGTCCCCCAGGATCCGGAGCCGGATGTTGTTCTCCACGAGATCCGGGAGCTCCCGGTCCACGGAGCTCTCGAGGAGGTGCATGAGGAAGCCCACCTCGGCGGCCGGCCGGGTCCAGTTCTCCGAGGAGAAGGCGTACAGCGTGAGGTACTCGATCCCGAGCCGTCCGGCCGTGCGTACGGTCTCGCGGGCGGCGCGGACGCCCTCACGGTGGCCCGCCACCCGCGGCAGGTTACGGGCGTGGGCCCAGCGGCCGTTGCCGTCCATGATCACGGCCACGTGACGCGGCAGGGGCTGGGCCCGGATCGCTCCCAGGAGATCCGACTCGGGCTCGCCACCGGCCCCATCCGGCGAGTGGCCCACTGGCGCGTGCTCTCCCCCCGAGGCCCTCGACATCAGAACTCCAGGATCTCCTGCTCTTTCTTCTTCAGCAGCTCGTCGACGCGCTGGGTGTGGCGGTCGGTCAACTTCTGCAACTCCGCCTCGCCGCGCTTCTCGTCGTCTTCGGAGATCTTCTTGTCCTTGGCGAGCGCCCGCAGCTTGTCTTTGGCTTCGCGCCGGATGTTGCGCACCGCGACGCGCGCCTCCTCGGCGAGCTTGCCGACCACCTTCGCGAGCTGCTTGCGCCGCTCCTCGTTCAGCGGGGGAAGGGTCAATCGGATGACCTTGCCGTCGTTCGTCGGCGTGACGCCGAGATCGGACCTCTGGATCGCCTTCTCGATCTTCGGGAGCACGCTGGCATCCCAGGGCTGGATCACGATCGTCCGCGGGTCGGGGATCGAGAGGCCCGCCACCTGGGTGATCGGGGTCGGGGTGTTGTAGTAGTCCACCCGCACCGCCTCGAGCAGCGCGGTGCTGGCCCGCCCGGTCCGGACGCCCGCGAATTCGCGGCTGAGCGCCTCGAGGGCGCCCCGCATCCGGTTCTCCGCGTCTTTCTGGACTTCCTGGGGGGGTGTCATGGTCTCACCTCGATAACCGCGCGCCTCAGGCGACGAAGGATCCGACCGCCGGGTCTCCCAGCACGATCCGGAGGAGGTTGCCCGGGGTGTTGAGGTTGAAGATTCCGATGGGGAGCTTGTTGTCCATGCAGAGGGAGATGGCCGTCGTGTCCATGACCCTGAGCCCGCGGTTGAGGACCTCGATGTAGGTCACCTTCGGGAGCCGGGTCGCGTACGGATCCACCATCGGATCGGAGGCGTAGATCCCGTCGACCTTGGTGGCCTTCAGGATGATCTCAGCGCCGATCTCGACGGCCCGGAGCGCCGCCGCGGTGTCGGTGGTGAAGAACGGGTTGCCGGTCCCGGCGGCGAAGATCACGATGCGTCCCTTCTCGAGATGACGGATCGCGCGTCGCCGGATGTAGGGCTCGGCCACCGCCGGCATATCGATGGCCGACTGGACGCGGGTTTGCAGGCGCCCCTGCTCCAGCGCGCTCTGGAGGGCGAGGCCATTGATGACGGTCGCCAGCATGCCCATGTAGTCGGCCGACGCTCGGTCCATGCCCGACGCCGAGGCCTGCAACCCGCGGAAGATGTTCCCGCCACCGATGACGATGGCGACCTGGACGCTGAGCTCGAGCACCCGCCGGACCTCCTCGGTGATCCGCTCCAGCACGGCGGGGTCGATCCCGTAGCCCTGCTCTCCGGCCAGCGCCTCCCCGGAGAGCTTCAGGAGGATCCGCTTGTACCTCGGCTGCGCTTTGCCGGCCTCCGCCACCGCAGCTCCTCGCCTCCCCAGGACCGGGAGGCTCCAGCGCAAGGAATTATTCGCCGACGCGGAAACGCGCGAACCGCCGGATGGCGATCTTTTCCCCGGTCTTCGCGCTGACGTCCGCCACGAGATCCCGGACCCGCATCTTGCCGCTCGGGTCCCGGATGTATGCCTGCTCCAGCAGGCACACCTCCTCGAAGAACTTGCCGAGCTTCCCCTCGACGATCTTGTCGGCCACCTGCGGCGGCTTCTTCTGGTCGGCGATCTGCTGGCGGTAGATCTCCGTCTCTCGCTCCACGACGGCCGGCGGGACCCCCTCGCGCGCCACGTACTGCGGGTTGGCCGCCGCGATCTGCATCGCCAGGGACTTGACGAGCTCCCGAAACTGGTCGGTGCGGGCCACGAAGTCCGTCTCGCAGCTCACCTCGACGAGCACACCGAGCTTGTCCCCGGGGTGCACGTACGCTCCGATGGCGCCGTCCCGGGCCTCGCGCATCGCCGCCCGCTTGGCGGCCGACGCCAGTCCCTTCGTGCGCAGGTAGTCGACCGCCTTCTCGAGGTCGTCCTGGGAGGCCGTGAGCGCCTCCTTGCAATCCATCACCCCCGCCCCGGTCTTGTCTCGGAGCTCCCGAACCTTCTCCGCGGTCGTGGCCATGGCCTCCGGGCTCCTCCTTCCCGAACCGTTCGACTCGCCGATTCCCGCAGGGGCTCGCGACTACGGGCCCGCCGGGAGACTCGCCGGCTCGGCGGCGACCTCCACGGCCAGGCGGGCCGCCGTCGCCTCGTCCGGCGGAGGCAGCGCCTCCTCGGCCGTCACCTTGGCAACGACGCCGCGACCTTCGATGACCGCGTCGGCCACCCGTGACGTGATCAGCCGGATCGCCCGAATGGCGTCGTCGTTGCCGGGGATCGGGTGGTCGATGCCGGTCGGATCGCAGTTCGTGTCCACGATGGCAATGATCGGGATGGCGAGCCGTTGGGCCTCGGCGACCGCGATCCGTTCCTTCCGGGGATCGATGATATACACGACAGACGGGAGCTGCTCCATGTGTCGGATGCCGAGCAACGCCTTCTCGAGCTTGGCTCGCTCGCGCTCGAGCCCCAGGGCCTCCTTCTTGGGAACACGCTCGAGCTCGCCGGTCTCGCGCATCTCCTCGAGCCGCCTGAGGTAGTTGATGGACTTGCGGATCGTGGCGAAGTTCGTGAGGGTCCCGCCGAGCCATCGCTGGTTCACGTAAAACATCCCGCACCGGGTCGCCTCCTCGGCCACGGTCTCCTGCGCCTGCTTCTTCGTGCCGACGAACAGGACGGTCCCGCCGTTGACGGCGAGGTCCCGGGCGAACACATACGCCTCCCGGAACTTCTTGAGGGTCTTCTGCAGATCGATGATATAGATCCCGTTTCGCTCGCCGAAGATGTACTTCGCCATCTTCGGGTTCCAGCGCTTGGTCTGGTGGCCGAAGTGGACCCCGGCCTCGAG
>Ga0073934_10009933_pt1 | contig 11995 bp, 7 predicted proteins | sample LarsenN4metaG_FD_76834 | JGI IMG/M metagenome (GOLD analysis project Ga0073934, IMG submission 76834) | Hot spring sediment bacterial and archeal communities from British Columbia, Canada, to study Microbial Dark Matter (Phase II) - Larsen... ... | reverse complement strand
TGCAGGCGCAGGACCTGGACCAGTTGAACGCCTACGTCACCGAGCTGCTCGCCAAGCTGCGCGCGCAGCCCTACCTCGTGAACGTCCGCACCAGCTTCGAGGTCACCAAGCCGGAGCTGCGCCTGGACATTGACCGCAACCGCGCCGCCGCGCTCGGCCTGAGCATCCAGGACATTTCGCAATCGCTGCAAATCCTCTTCGGCGGACTCGACCTCAGCCGCATCAAACAGGACGGGAAGGAATACGAGGTGATCGCGCAACTGGCCCGCCAGTCGCGCCTCGTGCCGCAGGACCTTGACCGGCTTTACGTGCGCAACCGCGAAGGCCGCTTGATCCAGCTCAGCTCCGTGGTCGTGCGTCGCGAAGGCGCGGCCCCCAACGTGATCGAGCACTACAACCGCCTGCGCAGCGCCACCATCTCGGCGTCACTCAACGGCGTGCCTCTCGGCACGGCCATCAGCAACGTGGAGGCGTTGCTCAAGGATGACCTGCCGCCGGGATTCCTTTACGACTGGTCGGGCGAATCCAGGGAGTTCAAGGACATCGGCCAGGAATTCTGGTTCGTGATGATCGTCGCCCTGCTCATCACCTACATGGTGCTGGCGGCGCAGTTCGAGAGCCTCGTGCATCCGTTCACCGTGATTCTCTCCGTGCCGCTGGCGGGCGTGGGTGGTCTGGGCGGACTCTGGCTCGTGGGCTGGCTCGGCCAGACCGGCACGCTGCCGACGCTGGTGGGCATGAACATCAATCTCTTCAGCCTGATTGGCTTCGTGTTGCTGGTGGGGCTGGTCACGAAGAACGCAATTCTCATCGTCGAGTTCGCCAACCAGCGCCGGGCCGCCGGAGTAGATGCAGCGTCCGCCGTGGTGGAGGCCGGCCTGGTGCGGCTGCGGCCCATCCTGATGACCGCTCTCTCGACCATTGCCGGCATTCTGCCGATAGCCATCGGGTTTGGCGCGGGCGCGGAGAGCCGCCGACCGATGGGCGTGGTGGTCGTGGGCGGCATGCTGACCAGCACGTTGCTTACACTCCTGGTGATACCGCTGGTCTATACCATCTTCAGCGCCTTGAGCGGCAGGCAGGCAACCGTCGAACAGCCCGAGTCCGCTGTGGCACCCAAGGAAGTCACGGTCAAATAGTGTCCAGCGCCGGCAAGTCAGCGGAACGCAAGCCCGAGACGCCCCGCTGCCCTTGGCAGGTCTGAGCGCCAAAATCTTCATTGAGCAGCGTGAACTCGGGGGGCTTAATGTGTCTCATGCAATCATCCTTGCGCTCTCTTCCCGGAAAACTCCTTTGCCCGTGGCTGGTGTTGGCGGCGGGCACGGCGCTGGCCGATGTCCGGCTGCCTGCCGTTTTTTCCGACCACGCGGTGTTGCAGCGCGACGCCACCGTGCCGGTCTGGGGCTGGGCAGCGCCAGGCGAGGAAGTCACCGTAAGTGTCGCCGGGCAAAGCCGGATAACCAAAGCCGACCAGCAAGGCAAATGGCGGGTGGACTTCACCAATCTCAAGGCGGGCGGGCCGCACGCACTCACGGTCAAAGGCAAAAACACTGTCACCATCAATGACGTGCTCATCGGCGAGGTGTGGCTCGGCTCCGGCCAGTCGAACATGGCCATGGCCGTGAACCGCGCCAATGACTTCGAGCGCGAGGCCGCCAGCGCCAACCACCCGCAAATCCGCATGTTCACGGTCACATCCGGCCCGTCCAGGACCGCGCAGGCCGATTGCAAGGGCACATGGGAAATCTGTTCGCCGGAGTCGGTGGCGCGTTTCTCGGCCACAGCCTATTTCTTTGGTCGCGAGATTCACAAGGCGTTGAACGTGCCGGTGGGATTAATCAATTCCTCCGTGGGCGGCACGCCCATCGAATCGTGGATTGACGCCGAGGCACAACGGGCGTTGCCGGAGTTGAAAGGCTTCTTCGACATGCAGAAGGCGGAGGATGCGAAGTTCGACGCCGTCGCGGCCAAGGCGAAATACGAAAGGGATCTGGCCGCGTGGAAGGAGAAGTCCAAGGCCGCTAAAGCCGAGGGAAAGAAAGCCCCGGCCGCGCCCCGCGACCCGGTGGCGTTGCGGGAGCGCAAGGGCGACGTGGGCGGGTTGTTCAACGGCAAGATCGCGCCGCTGATTCCGTACGCGATCCGGGGCGCGTTGTGGTATCAGGGCGAGGCGAATTCACAGGACCCGAAGGCGCCGTTCTACGAGCACCAACTGCCGTTGCTGGTGAAGGACTGGCGCGCGAAGTGGGGTTACGTATTTCCGTTCGCGTGGGTGCAGTTGCCGAACTTCACGCGCGCGGGCGAGGGCTGGATGCTGGTGCGCGAGGCGATGCTGAAGTCGCTTTCCGTGCCGAAGACCGGCATGGCCATCACGATCGATATTGGCGACCCAAAGGACATTCACCCGAAGAACAAACAGGATGTGGGCAAACGCCTGGCGGGATGGGCGCTGGCAACCGTGTATGGACAGAAGGGCGTGGCAGCCAGCGGGCCGTTGCCGGAGGGTCATCAGGTTGCGAGTGGCAGGATTGAGATCACTTTCAAGCACGCGGACAGCGGCTTGGTGGCGAAGGACGGCGAGTTGAAGGGATTTGAAATTGCCGGCACGGACGGCCAATGGAAGCCGGCAAGGGCGGAAATCGCGGGGAACAAGGTCTTGGTTTCAAGCACTGAAGTGGCGCAACCAAAGTTTGTTCGTTATGCGTGGAAGGACAATCCCGACTGCAATCTCTACAACGGCGCCGGCCTGCCTGCGTCACCATTCCGGCTGGTGCCCAAGAATTGAGGCTCGCGTTGGCCGGGGTTTTCGGAGCACCCTGCCGAAAGTCTATGGATGTTCAAGTGGCGGCCCTGTGCGACTCGGCGGCGGATTACGGCGGCAAGCTGTGTCTGCTGGGCGTGTTCGACACCATCGGCGTGCGACAGTTGCCCGCGGTGCATCACCATTGCTCCATCGCCGTGCGCGTGGTGTTCCACGCGGGCGAGGAGGGCAAGCACCAGGTAAAGCTGACGCTGATAGACGAGGACGGCCGCAGCCTGCTGCCCAAGATCGAACCGGTGATGGACGTGAAAATGCCGGAGAACATGTTCTTCGCGTCGAGCAACCTGGTGTTCAACCTCCAAGGGATGAGGTTTGAGAAGGCGGGGCATTTCTCGATAGACATAAGCATTGACGGCAAAATCGTCGCGCGCATCCCGCTCCAGGTCGTGCTGCTCGCCCCGCCGCCGGGCGCGGAGCCGGCTTGATTGCGCGGGACAAACCTGCCAGACATGCGGCATGACACACGCCCGCCCACTCTGCCACGCTTTCACGGCGCTCGCCGCCACCCTCATCCACGCCGCCGAAACTCCGCCGCCGTCCAAGGTCGCCTTCACCCGCGTCCAGGTGACGACGAACTTCTGGTGCGAAGGAGCGCACTTCGCCGATTTCGACAAGGACGGCAAAACAGACCTCGTGGCCGGGCCGTTCATCTGGCGCGGGCCGGATTTCAAGACGCCAGTCGAATACACGCCACCGCCCGCCCAGCCTTACAACGGCGCGAAGGGTTACTCGGATTACTTCCTCACCTACACCCACGACTTCAACGGCGACGGCTGGCAGGACATCCTGGTCTATAGCTGGCCGGGCAAGGAAACGGCCTGGTATCAGAACCCGAAAAACGTCGCCGGGCACTGGCCGCGGCATGTCATCTTCGCCGAGACGGACAATGAATCACCGCAGCTCGGCGACATGAACGGCGACGGCAAGCCGGAGTTGATCTGCCACACGGGCGGGCGACTGGGCTTCGCGGAGCTGGACTGGAGTGATCCCACCAAGCCGGCGAAGTACTGGCCCATCTCACCGGAGGACAAAAAGAAATACTTCCGTTACACGCACGGCTACGGCTACGGGGACATCAACGGCGACGGCAAGCCCGACATTCTGGATCGCGACGGCTGGTGGGAGCAGCCAAAGGATTACCGCGCGGGCGGCGAATGGAAGCAGCACAAGGTTCCGTTCGCGCCGGAAGGTTTGCGCGGCGGCGGCCAGATGCTGGTGTATGACGTGAACGGCGACAAATTGCCCGACGTGATCACAAGCTGGGACGCGCATGGCTACGGACTCGCGTGGTATGAGCAGCAACGCGAAGGCGGCGAAATCAAGTTCACGCCGCACGTCATCATCAACACCAAGCCCGAGGACAACCGCTACGGCGTGAAGTTCAGCCAGCTTCACTCGCAGGCACTGGCGGACATGGACGGCGATGGCTTGCTCGACCTCATCACCGGCAAGCGTTTCTGGGCGCATGGTCCGGCGGGCGACGCTGAACCGAACGCACCGGCCGTGCTGTACTGGTTCCAGCTCAAACGCGGCAAGGACAAGAGCGTGGAATGGATTCCGCGCCTCGTGGATGATGACTCTGGTGTCGGCACGCAGATTACTGTTGGCGATTTGAACGGCGACAAAAAGCCCGACATCCTTTCCGGGAACAAGAAAGGCATTCATGTCTTCCTGCAGAAGTGAGCATCCGAAGCTGGCTTTGTGTGTTGCTGGTGAGTCTGGCTGCGTCCCCACGCGCGGCGCAGTTCGAGGCGGGTGATCCTGCTGGAGTTCGCCAGTCCGTGCAGTCCGCCAGGCCTGGTGACAACATCATACTGCGGGACGGCACCTGGCGGGACGCGGATCTGGTATTCGAGGCGAATGGCACGGCGGAGCAGCCCATCACGCTGGGCGCCCAGACGCCGGGCAAAGTCATCCTCACCGGGAAATCCCGCCTGCGATTGAGCGGGCAACATCTGGTGGTTGAGGGGCTGTGGTTCAAGGATGGCCCGGCGGGCGGCGAGGACGTGATCGAGTTCCGCACGCACTCGAGCCGGCTGGCGTCGCATTGCCGGGTGACGCAGTGCGCGATCACGGACTTCAATCCCGCCACCGCCAGGACTGAGACCAAATGGGTGTCGTTGTATGGCGTCAGCAACCGCGTGGACCACTGTTATTTCGCGGGCAAGCAGAATGCCGGCACCACGCTCGTCGTCTGGGTGGGTGACCAGCCGAATCACCACCGCATTGACCACAACCACTTCGGCCCGCGCCCGCGTCTCGGCCAGAACGGCGGCGAGACGATCCGCGTCGGCGACAGCGCGCGTTCGATGCAGAATTCGCGCACCCTGGTCGAGCACAACCTGTTTGACCGCTGCAACGGCGAGGCCGAGATCGTCTCGAACAAGTCCTGTGAAAATATTTACCGCGCCAACACCTTTCTTGCCTGTGAAGGCACGTTGACACTGCGCCACGGCAATCGCTGCGTCGTGGAGGGCAACTTCTTTCTCGGCGCCGGCCAGCGAAACACCGGCGGCGTGCGCGTCATCGGCGAAGATCATCGTGTGATCAACAACTACTTCGCCGACTCGCGCGGGAAAGGCAGCCGTGCGGCCTTGTGCTTCATGAACGGCGTGCCGAGTTCGCCTTTGAACAAGTATTTCCAGGTGAAGAACGCGCTGGTGGCTTTCAACACCTTTGTGGGCTGCGCGGAAAACGTGGTCGTTGGCCTGGCCGACGAACGCACGGCCACCCTGCCGCCCACGGGCGTGGTCATCGCCAACAATGTCTTCGTGACGGACGGCGTGCCGCTGGTGAAACAGTTGGAGGTGAAGGCGGCCTTGCGATGGCAGGGCAATTTCCTGCACGGCGCAGAAACGGGCGCTGGAAGCACGCCCGGCATGCGCCGCGACGATCCCAGGCTGGCCCTGTCAGCCGATGGCCTGTGGCGGCCTTTGCAAGGCAGTCCAGTCATCGGCGCGGCGGAAGGCGATCTGGACGACGTCCGCGAAGACATGGACGGGCAGCCGCGTATTGGAAGGAAAGACGCGGGGAGTGATCAGCGTTCAGACGCGCCGGTGAAAAACCGTCCATTGACGGCAAAGGACACCGGGCCGGCGTGGCTCCCAGGGAGAAATTGAATTGCGGGCGCTTTACCTGACAACCAGCACCGCGCAGGGGGCGTGGCGGACGACGCGCTCGGTGGTGCTGCCCAGGAGGACATGCTCGAAGCCGGTGCGCGCGTGCGTGGGCAGGACGATCAAGTCAGCCTCAAGCCGCTTGGCCGCCTCGATGATTTCCTGATGCGGGCGCTGCCCGCCGAATGGCCAGCCGGATTTCACCTCGGCGCGGACATGCAAGCCGCGCGCCGCAAGCGGCCTCACCGCCTGTTCAAGCAACTCCCCGGCCTTCTGCCGGATGCGCTCTTCCATGGTGCCGAAGTCCGCGTCGCCGAACTCGTAGCCCGCCGAGCCAATCTCCGCGACGTGGAACAGCACCAGTTCCGCGCCGAAGGCCGCCGCCTGCTCCGCCGCCGTCGCCAGCGCCTTGTCGGAGTTCTTGCTGAAATCCACTGCCGCCAGAATTCGTTTTGGTTTCATCCGTTGTCCCTTTCGCAACCGTTCACAAGGGGCCTTGTCATCGGCCCGGTTTCAATTCCTATCGCGATTTGCCCGCCATGCGGGACTTGGTCCGGGCGCCCGCGGCATCACGCGCCGCGTCCAGCAGCTTCATCCACGGGCCGATGTAGTGGCCATGGTCGTGGTACGTGCGACCGCTGACCAGGTTGCCGTCAATGACGCAGGGTTCGTTGACGTAGATGCCGCCGCAGATTTCGAGGTCGAACTTGCACTTGGCCACGGTGGCCATGCGGCGGCCTTTCACGCAGCCGGCGCGGGCGGGGATTTCCACGCCGTGGCACACGCTGGCGATGGGCTTATTGTGCTCGAAGAAATGGCGGGTGACACGCAGCAGAGCCTCGTCCTCGCGGATGTATTCCGGCGCGCGCCCGCCGCTGAAAAAGATGCCGAGGTAATCCTCCGGGCGGATGTCCTTGAACGCGATGTCGGCCTGGATGCTGTAGCCCTCCCATTCCTTGGTGATCGTCCAGCCGGGCTTCACCTCGTGGAGCACCATCTGGTAACGGCGCTTCTCCGGCGCGGCCACGACCGGCTGGTAGCCGCCTTCGATCAGGCGGTAGTAAGGGTAGAGCGTGTCCACGGTTTCCGTGGCGTCGCCGACAATGATGAGGACTTTGTGCGGTTTGTTCATGTCAGATTAATTAAACACGGATGGACGCGGATGAACACGGTTTCAAGTTGAGCCGACACGAATTGCACGAATTGGCACGAATTCTTTTGGCTTGGTGAGATTTGTGAAAACCGTGTCAAAGCCCTTTCCCATCTGTGTCGGTCTGTGTGCATCCGTGGTCACAATGGTTTGCTCGGCGGAGTTTGCGGTCAGGCCTTCCGCGCGCAAGCTTCCAGATAATCGCGGGCCCGGTTGATCTCGGCGGTCGTTTCCTTCGCCGAGGGCAGGATGGGGATGCCGCGCGGCGTCGGGTGCATGAAGATCGAGGTCCAGCCGTTGTAATCCACCGCCTTGAGCGCGGCGATGATGGGCGTGAAGTCGAGCTTGCCGCGTCCCGGCATCTGAAGGAGCTCCTCGTCCTTGGGCATGGGTTTCATGCAGCCGTTCCCGTGCTGCCAGGCGTAGAAATGCACCAGCGCGCCCCCGATGTCGCGGATCAGCTGCGCCACCACCACCGCGTCGTCCGGCAGGTGATACGGCGCCAGGGCAATGCCCAGGTGCGGTGAAGGCGACATCTCGGCCAGCCAGCGGATGGAGTCCGGTGAATCCACCAGCGCGTTGCCGTGGTTCTCGATGGCGATGGTCAAGCCCGATTCCTCCGCCGCCTCCACGTGCGGGCGCATCTGCTCCACGAACTTCGCCATCGCCGCTTTTAGTTCCGCGCCCGCCAGCCCCTTCGGCCCGATCGCGCCGGTGACGATCAGGCTCGCGCCGAACTTGAGGCACACCTTCATCTCCTCCTGCAGCTGGAACGGCCCCAGATCGTAGCGGGTCGTCATGCCCAGCCGGACGCCGTGCTGTTTGAGCAGCGCGGCGAACTTCTCGTGCCCCAGCTCGTCCATCTGCTCTCGCTGGCTGCCGTGCTTGCGCGGCCAGAGGTCAATGTGCTCCGCGCCGGTTTTCCGCACCTCCGGCAAAACCTCCACCAGTGGCAACTCGCCATACATGGACGAGGCAAGGATGTAACGCAGCCGGAAACCCGGCTTCACGGCGGCGGGCAGGGTGGACGCCGCCCCCAAGCCGGCCACGGCCAGAGCGGCTTGGCGACAGAAGGTGCGGCGGGAGATCGGGTGGCGCATGGCGGACTTGATACGCGACCGGGACGGCGTGGACAAGCTCCGAAGCCACCGTCCCATCCGCCGGCACGTCCATCCGCATTTGACATTGAGAATCGAAACTGGCATTCACAACGCGACTCAAGCGACGACTCCGAAGCGCGGTGGCCGGCTGGAAAAATACCGGCGGATGGCGGCGCGCGGCGGGGGTCAGGCGAAGTGGTGAACTGGGCGGTCGAGCGAACTCATGTCCACTGAATCCGGCCATTCCGACAGCGACTACAAGTACTGGGCTTTCATCAGCTACAGTCACGCCGATGACAAGTGGGCCGAGTGGCTGCACAAGTCGCTGGAAACCTACGGCGTGCCCAAGGTGCTTGTCGGCAAGCCCTCCAAGCTTGGCCCCGTGCCCAAGCGCGCCTATCCCGTCTTCCGCGATCGCGACGAGCTGCCCAGTTCCGCCGACCTGGGTGAGAAACTGACCGCCTCGCTGCGCGCCTCACGTTTCCTCATTGTCGTCTGCTCCCCCAGCGCGGTGAAGTCCAAGTGGGTGGCCGAGGAGATCAAGACCTTCAAGTCGCTGGGCCGGGAGGAACGCGTGCTTTGCCTCATCGTGGGCGGCGAGCCGTACGCCTCGGATCATCCGGAATGGGGTCTCGAGGAATGCTTCCCCGAACCGGTGCGTTACAAGGTGGACCAGCACGCGCGCATCACCGGCGAGCGCACCGAGCCGATTGCCGCCGACGCCCGCAAGGGGAAGGACGGCCGCGACAACGCCAAGCTCAAGCTCCTGGCCGGCATGTTCGGGGTCAACTTCAGCGACCTCAAGCAGCGCGACCAGGAGCGCAAGCACCGCCAGATGCAGATGATCATGACTGGCGTGGGCATCCTGTTCGTGGTGTTTGCGGTGCTGATGGTCAATTTGTTCGTCGAGAAGCAGAGGGCGGATGGCGCGTTAATCGAGGCAACCGAGCAACGAAAGCTGGCTGAACAACAAAAAATTCGCGCCGTCGAAGCGCGCGATTTGGCCCGCCAACAGGAGCGGCTTGCCTTGGAGGCAAAAAAGGCGGCGGAAGACGCAAAGGTCCAAGAGGAAGCTCAACGCAAGGCCGCCGAGTCCGCCAAGGAGGAGGCGGACAGACAGCGCGAAGCCGCCCAACTGGCGGCAAAACAGGAAGCCAAGGCCAAGGAAGAGGCGTTGAAAGCCAAGAGGGAAGCCGAAGATGCCGCAGACCGAGCCGAGAAGGCTCGAAAGTTCGCTGAACAGCAGGAACAAATCGCCAAAGAGGAAAGACAGAAGGCTATTGACGCCGGCAAACGCGCCTTGAACGCCTTGTCCGTCGGTGATTTCAACGAGGCCACCAAGCTCATTCAGGACGGAAACCCCGCTACCGCCCTCGCCTATCTCTCCCGCTCACTGGCCAACAATCCCAACAACACCTCCGCGCAGGCCCGCCTGTTGTCCATGCTGGAGGAAAACAACTGGGCCTTGCCGCTCACCGCGCCGCTCGCGCACAGCGCGCCGGTCAGCGTGGTCGAGTTCAATCGCGACGGCACGCGCCTGCTGACTGTCGCGGGCAGCGCGGCACAGTTGTGGGATCCGGCCACGGGCAAACCCGTCGGCCAGCCGCTCGCCCACCGGGGCGCGGTGCGTGCCGCCACATTCAGCCCGGACGGTCAGCGCGTCGTCACCGCTTCCGACGACAGCACGGCGCGAATCTGGAACGCGGCCAACGGCCAGGCCGCGGGCCAACCGCTGGCGCACAAAGACTGGGTGTATTCCGCCCGCTTCAGCGCCGACAGCAAGCGTGTCATCACCGGCACGCGCGACAAAAAACTGACGGTCTTCGAGGCGGACACCGGCAGGCAGGTCGCCGAACCGGCGGTGTTGGAGAACGCGGTGGAAGGCGTCTGGTTCAGCCCGGACGGCAATGCCGCGCTCGCCCTGGTGGAAAACAACGCCAAACTCTGGAACCTCGCCAACAACGCACAAGTCGCCGTCCTCGCCCACAAGGGCCGGGTGGTGGACGCGGATTTCAGCCCGGATGGAAAGCTCATCGTCACCGCGTCGCTCGATGGCACGGCCCAGCTCTGGCTCGCCGCCACCGGGACCGCCACGAACGCGCCGCTGGCGCACAAGGATCAGGTTTATTCCGTGAAATTCAGCCCGGACGGCACGCGCGTGGTCACGGCGTCCAAGGATCGCACCGCGCGCATCTGGGATGTTGTCACCGGCAAGGCGGTCGGCCAGTCCATGACGCACGGCCTGCCGGTCAACGCGGCGGTCTTCAGCCCGAACGGACGCTGGGTCGCGACCGCCTCCGAGGACCGAACGGCGCGCATCTGGGACGCAGCCACCGGCCAGCCGCTGTTCCAGCCGCTCAAACTTGACGGCGTCGCGCGCATGGCGGCGTTCAGCCCGGATGGCAGCCGCATCGCCGTGGCCTCCGCCGCGAACTCGGCCCAGGTGTGGACAGCCCTCAGCGGACGGCCCTTGAGCCTGCCGGTGTCGCATGAGCAGTACGTCAACTGGATCGCCTTCAGCCCGGATGGAAAACTTTTTGCCACGGTTGCCGAGGACCGCACGGCGCGCGTGTGGAGCACGGCCAACGGCAAACCCGTGACCGATCCGCTGCCGCATAACAGCCGCGTCACGTACGTGGAGTTCAGCCCGGACGGGAAACACATCGTCACCGCGTCTGAAGACCGCGCGGCACGTGTGTGGGATGTGTCCAACGGCAAACAAGTGGGCCAGCAGATGGACCACGGAAGCTGGGTCAACATGGCCAGGTTCAGTGCGGACGGAAAATTCATCGTCACCGCCTCGCAGAACTTTGACGCCCGCGTGTGGGAATCCGCCACCGGCAAGCCCGTGACCCCGCCGCTCAAGCCCGGCGGCAACGTGCGGGCCGCGAGTTTCAGCCCAGACGGCAGGTATGTGGTCGCCTCCTCCACAGACGGCAACGCGAAGCTGTTCGACGCCCGCACCGGCGCCGCGCCACACGCCGGGTTCGCTCACAAACAGGACGTCCGACACGTGGCCTTCAGCCGCGATGGCAAGTATGTGGCCACGGCTTCCGAGGACCGCACGGCCCGCGTGTGGGATACCGCCACCGGCAAACCCGTGACCGAGCCGCTCCGCCACGACGGCGCGGTCAACTGGGTGGATTTCAGCCCGCCCGATTTGAAGGGCAACATCCTGCTCATCTCGGCCTCCGATGACCGCACCGTGCGCGTGTGGGACGCGGTAACTGGCCGGCCGAAGGCGGAACCGCTGGTGCATGACGCGGCGGTGCGGACGGCGATGTTCAGCCCGGACGGGCAACTGGCGGTGACCGCGCCCCGTGACAAGGCCGCGCGCGTGTATGAGACCAGCGGCTGGAAACCCGTCACCCAGCCCTTGGCGCATGGCGCACCCATCCGCGCGGCGGTGTTCAGCCCGGACGGCAGTTTCGTGGGCACCGCGTCCGAGGACCGCACGGCGCGCGTGTGGATGCTGTCGCTGCCGGGCACCGCGCCCGCCTGGCTGGGCCAGCTTGCCGAGGCGGTGGGCGGCTTCCAGCTTGGCGAGGGCGGCGGCACCGAACTGGTCAGCCAGCCTTGGGAACGCCTGAACGCTATCCGCGCGGAGATCGCCAAGGGCGGCGAGAGCGACGCCTTCGCGAAGTGGGGCCAATGGTTCCTCGCTGACCGCGCCACCCGCACGATCTCCTATTATTCCAGCACGCCGATTCCTGCCTTCGTGAACGACCTCGTCGCCCAGGGCGGCACCAACGCGCTCAATGAAGTCCTCAACGTCCGCCCGGCCCATGCGCTGGCCCTTGCCAAGCTC
>Ga0073934_10009932_pt1 | contig 11995 bp, 11 predicted proteins | sample LarsenN4metaG_FD_76834 | JGI IMG/M metagenome (GOLD analysis project Ga0073934, IMG submission 76834) | Hot spring sediment bacterial and archeal communities from British Columbia, Canada, to study Microbial Dark Matter (Phase II) - Larsen... ... | reverse complement strand
CGGCCGCAGCGAGGGCGGAGAGGCCGTCGTCGGGGCGCTGATCGGTGCCCTCCACAACCCGTACGCTGAGGTGCGAGGGGCCGCGGCGTTCGCGCTCGGACGGCTGGGCGACCTGAAGGCCGTCGGACCGCTCGTGACGCTGCTCCAGGATCCATCCGACGAGGTGCGCTGCCGGGCCGCCGTCGCGCTCGGGCTCATCGGCAGCGTCTCGGTGCTGCGGCTCACCTCGGAGGCGGAGGCTCCCGAGGAGCGGACGGTCCGGTGGGCCGCGATCCAGGCGCTCGGCAACCTCGGGCCGCCCGCGGTCGACTGCCTCGCGAAGGCCTCAAGCACGGGCCGCGGAGCGAGCGCGCGAGGGTGGTCGTCGCCCTCGGGGAGACCCGGGATGTCTCCGCGGTCGGGCCGCTCGCAGAGGTGCTCAGCGACGAGGACGAAGAGGTCCGGGCGCGGGCCCGCGAGGCCCTCGAGAAGATCCGGGAGACGCGCGTCTTCTGAGAAGATCCGGGAGACGCGCGTCTTCTGAGTCAGGCCCGTGCGTCTGGCGCGCGATACCGGGACGTCTCAGGCGGCGGTCGATCGGGAGCGGAGCTCGTCCGCGATCCGGTCGCCCCAGGCGCGGATCTGCTCGAAGTTCCGGAAGTCTCGCATCCCGCCGCGGGCCATCGAGCGGGCGAGGAGCCCCTCGGCCCTGCTCGGGTCGATGCGCCCGCCGAACGTGGCGTGGCCCCGGACGTGGATCCCCGCAGCGTGTGCCGCGACCGGCCGGGGCAACGGGATCTCCTGCTGCTCCGCCGACAGGTCGAGGGGCCCGCTCTGGAACAGCCATACCGGTCGCCGGGAGAGCTCGGTCCCGAAGCGGCGGAGGAACGTGAGCGCCTCCCGCTGCCAGCGCGAGAGGTAGACGGCGCTGCCGAGCACGACGGCCCCGTAGGGCTCCAGGCTCCGAACCTCGCGCGTCGGCACCACGTCGACCTCGAGGCCTGCGGCGCTCAGCCGCTCCGCGACGACCTCCGCGATCTCGGCCGTCGAGCCCATCTTGCTGACGCTCGTCACGAGCACCCTCGGCTGATCCATGGCGCCTCCTCGTGCCGCCTCCACCCTCCCGCGCGGGAGCCGGGTCCCGCAGGGCCCTCCGGACCGGGGCCGCGAGGTCCGTCGGCCTGCGGGGTATGGGAGGCGTCGAGGAGGGGTGGGGCCTGTCAGAGCCCGTCCCTACGCTCGGGACATGGACGTCCTCGGGTACGTGGCGCTCGGCGTGGTCCTGGGGGCGCTCGCGGGCGCTGCGCTCCTGCGAGCGGCCGGCCCCCGGGCGGACGCACGCGTCGAGGGTCGGCTCGAGATCCAGGCGGCGGAGCTCCGCCGGCTCGCGGACGCGGCCGGGGTCCGGGACGGCTCGGAGGAGCGGCTGCGGTCGGAGGTGGCCGCGGCCCGCCGCGCGCTCGAGGACCTCGCGCTGCGCGAGGCCGACCGCCGCGAGCGCGAGCGCGAGTCCTGGGAGGTCGTGCGTCGGCTCTCGAACGTCCTCGCAGGCGGCGCCTCGAAGGGACGCGCCGGGGAGAACGTCCTCGGGGACCGTCTGTCCGAGCTACCGCCTGGCATGCTCGCGACCGACCTGAGGATCAACGGGAAGGTCGTCGAGTTCGGGCTGCTGCTGCCGGACGGGCGGCGGCTGCCCGTGGACTCGAAATGGCCGGCGGTCGCCGAGCTCGAGGCGCTGGAGGCAGCCCGCGACCCCGACGAGCGCCAGACGCGGGCCCGCGAGGTCGAACGGCAGGTGGCCCTCCGGGCACGGGAGGTCGCCCAGTACCTCGATCCGGCGCTGACCTCGCCCGTCGCCGTGGCCGCGGTCCCCGACGCCGCGTACTCGGTGCTCCGGAGGGCGCACGCGGACGCGTTCGCGCATGGGGTCGTGATCGTGCCGTACTCGACGGCCCTGCCCGTGCTGTTGTTCCTGTACAGCATCGTCCGGCGGGTGGGCGGCACCGGCGACGCCCAGGCCTGCCTCTCGGAGGTGGCCGCCCTGCTCGACGCGATGGAGGGCGTGCTGGAGAACAAGGTGGCGAAGGCGGCCACGATGATCGCCAACGGGGCGGACGAGCTCCGCTCGAGCCTCGGGAAGGCGCGCGGATCCCTCGAGCGGGGGCGGTCGGCGACCATCGAGGAGCGGGACCCGGTCGGATCGGCGCTCTGCTGATCCGATCTCCTCCCGTCCGGCACGGGCCCCGACCCACGTCCGCCACCCGGTGCGTGCAGCGGCTCCCCGAACGTCGACCGATCCTCGGGTTGACACTTCCATGCGTTCTCTGCATGAATATCCGCTTCATGGGCGAGCCGATCGTGCGCGTGGCCGTGCTCGGCGCCTCCGGCTACTCCGGCGGGGAGGTGCTCCGGCTCCTGCTCGGCCATCCGGGGGTCGCGGTCGCGTTCCTCGGCGGGAGCGGTTCGGTCGGCGGCACGCTGGGGGACGTCCACCCGCACCTCGCCGGCACGGGCGCGGCCGAGCTGCGGGTGCGTCCGACCGAGGAGGTGGACGGCGTGGACGTGGCGCTGGCGGCCCTGCCGCACGGGACGTGCGCCGGGCTCGCGCCGTCGATCCTGGAGCGCGGCATCCGTCTGATCGACCTGTCGGGGGACTTCCGCCTCCCGGCCGCGGCCTATCCCGAGTGGTACGGCTTCGTGCATCCCGCCCCCGCCTGGCTCGACAAGTCCGTGTACGGACTCCCGGAGCTGTTCCGTGAGCAGGTCCGCACGGCCGCGCTCGTCGCTAACCCCGGGTGCTACCCGACGCCCGTCGCCCTCGGCCTCGTCCCGCTGTTACGGGAGGGGCTGATCGGGTCCGCCGCGGTGCTGGTGGACGGCAAGACGGGCCTGTCCGGCGCCGGACGGAGCGCGGCCGAGGGGCTCGCCTACTCCGTGAGCGAGGAGAGCGTCCGGCCCTACCGCTTCCCGAGGCACCAGCACACCCCCGAGATGGAGTGGGCGCTCGAGCTTGCCTCCGGGGCGCCGCCAGCGGTCACCTTCGTCCCCCACCTGGTGCCGGCGGTCCGCGGCGTGCTGGTCACGTGCTACGCGCCGGCCTCGGGCGGGGCGACGACCCGCGACCTCAGGAAGGCCCTCGAGTCGGCGTACGCGGGTGAGCCGTTCGTCCGCGTCCTGCCGGAGGGAGCGATGCTCGACACCAAGCGCGTCCGGGGGTCGAACGTCGTCGAGCTGCAGGCGGTCGTCGACCCGAGATCCGGGACGGCCGTGGTCGCGGGGGCGCTCGACAACCTCGTGAAGGGCGCGGCCGGCCAGGCGATCCAGAACCTGAACCTGATGGTCGGGTTCGAGGAGACCACCGGCCTGCCCGTCGCCGGGGTGTACCCGTGAGCCTCACGTTCCCTCGGGGGTTCCGCGCGGCCGGCGTCACCGCCGGGATGAAGCCGTCGGGGCGTCCGGACCTCGGCCTGCTGGTCGCGGACCGGGTCCGGGGGGCGGCCGGGCTGTTCACGACGAACGCGTTCGCCGCCGCGCCCGTTCGGCTCTCGGCCCGGCGGCTGGCCGAGGGGGAGCCGCGTGCGGTGGTCGTGAACAGCGGCCAGGCGAACGCCGGCACCGGCCCTCGGGGGCACCGGGACGCGGAGACCACCACCGCCGCGGTGGCGACCGAGCTGGGCATCGACCCCTCGCTCGTCCTGGCGTGCTCGACGGGTGTGATCGGCGAGCCCCTGGACCTCGGGCGATTCCTCGGGGCGGTGCCGGGCCTCGTGCGCGACCTATCGACCGACGGCGGCGATGCGTTCGCGGAGGCGATCATGACCACCGACACCGTCCCGAAGGCGGCGGCGGCCGAGCGCGGACCGTACCGGGTGGGTGGGTGCGCGAAGGGGGTCGGGATGATCGCGCCCGACCTCCGCCTGGCCACGATGCTCGCCTTCCTCACGACCGACGCGCCGGTGGGGACCGCGGAGCTCCGACGGCTCGCGACGGAGGTGCTGGAGCCGCGGTTCGAGGCCCTCACCGTCGACGGGTGCTCCAGCACGAACGACACGGTCCTGCTGTTCGCGAGCGGCGCCGCCGGCGGGGACCCGGTGCTCCCGGGGACCTCCGCGTTCGAGCAGGTTCGCGAGGCGCTGGAGGAGGTGGGCACCTCGCTCGTCCGTCAGCTCGCGCACGACGCCGAGGGCGCGAGCCACGTCCTGCTCGTCGAGGCATCGGGCGCGTCGAACGAGGCGGATGCGTGGCTCGTCGCCCGGGCGATCGCCGATTCGCCGCTCGTGAAGACCGCGGTCTTCGGCGGCGACCCGAACCCGGGCCGCCTCCTCCAGGCGATCGGCGCCTCCGGCGCGGCGTTCGAGCCCGAGGGGGTGGAGGCGTCGATCGGCGGCGTGCGCGTGGTCGCCGATGGGCAGGTCGTGCCGTCCTACCGCGACGTCGAGGCCGTGCAGGCGCGGCAGGCCCTGCAGACGCGCGAGGTCGAGATCCGGGTGCGGCTCGGCGACGGCCCCGGCTCCGGTGGGGCGATCGGCGTGGACCTGTCCTACGACTACGTGAAGATCAACGCGGAGTACACGACGTGAGCCCCTCCGAGCTCCCACCGCAGATCCGCGAGCGCACGCTCGCGAAGGCGAGGACGCTGATCGAAGCGCTCCCGTTCATGCAGGAGCACTGGGGGAAGGTCGTCGTGATCAAGTACGGAGGCGCGGCGATGAGCCGCGCGCCGTTGTCGCGGTCGTTCGCCGAGGACGTCTCGCTGCTCCAGCACGCCGGGATCCATCCCGTCATCGTCCACGGCGGTGGTCCCCAGGTCACCGAGCTCTCCCGGCGCCTCGGTCTGGAGCCGTCGTTCGTCGAGGGTCTCCGCGTGACCGATCGGGAGACCCTCGACGTGGCGACGATGGTCCTGGCCGGGAAGGTGAACACGCAGATCGTCGGGATGCTCGTGGCCGGCGACGTCCCGGCGGTCGGGCTCTCGGGGGTGGACGGTGGGCTCGCGGTGGCGCGCCGGCAGGCCGAACCCGATCTCGGCTTCGTGGGCGAGATCGTGCGCGTGAACGCCGAGGTCCTCTCCACGCTGATGGCGAAGGGGTTCGTCCCGGTGGTGGCCTCGATCGCCGCCGACGACGACGGTCACCCGCTCAACGTGAACGCGGATCAGATGGCGGCCGAGCTCGCGATCGGGCTCGAGGCCGAGAAGCTCGTCTACATGAACGACGTGCCCGGGGTGATCGGGCACGGCGGGGACCTGCTGTCGGAGCTCGGCGTGCAGGAGGTGCTCGATCTGCTCGCCCACGGCGAGGTCGTCGCCGGCGGGATGATCCCCAAGCTCGAGAGCGCCGTTCGGGCGCTGAAGGCGGGGGTCAGTCGCGCCCACCTGCTCGACGGGCGCGTGGAGCACGCCCTCGTCCTCGAGCTGTTCACGCCCGAGGGCGTCGGGACGATGATCACGCTCGACGTGCCGCAGGGAGGCGGTGCTCCGTGAGGCGCAACGGGGGGGCGACGAAGGCCAAGCGTCAGCAGGCGCTCCTGTCCCTCGTCGCCCGCGAGCGGCTCGCGAGCCAGGAGGAGATCCGGAGCCGGCTGCACGCGCTCGGTCTCGACGTCACCCAGTCCACCATCAGCCGCGACGTCGAGGAGCTCGGGCTGGCGCGGATGCACGACCAGCAGGGCGTGCGGTACGTGGTACCCGGCCGGGAGGAGACCCCGCCCCCCGCGCCGCTGCTCCGCCACGCGCTGAACGAGTTCGCCCTGGCCTTCGAGGAGGGGGTCGGGGAGCTGCTGCTGATCCGGACGCCGCCGGGCGCCGCGAACGCGCTCGCCGAGGCGATGGACCGGTCCTCGCTCCCCGACGTCGCCGGCACGATCGCGGGGGACGACACGATCCTCGTCGTCCCGCGCAAGGGGGCGACGGCGCGCTCGGTCGAGCGGACGCTCGTCGGGGCGATGGGAACCGGCCCCGGGGGGGATGCCGGACGGACGGGGAAGGAGCGGTGATGGAACGGGCGGTCCTCGCGTACTCGGGAGGCCTCGACACCTCGGTCACGATCCGTTGGCTCGCGGAGCAGGGCTACGAGGTGCACGCGGTCGCCGTGGACGTCGGTCAGCACGAGGAGTTCGACCGGATCCGCGAGCGGGGGGAGCTCGCCGGCGCGGCCTCGGTCCGGGTCGTCGACGCGGTCGACCGGTTCGCGCGCGAGTTCCTGACCCGGGCGATCAAGACGAACGGGCTCTACGAGCAGAAGTATCCGATGGTCTCTGCCCTCGCCCGGCCGCTCATCGCCGACGAGGTCGTGAAGGTCGCGCGCGAGGTGCGCGCCGACGTGGTCGCGCACGGCTGCACGGGCAAGGGGAACGACCAGGTGAGGTTCGAGGTCTCCTTCGGCGTGCTCGCGCCGGACCTGCGGGTGATCGCGCCGATCCGCGACGACGGCATCCCCCGGGAGAAGGCGATCGCGCTGGCGGCCGAGTGGGGGATCCCGGTGGCCGACGTCGCCACCTCCTACTCGGTCGACGAGAACCTGTGGGGTCGGACGGTGGAGTGCGGGCCGCTGGAGGATCCATGGGCGGCGCCGCCTGAGGACGCGTTCGAGCGCACGGCCCCGCCCGAGCGCCGGCCGCACGAGCCGGAGGAGGCGGCCATCACCTTCGAGGCCGGGGTCCCGGTGGCGCTGGACGGCGAGCCCACAGCGCTCCCCGACCTGATCCGGGCGGTGGACCGCCTGGGCGGTGCCTACGGTTTCGGCCGGGTCGACATGATCGAGAACCGACGCGTGGGCATCAAGTCCCGGGAGCTGTACGAGGTCCCCGGGGCGCTCGCGCTGATCCTGGCGCACCGGGCCCTCGAGGACCTCACGCTCGAACGAGAGGTGGCCCACGCGAAGCCCGCGCTCGAGCAGCGCTGGGCCGACCTCGTCTACGACGGCCTGTGGTTCAGCCCGCTCCGCGAGGCGATCGACGCCTTCGTGGACGCCACCCAGCGCGGGGTCACCGGGGAGGTCCGCCTGAGCTTCTCGAAGGGCGCGTGCACCGTCGTGGGTCGCCGGTCCCCCACCTCCCTGTACGACCTGTCCCTCGCGACCTATGGTTCGGAGGACGCGTTCGACCAGCGACACGCGGAGGGGTTCGTGCGGCTGTGGGGCCTCCCGGTCAAGGTCTGGTCCGCGCGGCAGGCAGGGGGGTGAGCGTGGTCGGGGGGCGCGCGCCGCTGTGGGGAGGGCGGTTCTCCAAGCCGCCGGCGCCCGAGGCCCACGCGCTGGGCCGGAGCCTGGGGTTCGACGTCCGGCTCGCGCCGCAGGACGTGGAGGCCTCGGTCGCCCACGTCCGTGGCCTCGAGGACGCTGGCCTGCTCTCGGCCGACGAGGCGGCGCGGCTGGAGAAGGCGCTCCGAGAGGTCGGCGAGGAGATCTCGGCGGGGACGTTCGCGTTCGACCCCGCGGACGAGGACGTGCACTCCGCGATCGAGCGCGGGGTCACGGACCGGCTCGGGGACCTGGGCGCCAGGCTCCACGCCGGCAGGTCGAGGAACGACCTCGTGATGACGGACCTCCGCCTGTGGCTGCTCGCGGCCGCCCGCCGCATCGACGACGGGGTGGTCCGGCTGATCCGGGCGCTCGTCGCGCACGCGCGCGAGCACGCCGAGACGGTGATGCCCGGGTCCACGCACGCGCGTCCGGCGCAACCGGTGACGCTCGGTCACCACCTGCTGGCGCACGCGTGGGCGCTGCTCCGCGACCTCGAGCGGCTCGACGGGTGGGCGTCGAGGGCGTCCACCTCGACGCTCGGGGCGGGAGCGCTCGCCGGCTCGACGCTCGGGCCGGACCCGGCGCGCGCCGCGAGCCGCCTCGGGTTCGAGCGCGCGTTCGCCAACTCGATCGACGCCGTGTCCGACCGCGACGCCGTCCAGGAGTTCCTCGCGGTCGCGGCGATCTGCGGGACCCACCTGTCGCGGCTCGCGGCCGACGTCGCGCGGTTCACGGACGGGTCGCTCGGGTGGGCGAGCCTGGACGACGCGTTCGCGACCGGCTCGAGCATGATGCCGCAGAAGCGGAACCCGGACGTGGCGGAGCTCGCCCGCGGCAAGGCCGGCCGGCTCCTCGGACACCTCGTCGGGCTCTCGGCGACGCTCCAGGGGCTCCCGCTCGGCTACCACCGGGACCTCCAGGAGGACAAGGAGCCCGCGTTCGACGCGGCGGACACGCTCGACGTCGTCCTGCCGGCGCTCGCCGGCTGCGTCGAGACGCTGACGTTCCACCCGGCGGCGATGCGGGCCGCCTGCGCGGCGCCGGGACTGTACGCGACCGACCTCGCGGAGGCGCTGGTGCGCCGAGGCGTTCCGTTCCGCGAGGCGCATGCACGTGTGGGGGAGCTGCTCCGGCGGCTCGAGGCCGATGGCCTTTCGTTTCTTGCCCTCTCTCCGGACGACTGGTCGGAGCTCGGCCTCCCGGACGGCGCGGACCTGCTCGACGCGGACCGCGCCGTCCGGTCCCACGCGACCCCCGGCGGCCCTTCGCCCGACAGCGTCCGCGCCCAGGCCGACGCCGTCGAAGGGGCCCTGGCCGCCCGGTCCTGATCGTTCGACGTCCCCCGCATCGACCCGCACGTCCAGATGCACCGCCGCGTCCGGTAGCCTTCGCCCAGCCGACCGGAAGGGGCCCCCGATGAGCGTCGACCCGCGCGTCCGAGCGATCCGCGCCGACGAGCACGACGACCTGCGCTGGGAGCAGATCCCCATCGCCGAGGGCGATCCCGTCCCGCCCGGCGAGGAGACCGTCCTGTTCCGCTCCGGCGACGGCGCGTTCTCGTTCGGCCTGTGGCGGCGCGTCCCCGAGACGGGCCCGATGGAGCCCCCGTACGACGAGATCGCCGTGATCGTCGAGGGCGAGGTCGAGGTCACCGAGGAGGACGGCACGGTGCACCGGGTGGGGCCGGGGGACGTCCTCATCACGCCGAAGGGCTCGAGGGCCACCTGGAGGGCCCTCTCGCCGGTCAAGAAGCTCTGGGCCGTCCACAGGGAGCCGTGAACCGCCTGACCGTCGGAGGTGTCCGGTACCCTGTGGGCCGGTGGGGTTCGCCAGCGCGCTCGTGATCTTCGCCCATCCCGACGACGCCGAGTTCATGTGCGGTGGGACGGTCGCCGCCTGGGCGTTGGAGGGGACCGACGTCCACTACTGCGTGGTGACGGACGGCTCGGCGGGATCGAACGAACCCGGGGTGACCCGCGAGCAGATGATCCCGATCCGCGAGCGGGAGCAGCGCGAGGCGGCGGAGGTCCTCGGGGTGAAGAGCGTGACGATGCTCGGGTTCCGCGACGGGGAGCTCGAGGTGAACCTCGGGACCCGCAGGGCGGTGACGCGCGTCGTCCGCCGGGTCCGCCCCGAGGTGATCGTCGCCCCGGACCCCTCGCGCCTGTGGTACGGGAACAGCTACATCAACCACTGGGACCACAAGCAGGCCGGGACGCTGGCGCTCTGCGCCGTGATGCCGGACGCGCCGAGCCGGCCGCAGTTCCCCGAGCTGCTCGAGGAGGGGCTGGAGCCCTTCGAGGTTCCGAACCTCTGGCTGGCCTCCGAGGAACCCGATACCTATGTCGACATCACCAAGACGATCGACCGCAAGATCGAGGCGCTCGCCCGGCACGTGTCGCAGGGGGCCGGCGAGGTGGAAGATTGGGTCCGGGAGCGGGCCCGCCAGATCGGGGAGAAGGCGGGCATGGAGTACGCGGAGGCGTTCAAGGCGTTCTCCTTCACGGAGGAGTGATGGAAGAGCCACTGGATGACGACGAACGCGAGACCCCAGGCCTGGGACCCGAGGAGGAGCAGAACGTCCGGGCCGACCTCGAGGACCTGGTCGGCATGCGGCAGGTCTTCCAGGGCCAGGGCGTGAAGGGCGTCACGATCGCGTGCCCCGACTGCCGCGAGAACCACTTCTACGAGTGGGACCTGCTGCGGGAGAACCTCGAGCACATGCTGCAGACCGGCGAGCCCAGGATGCACGAGCCCGCGTTCGAGGTCCGCGAGGACGAGTACGTCCAGTGGGACTACGCCAAGGGCTACATCGACGCCCTCGCCGACCTGGGGCTGGAGCCGGACAACCGCGTCGAGGTCACGCGGTGCCCATGGTGCGAGACGCCGGCCGAGGCCCACTTCCAGTTCTGCCCGAGGTGCGGGCGCTCGCTCGCCCCGGTCCGGATCTACCGCGAGCTCGTCGATCGCGGCCTGGACGAGCGCGAGGTGCGCGCCCTGCTCGTCCGCGCCGGCTTCGAGCCCTTCTAGCTAGCCGCGACCCGGGGGAGCTCCAGCACGCAGTCCTCGGGCGCCTTGTCGTCGCGCAGGCCCTTGAAGCTCGGCGCGCGCATCTTCTTCGTGCTCCTCGTGATCTCCAGGTACTCGACCTCGCAGACGAGCGTCGGCTCGACGAACGTCGCGCCCCTGACCTTCGCGAGGTCCGGATCCTCGCTCGCGGGGGTCTCGCGCACCAGCGGGCCGAGCTGCTGCATCAGGAGGTCGAGGGTCTTCCGGGTGAAGCCCGTCCCGACCTGCCCGATCCACCGGAGGTGGCCGTCCGCGTAGGCCCCGACGAGCAGGGCCCCGAACGTCCCGGCGCGACCGCCCTGGCCCGGCGTCCACCCGAGGATCACGCAGTCCTGGGTGTTCGTGAGCTTGATCTTCCGCCAGTCCGGTGAGCGCCGGCCCGGGTGGTAGCGGGAGCCGACCTTCTTCGCGACGATGCCCTCGAGGCCCAGCTCTTCCGCCGCCCGGGCGAACCGCCTCCCGTCGCCCTCGACGTGCGTGATCAGCTGGAGCCGGTGGTCGGTCTCGCAGATCGTCTCCAGGAGCTCGCGGCGCTCCTCGAGACCGAGCCCGGTCAGGTCCCTCCCGTCGAGCCACAGGAGGTCGAACGCGACGAGCGCGACCGGGATCCTCTGGGACATCCGCTTGATCTCGCGCTCGTTCGTGAGGTTCATCCGCTGCTGGAGCGCCTCGAACGAGTTCTTCCCCTCCTCGTCGAACGCGATGATCTCCGCGTCGAGCACGGCGTTCACCTGGTTCACGAGCTCGTGGACCATGTGGAGCTCCGGGTACTGCGCCGTGACATCGCGTCCGGTCCGCGTGACCAGCCGGGTGCGGTCGGTCGCCATCGTGGTCACCGCCCGGATCCCGTCGAACTTCGGTTCGAACCACCACCCTGGGTCGTCGAAGGCCTTCCATCCGCCCTCGGCGAGCATCGGTGCGAACGCTGGCGGCGATGCGATCAGCGGCGCCTGCTGCCTCGATGCGAGGAACACGAGCCAGTCGGTGCGGGTCTTCACGAGGTGGAACTCGAGCCCCGCGTACCGGCGACCGTGCAGCCGGAACGTGACCTTCGTGTCGGTCCACTCGAGGGGCTCGTACCAGCCGTCGTCGAAGATCCGCACCTCCCCGGCGCCGTAGTGCCCCTCGGGGATCGTCCCCTCGAAGCTCCCGTACTCGATCGGGTGGTCCTCGGTCCGCACCGCGAGGCGCCTGTCCCCCGGCTCGGTGGGCAGGCCTCGTGGGACCGCCCAGGAGGGGAGCGCCCCGTCGCGCTCCAGGCGCACGTCGTAGTGCAGGCGGGTCGCCCGGTGCTTGTGGATCACGAACGAGTCGCCCGTACCGGGAGCTCCGCTGGGGGACGGCTCGGTGGTCCCCCCGGGCCCGAACTCGCGCTTGCGCAGGTACTCGCCGAGGTCGGGGTCGCGCGAGGCCGCGATCACCTCCTCGGAGGTCCGTCGGGAGATCCGGCCGAGCTCCCTCGCGCTCGGCAGGCCGAGCGCCTCGAGCGCGTGCGTGAGGTCCTGGGGTCGCGTGCGGACGCCCTCGAACAGGTCGCCGACCCGCTGGAAGCGCTCGCACACGTTGTCGATCCGGAAGTCCTGCGGGGTGATGCCGTCCTCGACCTCGTCCCAGGTGACCGGCGTCGACACGGTGGCGGCGGGCTCCGGGCGGAGCGAGTACGCGGCGGCGATGTTGGCGCCGCTCCGGTTCATGTTGTGGTCGAT
>Ga0073934_10009931_pt1 | contig 11995 bp, 14 predicted proteins | sample LarsenN4metaG_FD_76834 | JGI IMG/M metagenome (GOLD analysis project Ga0073934, IMG submission 76834) | Hot spring sediment bacterial and archeal communities from British Columbia, Canada, to study Microbial Dark Matter (Phase II) - Larsen... ... | reverse complement strand
GCGAAGCGGCAAAGGAGCCCGCGCGGGCGTTTACCGACGATGCAGGCATCGCCGAGTGGTACGGCCTCGATGTCGCCTTGGTCGAGGGCTCGGAGGACAACCGCAAGCTCACCACGGCGGAGGATCTCCGTCTCGCCGATGAGCAGTTGTCGGGACGTGCGCCGGGCGCCGGCACCATCCACGTGGCCACTGGCTATGACGTGCACGCCTTCGGTCCCGGCGATGCGGTGACTCTTTGCGGCGTCAGTATTCCGCACGCGAAGAAGCTCGCGGGCCACAGCGACGCCGATGTCGCGCTGCATGCGCTTACCGACGCACTGCTCGGCACGATTGCCGACGGCGATATCGGCGTGCACTTCCCGCCGTCGGACGCGCGCTGGCGCGGTGCGGCCTCCGAGGTGTTTCTCAAACATGCTGCGGAGAAGATCGAAGAACGCGGCGGAGTGATCGTGCATGCCGACGTCACGTTGATTTGCGAGAGCCCGCGCATCGGTCCTTACCGCGATCAGATGCGCACGCGGATCGCCGAAATGCTCGGCCTCGACGCCTCCCAGGTCAGTATCAAAGCAACGACCAACGAAGGCCTCGGCTTTATCGGGCGCGGCGAAGGTATCGCCGCCATAGCGACGGCGACGGTGCGGCTGCCATGACCGATCGGCTTGAGCTTGGCGAAGATGCGTTGGCAATTGCGGCAAGTTTGCTGAATATCTGCCGCGAGCGAAGCCAGCTGGTCGTCACCGCGGAATCCTGTACCGGTGGCCTGCTCGCGGCAACGCTCACCGCCATTCCCGGCGCTTCCGATGTGTTCGATCGCGGCTTCGTCACCTATTCCAATGCCGCGAAAAGCGAGATGCTCGGCGTGCCCTATTGGCTGATCGAGCGGCATGGCGCGGTCAGCGAAGACGTGGCGCGCGCCATGGCCGGCGGGGCGCTGACCCACTCTCACGCCGATCTTGCCGTGGCCGTCACCGGCATCGCCGGACCCGACGGCGGGACGCCGGAGAAGCCGGTCGGCCTCGTCTATTTCGCCGCCGGCCGGCGGGATGAGCCGATCAGCAGCGAGGGGGTCCAATTCGGCGATCTTGGGCGCAATGAAGTGCAGCGGCAGAGCGTCACGCACGCGCTCAAGATGTTACGTTCATTGTTGTAAGGCGAGCGGTGCGATCTTTGCGGCCATAGACGGCGTCGGCACGGGCCTCGAAGGCGCTCGTATAGCGCTCCACGGCCTTGCCGAACAGCTTCCCCACCAGCCGCTCGAACAAGCGCGAGCGGAAGGCGTAGGCGATGTAGAAATCGATCTCGCAAGACCCCTCGCCTTTGGGCCTGAACTGCCAGCGATTTTCCAGAAAGGTGAACGGCCCGTCGAGATATTCGACGAGAATCGTCCGCGTTACCGGGTCGAGATGCACGCCGGTGGTGAAGCTTTCGCGGATCATGCCGTATCCGACCGTCATGGTGGCGATCAGCACTTCGTTCCCGCCACGCCGCTCGCGATGCTTGACCTTGAGATTCTCGCAGAGCGGCAGGAATTTCGGATAGTCCTCGACGCGCGCGACCAGCGCGAACATTTCGTCAGCGGAATGCGCGACTTTGTGCGTGGTCTCGTAGACGTGCATGGGAAGAAGCCTGGCGTGAAGGGTTAGGCGACGGTTGCAGCGGCATGGCGCGCGGCCTTGAGGCGCGCGAAGTCCTGCTCCGCATGATAGGAGGAGCGGGTGAGAGGACTGGACGCCACGAGCAAAAAGCCTTTCTCCTCGGCAACGCGCTTATAGGACTGAAATTCGTCGGGCGTGACAAAGCGGTTAATGGCCGCATGTTTGCGGGTCGGCTGCAAATACTGGCCGATGGTGAGGAAATCGACGGAAGCCGCGCGGAGGTCGTCCATCACCGCCAGCACCTCGTCGTGGCTTTCGCCGAGGCCGACCATCATGCCGGATTTGGTGAAGAGGCCGGGCGCAAGCGCCTTGGCGCGGGCGAGCAGTGAGATGGAGTGACGGTAATCGGCGCCAGGGCGGATGCGCCGGTAGAGCGACGGCACCGTTTCGACATTGTGGTTGAACACGTCTGGCGCAGCCTCGAGCACAACTTCAAGCGCGCCTTGCTTGCGCAGGAAATCCGGAGTCAGAACTTCGATGCTCGTCTCCGGCCGTGCGGCGCGAATGGCGCGGATCGTTGCTGCGAAATGCGCAGCGCCCCCATCGGCGAGATCGTCACGGTCGACCGAGGTCACGACGACATGAGAAAGATTAAGCGCAGCGACGGCCTCGGCCACACGCGCCGGCTCGCCCATATCGAGATGCGTCGGCTTGCCGGTACGCACATTGCAGAAGGCGCAAGCGCGCGTGCAAGTGTCGCCGAGGATCATGAACGTAGCATGGCGCTTCGCCCAACACTCGCCGATATTGGGACAAGCCGCCTCCTCGCAGACGGTCGTGAGGCGATGCGAGCGCAAGACTGAGCGCGTTCGGTCGAACGCGCCGGCGCCCGGTGCGCGCACGCGAATCCAAGGTGGCTTGGGCAGAATCTGTGTATCGGGCAGCCGCGCCTTCTCAGGATGGCGCGGCCGCACCCTTTCAACATTCCGGTTTTCGAGCACGGTCACGATCAGAACAACTCCCAAGGCGGCCTATGTGGCGCTCGGGCCTCTTATACTCCTCCAGATCCACAGGATTAGAATCGCGCCGATAGAGGCGACGATCAGATTGCCGAGCCGCCCATAGAACTGGATGTTCAACACGCCGGCGAGCGTGCCGCCGACAAACGAGCCGGCGATGCCGACCAGAAGATTGGTCAACAGGCCGTGGTCGCTCGCCGTGACCTTCTCGGCGATATAGCCGGCAAGGATGCCGATGATGAGCATGCCGATAAAGCCCACGCCCGGCATGGACAATAATCCGTGCGCTTGACCTTCCATGTGACCTCCTCCTTGCGCTTCGTGCGACCTGGCCCTTTCACCGTATCCGTTGCCAAATCCAAAGGCACAGAACGGCGCCCAAGGTTGCGATGATGATCTGTCCGAGCAAGCCGTAGGCGGCGATGCCCACCAGCCCAGCCAGGAGCCCGCCCACCACCGCGCCGATCACGCCAATCAGCAGGTTTACCAGAAGGTCCTGCTGCCGCCCCATGATGTAAGAGGCGAGAACGCCGGCGATCAGGCCGACAATAAGAAAGTATATGAGGCTCATGATTTGCTCCCTTTCTATCGGGGCTGCCGGCTGAGGCCCGACTGGCACTTGAACGCCCCTAGATATGGAGCGCGCGGCCGAAAGCGTCGAGCACCGATTCGCCCATCATCTCCGACAAAGTCGGGTGGGGGAAGATGGCGGCGATCAATTCCGCTTCCGTCGTTTCCAGGGTTTTGCCGATGACGAAGCCCTGAATCAGCTCGGTCGCCTCGGCGCCGATAAGATGCGCGCCGAGCAGCGCACCGGTCTTGGCGTCGAAGATCGTCTTGACCAGGCCCTCGGTCTCGCCGAGGGCGATGGCCTTGCCATTGGCTGAGTAAGGGAAGCGGCCGATCTTCAATTCGTGCCCGGCTTGGCGCGCCTCTTCCTCGGTGAGGCCGACGCTGGCGACTTGCGGGCTGCTATAGGTGCAAGACGGGATCGCCGTCTTGTCGAGCGGATGCACACCCTTAACGCCGGCGATCTTCTCCACGCAGATGATGCCCTCGTGGCTTGCTTTATGCGCAAGCCACGGCGGGCCTGTGACGTCGCCGATGGCGTAAAGGCCGGGCGCGCCCGTGCGGCCCCATTCGTCGACGACGATGTGGCCTTTCTCGATTTTAACCCCGAGCGCTTCGAGGCCGAGCCCCTCGATATTGCCGGTGATGCCGATGGCGAGAATGACGCGCTCCACCGCGATCTCCTCGGTCGTGCCGTCGGGCTTCTTCATCGCCGCGGCGACACTGTCGGCGCCCTTGAGAATTCGCGTCACCATCGTGCCGGTATGGATGGTCATGCCTTGCTTGGCGAAGGCCTTGCGCGCGAGGTTGGAGATTTCTTCGTCTTCGGCGGGAAGGATGCGCGGCAGCATCTCGACCACGGTCACTTCGGCGCCGAGACTGCGATAGAAGCTCGCGAATTCGATGCCGATAGCGCCGGAGCCGACAATGAGGAGAGATTTCGGGAAGCTCTCAGGCACCATCGCTTCCTTGTAGGTCCAGATCAGCCTGCCGTCGGGCTCAAGACCCGGCGCAGTGCGGGCGCGGGCGCCGGTGGCGATGATGATGTGCTTGGCTTCGATGCCGGGCAGCGGAGTAGCTTCCTTGCCGGTCACCGCGATGCGCCCCTGCCCTTCCAGTTTCGCCGTTCCGTCGATCACCGCGATCTTGTTCTTGCGCATCAGATAGGCGACCCCGTTCGACAGCCGCGCGGCGACTTTGCGGCTGCGCTCGATTACGCGCGGCAAATCGAAGCGGACATTCTCGGCGGCAAGCCCGAACGCCGCGGCATGACGCATCGCGGTATAAAGCTCGGAGGTGCGCAGCAGCGCCTTGGTGGGGATGCAGCCCCAATTGAGGCAGATGCCGCCGAGATGCTCCCGCTCGATGACCGCTGTCTTCATGCCGAGCTGCGCGGCGCGGATGGCGGCGACATAGCCGCCGGGCCCGGCGCCGATGATGGCGAGATCGTAGCGTGTGTCTGTCATGGCGATGACTCCGGCGCCCGCTTCACGACGCGGCACAAGATCAAATATTGCACGAGCACGGTAAGCGCCGGCGGCATGAAGGTGACGAGGAAGGTCCTGAGCTGCCGCTCCGGCTCAAGACCGATACGCAGCGTGTACTCGATCTGGGTGAGGAGGAAGAAGGCGATTGGCGGCACGAGCAGCACGATGGCCGCGCCGAGAAGTGCGGCGCGGTTGCGAGCGATGGCGAGCACGAGGCCGAAAATCAGCGGCCCGAGGATCGCCCAGATCACCACCGCATAGGCGCCGATTGCTTCGTTGATTCTGCAGACGAGAGTTTCCCCGCGGCAGGGCACGCGCCCGATCAATTCGACAAAAGCGAGACCTGCGAGAAATGACAACGCGCCCGCCGCGAACAGCGCCAAAACAAGCTTGCGGTCGGGCCAGTGCATGTCGGCCTCAAGAACTGCCCGCGAGCGGCTTTACCATCAGGACCCAGTCGCCTTGGTGGCAACAGCCTGGAAAGGGGAGCGTCTTCTCGCGCGCACGCCCCGCATAGCCCGCGCGGGCGTAGAGGCGCGCTGCCGGCGCATTCCAACTCGCCACGATAACGCTTAACGATGGCGCCCTCTCCTCGCGCGCCTTATCCTCGGCGATGGCGAGCAGCCGGCCGGCAATGCCTTGCCGCCGGAATTCGGGGAAGGTCGCCAGCACATTCACATACCAGGAGCCCGGCGCCTTGGCTTCGAGCCTGACGAGAGGCCGCACCATCTCCGGCGTCTCGGCGAGGCTCGCTTCCAGATCGTAGGGGTCTTCAAGGCGATAGCCGACGAGGCTCGCGGCGATTTCGCCATCGACTTCGGCCACGATGGAATTTCGGTAAGAGAAGCCGCCGGTCTCGCGCTGCGCACGCTCGCGGCCAAGTTCGAGCAGAGACTGCCCCGGCGCTTTCAGCGTGCTCCACATGTAAGCCGGCATCCCCTCGCCCGCGATGTCGACCAAGACTGCGAGCGCCGCCGCATCGGCTTTGCGTGCCGGTCTAAAACTTGGTGCGGGCTGCATGGAAAAAGGACCTACTTTTACGCACACCAATTCATCGAAAGTTCCCTTCGATAAACGCTGCCGCACACTCGTAGTGCCAGTTGGTACGGGTGGATGTCTCAAATCTCACCAGCGAGCATTCCGGGGCGTCGGGGGGCACCACCGAGTTAAAGAAGATGGTTTTGGGGCCATTGATTGATTTTGTTAGCGTGACAAAGAGGGGCACATAGTCCTTGCCGCCGCTATCTCATCCCGCCTCTCGCCGCTTGCTAGCAGCGCACTGAATGACCACGATCATTGTGCCGGTTCCACTCTTTGCACCAGCGTTTCCAAACAACGAAGGAAATGCGGATCAAATGTTTCATCTACGTGATTTTGGTTCCAAAGGCCGGAATCGCGAACGCGTTCCCGGTCGCACCAGCGTCCCAACCAATCGTCGGAGGGAGGATCTAGAGGCAGTCTCCTGTAATTGCTCAGTAAGCTAATGGCATTGCGCTCAATGTAGCCGCGCAAACTTTTCGGGCCGGGATCGTCTTCGACGGCAAGCCATAGGAATGGCATAGTGCGGATGATCTCACTTACAGCGCGTTCCAACATGAGTTCAGCATCGCGAATCTCGCGCGGAGCAGAGCTGCCGTCGCCCCATGTCTGGCATTCGTGACCGTCCCTGACAATCAAGGCCGTCCCGACAAGGAGTCGAAAAATCGAGCCGCGATGGTTGCCCCCGCCGCTGCCGATTTGACCACGATGCTGGCAGAGCCGGGTCCAAAGCGTGGTCCGCGAGCCCGTCTTCAAAGCATGTGTTCCTACGCGAACAATGCGCGGGCCATTTCCACTATGGGAGCGTTGCTCTCCGTGTTCAAAAAAGAAGTAGACGCCCCGTTTTGGCCAATGGACTTGGTTGCTACAATTCTGAAGCCGTTGTGGGGCGCCGAGCTTCTCTTCGAGAAGGGAAATTATGGAGTAGAATTGTTTTAGCGCTTCAAGTCGGGCGATCAGCATATGCGAATGATAATGATTTCACCCTGAGCGTCTATGCGTCTTAGGCAGTCTTACCGCTACACCAGCATCGTGACGGGGTCTTCGATATAGGCCTTGAAGGCGGCGAGCAGCTCGGCGCCGAGCGCGCCGTCGATCACCCGATGATCGACCGAGAGGGTCACGCTCATCATGGTAGCGACCTTGAGCGCGTCGTCCTTCACCACCGGGCGCTTCTCGGCGCGGCCGACCGCGAGGATCGAGGCCTGCGGCGGATTGATCACGGCGTCGAAGCGGTCGATGCCGTACATGCCGAGATTGGAGATGGTGGTCGAACCGCCTTGATATTCGTGCGGGGCCAAGCGCTTGGAGCGCGCGCGCGCGGCGAGGTCGCGCATTTCGTTGGAAATCTCTGAGAGACTCTTGATCTCGGCGTCGCGAATCACCGGCGCATGCAACCCGCCGCCCTCGAGCGCGACGGCCACGGAAATGTCGGAGGCGCGATGGCGCAAGATGCCCTGCTCGGTCCAGGTGGCGTTGGCGGCAGGCACGGTCTGCAGCGCCATGGCCATCGCCTTGATGATGAAATCGTTGACCGAGAGCTTGAAGGCGCGCGGCCCCTCCTTCGGCGCCATGTCGTTGAGCCGCTTGCGCGCGGCGAAAAGCGCGTCGAGCTCGCAGTCGATAGCGAGATAGAAATGCGGAATGGTGCGCTTCGAGAGCGTCAGCCGCTCGGCGATGAACCGCCGCATCGTGTCGTGCGGCACGATTTCGTAGGAGCCCGGGCGATAGAGCGCGAGCACCTGCTTGTCCGGCATCGCCTCAGGCTCGGCCGCGCGATGCGCGACGAGCTCTTGTGCGCGCCCCGCTTCAACCATTTCAGCTTCGGCCGGCGCAGCTTCCGCCGCTTCAGGCCGGCGCATGGCTCGGCGAGCCGCCTGCTCGATATCGGCCTTGACGATCCGCCCATGTGGGCCAGAGCCATTGATGGCCTTGAGCTCAAGCCCAAGCTCGCGCGCAAGCCGCCGCGCCAAAGGGGAGGCGAAGATGCGCCCCTCCTGTCCGTCCTTGCCGTTCCGCCTGATCTGCTCGGCGATTTGATGCATCACCTGCTCTGTTTCGCCGTCTCCCCTGCGGGGAGAGGCTTGGGGTGAAGGGGCAGCAGACTCATCTGCTTTCCGAGCCCCCTCACCCACGGCGCTTCGCGCCGTGTCCTCTCCCCGCTGGGGAGAGGGGGAGGCTTCATCTTCGGTCAGCAACGAGGCGATGGGAAAGTTGACCGGCACGTGCTCGGTGCCTTGGGCGACCAGCAGCTTCTCGATCCTGCCGTCCTCGGGCGCCTCGACCTCCATGGTGGCCTTGTCGGTCTCGATCTCGGCCACTACGTCCCCGCTCCGCACGGTGTCGCCCGCCTTCACATGCCATCTGGCGAGCTTGCCCTCCTCCATGGTGGGCGAGAGCTGGGGCATGAGAATTTGCGTCGGCATCGATATCAGACGTTTCCTTGGGCGACGGCGAAGGCCTCTTCCCAATGCTGGCCGTCGAAGGGAGAGATGCGGCCGACCGTGACCTGACCCTCGTCGAGGCAGCGCACATTCACGCTGTAGCCGTAAGGTTTGGAGCGCGGCACGTAGAAGCTCTTCACGCCGCAAATCGCGCAGAAATGGTGCTTCGCCGTGCCGGTGTTGAATGTGTAGGTGGTGAGCTTGCCGGCGCCCTTGGTCAGGCGGAAGCGATTCTTGTCGACAATGAGATGGAGATAGCCGGTCATGCGGCAGATCGAGCAATTGCACTCAAGCAGCTCGACCTCGCCGGACGCCAACACCTCGAAGCGCACCGCGCCGCAATGACAGCCGCCGGTCTTCCAGCTTATGGTTGGCTCAGCCATTGGCGTCACTTCCGGTAGCAGACCGACTTCGCGGCTTCGACCACCTGTTCGACCGAGGGCAGAGCGAGCTTCTCGAGATTGGCGGCATAGGGCATCGGCACGTCGGCGCCGGTGATCTTGACTGGCGGCGCATCGAGATAGTCGAAGGCCTCCAGCGCGACGTCCGCGCAAATCTCCGACACCACGGAGCAGACCGGCCAGCCCTCCTCCACCGCGACGAGCCGGTTCGTTTTGCGCACGGAGGCGAGCACCGTCTCCATGTCGAGGGGGCGCAAGGTGCGCAAGTCGATCACCTCAGCCTCGATCCCCTCCTCGGCGAGGCGCTTGGCCGCGTCGAGCGCGTAGGCCATGCCGCGCGAAAATGAGACGATGGTGACATGGCGGCCTGCGCGAGCCACCCGCGCTTTGCCGATAGGCAACACAAAATCGGCAAGCCTCGGCACCTCGAAGCTCTGGCCGTAGAGAATTTCGTTCTCCAGGAACACAACTGGGCTGGGATCGCGGATCGCGGCCTTGAGCAGGCCCTTGGCATCGGCGGCGGTGTAGGGGGCGATCACTTTCAGCCCCGGCACATGCGCATACCACGCCGCGAAATTCTGGCTGTGCTGCGCAGCGACCCGCGCCGCGGCCCCGTTCGGTCCCCGGAACACGATCGGGCAATGCATCTTGCCGCCGGACATATAGAGCGTCTTGGCGGCGGAGTTGATGACGTGGTCGATCGCCTGCATGGCGAAGTTCCAGGTCATGAACTCGACGATGGGTCGCAAGCCGGCGAAGGCCGCGCCGACGCCGATGCCGGCAAAGGCATATTCGGTGATCGGCGTGTCGACCACGCGGGCGGGGCCAAATTCGTCGAGCAAGCCTTGCGTGACCTTGTAAGCGCCCTGGTACTGCCCGACCTCCTCGCCCATGACGAAGACGGAAGGGTCGCGGCGCATCTCCTCGGCCATGGCGTCGCGCAACGCCTCGCGCACGGTGAGCGTGACCATCTCGGTTCCTGGCGGAACCTCGGGCTCTCTTCGCGGCTCGGGTGGCGCCACTTGCGGGCCCGCGGGCGCCTTTTCGAGGAGCGGCGGCACCTCGCCCAGTTCGACTGGCGGCTCTTTTTCTTTCACGCCGCTTCGCGCCGTGAAATCCCCCCTCACCCGCTCGGCTGCTGTCGCAGCCTCGTCACCCTCTCCCGCAAGGGGAGAGGGGAAAGAGACATCCGGCGGCCGCCCAAATTCACCCTCTTCCCTCGCGGGAGAGGGTGGCGCGCTAGCGCCGGGTGAGGGGGATATTTCTTCGCCGTCGGCATAGAGGATGGCGATGGGCCGGTTCACGGCGACGTGCTCGGTGCCCTCAGGCACCAGGATCTTGCCGAGCCGCCCTTCATCGACGGCCTCGACTTCCATAGTCGCCTTGTCGGTCTCGATCTCGGCGATGGCATCGCCCGCGCGCACGCGATCGCCCTCGCGCACCAGCCATTTGGCAAGCTTCCCCTCCTCCATGGTGGGCGACAACGCCGGCATGAGAATTTCAGTAGGCATCAGCTCTTGGCGGTCAAGCCGTGACGTCGGTGTAAAGCTCGGATGGGTCTGGTTCTGGATCGCTCTGCGCGAACTCGGCGGCCTCGTTTACCCTCGCGCGCGTCTCGCGGTCGATCTCTTTCAATTCGTCCTCGCTCGCATGGCCGGTTTCGAGGATGCGCTTGCGCAACAGATCGATCGGGTCGCGATGCTCGCGGATGTCCTGCACCTCCTCGCGCGTGCGGTATTTGGCCGGGTCGGACATGGAATGGCCGCGATAGCGGTAGGTGAGCATTTCGAGGATCTTCGGCCCCTCGCCTGCCCGCGCGCCGGCCACGGCGCGATCGCCGGCGGCTTTGACTGCAGCGACGTCCATGCCGTCGACCTGCTCGCCGGGAATGCCGAATACCGAGCCGCGATTGTAAAGTTCCTCGGCCCGCGCGCTGCTCCGCTCGACCGCCGTGCCCATGGCATAGCGGTTGTTCTCGATGACGTAGATCACGGGAAGCTTCCACAACGAGGCCATGTTGAAGCTCTCGTAGACTTGGCCCTGATTGGCGGCGCCTTCGCCGAAGAAAGTAAGGCACACGCGATCGTTGCCGCGATATTTGTTGGCGAAGGCAAGGCCAGTGCCGAGCGGCGCGGGCGCGCCGACGATGCCATGGCCGCCATAGAAGTACCGTTCCGGCGAGAACATGTGCATCGATCCGCCCTTGCCCTTGGCATAACCGTGGCGGCGGCCGGTGAGTTCGGCCATCACGCGTTTGGGGTCCATGCCGCAAGCGAGCATGTGGCCGTGATCGCGATAGGTGGTGACGACCTGGTCGCCGGAAAGAAGCGCCGCCTGCATCCCCACGACGACCGCTTCCTGGCCGATATAGAGATGGCAGAAGCCGCCGATGAAGCCCATACCGTAGAGCTGCCCCGCTTTTTCCTCGAAGCGGCGGATCAGCAGCATGAGGCGGTAGGCAGTCAGCTCATCTTCAGAGGTCAGCACGGGCCGGTTGCCGGCGGCTTGACGCGATCGCTCATCCTCCAGCCAGAGATTGGCGGCTTGCGGCGAAAGAGTTGGAGGTGGGGTCATGCGCTCGTGGATCCTTCGGGGGTTGCACCCTAGAGGAAGGCTTACACGAGTTGGAAGTTCCCTGAAAGATTGGGACTTCAGCGTTCCGGCGATGAGGCTTTAGGTTCAGGCGCGGGATAGCGGCGCTTCAACATGATCAAATCGTCGGAATGGGCGAGATTAAGGATGGCGCGGGCGCGCTCGTCCAGCATGTCGGGATCGAGGCTCTCAGGTCTGAGCAGCGAAACGTCGCGCTCAAGCCGCTCCCGCACTTCCCGCAATCCGGCAAGTTCGCCTTCGAGCACGGCTTTGCGCCCTTCCAGGTCGGCGCGGGCTTTCAGCCCATGGTCGCCGATCTGGAGGTGATAGCCGAAATAGCCGGCAGCCCCCAGTGCGAGCACGGGAAAAACGAAAGCCCTAAACCGCATGTTTCCCCCAACCCGTTCGCTTGTCATTCCCGCGAAAGCGGGAATCCAGTAACCCTTGTGGTCGCGAGTAACCTGATACGGTGGTTACTGGATTGCCCGGTCAAGCCGGGCAATGACAAGGTGTTGGGTAGAATCGACCCTGGGAAGTTAAGCGGCGGTTACCGCCCGCGCTTCAACACCGAGCGGCCGGCATAGCGGGCGCGGGGGCCCAGCTCTTCCTCGATGCGGATGAGCTGGTTGTATTTCGCCACGCGGTCTGAGCGGGCGAGCGAGCCGGTCTTGATCTGCCCGCAATTGGTGGCCACTGCGAGATCGGCGATGGTGGCGTCCTCGGTCTCGCCGGAGCGGTGCGACATCACCGCCGTGTAGCGGGCGCGATGCGCCATGTCGACGGCTTCGAGCGTCTCCGAAAGGCTGCCGATCTGGTTCACCTTGACCAGGATCGAGTTGGCGACGCCCT
>Ga0073934_10009930_pt1 | contig 11996 bp, 12 predicted proteins | sample LarsenN4metaG_FD_76834 | JGI IMG/M metagenome (GOLD analysis project Ga0073934, IMG submission 76834) | Hot spring sediment bacterial and archeal communities from British Columbia, Canada, to study Microbial Dark Matter (Phase II) - Larsen... ... | reverse complement strand
GTTTATGGAAGTGCATTGGTCAATGGTCCCTTTGCCATTCTTCTGGGTCATAAGAAAGGATTGATTGGTCTGAACGACAGAATCAAGTTGAGACCTCTCGTTGCAGCGAGGAAGGACAATACGCTTTATGTGGCCAGTGAAGAAGCAGGCATCAGAGAGATCTGTCCTTCACCAGACAAGGTCTGGTCTCCTAAAGCAGGGGAACCTATCATGGGATGGTTAAAGGAGGAACATCAAAGTGAATTTGAGCCATCTCGAATCCGAATTTCAGATCAAGAGAGATCCGAACCGATGCATTCAGTGCCAGGTGTGCGTTAGGCAGTGTGCCTTTAAAGGCCACACCTACGATCCTGAAAGCAATGAAGTCAGTTCCAAAGAAGAAATGTGTGTAGGCTGCCACCGCTGTGTGACACTCTGTCCTACCAATGCCCTCACGGTTCGACAGAACCCGCTTGAGTTCAGAGCTAATGGCAACTGGACAGGGTGGGCCATCCGGAACATCTTTAAGCAGGCTGAGACAGGGGGGGTGCTTCTTACGGGAATGGGGAATGACCGGCCCTACCCCATCTACTGGGACCATCTCCTCCTCAATGCCAGTCAGGTGACGAATCCTTCTATCGATCCCCTGAGGGAACCCATGGAACTCAGAACCTACCTGGGGAGAAAACCTGATAAATTAAAGTTAAATCATAATGGGAGTGATTTTCAACTGAAGGACCCTCTTCCTTCCCAGTTAAAATTAGAGACACCGATTCTCTTTTCTGCCATGTCTTATGGGGCTATTAGTTATAATGCCTGTGAGTCTTTAGCCAGAGCCGCTGAAGCCCTTGGGATCTATTGGAACACCGGCGAAGGCGGTCTCCATCCCAATCTTCACCAATACGGTAAGAATACCATCGTTCAAGTTGCTTCAGGTCGATTTGGTGTCCATAAGGATTATCTCGATATAGGAGCGGCTATCGAAATCAAGATCGGGCAGGGGGCAAAGCCCGGCATTGGCGGTCATCTCCCCGGGGAAAAAGTTGTAGAGGACATCTCGAAGACGAGGATGATTCCCAAGGGCACAGACGCCCTCTCCCCTGCCCCTCAGCATGATATCTATTCGATCGAAGACCTGCGGATGCTCATCTATGCCCTCAAGGAAGCAACACGATACACCAAACCCATCTCCGTTAAAATCGCTGCCGTCCACAATGCCGCGGCCATTGCAAGCGGCATGGTGAGGGCAGGAGCAGACATCGTCGCGCTGGATGGGTTCCGGGGGGGGACAGGCGCAGCCCCCACGGTGATCCGCGATAATGTGGGCATCCCGATTGAGTTTGCCTTGGCTGCGGTGGATCAGCGTCTAAGAGACGAGGGAATCCGTCATGAGGCTTCCATCTTAGTGGCCGGAGGATTCCGTAACAGCGCTGATATATTCAAAGCCATTGCCTTAGGTGCCGATGCGGTCTACATCGGAACGGCTGCCCTTATCTCCATGGGTTGCCACGTTTGTCAAAAGTGTTATACCGGAAAGTGCAACTGGGGAATTGCCACACAAGACCCTTATCTGGAGAAAAGGCTTAACCCGGAAATTGCTACGGAGAGACTGACCAACTTAATCCATGCCTGGAGTCACGAGATTAAAGAGATGCTGGGCGGAATGGGGATTAATGCCATCGAATCACTTCGTGGAAATCGGCTGGCCCTTAGGGGCATTGGCCTGACCGATACAGAGTTGGATATCCTCGGAGTCCTCCCTGCAGGAAGGTAGACCATGGACAATGTTCAATTAACAATTATCAAAGGAAGATAGAATCATGAAACGCATCTTTGTCAAAGAGGAAGTCTGTATCGGTTGTCGCCTTTGCGAAGTTCACTGCCTTGTGGAACATTCAAAGTCCAAAAACATTTTTAAAGCTTTCAAGGAGGAAAATCCCAGGGCCCTTCCCCGCATTCATGTGGAGGAAAAGGGAACGCTTTCTTTCAGCCTACAATGCCGCCATTGTGAAGATCCTTATTGTTTAGAAGCCTGCATGAGCGGAGCTTTATACCGAGATAAAAAAACGGGTGCTATTCTTCATAACAAAGAGCAATGCGTTGGGTGCTGGATGTGTGTGATGGTCTGCCCTTATGGGGCCATACAAAGGGACTTGAATGGGAAGAAGGCCGCTTCAAAATGTGATCTTTGTGTGGGCAAGGAAACGCCTATCTGTGTGATGAAATGCCCTAATGAAGCACTCGAGTACCGTGAAGGTTGAATATGGCAATTGTCATTATCGGGAATTCAGCAGCAGCAGTGGAAGCGATCGAGGCGATTCGGAAAGTGGATCGTTCTGTTCCCATTACCGTCATTTCGGATGAACCCCATTCTGCCTATTCCCGTCCCCTTATCTCCTATCTTTTGGCTGGAGAAATCAAACCGGGACAGATCTATTACCGACCCAAAAATTTCTATGAGAAAAATGGCATTCAAACCTTTCTTGGAAAGCGTGTCGTCAAGACTTTTTTTAAAGAAAAGGCGGTTCAATTGGAAAATGGGGAAAAGATTTCTTATGATCGTCTTCTCATTGCGACAGGAGGAAAACCTTTTCTCCCCAAAATGGAAGGTCTCGATAAGTCAGGAGTCTACACGTTCACCAAACTGGAGGATGCTAAAAAAATTTCATTGGCTTTAAGGGATGCCGAGAAGGCTGTAGTCATCGGTGGCGGTTTGATCGGCCTGAAGGCCGCAGAAGCTTTAAAGAAGAGAAAGATAGAGGTGACCGTGGTAGAACTGGCTGATCATATCCTCAGCCTGACCATGGACGAAACAGCTTCTTCGATCCTTGAAAAGGCTCTAAAAAAAGAAGGAGTCCATCTGATCACCTCCAATACAGTGGAGGCGATTTTGGGTGACGGCCATGTGGATTCGGTTCGTCTTGCCAACAAGAAATTGATCAAGACCCAACTGGTCGTCCTTGCCATTGGCGTCATCCCCAATGTGGATCCTTTCAAAGAAACTTCCCTTCATATCGAAAAAGGAATTCTCGTCAATGAACGAATGGAAACGAACGTCCCGGATGTTTATGCGGCGGGGGATGTGACCCAAGCTTACGACAAGATCCTGAAAAGCTATCGCACGATCCCAATATGGCCCAATGCCTGCCTTCAAGGGAAAATAGCTGGGTACCAGATGGCAGGGAATAAGAAATACCAATATGAAGGAAGCTTCATGATGAACTCTATTGAAGTCGCCAATATTCCAACCATCTCCATTGGTCTCACGAACCCTCCTCAAGATAATGGATTCCAGGTCATTAAAAAATTTGATCGTGGATCCGATGTTTACCGAAAAGTAATTCTGAGAGGAGATGCGATTGTCGGGGCTATCTTTACAGGCCATATTGAGCGGGCCGGTATCATCACCGGTTTATTACGAGATGGGGTTAAGGTGAAGGGATTTAAGAAAGAATTGATGAGCGAACAATTTGGTTTCATCTCTTTCCCCAAAGCCTTAAGGAAGGAAAGACTGCTGAATCTGAAATGAAAAGGATGGAGATTAACGCCAAAAATCTTTCCTACCGGAATCTGAACGAACAGATCCATCAAGCCATCGGACAAGGTTCAAGGGACATCTTCCTCCGAAATGTAAATGGACAACGCTACATTGGCGATGGGATCCGAGGAAAGATAAAGATTCGAATCGAAGGGGTTCCAGGAAATGATATGGCGGCTTTCATGAATGGTCCGACTATCATAACTTCTTCAAACGCCCAGGACGCTGTGGCCAACACAATGAATGCTGGTAAAGTGGTCATCCATGGAGATGCGGGAGATGTGCTCGGCTATGGGATGAGAGGGGGCAAGCTCTTTATCCGAGGAGATGTGGGATATCGCGTTGGCATCCACATAAAGGCGTTTAAGAAACAGATTCCCCTCATCATCATTGGGGGAACTGCCAGAGATTTTCTTGGAGAATATCAAGCTGGGGGAGTAATCATACTGCTCGGGCTAAATAGAGACGGAAGGCCTCTCGCAGGGAATTATATTGGCACCGGAATGCACGGAGGGGTGATCTATATCCGGGGAGAAGTGGACCCCTTTCAACTAGGGAAAGAGGTATCCATTTCCTCTATGGACGAAATGGATAAAGAACGATTGAGACTTTACCTCAGGGAATATTGCGAGAATTTTGCTCTTTCGTTAAACGAGGTAATAGAACAAAAATTCATCAAACTCTTACCCACCCATTTAAGGCCCTATGGGAAGATTTATGCCTATTAGGCCTTCAGACCCTTGATGGAGCGGCCTTATGGACGAAAAAAATCGGTTCTTGAAAGTTGTCTCCCCTCCCAAAAAAGAGGTGTATCAGGAAAGTCCTCATTTAGATCCTCTCGATCGGCTCAAGGGAACGGTTCTCAATCTAACCAAAAGCGCATCTGAGTGTTTGAACCGAATCTCCCAACGAGAGATGCAAAAGGATTCTCCTTCGCCAACCCTCATGGAGGAATACTTTCTCTTGCACCACTACCTCGATTTCATCAAACGATTGTGCCAAGGCAAGAAGGATTCTTCTTTGCCGACCCCCACGGAGGAATACCTTCTCCTGCACGAATCTATGCATTTCGAATAGAGACAGTATAAAGGGGGCTAACAATTCATCATAATATCTTCAAGAAAATGTGGGTAGAGTAGAGAGCTGGCCTAGTGGCGGAGGCTCTATCTCCAGCTCCCCGTCGTCAAACCGTACGTTCAGTTTGTTTCCCTTCGGTCAAGCTTCGCCCCCGAGTACGGCTTTCCGATCATCTTCTTCCAGCGGCTTTCACAGCTTGAATCCATGGAGCAGTTGTAGGGATCTTGAAAAGTCCCAGGGTTGCATAAAGGTACTGGTAAGGGTAAGCTTTATAGCCTCTGCTCTTCTTCGCATGCTTCCGTCTCAGGTATATACGCACTCGCTCATCCAGAAACCCTTTGAGCGCAGACAGGTCGCGGCTACAGTTCCCATAGTAAAAGTAACCTGCCCATCCCCTAACTACTTCATTGAGCTTCTTGATGAGCACCTCTTTGGGCCAATGAAGAGTACTCCTGCAAGTCAAAGCCTTTATCTCCGCTTTGATCTCGGTCAGGGCTTCCTTCGAAGGTCGGATTAAAGGAAATCTCTTCCCCCTCTTTTTGCTCTTTCTCACCCGGATCATAAATCCCAGAAAGTTAAAACTCTCCTCCCTTGCATTCACGATCCTCGTCTTCGCCCCATTGAGACTTAGACCTAAGTGCCCAAGAACGGTCCTGATTCCCTTTAACACCCTCTCCGTATTCCCCTGACATGCCACCACACGGTGAGTAACGCAGAGGAACCTCCCCTCTGCATCCTCTCAGAACCCGGCGTGAAGCTCTCAGCTCACCGGGCTCCCATCATCCAGCCGCCGGTCTGATGCCCATCTGCCAGTGCGGGAATAGCCAAGGTTCCTTTCCTTTCGGGCAATTCTCCCTAACCAGTATCCCGCACGCCGCTGATGTCGCCTCAACCTTTGAAATTTCCTCATCGCCCATCTGACCAGTATTCTGTTCAGATGCTTCAAGGTCCGGTAGAGCGCAGATTTGTAAAAGCTCCCATAGTAGTTGATCCAGCCCCTAACAACTGGACTGAACATCCTCGACAAGTCCTCATGAGATTTGTCGCTCCGCAGGTGTAGCCTCCATCGCCGAGTTTCTTGCCTCATCTCTTTCCCCGCCTGATTGCTTACGGCTGGACTAAAGTTGATGAAGTATTTACCCCACCGATTCTTAGACCTCCTCGGTCGGAAGGTAAACCCAAGAAAATCGAAGCTCGTATGAGGATGATCTCTCCGACGATCCTCATCTTTGCAGTAGATGACTCTCGTCTTCTCCGGGTGAAGCTCAAGATGACGCTCTTTAAACCTGGCCTCAAGTCCCTAGAAAGACGGAATATGGATACGATAAGTCCGTTCCAACCCCCCAAAGGCGAGGGAAGCGGTGCTATCGCCTTTCTGAGCCTCCTGTGTAGCAGGGCCTCTTTGCTGGCCGAAAAGTAACAGAAGGACAACGATCCACAAAGGCAATAACACGATTCTCTTTCTGAGAGGCATAGACAGCTATTCTAGGAACGTTGTCTGCGCAACCGCTTTTGAACCGCTTCGGAGGTCAACTCCCGGAGTGCATCGGACGCGACCCATCTGGCAGCCTTTGAATTCTTTTTTGAATCATCTCAGCGGTTTTGATGGCCAACCTATTCAAGTTCGGTCTTTCATAATGCGCTTCCCAGAAAAAATGAGATCGCAACAATCGATTTTACCAAGGGGCAAACCTTGATCGGTGTGATCGTGGTCTTGGCTCCAGTCACGAATGTCAACGCTGCCATCATGACGAGCATCCACGCAGTCGCTTGATAGACAAGAACCGACACAAGGTTTTGAGGTCCCGCAAACCAGGTGACCAGAAGAACGAGCACCCCGATGAAGCAAAGCGTTATCCCCTCTGCAATCCATTCCATGGTGAGGATTTGTTTATTCTCCAGCGAGATCGAGCCGAAACCATTCACAACAGACTTGGTCCCAAAAAAATGGGCAATCCCCCACACAGTGATGATAAGGGACCCAATCACCAGAAAGACATATCTCAGCACCATGACTCCTTCCTCCTTTGACGAGGGGATAAGAAACAAGAAGAATGTACTCAAATTTGTGCCGTCAAGTCAATAAGAATTTGACAAGATTTCCATTGGTTAACCCCTGTCCTTTCGTCCCCCGTCTTTATGCCCGCAGAATAGGCATTCTTATTAACATTTCTCTTATCTCCCTCCGTTGGAACCTATTTTTTTAAAAAAGAATTGCATATTTTCTTAAAATCTGCTTTAATTGTTTAGGATTAACGGGGCGTTATCATTATCGATTTGAATCTCTAAAAAACTGCTCGTGAATTGTTCAAAAATGGAAGGCAATTTGCTTGTAAAAGTTTTGATCTTATAAGCCCAAAGAGAGTCTTAGAAGTTTTTTTTTCGAGCGAACCGACAGGATTGAGCTATGGACAATTTGAATGAACAGATCACCTCCTATCTGGTTGAGACAGGACTGATTCACAGCGAGGACATAGAAAAAGTCTTGTCTCCAAATCAGCCTATGGAAGGCGTTTCTCTTGAAGAGCGCCTTATCCATTTCGGACTCCTGACCGAAGAGGGGTATCGCTCTGCACTCGAACAATTCTTTGGCGTCCCCTTTGCCACCCAGGATGATTTTCCACGGGAACCTGTTCTGGTCAATACGTTCTCGATCCAGTTCATGAAGGAATCAAAATTTATTCCGGCCCGGTTGAACGACAACGAATTGACGGTCATTATGAGCAATCCCTTAGACTTTTATGCAATCGACGCCATTCGGCTTGCTTCCAAGCGCGACGTTCGAGTCCTGTTGGGGAAAGAGGCAGATATCCTCGAAGCCCTGGAACGCTTCTACGGAACGGGCGGAACCTCCATGGAGAAAATTATTGAAGATATTGAGGGAACCCCTGAATATGCACCCGAAGACGAGGAGAATGTCGATCATCTCCGGGACATGGCCTCCGAGGGACCCGTCATCCGACTGGTAAACCTGATCATCACGAGGGCGATTGAGATGAGGGCAAGCGATATTCATTTCGAGCCCTTTGAGGACAGGTTCAGGGTGCGCTACCGCATCGACGGGGTGCTCCATGATGTCGAATCCCCGCCTAAGAGACTGCAGGCTGCCATCGTCTCCCGTGTCAAGATCATGGCAAAGTTGAACATTGCGGAGAGGCGCCTTCCTCAGGACGGGCGGATCATGCTCCGGGTGAAAGGCAAAGAGATCGATTTCAGGGTTTCCTCCGTGCCGACGATCTACGGGGAGAGCACGGTTCTTCGAATCCTCGACAAGAGCAGCATCGTCCTCGACATTGAAAAACTGGGTTTTCCGGAAGATACCCTGAAGGGATTTCGAACCCTGATCGAGAGACCCCATGGGATCATCCTCGTGACCGGTCCGACAGGAAGTGGAAAGACAACCACCCTTTACTGCGCCCTTGAGAAGATCAATTCCCCGGAGAAAAAGATCATCACCGTTGAGGATCCTGTGGAGTATCAACTGAGAGGGATCAATCAGATTCAGGTCAAGCCAGCTATTGGGCTCACCTTTGCCAATGCGTTACGTTCCATCGTGCGTCAAGACCCCGATGTGATCCTGATCGGGGAGATCCGGGATGCGGAGACCGCTGAGATCGCTATCCATTCTGCCCTGACGGGACACCTGGTTCTGAGCACACTTCATACCAATGATGCGCCCAGTGCCATCACCCGCCTCATCGATATGGGAATGGAAGATTACCTTCTTTCATCTACGATCATCGGAATTCTGGCTCAACGATTGGTGAGAGTCGCCTGCCCCCATTGCCAGGTCCCTGCCGCGCCTGACCCAGCCATTCTCAGGGAAATGAAGGTCGATGGATCGAAACCCACAGGCCTTCACATCATCGACGTCAAAGGCTGTGAAAGATGTTCCTATACAGGATATTGGGGCCGTTCGGGGATCTTTGAATTTCTTGAGGTCAACGATGCCATCCAAAAACTCATTCTGGAGAAGAAAGATTCCCATATCATCAAGGAGACGGCCCGGAAGATGGGTATGAGGACCTTGAGGGAAGATGGCTGGATGAAGGTTCAACAGGGAGTAACGACCATCCCCGAGGTCCTGAGAGTTACCCAGGAAGAGGAGACCCTATAGGCTCCCGATGGCTGAATACCTTTATAAGGCCACAACCTTGAGCGGGCAGACCGTCGAAGGTTCCATGGAGGGAAAGGATGAAGCGACCATCGTCCAGAGCCTCCACCAACTGGGGTATATCCCTATTCGAATCATCTCAACACAGGCAAAGGGACCTGCATTCCGTCTTACCTCTGTTTTACCCCAGCGTGTCGGAATAAAAGACCTCTTCACATTCACTCAGGAACTCTCCACGCTCATCTCAGCCGGATTGCCTCTGGACCGAAGCCTCAGTATCTTGGAAACGCTGACGGAAAATGGGCGATTGAGACAAGCGCTCAAAGATGTGGCTAAAAAGATCCAGGGGGGAAACTCTCTTTCGGAGGCTCTGGGAAACCATCCCAAGATCTTTCCGAGACTTTATGTGAATCTGTTGCGGGCAGGGGAATCGGGAGGCTTTTTGGAGGCAACGCTCTCTCGACTGACTCAATATCTTCAAACGACGAAAGAAGTGAGAGACCAGCTCATCTCCGTCATGATTTATCCCCTGATTCTTACGCTCGTCATGGGCATCTCAGTCACGGTTCTCATCACCTTTGTCATTCCGAGGTTTACAAAGATCTTCTCCGATATGGGAGGAACCATCCCGCTGGTCACCCAGATCGTTATCACCATTAGCCGACTCATTACAGGGTATTGGTGGGCTGGCCTGGGAGCCTTGATCCTCATTTACCTCGGACTGAAGGCCTACACCAAAGACGCCGAGAGAAAATGGAGATGGGACCGTTTCAAACTGCGATGGGTCGCCATAGGAGATCTCATCAAGAAGATCGAGGTAGCCCGATTTTCAAGGACACTGGGAACTCTGCTTCAAAGTGGTGTCTCGATTCTGCCGGCTCTTAATCTGGTTAAGGAGATTTCTCAAAATAGTGCCATCTCAAGATCGATCACCCATATTCATGACCGGTTGAGAGAGGGCAAAGGGATCTCCAGGTCGCTCGAGGAGACCCAGGTCTTTCCGCCCCTTGCCATCCACATGATCGGTGTGGGCGAGGAGACAGGAAGATTGGATGAGATGTTGATCAAAGTCGCTCAAGCCTATGAGGCGAATGTTCAAACGACGGTGAAGCGAGTGGTCTCCTTACTGGAACCTCTGATTATCCTCATCATGGGCGGGATCGTTTTCTTTATTGTGATCTCAATTCTTTTGGCCATACTCAGCATCAATGAAATTCCGTTCTAATTTGCCTCCCCCCTTCATGACGGGGCCCGAGGGAGATGAAGTACAGAGGGAAAAAGAATGAAAGAGAAAATAAGAAATCGGGAGAAAGGATTCACACTTTTCGAGATCCTGGTCGTGGTCATCATCATTGGACTCTTGGCTGCTCTCGTAGGACCGAGGTTGTTTGGAAAGGTGAGCACGGCAAAGCAGAAGGCGGCCAAAGCACAGATTGAACTTTTCGGGACGGCTCTCGACACCTATCGACTCGATGTGGGCAAATACCCGACGACCGAGGAAGGGTTGAAGGCCCTTCGCGAGAAGCCTTCTGGCGTGGAGGGGTGGCAGGGCCCCTACCTCCCGAAGGAGATCCCTGTCGACCCCTGGGGAAGAGCCTATATCTATCGATCCCCGGGCCAGCATGGAGATTATGATCTCATCTCTTATGGTCTCGATGGTTCAGAGGGCGGTGAGGGAGAGAATCTGGATATCGTCAGTTGGAAGGATGTTGGTAAATGAAAGACAAAGGGTTCTCGCTCATCGAACTTCTGGTTGTCCTCATTCTTCTAAGCCTCTCTCTGGCTCTGGTCGCACCCTCACTATCTCAATTCTTACGGACGGTGGAGCTGAAAGGGGCCGCCCAGAAGATTTCTGCCATCCTCCGAAATTCCAGGAGCGAAGCGGTCAACAAGGGAAAGGTCTATCAGGTCGTCTTCAATCCCCAATCCAGAGAGGTAAGCGTTCATTCGATCGAACCTTCAGAGGAGAGCGATGAAACAAGGGAGAGCCCCGTCCCTGAGAGAACCTATTTGCTGCCAGAAGGCATTCAGATAAAAGGGGAACCGACAACCTCCTCTTCACCGTCTTCTGAACTCTTACCCATCGAGTTTTACCCGAACGGTGGGTCGAACGGCGGGACGATCCTATTGGACAGCCCGGAACGCTTAGGATACAGGATTCAGGTCCATTTTCTTACTGGAATGGTCGATATCAAGAGAGGAAGATGAAGAAGAAGGGGTTCACTCTTATAGAAGTGGTGGTAGCGATGGCCATCTTGGGGGTTGGGATAGCGGTCATCATCGAACTCTTTTCGGGTGGCCTCCGTCTGGTGAGGACTTCGGGGGAATATACCCAAGCGGTTAATTATGGGCGCGTCAAAATGGAAGAGATGACGGTGAAGCCGACCCTGAACGAAGGGACAGAAGAAGGAGAGTTTGATGGAATTTACCGCTGGCAAGTGGATGTGAAGAGGATGGACCTGCTCCCCGCAAAAATCGAGACCGATTTCAAACCTCCCGTCGAACTCTATCAGGTGAAGATTCATGTCCTCTGGAAGTCGGGGTTAAGGGAAAGATCTACGATGCTTGAAACCTACAGAACGATCAGATTGGAAGAGGAAGAACAGAAGAGTTAAAAAATGACAAAGCGTGGGTTCATCCCGGACAAATTCCTAAGATCTAAAATCGAGATCACGAAATCGCAGATCCTGAATCAAGTTCAGGGCCTGGTTCGGGACGAAAACAAGGAGAAATCCACCCCGTCTTGTCATGCTGAACTTGTTTCAGCATCCGGTCTTAACAAAATGATAGGGTTTACACTCATCGAGGTCGTGATCACCCTGACGATCCTCGGGCTCATCTGCCTTATCATCTTCGGAGCCTTCCGGTTGGGCCTCTCTGCCTGGGAGAGAGGCGAATCGGTAAAGGACAAGTATCAGAAAGCTCGAATCGTTTCTCAGTTGGTCACCCAACAGGTCAAATCGGCTGTCCCATACAAAATCAAACCCCAAAAAGCAGAAGGAGATTATCTTGCCTTTGAGGGAGATGCCCATTCTTTGAGATTCGTTTCCGCCCTTCCCGTCCGGGGAAAGCGACCGGAGGGTCTGGTCTATGCCACCTATGAGTTTAAAGAAGAAGGTTCGGAAGGAGGTCGTCTGGTCGTTTATGAGGAAAAGGTTCTTAACAAAGACTTTTTTGCAGAAGAACCCAAAGAAGAGCTGGCGGTATCCCTGCTGGAGGGAGTCTCAAGTGTCCGTTTTGAATATTTTCGGGAGGAAGATCCGGTGAATAACCAGCCAGAGGAGTGGG
>Ga0073934_10009929_pt1 | contig 11998 bp, 11 predicted proteins | sample LarsenN4metaG_FD_76834 | JGI IMG/M metagenome (GOLD analysis project Ga0073934, IMG submission 76834) | Hot spring sediment bacterial and archeal communities from British Columbia, Canada, to study Microbial Dark Matter (Phase II) - Larsen... ... | reverse complement strand
TGGTAGGAAAACTCTTCGGCCAGCGGCGGGGGCGAGAAGAGCTTGGAGAGAACCGGCACCTCAAAGAGACCGGTGGCCGCGAGCGCCAAGGCAACTCCTCCCGCCGCCAAGAGAAAGAGCAGGAAAAGGGCCGCAAAGATGATCAGGAAAATCTTCAAGCACGTTTTGCCGCCCTTTTTCACTTCGGGTTGCGGTACCGGTTGGTTTTCTTCCATTACCTAAAAACCAGCGGAACCGAAACTAGATCGACGATCGAGCCGTCCACTGGGGATTGGTGAAAAACTTCCAGCGTGCCCGAATCCGCGGTGGTTGAGAAAGTGACCGCGATATCGAAGTAGCCCAGCTCCCCAATGTCGGGAGCATTGTAGGTGATGGGTTCTTCAAAAAGAACCGTCCCGCTTTCGGTTTTGAGCCGCGCCACAATCGTGTTTTCAAACGCGCCCTGCGCTGAACCGGCAATCCGGAAAGAACCGCTGACCTCGTCGTTGGGCCAAGGGGTATTTAGGTAAATCTCCCTCCCCCAAGGCGGAGCGGGGGTTCCCTCTAGGAACCTGAAGCTGGCAACGAAAGAGTTGTAGAGCGGAAGATTGGCGGCGTAGCCCTCCGGTGAAGAGAGCATTACAATAGTGTAAGTCCGGCCAAATTTTTCCAAAACGACGATCGCTTCCCGGTAATTGGCAAAGTAAAAACTGTCGGCCGGGATCGTCCCTTCGACCTGAATCCCGGCAACGGAGTCCACCGTTTCCGTCGTCGTGGTCGGGCCGGTCAGGCTGGAAAGGTAATCGGCAATTAGGGTGGCGCTGTTCTGCCGGGAAACGGCGACGCTAAAAACTCCCCCGTACTCGCTGGCTTCGGGAAAAGGAAAAGCGTCAAAACCGACCGAAAGCTGAGAATAACCGGAAGCTTGGGCGTACCATCCCGCCGGATAGCAAACCTCATACCCCTGGCGGACGTTAGTATAAGTCTGGCCCCCGCAAGTCCGCTCCTCCACAGTCGGTTCCCCGCCTTCCTCTTCGGATTGACCCGAGGGGGGAAGAATCTTTTCCTCGATAAAAGAAGTGATCTGTTCCCGAAAAAAGAAATAAGCTCCACTAACCGCAAGAACGAAAAGAAATAAAAAGACCAACCAAAATTTCTTCACTTTAGCTCTAACGAAATTTCAACCAAGCGTGGCGAGGACAGCATAAGCTCATTATGTCAAAAATCAAGAGAGGTCGCGATGGTTTTCGTAAAGAAAGACGGCCTTGGGCGAGAGCTTCCCGAGTTCGACGATCACCTGACGAAAAATCTGGTCCGACTTGGCCACTTTCCAACCCAACATCAAGCGCGTAATCCGTTTGGCGACCGCGGTGGAAACCTTCTCCGCCGAAGTTTCGGGCTCACCCGCCGCCAAGCAGGCGGCGTAAACACTGGCGTAAACTTTGCGCTCGTCGTAGTTCTCCCGATGTCCCTGTCTTTTTACTATCGTTGCCGTTTTTCTTGCCATTTTACTCTTAGCTACTGACTCCTGACTACTGTCTTTCTGTCTTTTTGGCTTCTGTCTTCTTGTCTTTGTGGCTTGCTAGCTGCTGCCTACCGACTCCTAACGGGCTACCCTAAATTAACGGTTCCGTTTGCAATCAGCATCAGCAACCAACCCAAAATTACCAACAGCATTCCAATCAAAAGGCGCATAAAACCTCTCCCTTCCATTCTAAACTTCTGCACTTTGTAAAGCTCAAAACCGGAGGCCACCATCACCAAAATCACCAGCAGCGGGGCCACAAAGATCACATTGTAGAAGGCCAAGAGGAGAAAGGCCGCCAGGTTAAAGTTCTGGGAGAGCAGGGTAATGATCGCCAAGTAGGGAGCGCCGGTACAGGGAAGTTCGACGGCCGCCACGAAAGCGCCCAGCAAGGAAACTCCCAGCAGGGAAGTGGTCGCGTTTTGCGCCATTCCGTGCAATTTCTTGGAAATGCTTACTGGAATCCCGAGGGAAAACCAGCGCCCGTACCAGAAGAAATCCTTAATCTCGACCAAGCCGGCGAAGATGATAAAGATCCCAACCGCGATCGAGATATATTCGGCGATGTATAAAGGTACTTTCGCTAGCCCGTACAAGAGTCCTAACCCTGCCGCCAAATACGTAAGGAAGATCGCCAAAACGTAAAACCCGCCCAGCAGGAGCATTCGCCGGACGGAGTGTCTCTGGGAGAGCAGGACCGAGATCATCAGGATTAAAACTCCGATCGCGCAGGGGTTGATCGAATCGATCGCCGCCGCCCCTAAGACCGTGGCGATTGTGGGAAGCGAAGTTATCACAGTTGGTTCCATTTTGTTTCTCAAAAATAAGTCGCCGCAGGCGGCCGTCCTTATCTTCTCCTTAATTCTCCTTTCGATTCCGCTATTTCATAGAAGCTGCAAAGCTTGTCGGTCCGGTCTTTCTCCTCCCCAAACTCCAAAATCAAGCAATCTCCCGGTGGAACCTTGCTATAGGGCGAGATCACATATTCTTCGGGTTTCGCCAATTTTTCCTGGTAGAACTCGCCGGCGTCCTCGTCGGTCTTCCAAACAAAGGCCTGGAGAACTCCGGGTTTGCCGTCCCCGCAAGGATCGCCGTTATCAAACCGGTAGAGCTTTTCGTTGGTCGGAAAAGTAAGGTGGTCGGCATGCAATTCGCCGCCGACGAACATGAAGAAGCGTCCCAGTTCGGCTTCCCTCAAGTCCGTTACCACCCCTTCCACGTGAATTCGATCGTCCCCGTGCTCGTGAAAAACGGGAGAGCCGACCCGGTTGGCAATTCCCGTCGGATCGATCAAATCCAGCTCCTGCCCGCAGGCCCAAACCTGGAAATCGGCGTGCCAGTGGACTGGTCCGCCCGAAACGGAAACTAAATTAAGATAAACGGTCGAACCCGCTAAAAAGAGGGTCGCTAAGATGATCGGAACGGCAATTCCTAAGTAAAGGAACCACTTGGCCTTTTCGGTTTTGTTCCTCCAAAAGACCGCGAGCAGGATTAAGAAAAGAACTACCCCAGTGGCCAATTCCAAGCCCAGAAAAGACAATCCTTTCATCCGCTGCTCCAACGTTTCTCCCAGAGGAGAAATCGGCAGTTCTTCTTCCTCGCCTTCGTGCGCAAAAACCTGGTCGAACATTAATTGAAGATTACCAAAAAGGAACGGTATCGAAGATCCGCTGGAGAGAGGGAACGGTGAGAATCAGCGCTTGCAGCCCCAAGGATAGCAAGATCGAGACCCAAAGGAGGGGATTGGAAAAGAGGCGCTCTCCTTTGCGCACGGCCAAAGCCGCGACCATTTCCCCCACCACAAAAACGGTAAATGTCGCCGTCCGCGCTTCGGCCAGCGAAACGAAATCCAACAGGATAAAGGTAACCAAAGCCGCGGCTCCCAGCCCCAGTCCGACCGCGATCAGCCAGCGCTTGCCTAAAAGGTCTAAAACCGGCACTCCCTTTTTGCGCGGAGGCTCATCCATCACGTTATGGTCTCCCGGATCTTCAGAGAGCGCTAGAGCGGGGAGGCCATCGGTGACCAAGTTCATCCAAAGGATTTGAATTGGGGTGAGCGGGACCGGAAAGCCCAAAGCCACCGCTCCCAGAACAGTAAGAAGCTCGCCAAAATTACAGCCCAAAAGATAGCGGATGCTCTTGAGGATATTGCAGTAGATCAGCCGTCCCTGCTCGATCGCCGCCACTACCGAAACAAAATTATCATCCGCCAAAACGGCATCTGCGGATTCTTTGGCGACATCCGTCCCCGTAATCCCCATCGCCATCCCCACATCCGCTTGCTTCAAAGCCGGGGCATCGTTGACCCCGTCCCCGGTCACTGCCACCACCTTTCCCAACTCCTTGTAGGCCTTCACGATCCTGATCTTATGCTCCGGGGAAACGCGGGCAAAGATCTTGATCCGGTCGACCACTTCCCTAAGCTCCTTGTCCGTCAACTGTTCGATGGCCGGGCCTTCGATGACCTGATCTTCCGTGGCAAAAAGCCCCACTTCCTGCCCAATTGCCCGGGCGGTGAAGGGACTATCACCGGTGATCATCCGCACCCCAATCCCAGCTTGATGGGCGAGTTTGATCGCCTCCTTAACCCCCTCCCGGGGCGGATCGTAGATCGCGACAAACCCCAAGTATTCGAGATCTCTTTCGGCCTCCTCGCGCGTAATCGAATGGGAGGGTTCTTCCGTTCCGACCCGCCGATAGCCAAAGCCCAAGAGCCGAAAACCTTGGGAAGCCAAGGTATCGATTTCATCCTTAATTTCCTTTTTCTCTTTAGCCGAAAGAGTCGAGATCTCCAATAAAATTTCGGGAGCGCTTTTAGTGAAGATCTCGTAACCGACCCCGGGGGTATCCCAAACCACGGTCATTCTCTTCAGTCTCTGATCAAAAGAAAACTCGCGGAAAAGCTTTCCCTTCTCCCGCTCTTTGCGGTAATCGACTCCGTGTTCTTTCGCGAGGAGGAGAAGCGCTCCTTCGGTCGAGTCACCTAAGACTTTGAACCCCCCAGCTTCCTCGACCAAGGAAGCGGTGTTCGCCAGCACCCCTGTGCGAAGGATTTGAGCAAATTTATTGTTCTTCTCTGGGCGAAGGGCTGCCTCTTCGTAAACCTTGCCGTCGAGGAAAACTTTCTTCACGATCATCTCGTTCTTCGTTAATGTCCCCGTCTTATCGGTACAGATGACATCGGTCGAACCAAAAGTTTCGATTGAGGAAAGCCGGCGAATGATCACATTCTTGCGCGCCATCCGCTGCACCCCCAGACCTAATGTAATCGTGACAATCGCCGGGAGGCCTTCCGGCACGATCGCCACCGCCAAAGAAATCGCGGCGAGCAGGGTTTCCACCAACGGATTTCCTCGAAGCTCTCCGATCACGAAAATTGCCAGCGCCGCGAAAATCCCAATCCCAATAATGGTTCCGCCGAGGCGGGTTAAATCTTTCTGGAGCGGGGTAGCTTCTTCTTTCACTTCGGAGATGAGGGAAGCGATCCGCCCGAATTTAGTCCGCATTCCGGTTTGCCGAACTTCCCCCAGCCCGCGCCCGCTGTTGACCACGGTTCCCATAAAGACCAGCCCCTCGTCATCTTTCCCTTGAGATCGCTTGGTAACCGGGGCGGACTCCCCGGTAATGGAGGCCTCGTTAATCGTGAGGTTAACCGCCTCGAGAAGATTCGCATCCGCCGGGATCTTTTGCCCCACTCCCAAAAGAAAAACATCTCCCGGAACCAGCTCCTCCGCATTAATTTCAGTTTCTTGCCCATCCCGAATCACCCGAACCCGATTAACGACCATCCGCCGCAGCGCCGCGATCGCATTTTCCGCCCGGTATTCCTGAATAAAACCAAAGACGGCATTAAGGACCACAATCGCCAAAATGACGATCGCGTCTAAACTCTCACCGACAAAAAGGGAAAAAACCGCCGCCAAAATCAAGATTGCAACTAAGAAGCCTCTAAATTGGAAAAGGAAAATTTTCAATGGCCGCACCCGCGCACCCCCGACCAGAACGTTGGGACCGAACTGCACCAACCGCTTCCTTGCTTCTTCCGAGGTTAAACCCACAATCATTAAACCCAGTGTATCGGAATTGATTTCCCAACCACAATTTTGCTAAGCTAGCTAACCATGGAGAAACCAAAAAAGAGGGCGGAAGAAGAAAAAGTCATCTGCCACAACTGCGGACAGGAGATCAAGCCCGGCGAGCCAAAGAAGCAAGAAAACGGCACTTTCGTCCACAAGTACGAAAAAGGCACCGGTCCCCGCTCCGAAATTTGCGAGTTCTGTTAATCTTTCCTTAACCAAATAACTTATAGTTGAAAGAGGACAACTCGGGTGTTATTATTCTTTCAACAGGTTAAAGTTAACCCGACATTGTCGGGCCATTTTTGGCCGAGAATTTAATAACTGAAAAACCCAAAAGAAAGGGAGATGAAATGAGAATACTGTCTCTCGCCCTAGTAGTTTTCTCTCTCCTGGCGGCCTCTTTGGCCTGCTCCCGAGCAGACGTACCGGCACCGACTATGGTTCCGCAATCGGAACCCGACCCCGCTTCGAACGGGACTCTACCACTATGGGCAGCGGTAACGCCGGCACCGACCGTTGGTCCCACTCTGCTACCTCTCCCAGCTCCTACGGAGACTTCTCCACCGATTTACTTCGATCGGGAGGAAATCGAGGAAGGGACGGTAACGCTGGATATTCCGCGGATCGCGGTTTCAGCAACGATTGAGGTTGCTTCGGAAATCGACTACACCGTTGTTGACAACAACCCCAATTGGGTTCCCGAATTGAGTGAAATCGGCCAACCCGGCGTGGCGCTAATCTACGGCCATCGCCAGTGGGGACCTTTTCCAAAGGTGTTCTCACGGCTCGACGAGCTCCAAAACGGGGACCAAGTCGTTGTCCATTCCGCGCAAGAAGAGTTGACTTTTACGGTTTCCGAAACGGTTGTGGTCGATCCCGATCAGGTCTGGGCAACGGTCGGGCAATTTCAAGAGATAGGAAAAGCCCAAATCGCTCTTCTCACCTGCACACCATGGGGAACAACTAGACAACGCCTAATTGTTTTCGCCGCCCTATCTCAACAAGGAGAGGAAGAATGAAACGCACCACCGCGATCGTTCTGGCCGGGAGCCTAGTCGCGCTCTTGGCAGTCTCGGTTCCCCTTCAGACTGCCCAAGCTTGGAACTGTAAAAGATACAATTTCCGGGTAGAACAGGAAGGAAATGTGTTTGTCGAGAATCGCTCCAACTCTGACGAGCCGGAGCAACAAGCCCAGATCTACATCAATGGGGAGTTGATCGCCACGCTGGAGGTGCTGGCGATGCCCAAGCACACCGACTGGACCTTTATCGGCCATGTTGATGTGCCGAGCGGATTCACTTGGGAAGTGGTTGGAACTAAGGATTGTCGTGACCGGGGGGAGTACGAATCCCCCACCCCCACCCCAACCACGGTCACGCTCACCCCTACATCTACCGACGTGCCGAACTACCAGCTTAACCTCTCGCACGTTGGGTGCACAGGAAGCTTGGTGGAAGTCCACTTCGTACTCCTCAACGTTTCGGACGGAATTACCCCCGGAACGCTGATGTACACCTACGGCACGATCGAACCGGGAAATCACACTGGCAACGTTTGGCACTACTTTGATTGGTTGCCCAACGGGTATTACAACATCACGGAAGCTTCGGTGGAGGTGAACGGAGAAACGGTATCTTCTCTGCACAACCCAGGCGAATACGCCGGCGACTACCAATGTGCACCGACGCCTACGAACACACCGGTCACACCGACGGCGACGCCGAAGGATCCGACCGCGACGCCAACCGAGGGCCTGACGCCCACGGAGACGCCGGAAACACCAACTACAACGCCGGTCACGCTTACGGCTACTCCGGTAACGGTGACACCCACGGCTATCCCTGTGACGCCGACCAGTACTGCGACGCCCAAAACACCGACGGCAACCAACACTCCGGTCACACCGACGGCGACGCCGAAGGATCCGACCGCGACGCCAACCGAGGGCCTGACGCCCACGGTTACGGCTACCTTACCCGATGTTCCCAAAACGGGCGGGGGATGGAACGATTTCTTCGTCGCAGTGGGTGTTTTCCTCGGTTCCGCGGCCTTTGTGATTTTCGGTATTGCAAGGGGCGGGATGAGAAAAAGGAAGAAACAGTAGTTAACAGTAAGGCCATCTTGGACAACCGAGATGGCTTTTTCTTTTTTGCTAGGAATTTAAACCAACCGCAAAGTCACTGCCACCCCTAAAGCAGTTAAAACAACCCCGGCGATCAGATGCAGGAGCCGAATATTCCTCTCTTTCCACTCCGCCGCTTTTTCGACGGTGGAATACCCCAAGAAGACAAGTCCGAGAATTAGCAGGAGCGGAAGGACAAAGAAGACATTATAAAGGATGAGATACGGCACCGCACCCGCCAGCGTCAGGTTTTTCGCCAGCAGCCCCAAAACAAAGAAGTACGGCCCGCCGGTGCAGGGAAGCTCGAAGAGCACCACCACGAACCCCACCAGAAACGCCCCCAGCGGAGAAGTGGCCTTGTAGATAATGTCTTTGAGAGCGTGCCGCCAGCTCCGCGGAATCTCCATCGCGAATCCCCCGCCGCGGTACCAGAAGTAATCTTTGATGTTCAAAAGCCCCACGATAATCGCTAAAATCCCCACTAATCGATACACTAGATCGGATAAACCAGAAACTTGAATCGCCGAAAATAATCCCAAGCCAAGGAAAAAGTAAGCGAGGTAGATCGAAACCGTAAAAGCCAATCCCGCCGCCAGCGCCCGCTTCCTGCTCCCGGCCTCCAACAAGAAAGACGAGAGCAGAATCAAAAGCACTGCGATCGCGCAGGGGTTGATCGAATCCACCAGAGCCGCGCCGATAATTGTTATAAGCGTCGGCATCTTTTGCGTTTCGACCGGACATCCCTCAGTCAAGGAACACGGTTCCCCGACGATGCCGGCACCGGAGGAAGAAGGAGAAGGACAAGCGGTGGCCGGATTGGCGGCGAGCTCTTTTTCCAAGTTCTCCCGAATTGCGTCCTCCCCAATCAAGTAGCGCTCACCGAGAAAAACCGCCGGCACTCCGCGGAAACTCGAAGGCACCTTGTGGCCTTCCAAATATTCGTTCAACCGCAGGGCATTCCCCCGATCACGGTAGATCTCGAACTTTTCGATCTGAATGCCGGGGTACTGCAAAGGCAGTTCTTCGATAAAGGGCGCGAGCCGCTCGCATTGCGGGCAGCCCTCGCCCCAAAAGTAGTAAACGCAGGATGAAACTTCCTGCGCGGAGGCGGTTTGCGCCCCGGCCCAGCTAGAAAGTAGGAAAAAGATTACCAACAGCAAAAGCTTTCTCACCATCCATCAATATACCCGCTTGATCAATCTTCGGCAATAAAGGTAGGATTAAGGTCGTGGAACCTACCAAGGTGGAAGACCGTAATTTATCCCTCAAAGACCGCTTCCTTGCCAAAGCCCTTAACCCGATGGTGCTCATCGCCGTCGCCGCCGCGGTTTCCCTAATCCCGCAATTCTTTAATATCCTGGCCGGCGTCTTGGGGGTGGAATCGGAATTCGTCCTTAACACGCTTAGTACGGTCGTCGACACCGCCACCAAGATTTCCGGAGTTCTCTTTGGAGCCGCGTTTTTGCTTTTCTTTTTACGAAGGGGGTAAGCGATAGTGAGTGCGATTGAGACGGAGTCGAATGGCTCCCCGGGATGGATTCGAACCATCGACCTAGCGCTTAACAGGCGCGCGCTCTACCGCTGAGCTACCGGGGACCGAATGGACACGGTAGATCAGCGGCTAGCGACCAACGAAGTGTCGCGTCCCACTGAGCTACCGGGATCAACATCTTAAGTATAAAGGATGAAGTTAGAAGTATAAAGTCAGAGGGAGTTGTTCTTGGCGATCCGGGCGTAGACTTTCGCCGAGGGGCGAACCGTTCGCTCCAGCGTCCGATAGTCAACTTCGATCAGTCCGAAGCGGGGCGCAAATCCCCGCGCCCACTCCAGATTATCCAGCAATGACCAATAGAAGTAGCCCCGGACATCGGCACCTCCTCGAATCGCGCGCCAAACGGCGGCGAGGTGATCGGCGATGAAATCCGCCCGCTGGTCGTCGTGGCTGTCTGCAATTCCGTTCTCGGTGATGTAGACGGGAAGCCGAAAGTCCTTAAGCCGGAGAAGAATCTCGAAGAGTCCTTGCGGGTAGATCGCCCAATCCAAATCGGTCTTGGGCAGATCGTTCACTCTGCCCATCGCGCGGTAGTAATTAATCCCTATAAAATCCTGCTTTCCCGCCCAGCCGATTACTTTGCGGTCAAAAATCGAAAAAGCGTCGCTTAAACCAGGGAAACGGAGGTAGGTCATGTTGTGGGAGATCCCGACCTTTGCTTCGGGCTGAATTCCGTGAATGATTTCGTAGGCGGCCTGATGCGCCTTGAGCATGTTTTTCAACACCGTGGCCGAAGCGAGCGGGTCTCTCTTTCCGGGAAGCCAGCGCCCAAAAAGGTGGCCTTCGCTGGCGTAAACCGTCGGTTCATTGATGGTCCCCCAAAAATCGCACAGATCTCCGAGCTGGTTAACAACGAAGCGGACGTAGGAAGTAAAGTAACCGATGGTGCTCTTGTTTTCCCACCCCCCGCGCCTAAAAACCCAAAGCGGATTGGTAAAGTGGTGCAGCGTAACTAAAGGCCGGATGCCTCTTTGCCTTAGAGCCTGCAAAACCTGCCGGTAGTGGGCTGCCTCCCGATCGTCAAATCGCCCTTTCTCAGGTTCGATCCGCGCCCATTCGATTGAGAAACGGTGGGCGTTTTGATTCAGAGATCGGGCAAGGTCAAAATCCTCTTCAAAGCGGCGGTAATGGTCGCAGGCCAAACCTGCCTTTGGAGAAAAGAGAACCTCCCAATCGGAGTTCAAATTCCCGCCCTCGACTTGATACGCCGAAGTCGCAGAGCCCCAGAGGAATCCCTGCGGAAAACGTTTTGCCGGCATCAAAATTAATCTAACACTATGGGGGACTGCGGCCGCCACAACTTCTTAACGATTTCGACGAAATCCGGCACCCCTAATTTTTCCCGCGCGTAAAACCACCATTCCGCTCCCCAAAGGTAAATCCGGTCAAAGCCGGCCGAGCGGGCAAAAGCAATGTTGGCGCGCAGCTTCTCCGGTGAAAGAGAAATGTACTGCTCCTCAAGCGACATTTGGGTGAGCGGTTTCTTGCCCCAAGGCTCGGCCTGCATCTCGCTCACGAAAACCGTCTTGAGGCGGCCAATTCTTTTATAAAAGTTAGCCTTGACCCGGTAATACCATTGGGGAAAGAAAGGCCAATAGCGGATGTAAAGCTTGGTGTAGTTGCCGTCGTAAATCACTCGGTACATCGAAATCCCGAGGTTTTCCCCTAGTCCGGAGATGGGAAACCAAGTCGAGATCTCCCCGCTGTCCGTCAGCAGGATCGGATGGGAAGGATCCAAATAGGCAACCTGGTCAATTTCGAGCTTAAGAAGAGAGCGGTCCGGTTTCGGACACTCCCCGAAAAAACCGACAAACGGTTCGTTCTCCACTTGCCAAAACTCAAGTACGGGACTGTCTTTGTAGCGTGTTACGACTTCTCGGATATAGTCCAGCAACTTTTGATTTTTGATATTTGAACTTTGATTTTGAACCCAAGCCGGTTCATGGCACTCCGGCCAGCGCGGCAGCCGCCGCCCCACCGCTAGAATCACGGGAATCCCCCGTTTTTGGGCTTCCGCCATTTGGAAATCCAGCGCGGAGAAATCAAACCGGCCGCCTTGGGGCTCGATCACGTCCCAAAACGCCACCAAGCGGAGATGATCTACTCCAACTTCGTCAAGCAAAGAAAGGTAAGTCTCTTTCCAATCCAACCCCAAGCTTTCGGCGTAAACGGCATCGAAAGAAGCGCCCCAAATAATCTGGGAGGCCTCGCCGCCCCGGCCAAAAAGGAGGTAGGCCGCCAGAACCAGAACGGCGAGAACTCCCAAAAGGCCGAGAAATATCCGCAAAATTAACTTCAGATAGAAGCGTTTAGCATTCATAAACTATTTTATGGTTAGAAAGAAAATTCCGAAACCGACCACAATCACCGCCAACGCCTTTGTGATCTTCTGCCGTAAGGTTGTTTTTTCTTTCAGTTGAGGAAAGTACCGCATCAGAATAAGAGACAAAACAAAGAGGAAGGCATACTGGACCCCCTGGATCGCCCCCACCAGAGCGGCGCTGCCTAAGAAAATCGCATAGTTCTGGAGCAGGCCTCCCAGTCCCCCTAATCCTTGGTTGAAAAGGAACGGCACGGGAGCGATCCTCGGCGCCTTTTTGGTCGCCCAGTAGATCCGGCGGAGGTTTTCCGGCACAGCAATGATGGAGAGGGCCCCCAAAACTCCGCCCGCCCTGACCCAGAAAATCCCGTTAAGGAAGGATTCGGTCAAAAAAACAAAACGCATCAGGGTAAAGGAAACC
>Ga0073934_10009928_pt1 | contig 12000 bp, 9 predicted proteins | sample LarsenN4metaG_FD_76834 | JGI IMG/M metagenome (GOLD analysis project Ga0073934, IMG submission 76834) | Hot spring sediment bacterial and archeal communities from British Columbia, Canada, to study Microbial Dark Matter (Phase II) - Larsen... ... | reverse complement strand
TGCAGGTGATCGTCGATTGTGGGGCTTATTATAGCAAGGTCACTCCGGTGATCCCAACCCTGACCGGCCTGATGATGACCGGGGTTGATGCGATTCACAATGCCCGAATTGAGGTCAACGGGGTCTTTACCAATAAACATCCCATTGAACCCTATCGCGGCGCAGGCCGGCCTGAAGCCGCCTATATGATCGAACGGGTGATGGACGTGCTGGCCGACCAGCTTAATATTGACCCGGCCGAGATACGACGGCGGAACTTTATTCCCCCTGACCAGTTCCCTTATCAAGCGGCTAGCGGGGCGGTCTATGACAGCGGTGAATATGAACGGGCCTTGAATAAGGCTTTAGAGCTGGCGGATTATCAAGCCCTCCGGGCTGAACAGGCCCGCCGCCGGCAAGGGAATGGTAAGTTGATGGGCATTGGCCTGGCCTGTTATGTCGAGATTTGTGGCTTTGGTCCCTGGGAGGCCGGCAAGGTGATGATTGAAGCCGATGGCAAGGTCACCGTGCTGACCGGAACCTCACCGCACGGGCAGGGGCACGAGACGGCCTGGGCCCAAATTGTGGCCCATACGCTCCAAATTCCGCTAGAAGATATTACCGTTAAACATGGAGATACGGCGCAGGTACCCCGGGGCATCGGCACCTTCGGCAGCCGCAGCGCGCCCGTCGGCGGCAGCGCCGTCTTGCAGAATGCCGAAACCGTGCGGGAGCGGGCGAAAGAGATTGCGGCCCATCTGCTGGAGGCGGCCGCGGGCGATATGGTCCTGGAGGATGGCCAATTCCAGGTTCGTGGCGTCCCGGACCGGCGGGTAACCTGGCAAGAAGTGGCCCAGGCCGCTTACGCTGACAATTTGCCGGAGGAGCTTCAAGACAGCTTGAGCTCGGATGAGGATTTCAAACCTGCGGGCGAAACCTATCCCTTTGGCGTCCATGTCTGTGTGGTTGAGATCGATACCGAGTCGGGGGCGGTTAAGCTGGTACGCTATCTGACGGTGGATGACTGTGGCCGGGTGATCAACCCGCTGTTGGTCGAGGGGCAGGTCCATGGCGGGATCGCCCAGGGCGTTGGGCAGGCGCTGATTGAAGGAGCCGTTTATGATGAAGGGGGCAACCTTGTGACCGGCTCTCTGATGGATTACGCCTTGCCTAAAGCAACGCTCTTTCCCTCTTATGAGACCAACCGGACCGAGACGCCCTCGCCTCATAATCCTTTGGGCGTCAAGGGGATTGGCGAGGCGGCGACCATTGGTTCGACCCCAACCGTCGTCAATGCAGTGGTTGACGCTCTCTCCCACCTGGGAGTCCATCACCTGGATATGCCCTTGACGGCGCAAAAGGTCTGGCAGGCTTTGCAACAAAAGAATGGGCAGTGATTACTACCGCTCAGGAGAGCCTGCTCTGGCGTATCACCGAACGACCGGTGGAGGAATTTTATCTTCCTATCGAGGCGACGCTCCGTAAGGAGGAGCGCTGATCTCAATTAAGACGGCTTGTGCCCGGGCCAGGTCACAGGCCGCCTCCAGTTCGCTGAATATCTCACACGCCCGCCGCAGATGATCTTGACGCTGCCGGCCATCAGCGCCGCTTTTTTCCGGCCAGCGATGGCGGCCGAGTTGGTAATAGGCCCGACCCTGGTCGTAAGGCATCTTCAGCCGCTCGGCAGCGACCAGGCTCTTCTGCCAGGCTGCCCATGCTTTGGCCGGCCTGTTTGCCAGCCACTCATACCAGCCCTGATAGAGCCAGGCCCGTGCCTGGCCAAGCGGAAAAACCCGGGCGAATTTATGCAGCGCCCGGCAGGCTTGTTGGGCGCTCGATTTCAAATCATGGCCAGCAGTCTGAGAGATATTAGCGGGGGAATCCAGCGCCGCTCCGGTTTCCCATAAGGTCAGAAAGGTTTCAGCGACGCCGGCATAACCTTCTATCGCCCAGGGGCCAACCAGATCTGCCACAGCTATAAGCCGCAGTCCCGCTTCGGCGGCTTGCCAGGCCGCCGGCCGGTCGCCTTTCGCTAAATGGGCCAGCGCTAACAGCCCGTAAAAACGAATAAGCTCGGTCTGATCTAGCTGATCGACCGGCAACGCGCTGGCCCGATCTATATAGGCAAATAGTTGCTCAACCTTCGGCTGGCCGAGCCGCAAGGCGCACTCGATCTGGCCCAGCAGCGCCCAGTGCAGCGCCTCGATGTCGCCACGATATTGGGCCGAAGCCATCACTTCGAGATGATACTGTCGAGCCTGCTTAAAATTGCCACGATAATAAGCAGCCTTTCCCAACAGGGCTGAACACTCGGCCCAGAAGCGGCGCAATTCAAGCTGATCGAATAAGGCGGCAGCCTGTTTAAGCGCCGTTTCAGTCTCTGCCCAACGACAGATACCCAAGTTATATAAACCATTCACTTCGAGGACATAAGCTTTTGTCGATAGGTGATCAATCGTTTGGGCTGTTTCATGAGCCAGCCGGCCGTAATGGTCGGCCAGGCGAAGGAGTCCGGCTGTTCCGGTGGTGACGCCGCAGACGCCATAAGCTTTGGCCAGTTCCGGCGAAGCGCCGGCCCGCTCGGCCAGGTTTAAACAATAGAGCGCGGCCGTGAGCGTTCTTAATTTATCTCCGGCAAAATAAAAGATTTGCCCTAACTGGCTCAAAACCCGAGCCCCTTCTAACAGCCGGGGATGGAGTCGAGCCTTTAGGCGGGAGACCGGCTAAAGCCTCGACTCCATACGCCCATGATGTAACAATAGGTTCCATAACAGGGGATGGCGCTGTTGGGTGCTGCCCATAAGTCTGGCCGGCAGTAAGCGGTGCAGTAATTGGCGCAGCAGTTGGCTCAGCAGCAGGAGCAGCCAGCCGCCTTGAGTTTGAGGTAAAGGCCGCCCCAACAGCGCCATGGCTTGTTCAAAGTTCGCCCGGCTCCTGGTCAGGTGGCTCATTTGATAGTAAGCGTCTCCCAATTGCCGCCGCCAGCGCGCTTGCTGTAGAGTCGAAGCTCCCGGCAAGGCACAGGCCTGGTTCAAGACCTGGACCGCTTCTTGAAACCAACCCCTGTGCTGGTAAAAGGGCCATAAACCTTCGACATAAGCAGCAACTATCTCCACTTCCCCTCTGACGATTAATCCTTCCCAGGCCGCGCGGATATTGCCCAGTTCCCGGTCGATCCCCGCCAAGGCGGCCGGGTCGGGCCCCTCCAGCGGCACGATACTAACGCCGTCTCGAAATACCTTTACCTGGGCCTCAGCAGCAGCCAGGGCCAGCCGGGTTTTGCCGACCCCGCCCGGTCCCACCAGCGTGAGCAAGCGGCAGTCCGGCCTGGCCAGCAGGTCGGCAATTTGGGCCAGTTCGGCCTCACGGCCGATGAAGAGGGTTAATTGGGAGGTTAAGTGAGGAGAAGGCAATGCAGGAGCGGAAGGAACCGAGGAGGAAGGCGCAGGTTGGCGGCCATTGACCGGCTCAGTTGGTAAAGTTCTACGGTCGCCGGGGCCGGCTCAACCCCTAACTCATCCCTTAAAAGGCGGCAGCATTGTTCATATTGGGCCAGGGCGGCGCTGCGCTGGCCGGTCTGGGCCAGCAACCCGATCAACTGTTGGTGGGCTTCCTCAAGCCAGGGTTCTAAAGCTAAGATCCGGCGGGTGAGTTCGATGCTCTCGCCGTAGGCTTCCCGCTGCCGGGCCTCACTCCCCAGGTAAAACAGGCTCTTCACTGCCAACTGGCGCAGCCGCTCTCGTTCCAGCAATACCCAATTTTCAAAATCCGGCGCGTTTGGAAGCTGAAAATCATCCAGAAAATCGCCCCGGTACAGCTTCAGGGCGGCCCGCAGGTGTTCAAGTGGGCTCTGTTCCGGCGCTGCGGCGTAAAGCTCAAACTCGGCCAGGTCCAGCCGGTGGGGCCGGTCGAAATCAAAACCAATGACTTGACGGGACACAATCAGATAATCCCCAATCGATTCCCGCAGGCGGCTCAAGGTCAGGCGGAGATTGGCCCTGGCGGTCTCCTCCGGCATGTCGCCCCACAATAAGCCGGCCAGGGCCGACCGGGAATAGCTTTGCCGGCTTACCGCCAGGTAGACCAACAGCACCTGGCCTTTCACCGGCAGCAGCTGGGTCAACGATTCTCCATCCCGGCTCAACTGTAGTTTGCCTAACACGGCTAATTCCAGTTGTTCCCCCACAGCCAAATCTCCCATCCGGGCAAAAGATACGATCAAGATACGATCAAAACACGAAGCCTGATTACGATAGCATTATACCTTATTTTTAGCTGAAATTCACAAAAGGAGAAAACTTATGCAACCGATCGATATAGCCCAGCAATATTTTGAGGCCTGGCAGCGGCATGATGCGGCCGCCATCGTTGCCACTTTTGCCGAAGGCGGAACTTACAGCGACCCGGCTACCGACCAACCCTTGACCGGTCAGGCGATTGGGCAGTATACCGGAGGGCTGTGGGCGGCTTTCCCCGATCTCTCGTTTGAGATCATCAGCGCCGCCCCGGCCGGAGAGGGGCTGGTGGCCGCCCAGTGGATCATGCACGGTACAAACCGCGGCAGCATGCAGGGGTTGCCGCCCACCGGATGTTCGGTAGCGCTGCCGGGAGCTGATTTTATTCGAGTTGAGGGAGAGAAGATTCGTTCGGTCGAGGGTTATTTCGATATGAAAACCTTCTCCCAACAGCTTGGCCTTCAGGCGATAGTCCAGCCTCACGCGGTTGGGCCATTCTCTTTTGGTACCAGCGTCTCCGTGCAAAGCGGCAAGCGGACCAGGCCAGGGACCTTTACGATTACGGCGCTTCAGGTCCGCTCAGACCAGGAGGTGGAGCAAGTCCGGGGCTACAGTCGAGCCATTGCGCCTGAGATGCTCGAAATGGAGGGCTTTATCAGCTGGGTAGGCGTGACGATCGGCCACCGTATGCTGACCATTACCGCCTGGGAAGGGCCGGAGCATGTGCGCCAACTCCAGCAGGGAACCCACAAGCAGGCCATGAAAGAGTTCTTTGGCCCCGACCGCTATGTTGGCGGATCGACCAGCGTCTGGATTCCGGAACGGATCGGAACGATGTGGGTCCGCTGTTCGTCGTGCGGCCAGATGGTCGATTATCACCGGCAGCAGGGCAAGTGTCATTGTGGCGCGCTGCTGCCAGAACACCCACCTTATTGGTAAGGGTTAGTGTAGATCTTGGGGAGAAAGTCACGCTTCCCCGCTAGAATTCCGAAGGTTTTATGGATTTTAAGAAAATAATCCGGTAAACGGAGTGCGGAATTTATTCCGCTACCTCTAAGGCGCAGATTAAAATCTGCACTCCAATTACTCGATTAATTTTTTAACCTTCATTAAACCTTCGGAATTCTGCTTCGTGAAATTTGATTTGTATACAATTTTGTATATAATCCGGCATACAACTTCTGTAGAAGAAAGCGTCAGGAAAATATGCCTGAACAGGTCAAAGAAAAACATGCAAATCTAAGTTTAGAGATTGTCGCCACGCTTGAAGAGCAGATTATCCGGTGGGAATATCTGCCTGGACGCCGGATGACGGAAGAAGAGTTATGCCAGAAGTTTGGCGTTAGCCGCAGCCCGGTGCGTGAAGCCTTGCGAATCTTGGCCGCAAAAGGGCTGATCGATCAAATGCCCCATCGAGGTTATCAGGTCAAGCAACCTGATATTCGGGAGATCGATGAACTCTATGAAGTTCGCTTGGCTTTAGAGCTCTATGTGGTTGAACAATTGGCGGGCGGCGAGATCAGAAAGGAGGCGCTGGCTGAACTAAAACGGGTTTGGCAGGCGGCGCTGCACGAGCCGGCCAAATCAAGTGAAGAATTGGCCAAAATGGATGAAACCTTTCATGAAACGTTGGCCGAAGCGCTGGGCAACAAGACCTTTCTCCAGCAGCTTCGGGCCATCGATGAGCGTTTATTCATCTTGCGCATGATCGATTTCACCAGCCCCGAACGGGCCACAAATACCTGCTGGCAGCATCTTGATATCTTAGAGCGGATCATGGCCGGCGATGTTCCCGGCGCGCGCGAGGCGGTTCGCCGGAATATTGAAGATGGCCGCAACAATGTGGAGACGTCGGTCAAGGGCGCACTGGCAAGAGCCTACTTAAACCATTGATCAATTTAACTCTCAATAGGGAGGGGGCTATTATGGATACGCTTCAATTTAAGGCAGAGCCTTATCCGCTCGAATTTAGACCTGAGTCGACGGCTTTGCTGATCATCGATATGCAGCGTGATTTTCTCGAACCCGGTGGTTTTGGCGAGATGTTGGGCAATGATGTCTCGCTACTGCGCAGCGCCATCGAGCCTAGCCAGGAGGTGCTTGAAACGGCCAGGGGAGCCGGTTTATTGGTTATCCATACCCGTGAAGGACACCGGCCAGACCTTAGCGACGCGCCGCCCACCAAGCTGGCCAGGGGCGGTTTGAAAACAGGCATTGGCGACGAGGGGCCCATGGGGCGGGTCCTGATCCGGGGCGAGCACGGCCACGATATTATCCCAGAGCTTTATCCGCGCCCGGGCGAACCGGTGATCGACAAGCCCGGTAAAGGTTCGTTTTACGGCACGGACCTCGATACCATTCTGCATAACCAGGGGATCAAGACTTTGATCGTCTGCGGCGTTACCACCGAAGTTTGCGTCCACACCACGGTCCGTGAAGCCAATGATCGAGGCTATGAATGTCTGGTGCTGGAAGATTGTGTTGGTTCCTACTTCCCGGAGTTTCAGCGCGTTGGGCTGGCAATGATCAAAGCCCAGGGCGGTATTTTTGGCTGGGTCTCAAACTCCCACGAAGTCGTCAGCGTCTTAAGAAAAATTCAAGCAAACTAAATAGCTCCTGGCCCACGTTGGCCGGGTTTAATATCAAAGAAAGGAGTCTTGATCATGAAGAACCAACAGGTTCCTTGGTGGGTCGCCGGTGATTGGAACGCCTTTTTTGGGTTGGGTACCAATGCGCTGCTCAATCTGCTTGTTTTAACCGGGCTGCTGTTAGGCGTTGTCCAGATGCCGGCGGAGATCGTTTTTGGCCGGATCGTGCCGGCGGTCGGGGTCATGATCTTTATCAGCAATATTTACTATGCCTACATGGCCCAACGATTGGGAACCAAGACCGGGCGAACCGATGTGACCGCTCTACCTTCGGGCCCCAGCGTACCCCATATGTTTATTGTGGTGCTGGTGATCATGCTGCCGGTTCGGATTCAAAGCGGCGATCCGATCCTGGCCTGGCAGGCCGGAATGGCCTGGGTCTTTATTGAAGGATTAATGTTGTTTATTGGGGCCTTCGTCGCGCCCTATATTCGCCGCCTCACCCCCAGAGCGGCGCTGCTGGGTACCCTGGCCGGGGTTTCGATTGCCTTTATCTCGATGCAGCCGACTATGCAGATCTTTTTGACGCCCTGGATTGGCCTGGTTTCTTTAGCCATTATCTTCGGCGGCTGGTTTGCGGGCATCAAGTTTCCCTACCAGATGCCGGCCGGGTTGATTGCCGTCGGCATCGGTACGATCATCGGCTGGCTGACCGGAGTGATGGCAGTCCAACCTTTGCAGGAGTCCTTTACCCACCTGGGTTTCTCCCTGCCATGGCCCGCGCTCGATCATCTCTTTGCCGGCTTGCGAAATGTCGCGCCGCTGTTGATTACCGCTATTCCGTTTGGGGTTTATGATTTTATTGAAGCGATGGATAATGTCGAGAGTGCAGCGGTGGCCGGCGACGAGTACAGCGTCCGGGAAGTTTTGCTGGTTGAAGGCGCCGCCAGCATCACCGGTACCTTATTGGGCAGCCCCTTTGCCAATGCCGTTTATATCGGGCATCCCGGTTGGAAAGAGGTCGGCGGGCGGGTTGGCTATTCTATCGCGACCGGCGCATTAATTCTGATCGTTTCACTGCTCGGTATCACCTCATTTCTACTCAACCTTATTCCCCTGGTGGCGATCCTGCCGATTTTGCTCTACATCGGTGCGTTGATCGGCGCACAAGCCTTCCAGGCTACGCCTCGCTCCCATGCTCCCGCCGTTGTCCTGGCCCTTATTCCTCACTTTGCCGCCTGGGGTAAAACCCTGGTCGATGGCGCGCTCAATGCCGCCGGCACCACCGCCGATCAAGTTGGTTTAAGCGCCTTATCCCAATCCGGCGTTATTTATGATGGGCTGTCGGTTCTGGGCGGCGGCGCTATTTTAACCGGATTGGTCCTGGGCGCGGTCGTCGTCTTTTTGATCGACCACAAACCTAAGATGGCTGCCGCTTACGCCGTAGCCGGAGCAATTTTGGCCTACTTTGGCTTTATGCATGGCCCGGCGCTGGGCCTGGGCGTTTCGCCGGCCATTGCCCTGGGTTATCTTTTACTGGCCGGGCTAACTTACTCGTTTAGCTATCTCTCTCATGCCGAGGCGCCCACGAGCGAAGCGGTTGAAGCCGTACCGGCCAGGTAAGCAGCCGGCCCGGCTTATATTTTGAAGGCAGCCCGCAGAGACTCTCAACATCTCTGCGGGCTGCCGGGTGATGAATCTCGCGGCCAGGAAGGTGTTGCATGCGCCTGCCAGCTATATCAGCCGGACATCTTGTTGCCAATCGCTATTTTAGCGGCGTCATCCACTCCGTTTTCCGGCGCGCATGTAACATTTCTCTCAACAACGACGCCTTCATCACCTTGCTGCCGGCCTCAAGCGCTAATCTTCCGCAAGGCATCAGGCTTGCAACGCCGCCAGGCTTTAGCTTTACCGATCATCTTCAGCAAGATCAGCCGGTTGGCTGCCGGGCCGGCGTTATTCGGATAGGCGGATCCAACCTTTCGATTGATCTGCGCCCGGCGAGCCGCTGGCAAGCCGATTTGGCGAGGCTGAGCTTTGATCTTGAGCAGCCAGATACAGGCCGAGCCTGGCATGTCGCCTGGCAGGAGTTATGGGATTACCGGCAGCCAGAGAGGGGAGCATTTAAGCCAGAGAGACTTCTGCTTCAATCTCAAGCAGCCGGGCGATCCTCCAAGTTGAGATTCCTGGTCGACCCTCTCTCCGCAGAAATTTTAACCCTGCTAAAAGGGACGCATCAGCTTCAGGTTGACCAGGCAGCTATGGTTCTTGAGCCGCTGGTTGGTCTGGGGCCGGGGCTGACGCCGGCCGGCGATGACTTTATCATTGGATATTTAGCCGGGTTATGGAGCGCAGTTGGTTTCGACCCCGCCAGACTTCAATTCCTCTCAGCGTTGGGGATACGGATCGACCGGGCCGCCGCAGCGACCAACGACATCAGCCGCGCCTATCTCAGGTGCGCCACTGCTGGGGATGTTTCCGAAACGCTAGCTGCCTTAGCCAGGGCGATTGCCCAGGGCCAAGATCCGGCCCGGCTGCGGCAGGTAAGCCGGTCGGCGCTTGAAATCGGCGATACGTCGGGGGCGGCGGCTGTGCTGGGCTTATTGATAGGCATAACAGCTTTTTTGGGAGAAGATAAGCGATGGCTACAATACAAAAAATAATGCGAAACCTCTATCGGGACTCGGTTTCGCTCATGCAGCTTTCGGCCAGGCTGGCCAAACTGCCAGGTATAGACCAGGCTTCGGCAGTCATGGCCACAGAGAGTAATCTGAGCCTGTTGGTAGAGGCCGGCCTGTTGGAAGAAAAGATCGAGGCCAGGCCCAATGATTTGCTTGTGGTTATCCAGGGGGATGAAGGGGGTTTAGAAGCGGCATTGATGGAAGCGGAGGCTGGCCTTAGCCAGCAGCCTGCCCCGGTCGATCATGGGGCGGGGGTCCGGCGCATCGCCCCGCGCACGATCGAAATGGGGCTGGCCGAACTGCCGACGGCCAATCTGGCCTTGATCGCTACACCGGGCGACTATGCCGCCGCTGAAGCGCTCAAAGCCCTCCGGTTAGGTCTCCATGTGATGCTGTTTAGCGATAATGTCAGTCCGGCGGATGAGATCAGGCTAAAACAGTATGCCCGTGACCATCATCTACTGGTCATGGGGCCGGACTGCGGTACGGCCATCATCAACGGCATTCCCCTGGGTTTTGCCAATGTCGTCCGGCGCGGCAGCATCGGCGCTGTCGCCGCCTCCGGAACCGGCTTACAACAGGTGACCTGCTTAATCGACCGGTGGGGCCAGGGGATATCTCAGGCCCTGGGTACCGGCGGCCACGATCTGCATCACTCTGTTGGCGGTATCTCGATGATGCAGGGGTTGGCGGCATTGAGCGCCGACCCGACCACCGAAGTGATTGTCTTGGTCTCTAAACCGCCTTCACCTGAAATCGCCGCACGGGTCCTGGAGAAAGCCGGCCAGGCCGGCAAGCCGGTGGTGGTCAACTTTCTTGGCGCAGATCTGGCTGCAATTCAAGGCCAGAATATTTACGCCGCCCGGACGCTGGAGGAGGCCGCGGCAATGGCTGTGGCGCTGGCAAAGGGCCAACACCCGGAGCCACAGCCTGATGAATCCAATCCGGCTCAATTGGAGCGGCTGCTGGCGGAGAGCGGCCGCTTACAGCCGCAGCAGCGTTATATCCGCGGGCTTTACAGCGGGGGCACATTTTGTTATGAAGCGCTGCTGCTGTTAGCCGGCCGGGTAGGGGCGGTTTACTCCAATATTCCGCTGGAGGCGCGCTATCGACTGGAAGATGTCTGGCAGAGCCGGCAGCATACGGTGATTGACTTAGGCGATGACCTCTTCACCCGGGGCCGGCCCCACCCTATGATTGACCACCGGTTGCGGAACGAGCGGATCTTAAAGGAGGCCGCCGACCCGGAGGCTGCTGTTATTTTGCTGGATGTGGTTTTAGGCTACGGCTCCCATCCTGACCCGGCCGGCGAAATGGTTCCGGCCATCAAAAGCGCCCGCAAAGCAGCGGCTGAGGCCGGTCGCCCCTTGATTTTTGTAGGTTCCGTCTGCGGCACAGCCGCCGATCCACAGGGGTTAGCCGGGCAAGAGGAAAACCTTCGAGAGGCCGGCGTGATATTGACTGAGAGCAATGCTCAGGCAGTTCGCCTGGCGGCGGCTGCCATTGCCGGTGTAAAGGTTTGAGCAGAGAGGGAGGAATTTGTCATGAACGAGCTATTTCAAGAGGAATTGCAAGTCATCAATGTCGGCCTGGCCTCTTTTGCCGAGTCGATCAGATCCGCCGGCGGGACGGTTGTACATCTTGATTGGTCGCCCCCGGCCGGAGGCGACAAGGCCGTAGCCCAAAATTTAGCCCAACTGATCAACCAACCGGAGATCGAGGCAGCCAACCAAACAGCCTATCAAAACTACTTATCGGCCCAGCCGGTCCTCCAGGGGGTTAGCCTGGCCCGGACCGCTCTACCGGGCCTGGGAGAGCGAATGATTTTACATGCCGGCCCGCCGATTGCCTGGGAGAGGATGTGCGGCCCCATGCAGGGCGCGATTATGGGCGCGATCCTATATGAGGGTTGGGCCACGACAATCGACCAGGCCCGCGCCTTGGCTGCCAGCGGCGAAATTCAATTTGAGCCTTGCCACCATCATGCTGCCGTCGGCCCTATGTCGGGGATCATCAGCCCTTCGATGCCGGTCTGGATCGTCGGCAACACCGAACACGGCAACCAGGCTTACAGCAATCTCAATGAGGGGCTGGGCAAAGTTTTGCGCTTTGGGGCGAATAGCCCCGAAGTAATCCAGCGACTAAAGTGGATGGAACAGGTCCTGGGGCCAATCTTACAGGCAGCGCTCGACAGATTGGGGCCGCTGGAACTCAAACCGCTGATGGCCCAGGCGCTGCATATGGGCGACGAAATCCATAACCGGAATGTGGCCGCCTCAGCCTTATTCCTCAAGCGGCTCACGCCCGCGCTGCTCAAAACTGATATCGCTCCGGCCCAGCTTGCCGCGGTTGTAGAATTTATTGCCGGCAACGATCATTTCTTTTTGAACATCTCAATGGCAGCCTGTAAAGCTATGCTTGATGCGGCCCATACGGTTCCGGGCTGCACGCTGGTCACGGCCATGGCCCGTAATGGGGTCGAGTTTGGTATCAGGGTCAGTGGGACAGGCGAGCGCT